>Ga0079224_100008130_pt1 | contig 14167 bp, 11 predicted proteins | sample Stecom2015_FD_80414 | JGI IMG/M metagenome (GOLD analysis project Ga0079224, IMG submission 80414) | Agricultural soil microbial communities from Utah to study Nitrogen management - Steer compost 2015 | ecosystem: Environmental > Terrestrial > Soil > Agricultural land | place: USA: Utah...
CGAGATCGAGGAGCTGGAGGCCTCCGGCAGCTTCGTGGTCTCGTTGCTCCCGCCCATCCGACATCCCATCTCGGTGGCGCTGCTCTCGAAGGGGAGGACGGCCGTGCTGGTGGCGCTCTCCGGTACCCGCCGAGGTGAGCTGGAGGCTGCGGCGTCGCTTCTGAAGCAGCTCGGCATCCCGCTCGCGGGCGTGGTCCTGCACAATGGCAATGGCGATGGAGCTGGCGCTGAGAGCGCATGACCTGGACGGCTCCGTCGGCGGCAGATGGGCGGGACGCGTCCGGATCCTGACGCTGCTGCGGATCGCGCCCTTTGCCCTGCTGATCGGGAACCTCGGCCGGCTTCCCGCCATCAGCTCGGGAAGTAAGGAAGCGCCGATCCTCCTCAACGACGGGATGGTCGTGGCGCTGGTGGCGGCGGGTATCTTCCTCGCCCTTCGCCACCGCACTCTGCGGATCGATGGAACGGTGGTGTGCGCCCTCGGCTTCATGACGGTAGCCGCCCTCGGACTGCTCACCTCCGGCGTCCGCTACGGCCTCACCCCCTTCGAGCTCGCCTTCAGCGCCGCGTACCTGGTGCGCTGGGCCGTGTACTTCGCCCTCTACCTGCTGGTGCTCAACTTCGTGCGGGGGTCCGAGCGCGAGCAGGTATGGTTGGCCCTCGAGAACGCGGTCCTCATCTTCGCCGTCTTTGGCATCTTCCAGTCGGCGTTCCTGCCAGGATTCGCCCAGATGGTCTACCCCGACTCCCAGGTTGGCTACGACTGGGACTATCAGGGTCGCCGCCTCGTCTCCACGATCCTGGACCCGAACTTCGCCGGGTTGCTGATCGTGATGGTGCTCCTGGTGATGCTCGCGCGGGTGGCGTACGGGGTGCGGGTGGCGGTCTGGAAGCCACTCGTGCTGCTCCTGGCGGCGGGGCTGACGGTGTCGCGTAGCTCCGCGTTGGCGCTGATGGTCGGCCTCGTCGTCCTCGTGGCGGGGCGCGGCCTCTCCCGGCGCATGCTGCGTGTCATCGGCGTCGCGTTTCTGCTCACCCTCCCCGCGCTGCCGTTCCTCATCCAGTACGCGATCGCCCTCAACAAATTCGCCATCGACGCTTCCGCACTGGGTCGCATCTTCTCCTGGCTGATCGCGCTGGAGGTCTTCCTCGACAACCCGGTGGTGGGGATCGGCTTCAACTCCTTCGGCTTCGTCACCCGGGAGTACGGATACTCGGGAGCCGGTGCCTCGTCGTTCGGGGCCGACGGAGGGCTGCTCTTCATCGCCGTAACCACGGGGCTGCTGGGGTTGAGCCTGTACCTGGGGATGATCGCATCCATCATCCGCCGTTGTCGGCGGAAGTGGCTGAATGGCGAAGCGAGCGGCGCCGAGCGGGGAATGGCGCTCGGCACAACCGCGGCGACGATGGCGCTCCTCGTTCACAGCGTCTTCGTGAACAGCATCGTCCACCCGTTGATGCTGGAGCCGCTCTGGATCCTCTGGGGGCTGAGCATGCTGACCGACAGGGTCCCGGACGCCACCGCGGGCTCCAAGCGGGTCCGGCCACGCCTCGTCACCGTCGGATGAGATGCCGCGCTCGCGAAGAGTGTGGGGGACGATGACCGCGGAGCCGCTGCCGGAGACGGACCGGTGAGTCATGACCTCGCCGTAGCGTACCGGGTCTACCCCGGCGTCTCGAAGCGCCCCTTCGTCCACGCCGATGACAAGTACCGGCTCGTGGAGCTGGGGCTGAAGTCGTTGAAGGAAGGGCTGGGTAGCCTTCGCACGCGCGTCTGGGCGCTGCTGGACGGCTGCCCGCCCGAGTACGAGACGCTGGTGCGGCGCTACTTCCCGCCGGCCGATCTCGAGGTGGTCAGGCTCGATGGAGAGGGGAACCTCGCCACCTTCGAACGTCAGCTCGCGATCCTCACGAGCCAGGGCGCGGCGGAGGCCGTCTACCTCGCCGAAGACGACTACCTCTACCTGCCGGGCGCTCTCGAGCAGATGGTAGCGTTCCTCGACGGGAACGCTGACGCCGACTTCGTATCTCCCTACGATCACCCGGACCACTACGAGGGTGGAGTGCACCCGGAGCGGATGCCTCTGCGCGTATTCGGGGGGCGGCACTGGCGCGGGGCGGACTCCAGCTGCCTCACCTTTCTCACCCGCCGCGAAACGCTCGCCGCGACGCGCCGGGTGTGGAGCACGTACGGCCGGGGGAACCACGACCTGAGCATGGGGCTGGCGCTGACGAGGCAGGTGGTGCGCAACCCGCTCCGGATGACCCGGCTTCTCGCCAGGGATCCGCTGATGTTCCGTCTGGCGCTGAACAGCTGGTGGTTTTCTCCCGCGGAGACCCTGCTGGGCCGCAGGTGGAGCATGTGGACCCCCGTCCCGGGGCTCGCCACGCACATGGAGAGCAGCCGGATCGCACCCGGGGTGGACTGGGAAGCACGGGTCCGGACCCTCGAGGAGGACCCGGCCGAAATGCCGACGCTCCGCGACCCCGAGGCGGGATGGAAGTGAAGGAAGCCGCGCCGACCGGCACGGCCGTCTCGGGAGCTCACCGCTCGCGCGAGCAGGTGACGGCAGCGTACCCGGCCTATCGGATGGAAGGCGGGCTGGTCCGCGATGGACGGAGCCGAGGGGATTGAGGACCCACTCTCCCTCGACGCGGCGGATGGCCATCGATGCCCATGCTCTCGCCAGCCAACGGACCGGTGTGGGGACTTACGTTGCCAAGCTGCTGGACGGGATCCGGGAGAACGGCGACGCCGGCGAGGTCGATCTCTACCTGATGGAGCCCGCCCCTGAGGCCGAGGGCTTTCACACCATCCTCCTTCCTCGCACGCCGCTCTGGACGACCGTGCGGCTGGCCGGGCACTTCGCTCGGAACAGCGCCCCGGAGGTAATGCTCTACCCGGCGCACTCGAGGCCGCTCTACTCACCAGCGCGGAGCGTCGTCACCCTCCATGACCTGGCGTTCCGGCTCTATCCGGATCACTTCACGGCGGCGGACCGCCTGCGGCTGAATCTGGTCACCATGCACGCGGCCCGCAGGGCGGATCACTTCATCGCCAACTCGGAGACGACGCGGCGGGACGCGTGTGATCTGCTCGGCATCCCTCCCGACCGCATCACGACCATCCACCACGGCTACGACGCCGACTTCTTCCGCCCCGCTTCCGCTGCCCGGATCGCGGAGGTGCGCCGACGGTTCCGGCTCGATCGCCCCTATCTGATCTGCGTGGCGACGCTCCAGAAGCGGAAGAACCACGAGCGGTTGATCGAGGCGGTCCACCGGTTGCACCGGCGCGGCTACGATCTGGACCTGGTGCTGGTGGGCGGCCGCGGGTGGCTCTACGACGGGATCTACCGGCGAGTGGAGGAACTGGGAATGGAGGAGCGCGTCCGCTTCACCGGCTACGTCGCTCTCGACGACCTCCCGGCTCTCTATAGTGGCGCGGAGGCTTCCGTCCTGGTCTCGCTGTACGAGGGATTCGGGCTGCCGGTGCTGGAGGCGCTCGGCTGCGGCGTGCCGACGGTCGTCTCCGATGTCTCCTCGCTCCCGGAAGTGGGGGGAGATGCCGTGGTGAAGGTCGATCCGATGGACCCCGATTCGATTGCGGAGGGGCTGGAGGCGGTGCTGGTCGACAGCCAGCTGCGTCGGCGCCTGGAGGAGCGGAGGATCCCTCAACTCCAGCGGTTCTCCTGGTCGCTGACGGCGGCCCGGACGCTGGACGTGATGCGGGCCGTGGCGAGCTCGGCGTGACGGTGCGGGTCGCGGCCGTGGTGCTGAACTGGTGCGGCTACGAGAGCACCGTCGAGTGCGTCGAGTCCGTCCTGGCGAGTGATGGCGCCGAGCCGATCGTACTGATCGTGGACAACGCATCGCCGGACGGCTCAGGGGCGCGTCTACGAGGGCGCTTCCCGGAGCTGGAGGTGATCGAAGCCGGGGCGAATCTCGGATACGCTGGCGGGAACAACCTGGGGATCGATCGGGCGCGGGCGCTGGAGGCGGAGTACATCCTGATCCTCAACAACGACGTCACGATCGCACCCGATTGTGTGCGCTTCATGGTGGAAACGCTCGAGCAGAACCCGCGGGCCGCGCTGGTGGGAGCGAAGATCGTACACGCGGACGACGGAACGATCGGGGCCGTCGGCGGCGAGATCCGTTGGGAAGTGGCGGAGCCTCGGCAGGTGGGGCACCTCGAACCCGACCGCGGCCAGTACGTTGGGGTCCGCGAAGTCGATTTCGCACCGGGGACGGCGGTACTCGCCCGCACGGTGGCGATCGAGCAGGTCGGCGCCATCCCGGAGGACTACTTCCTCTACTTCGAGGACGTCGACTGGTCGCTGCGGTTCCGGCGCGCCGGCTGGTCGATCCTGGTGGATCCGCGAGCGAGGGTGGTGCACAAAGAGTCGAGCTCGACCGGGCGGCATTCACCCCTGAAGGGCTACTATTACGTGAGGAACAATCTCATCTTCCTGGAGCGGCACGTCCCCGCGGAGCGTGTCGCCCGGACACGCTGGCGTTTGCGGGCGAAGTTCGGCAGGATGCTCGCGCGGGAGGTGCTCGGTGGCCGGCTCGGTGTAGCGCGCGCGATGGTCCGTGGCTACCTCGATCATCGCGCCGGGATTCGCGGAATCTCTCCTCATCCGCTGCAATGAGTGCGAAGGTAAGCGTCCCCCGGGTCGTTGCGGTCGTCCTGAACTGGTGTGGCGAGGCGCTGACCGCCGCCTGTCTCCGGTCGCTGGAGGCGAGCGACTACCCGGAGCTGCGCATTCTCCTCGTGGACAATGCCTCGCCGGACGGGTCGGGCGCCGCGCTGCGCGCCCGGTTTCCGCACCTGCCGTATCTACAGACGGGTGAGAACCTCGGGTATACGGGCGGAAACAACCGCGGCATCGAATGGGCGCTCGCGCAGGGCGCGGACTACGTGCTGATCCTCAACAACGACACGGAGATCGCGCCGGACGCGGTGACGAAGCTGGTGGGGGCGGCGCGCGGCTCTCCCGACGTGGCGGCGGTTGCCCCGAAGATCCTCTACCATGCCGCGCCGGAACGGGTCTGGTTCGCGGGAGGCGACCTCTCGCGGCTCAGGGTGATCGGTTATCATCGCGGCGAGGGGGAACCGGACCGCGATGCCGCGCCAGGGGCTCCTTACGAGGTCACCTTCCTGACCGGCTGCTGTCTCCTGCTCTCCGCGGATGTGCTGCGGAAGGTCGGCCCGCTCGCCGAGGACTTCTTCACCTATGCGGAGGACGTGGAGCTCTCGATGCGTCTGCGAAAAGCCGGCTACCGGCTGCTCTACCAGCCGGAAGGTCGGGTGCTCCATCACGTCCCCCTGGGGCAGTCCGAGCCGACACCGGCACAGATCTACCACCGGGACCGCAACCGTCGTCGGGTGGCGCGGCGGCACCTGAGTGCGGCCGAGCGGGTCGGCTTCCAGCTCTTCTTCTACCCCACCCGCATCGTCCACCTGGTGCGCTATCTCTACCGGCGGGACGCCGATCGTGCTCGCGCGGTGTGGCGCGGGATGACCGCGCCATGAGCGCACAGGGGTACGCCGGCCCGGTCGCCGGCTCGTCCGGCCACCGATATGGCGGACTGCTCAGGGTGCTCGCCGTGCTTCCTCTGTGCGCCCTCGCCTTCCTCGGCGGGTGCGATCCATGTTTCGGCGTCTTCTCGTGCGGAGGCGCCGTGCTCTCCTACGAGGGACAGATCTACGACGATTACGCGAACCGGCCCGCCGCGGGGGTGGAGGTGATGATGGTCCGTCGGTCCGGTGTGGAGCTGGAGAAGGACACCGTTCGCGTCATCACCGGGGAGGACGGACGGTTCCGGATCCGGGTACCGGCGGCGGCCGCGGGCGACGTCGTCGCCGACTTCGTGATCGACCCCTCGAACTCCAACGACGCCTACCAGATTCGCGATCGGCGGCTCACCACGACACGGGGCGAGAACGTCCTCCACCTCGGACGATGGCCGCGGGTTCCGGTCCTCACGTACCTGGTGGAGCTGTACTACCGCGGTACACTCACTCCGGTGGCGGATGCGAGGGTGGAGTTCCGGCGAACGAGAGGGATCGAGGTCAATCCCGATACCTTCGTAACACGGAGCAATCCCGAAGGGCTGTTCTGGCTCACCCCCAGCCCGTTCCGCGCGGGCACCCTGTACGCGGATCTGATCGTCGACCCTCGAGGAACGGACCGGAACTTCCACATAACGGAGCTCGCGCTGGAGACCTTTGCGGGCGAAGCCCCGCGCGTGATCCGCAAGGGCATCGGAGACAACTGGTCGTACGTGGGGGAGATCCGCTGGGCGGACAGCGGAGAGCCCGCACCGGAGGTGGAGGTCGAGTTCGTCCAGACGGGGGGCCCGCGGCTTCGCGAGAATAGCCTGGTGCCCACGGTCACTAACGGCGACGGTCTCTTCCGGGTGCCGGGGCTGCTCCAGAGTCCGTTCGCGCAGGGAGTCGTGAGAGGGAACCTCGTGATCCGCCCGCCGGCGCCGCACGCTCCGTTCACCGTGACCGGGGTGGCGTTCCCGACATACCCGGCCGATGAGCAGCGACCCGCCGGGGTCTGGGAGATCGGCGGCCCGTAGTGACCGCTGTCGAAGTCGGCGCGCACGCCACCCCACCCGGCGGGCGCCGTCGCTCCGTCCGACCCACCGGGGTGGCCAGAAGCACCCTCTACAACCTGGTCGGCACCGTGGCTCCGATGGCCGCGGCCCTCGTCGCCATCCCCCTCCTGGTGGCGGGTCTCGGTGCGGAGCGCTTCGGTGTTCTCGGGATGGCGTGGGGGCTCGTCGGTTACTTCAGCGTCCTCGATCTCGGGCTGGGGCGAGCGCTGACGCAGATGGTCGCGGAGCGGCTGGATACCGAAGCCGAGGCGGACATCCCGGCGCTCGCCTGGACCGCCATCCCCCTGATGCTCGCATTCGGCCTGGTCGGCGCACTTGCGATCGTGCTGCCGGCCGAATACCTCGTGCGGGAGCTCCTCGACATGCCGCCGGGGCTTCAGGCGGAAGCGGTCCCCGCGCTGGTGATCGTTGCCGTCTCCCTCCCGCTCGTCACCAGCACGGCGGGGCTGCGCGGCATCCTCGAGGCGGCGCACCGCTTCGGTGCCGTGAATGCGATTCGCCTGCCGATGGGCCTGTTCGCCTTCCTCGGCCCTCTCCTCGTCCTGCCCTTCTCCCGCAGTCTCGTCCCGGTCATGGCGGTATTGCTGGTGGGCCGCGCCCTGGGGTGGTTCGCCCACCTGATCGTTTGCTTGCGCACGCTGCCCGCGCTCGCCACCGGCGTCCAGTTCAGGGTGGCCTGGATCGGGCCGCTGCTCCGCTTCGGCGGCTGGATGACAGCAACGAACGTTGCCAGCAGCGTGATGTTCTACCTCGACCGATTCCTCATCGGGGGGCTGTTATCGGTCGCCGCCGTCACCTACTACGTGACGCCGTACGAGGTGGTGTGGCGTCTCACCCTGATACCGACGGCCCTGCTGACCGTCCTCTTCCCCGCCTTCGCCGCCACGGTCACCCGATCCCGACCGGAGGCGGCGCGACTCTTCGGCTGGGGAGCGAGGGCCGTCTACCTGATCGTCTTTCCAATGACCCTGCTGGTGCTGGTCTTCGCGGGGGATGTGCTCCAGCTCTGGCTGGGGCCGGACTTCGCCGCGCAGAGCACCCCGGTTCTCCGCTGGCTCGCCCTCGGGGTCTTCTTCATCAGCTTCGGGTTGACCGCGGGAACGGCGCTCCAGGGAGCCGGCTTTCCGAAGGCAACGGCCATGGTGAACCTGGTCGAGATCCCCCTTTACCTCGCCGCCCTCTGGTGGCTGCTCAACGCCTATGGCATCGTCGGCGCCGCCATCGCCTGGACCTTCCGGGCCGGGCTGGACGCACTCCTGCTGCTCCTGGTCTCCCATCGCAGGCGGCTCGTCACCGGCGCCGACCTGGGAAGGATCGCGCTGCTGAACGCTCTCTCACTGCCGATGCTCGCCGCCGGCACGATGCTCGAAAGCTTCGGGGGGAGGGTGGCATACGCCTCTCTCGGAATCGCGGCCTTCGCGCTGTTTGGCTGGAAGCTGGTGCTGACGCCGTCGGAGAGGAGCACCCTGCTGGCGCGCCTGGCGCCGCACGCCCGGAGCTGAGCGGCGCCCCAACGCGGTGAGGGAAGACGACCGGGGAGGGGGCCGGTCCACTCCCCGCACGGCGCGTCGTTCAGTTGGGTGTAAGGTTGAGCCGCAGGAAGCCGTTGGTGACGTCGACCGCGTCGACGGTGTTGAAGTTGGTCGAGAAGTTCTGGAAGAGGTAGTTCAGCCGCTTCTCGACACCGAGCGTCACGTCGCCGCGGAACCGGGGAAACTCCAACCCGCCGCGGAGGCCGCCGAGGATCGAGACGTCGTGTCGGATGAAGGTGACCGGGGGAGGGCGCTGGTACAGTGCGTCGTTGTCCCAGCGGACCCGTTGGAAGAAGAGGCCGAGATCGAAGCGGGAGGAGAGGAAGTCCGCCGCGAGGAACTGGCTGGAGGCCCCCGGGCCGATCGCCGCCCCGAGCACCTGCCCCCGGTGAGTGTACCCCTGTGGGACGGTGGCGCTGGTGTAGAAGGAACCCTGGTCGAGGTGCGGCGGAACCGGTGGGGAGCCCTGCTCCAGGTCCGTCACCTCCGCCTGGAGGCGGAGTGATGGAGCGGAATCCTCTCCCAGCGGCCGGATCCATTGCAGGCCGAGCGTATACCCCTGGGAGCGCTGCGGCTCGAGCAGGAAGTCCCGGAGGGAGGTGAAGTCGTGATGTGCCCACTCGGCGTACACTTCGACGCCGTCGCGCGGGAAGACCCAGCGGGCGAAGAGGGAGCGGATCGCGTCCGGGTCGTCCCCCACGCCGAAGATCCCGAACAGCCGCCTCGCGATGTCCTTGCGATCATCCGCGCGCATCACGCTGCCCCGCGCGAAGCCGAGCGACAGGTTCCGCTCACCCGGCGGGTGATACACGATCGCGATGGCGCTCATGGAGCGGAGATCGTTGCGCGTGTCCACGTCGAAGTAGAGCGACTCGGATAGACCTCCCACGATCCACTTCGCCGCAAGCGTGCCGATCGGAAGGTCGATCGGATCGGCGGTGCCGAAGAAGAGGTGGGGAAATCCACCCGCGTTGTTGCTCAGGACGATCGCGTTCCGGATCCCCGGCCCCCACCACTGCTCCTCGGTGGAGAATCCGACGACCACGGGACCGGCGTCCACCGCCAGCCGGCTCTCGCCCAGGTCGATTCGCCAGAACGAGCTCGCGCCGAAGCGGAGCGGTAGGTCGGCGGAGAGGAGGTTCTCCCGCCAGGGGGGGAGGAAGAGGCTGCGCTGCTCGTCGGCGCCGCGGATGAAGTCGAAGTCTCGGTTCTGAACGTACGAGATCCTGGGAGCAAAGGTGAGTACGGCCGGCCCGAAGCGCGTGCGAATCCCGGTCAGCAGCTGCAACCCGTATCCGCGGCCACCCCAGAGCGACCCATCGTTGAGTGAGAGGGGGATCGCGGAGTTCCAGCTGGCCTGGACCCTGGGAGGAATGAAGCGGATCCGGAGGTCTTCCCCCTCGACGGGGCCCGAAAGGGAGTGTGCCGTACGGAGCAGCATCTCCGGCGCCTCGGCCCGTCCGAGCACCTCATCGACCCGCATCCGATCTTCGACGTGACTGCCGATGGTAACGAACGTCGAGTCCATTCCATCGAGCGCCTGCCCCCGAAGCTCGCCGACCAGCGAGAGCAGCAGGATGCTGAGGAGGGGGAGGATCGGCAGGGAGCCGCCGTGAGCTGCCAAGAAAGACAGACCTCGATGGTGAGTGCGCTGGACATCGGACGCGGGCGAAGATAAGGTATCGCGTCCCGCCCTGGCTAGTTACGGAAAAAAGCGGATGATACGACGGGGATTCGACGGCGCGAGGAGGATGGCGGCTGCTCGGCCGGGCCGCGTCGCGGTGGTGATCGTCCTCTTCTCGCTGAAGGTCGCGGAAGGAGCCGCGCCGGCCGCCGCGCAGACCCACGAGCCGCGCGAGGTCGGTCACGAGCTGTTCGTCCACTCCCGCTTCGAGCGTTACGCCCGGGCGATGCAGCTGCTGGGGCGGCTCGATCCCTATCCGTGGTCGATCCGCGGGCTGGCCCCCGGTGAGGTTCCCTGCTGCGGGAATGGCGAGGAAGGCCACCCCTGGAGGGATCGAATCACGTTGAGAGAGACGGATCGGGAGGGCCTCGTGGTTCGAACCGTCGCGGGGACGGGAACGCTCTTCTTCAACAGCGGATTCCCGTACGGGGACAACGATGGCCCTCTATGGGCGGGCCGCGGTCTCTCGGTATCGCTGCGGGGGGGCGGACACCTGAGGTATGGTCCGCTCTCGATCACCGTCGCGCCGAACCTCTTCTGGAGCCAGAATCGCGACGTCGCGATCGCGCCCACAGGCCATGCGGGAAAGCTGGCGTTCGCGGACCCGGACTGGCCGAGGAGCATCGATCTCCCGCAGCGGTTCGGTGACTCGTCGTACGCGCGAATCGATGCGGGTGAATCGACGGCGAGACTCGACCTCTGGGGGGTGACGACGGGCGTGTCGACCGCGGCGCAGCACTGGGGCCCGGCGGTCGAGCACCCGCTGATCCTGGGAAACAACGCGGGCGGCTTCCCTCACGCCTTCCTGGGGACCTCCACTCCGGTCTCCCTCTGGATCCTTTCCCTGCACGGCCGGCTCGTCTGGGGCTCACTTTCCGAATCGGAGTATTCCCCGGCGGAGGAGGGGAGGACCCGGCGCTTCATGTCGGGGCTGGTGGGTGTGATCACGCCGAGGGGTGTACCCGGCCTGGAGATCGGGGGCGCGCGCTTCTTCCACACCCCCTGGCCCGAGGGTGGGCCGACCGCGCGCGACTTCCTCAAGCCGCTGGAAGCTTTCCTCAAGGAGCAGCTCCCGGAGACGGGTGAAGTGGACAACCGCTCCGACGCCACCAATCAGCTCGCCTCGATCTTCGCACGGTGGCTCTTCCCCGGCAGCGGTTTCGAAGTCTACGGCGAGCTGGCCAGGGAGGACCACAGCTGGAATCTGCGAGATTTCCTGGTCGAGCCCGACCACAATAGCGGGTATCTGGTGGGGTTCGGAAAAGGGTGGGAGGTGTCGGGAGATCGCTGGGTCCTGTTGCGCGGTGAGGTGCTGAACACGCGGGTGACCCATCTCGACCTGGTGCGGAACCAGACGCGATTCTACCGGCACTCCCGGACTGTGCAGGGGCATACGCAGCGGGGACAGCTGCTCGGGTCCGCAGCCGGTTATGGCGGCGGTGCCGCGCTGCTCTCGGCGGAGGTCTATCACCCCGATGGGCAGTTCGGCATCAAGGGCTTCCGGTCGCTGCGGCGGCAGGGAATTGGCTCCGGCGACACGAGGCTGGTCGACGTCATCTACGGCATCGAGGGCGCTTCGACCTGGTTCCGCGGGCCGCTGGAGGTCGGAGCGGCCGTCACGGGAGCCTATAACTTGAACCGCAACTTCGGCTCGGACGCCTTCAACCTCGGGGTGCAGGTCGAGGCGGCGTGGGCCTGGTGAGCGCTCCAGGGCGGCCGATGCCCTGAGAGGGTATCGTTCGGGCCGACCGCGCTTCCAGCTGTAGCCTGGGCCGGCGGGTGTGCGCACCCCTGTGGATCGCCCGGCTTGGCCGCTCTCGCCGTCTCACCGCGTACGTTCTACGGCCTCGCGTAGCCCCCATCCGCGCCCTTCCGCTCCTCGTTGCGTTGACAGCGAGGCCAGGGAGGGCCGCTTCCGCTGGTTGCCCAGGACCTGGTGATTCCACCGGCGTTTCTCCTTTTCATTCGCCGCGTCGACCCCCGAGCCGCGGCACCTCCCCGACTCCCCCTTCCGTCGATCCACCAGCCTCAGCGACAGCACCAGCGAGATGAGGCAGGGAAAAGTGCCCGGCCTCGGTGCGTTCCAAGCGAGCACCCGGCCGGTCCGATCGCGCAGTCGTGACGGAACGACGTGCGGCGTCGTCCTACGGGGGGTCATCCGGGGCGACGGCAGCCCGGGGCTGTCGGGCCGAACGGTGAGCTTCGGGCGGGAGCATGCATTGGAGCGGCAGTGCTGCAGGTTACGGGGCCCCAGCCATTCCGAACCCGTCAGTAGCTCGCTCCAGGTACGCTTGACAGAGGAGTGTACGCCGGAGTAAAATCGCAACTTTTTCCGTGACGGGAGGAATCTCTTAGAGGGAATAACAAGCTCTCCCGGCGCGGCGTCAGGTATCGAATTTGCGCGAACACTGCGCCGCCATTCCGGCCAAACCAAGCGCCGCCGCGAGGTCGCGGCTGCCTGCAAACCATAGCGTACCAGCTTATGCAGATCGCTGTCGTGGGAACGGGGTACGTCGGGCTCGTCGTGGGAGCGTGCCTGGCGGAGACGGGGAACGCCGTCGTCTGTTGTGATGTGGATGCCGCGAAGATCGATTCGCTGTTGAATGGCCGGATTCCGATCTACGAGCCGGGTCTGGAGCCGCTGGTCCAGCGGAACCTCTCCGAGGGGAGGCTGAACTTCACGACCGACGTCGGTGCCGCGGTGGCCGGTGCGGAGATCATCTTCATCGCGGTCGGCACCCCGCCTGGTGAAGATGGATCGGCCGACCTCCAGCACGTGCTGGCCGTCGCGCAGACGATCGGTCAGAACATGCCCGCCGACGGGCCCGAGAAGATCGTCATCACGAAGAGCACCGTGCCGGTGGGTACCGCGGCGAAGGTGCGTGAGACGATCCGCCGGTACACGAACCGCGCGGTACACGTCTGCAGCAATCCCGAGTTCCTCAAGGAGGGCGCCGCCGTCCAGGACTTCTTGAAGCCGGACCGCGTGGTCGTGGGCGTCGACTCACAGTACTCGAAGGAGAAGCTCGCGGAGCTGTACGCTCCCTTCGTCCGCACCGGAAACCCGGTGCTCTTCATGGACATCGCGTCGGCGGAGATCACGAAGTACGCCGCCAACGCGATGCTGGCGACCCGTATCAGCTTCATGAACATGATCGCGCGGCTCTGCGAGAGCGTCGGCGCGGACGTGGAGATGGTGCGCCAGGGGGTGGGTAGCGATGCCCGGATCGGCCACAGCTTCCTCTTCGCGGGGATCGGATACGGCGGCAGCTGCTTCCCCAAGGACGTCAAGGCGCTGATCCACACCCTTCGTGAGTGCGGGGTGGACGCCGACCTGCTCGACGGGGTGGAGCGGATCAACGCAGCCCAGAAGAGCCTTCTCCTGGAGCGGATCACCAGCCGGTACGGTCACGATCTCTCGGGTCGGACGTTTGCAGTCTGGGGTCTGTCGTTCAAGCCGGAGACGGACGACATGAGGGAGGCACCCAGCCTCACGGTGGTCCGCGGGCTCTGCGAGCGGGGCGCTACGGTGCGTGCCCATGATCCGCAGGCTCATCGCGAGGCGGGGCGACACTTCGGGGACCTGCTCGAGTCCGGGAAGCTCGAGCTTCGCGACAACAACTACGACTGCTGCCCGGGCGCCGACGCGCTGATCGTGCTCACCGAGTGGCAGCCGTATCGTCGCCCGGATCTCGACAGGGTGAAGCAGATGTTGAAGGAGGCGGTGGTATTCGATGGTCGGAACCTCTGGGACGTGGATGGGATGCGGCGTGCGGGATTCAGCTACCATTCGGTGGGCAGGGTTGCCGCGGAGCCGATCGTCCTCGTCCAGTCCGCCGCGGCTGGAGCCGACTGAGCCACCACTTCGCGCGAGCGCTGGTCGGCACCTGGCCGACCCGCTCTCGCATGCGCCCCTTCCGCCCGCAGAGCTCCGGACCCCCGGTCCCGTAAGGCGGGGCGGAGTCGCCAACGAGGTTCGGCAGCATGGACCGGCATCGTGGAAGCGTGCCGGTCCATCCATTCGGGCCACCGCCGCTCCCGGGATCCGTACGCGATCTCCGAGTGGAGTCCGCCTCGAGGTGTCGTTGGATCGAACAGGAGTGAACCGCCTCGGTGCGGTTGCCGCCCGGCCCGGTCCGCGCACGGGCGGAGGCACGACACCAGAAAGGCCATAGCTTCAGAGTGGCACCCCACGAGCAGTCGATCGAGACGTTGCCGTCGCGGGCGGAAGGTGTCCGCGACGGAGGATCCGCGGATGAGCGGAGCGTATCACGGGTGGAGCGAAGCGTCGCGCCGCTCGTCGTCAGGGTGATCGCGA
>Ga0079224_100008131_pt1 | contig 14167 bp, 13 predicted proteins | sample Stecom2015_FD_80414 | JGI IMG/M metagenome (GOLD analysis project Ga0079224, IMG submission 80414) | Agricultural soil microbial communities from Utah to study Nitrogen management - Steer compost 2015 | ecosystem: Environmental > Terrestrial > Soil > Agricultural land | place: USA: Utah...
CGGGGGGGGGGGTGGGGGGGGTGGGGGGGGAGGGGGGTGGGGGGGGACGGGGGACGGCGGGGGCAGGACGGGGGGTGCGGGCGGCGTGGCAGGGGCGGGAGCCGCGGGAGTAACCGGGCGGGGGGCGACGGCGACCTCGGGGGGCGAGTCGGAGGAGAACAGCAAAAAGGCCGTGGCGACGCCTCCGCCGAGCAGGAGGACGCAGCCGATGGTGATCAGCACCACGGTTTGGGCGGCCAAGGGTTTGCGACGGCGGTGGATCGGCGCCTGGGGCGTGGACGGCAAGGGCTCCTGCTGGGCCTGCGTCGGCGCGGTGCCGCCGGTTTCGGCGGCGCGTTGGCGCTGGGCTTTTTTGAGGGCTTCGTTGATGAGGCTCATGCCGGTAGGGTGACTTGCAAGCGACGGGATTAAATGAACGGGCGCAGAGGCGGGGCAAGGTGCATTATTCGGTCAGGCTGCGCAGGTCCTTGATCGCGCGGCGCACGTCCCAGTAGGTGACCTCGTCGGATTCGCGGATGTAGGCGGCGAGAATGGATTTGTCGCAAAGATTGTTGATGATGCGGGGGATTCCCTGGCTGTAGCGCTGGATGGCGCGCAGTGCCCAACGGGTGAAGTAGGGGCGGCCCATGCCGCCGGCCAGGGTGATGCGGTGATGCACGTAGTGGGCCAGGTCGCGCACGTTGAGCGGGGAGAGGTTGTAGTGGATGAGAATGCGTTGCCGCAGCTGGCGCAGCTCGGGGCGGGCGAGGATGTCCTTCAGCTCGGGTTGTCCCATGAGCACGATCTGGAGCAGCTTTTGTTTGTCGGTCTCCAGGTTGGACAGCAGGCGGATTTGTTCGAGCACCTCGAAGGAGAGGTTTTGGGCCTCGTCGATGATGAGGATGATGTCGCGGCCGGCGGCGATGCGATCCAGCAGCACGGCGTTCATCTGCGCGACCAGATCGTTTTGGCTGCGGGCCAGCTCGGTTTCGCCCAGTTCGGTGAGGATGGCGCGCAACATCTGCTTCTCGTTGACCCGCGGATTGAGGATGAGCGCGGTGTCGAAGCGGGTGTGGTCGATCTGGTTGAGAAAATGCCGGCACAGGGTGGTTTTGCCGCAGCCGACCTCGCCGATGAGAACGACGAATCCCTTGCGCTGCTGCACGCCGAAGAGCAGGTGCTGCAAGGCCTCCTGATGCGTGGGGCTCAGGTAGAGGAACTTGGGATCAGGCGTAATGTTGAAGGGCAATTCGCGCAGCCCATAGAAGCTCTGATACATGCGTAATCGGGCTAACGACCGGCGCGGGACAACGCACGACAAAAGACGGCGTGAAATTCAGTTCGCACGATTTATTTACAGCCGGCGCGCCAGCCGCATGATCCCGGTGTTTTTCGCCCCATGTTTCTTCGTCGTCTGGTTTTGCTCGCTTATGCGCTGGTCTTCCTCGGGGCCGCGGCGGGCTCGGCCGTGTTTTTTTGGCAGACGCGCAGGGAATACGTGAAGCTGCGGGGGATCGAGCAGCGCGTGGAGCAACGGCTGGCCGAGACGGAAATCCGGCTGGCCGAGCAGGAGGAAATCCTGCGGCGGCTGCGCGGCGACCCGGCCTATGTCGAACGGGTGATCCGGCGTCGGCTCGGCTACGCCAAGGCCGACGAGTTTGTCTGGCGCTTTGACGAGTGAGGCGCGCGGTCGCGGCGTCGTCGCGCGAGTTTTACCCAAAAAGGCGTTGCGGCGTCTTGTGGCGGGCGGTTTGCATACTCGCCCTTGCGCACCATGACCAAGTCCCCCCTCATCCAAGCCTTTGCGGACGCCGGACAGTCCCAGGTTTTCGCCTTCTTTGATCAACTGACCGGCTCCCAACAGGAGCGGTTGCTGGCCGACGCCGCCGAGATCGACCTCGCGGAAATCGCACGGCTCAACGCCACGTTGCTTTCGGCCGCCGGTTCGGCCGGCGCGGACTACTCCGGGTTGAGCCCGGCCCCCTACGAGGCGTTGCCCAAGAACGGCGGTGACGCCGCGGCCTGGGCCGCCGCCAAGACCGCCGGCGAGGAGGCGTTGCGCGCCGGCCGCGTGGCCGCGTTCACAGTGGCCGGAGGGCAGGGGACGCGCCTCGGCTACGACGGACCCAAGGGCACCTATCCGGTCACGCCCGTGCGCAAAAAATCCCTCTTCCACGTGTTCGCCGAGAAACTGCTCGCGGCCGGACGCCGCTACGGACGACCGCTGCACTGGTTCATCATGACCAGCCACATCAACCACGCGGCCACGGAGGCGCATTTTGTGGAGAACAACTTCTTCGGCCTCGACCGCGGGCGGGTGCATTTCTTCCGCCAGGGGCGCATGCCGGCGGTGGATTTTCAGGGCAAGATCCTGCTTGAGGCGCCGGACGCCATCGCGATGTCGCCCGACGGCCACGGCGGCTCGCTGCGCGCGCTCGCGCGCTCCGGCGCGCTCGACCTGATGGAGCGCGAGGGCATCGACGTGCTCAGCTATTTCCAGGTGGACAACCCGCTGGTGCGCTTCATCGATCCGGCCTTTGTCGGCTGGCACCTGACGCGCGGTTCCGCGATGAGCAGCAAGATGGTCCCCAAGGCCTACGCCGAGGAAAAGGTCGGTCACTTCTGCCGCGACGGCGATCGGCTCGTTGTCGTCGAATACTCCGACCTGCCGATCAAGATGCAGCGCGAGACCGACCCGGAGACCGGCCGTCTGCGCTACCTCGCCGGCAGCATCGCCATCCACCTGCTCGACCGCGATTTCATCCGCCGCATGGCGACCGGCGACAGCGCGCTGCCGTTTCACCGCGCGGATAAAAAAATCCCGACCATCGACGCGGCCGGCCGGCCCGTGAAACCGGAGCGGCCCAACGGCGTGAAATTCGAGCTGTTCGTCTTCGACGCGCTCCCGTTCGCGGACAATCCCGTGGTGATCGAGACCGACCGCGCCGACGATTTTTCACCGGTCAAAAACGCCGACGGCCTCGACTCGCCGAAGACCTGCGCCGACGACCAGTGCCGGCAGTTCGCCCGCTGGCTGCGCGCGAACGGCGCGGACCTGCCCGTCGATGAAACCGGTCGCCCGCCCTTCGACTTGGAGGTGTCTCCATTGTTTGGATACGACGAGGATTCCTTCGCGCAATCCTGGTCGGCCCTCGCCGAAAAGCCGGCGGTCGCCGCCGGTCTCTATCTCGAATAACCCGCCTCGAATCCGTCAATTCCAGCCATGTCATCGCTTCCCGCCATTCAATCCGCCGGCCAGTCCGGCAAACTGCTGCCCTCGACCGTCAAAAACCTTGAAACCTGGCTGGCCGCGCCGCTGCCCGAATGGGCCTCCGCCAGCATCGGCGAACTGGTCCGCGACGAGGCCTGGGACGAGCTCAACAACCGCTTTTACCAGGACCTCGCCTTCGGCACCGGCGGCATGCGCGGCCGCACCATCGGCATGGTGACCACCGCCGCCGAGCGCGGCGACGCCGGGCCCGACGACACGCCGGCCCACGCCGCGATCGGCAGCAACATCCTCAACGATTTCACCCTGGTGCGCGCCACCGTCGGGTTGTTCCGGCATGTGCGCGCCCATCTCGACGGGCAGGGCGACCCCAACCCGCCGAAGCTCGTCATCGCCCACGACGTGCGCCACTTCTCGCGGCACTTCTGCGAACTGGCGGCCTCGGTCTGGAGCCGTCTCGGCGGCGTCGCCTGCATCTTCGACGGCCCGCGCTCGACCCCGCAGCTCAGCTTCAGCGTGCGTTGGCTCAAGGCCCACTGCGGCGTGGTCATCACCGCCAGCCACAACCCGCCGCACGACAACGGATTCAAGGCCTACTTCGACGACGGCGCGCAGGTGGTCGCCCCGCACGACGCGGGCATCGTCGCGCAGGTCGGGCGTGTGTCGCTGGGCGAGGTCGGCGATTTCCTCGACGTCGATATCACGAGAGTCATCACGCTCGGCAAATCGGCCGACGACGCCTACTTCGCCGCCGCCGCGCAGGCCGTCATCGACGGCGATGTCGTCCGCAAGGCCGGGCTGAAGGTTTGCTTCACCGCGATCCACGGCACCGGCGGCGTCATGTCGGTGCCCCTGCTCAGGGCCGCCGGCTGCGAAGTCGTCGAGGAGCCGGCGCAGGCCGTCATGGACCCGCGCTTTCCCTCGGTCAAATCGCCCAACCCCGAGAACGCCGAGGCGCTCTCGCTCGCGGTCAGGCAGGCCGAGGCCGGCGGACTCGACGTCGTCATGGCGACCGACCCCGACTGCGACCGCGTGGGCGTCGCGGTGCGCGGCCCCGACGGCCGGATGCACCTGCTGACCGGAAACCAAATCGGCGCATTGCTGGCCGAGTATCGGATTTCCAAATACAAGGAGCTCGGCTGGATTCCCCCGACCGGCGGCGACCGCGTGGCGTTGGTGAAGACCTTCGTGACCACCGCGCTGCAGGACGCCATCGCCGCCGGGCACGGCGTGAAGGTCATCAACACCCTGACCGGCTTCAAGTGGATCGCCGCCAAGATCCGCGGTTACGAGGAGCAGCTGAAGGCCGCCCTGCTGGCGAAGTCCGGCATCGCCCTCGACTACGACGCGACCCCCTTCGCCAGCCGTGCGAAATTGTTGCAGGAGCACAGCACGTTTTACGTCTTCGGTTGCGAGGAGAGCTACGGCTATCTGCCCAACGACAGTGTGCGCGACAAGGACGGCAACGCCGCCTGCCTGATGTTCGCCGAGGTCTGCGCCTGGGTGAAGAGCCGCGGCATCACCGTGCCGGAGTTCCTCGACGAGGTGTTTCTCAAATACGGCTTCTACCTGGAAGGCGTGGTCAACATCTACTACGAGGGCGCCAGCGGCGCGGCCAAGATCAAGCGCATCCTGGAGACCTACCGCAGCGAGCCGCCCAAGGCGTTCGGCGATCTCGCGGTGACCGAGTTCAAGGATTTCGGCGTGCAGGACATCCACGATGCCGACGGCGAGCTGATCCCCAAGCAGGACCTCTACTTCGTGACGCTGGCCAACGGCTACACCTTCGCGGCGCGCGGTTCCGGCACGGAGCCGAAGATGAAGTTCTATGTCTTCGCCAAGGCCCCGGTTTCCGAGGCCGGCGAGCTGCCGGCGGTGAAGGCCGCGGTGCAGGCCGAGCTCGACCGCGTGCGCGGCCTGATCGAGGCCGACGCGCGTCGGCGCGCCGAGGGAGATGTTTAAGAGACCTGATCGCCGCGCCGCCCTCTCCGGAGGACGGCGTTTGGCGGCTTGCCCTGCCGGCCCGGCCCTGTTGGCTGATGGCTCCGCTTCCTCCTACATGCAAAGTTTTTGCCTGATATGATCATTTATCGCCAGCGCGGTTTGGCCAATGTCTATGCCCTGCTCGCGAACGTGTTCGCGGTGGCGTTGGTGCCGATGTATTCGGTGCTGTTGCCGTCGCTGACCTACGTGAAGCTGGTGGATGACGTGAATCTGTTGCCCTACTGCGTCGCGGTGTTTGTGGGCATGGCGGCGAGCTCGGGGTTGATCCGCAGCCGGGCATCGACGCTGCACCGGATCGGTTTGTGGTCGGGCTTCGGCATCGCGGTGCGACAGGCGGCGTATGTGGCCGGCGTGGTGTTCGCCTATACGTTCGTGAGCAAGGACCACACGGTGAGCCGGCTGTTTCTGGGATCGTATCTGTTTTGGCTGACGGTGGCGCTGACGATCCTGCATTCGCGGATGCCGCGGTCGCTGGCGCAGCAGATGTTTTCGCAGACGGCCAGGATGCCGACGCTGTTCATCGGCCGGGCGGAGATGCTCGAGTCGCTGGACAGCTGGATCACCAACCGGCAGCACCTGGGAATCGAGCCGGTGGGGTTTTTGTCGGACGAATCGATCACGCGGGCCGAGCGGCTGGTCGCCCCGCATCTGGGTCGCATCGACGATCTGAAAAAAGTGCTGAAGGAACGGCGCATCGGGCAGGTGATCCTGCTGGACTGGATGGACGACAGCGCGCGGGTGGAAAACATCATCGGGCTGTGCGAGTCGGAGGGGTGCCGGTTTCTGATTCACAACAACTACGGGGCGAGTTTTGCGCGCACCTTCATCCCGGTGGAGGAGGACGGGCGGCATTTCATGACGTTGCAGCAGGAGCCTCTGGAGGATCCGCTGAACCGGGCGTTGAAGCGCACGCTGGACATCGTGGTGTCGCTGCCGGTGGTGGTGTTCATCGTGCCGCCGCTGTGCCTGTGGGTGGCGTTGATGCAGCGAATCCAGGCGCCGGGACCGCTGTTTTTCGTCAACCCGCGCGGCGGGCGCAACCGCACGACGTTTCGCATGTTGAAGTTCCGCTCGATGTATGCGCGGGAGCACGACATCACCAAGCAGGCGACCGCCGGCGACTCGCGGATCTATCCGTTCGGGCGTTTCCTGCGCAAGTCCAGCCTCGATGAATTCCCGCAGTTCATCAACGTGCTGCTGGGCGACATGAGCGTGGTGGGGCCGCGCCCGCATCTGCCGGAGCACGACGACCAGTTCAGCGAAATCGCGCGCTCCTACCGCATCCGCTCGCTGGTCAAACCGGGCATCACCGGCCTGGCCCAGGTGCGGGGCTTCCGCGGCGAGATCACCGACGACGAGAAGCTGCATCGCCGGGTGTATTGGGATTTATATTACGTGACGAACTGGAAGTTCACCCTCGATCTGAAGCTGATTTTCCAGACGTTCTGGCAGGTGTTTTTCCCGCCGGAATCGGCGTATTGAGCCGGGCGGGATTTCCTTCGCGCCGGCGGCTCAAGCCTTCTGTTTTTTGGTCACGCGGATTTCGCCGATGACCATGGTTTTGTCCACGGCCTTCATCATGTCGTAAAGCGTGAGCGCGGCGACGGAGACGGCGGTGAGCGCCTCCATCTCGACGCCGGTCTTGCCGGTGAGGCGGGCCTCGGCGGTGATGAGGATGCGGTCGCGCTTGACGGTGAAATCCACGGAAATTTTTTCCAACGCGAGCGGGTGGCACAGAGGAATGAGTTCGCCGGTGCGCTTGGCCGCCATGATGCCCGCGAGTCGGGCGCAGGCCAGCACGTCGCCCTTGGGCAGCGCCTGTTTTTTCAGCAGGCGAATGGTGGCGGGAGCGCAGCGCAGTTCGCCGGCGGCGATGGCCACGCGCTTTTGATCGGGCTTGGCGCCGACATCGACCATGACGGCCGCGCCGGTTTCATCGAGGTGAGAGAAGGTTTTCTTCATGGAGGTAGGAGCCCGCTCGCGGGCGATAAACATGCGCAGGACAAGAGCGGAAGTGCTGTTGATTTGTTCGTTTGGATCGCTGGTCGGTTTGGCGGTTCTTAATCGCCTGCAAGCAGGCTCCTACCTGCAGGGCAACACCTCGACCTCCGCGCCGGGGCCGGCCATGGCGGGCACGCGCAGCAGGCCGGTGGCGGCGCCGAGAATGGTGAGGTCGGAGGAATCCATCCAGGGCAGCGGCAGCACCCGTCGCGCCGCGCCTTCGTCGGCGCGCACGCAGGGCCACCAGGTCTCGCGCGGATCGGTGCGCAGCTCGGCGCGCGGGGCCAGCGTGGCGCGCGTCAACGCGACCGGCTCGATGCCGCCGAGGCGGTGGATCACGCGCTTCACGAAGAGGTGAAAACACACGAAGTGGGAGAGCGGGTTGCCCGGCAGGCCAAAGGCGAGGCGTCCGTCGCGGGAGGCGGCGATGAAGGGTTTGCCAGGGCGGCTGGCGACCTTGTCGCAGTGGATGGTGAAGCCGTGCTCGGCAAGCAACGCGCCGGTGTGGTCATACTCGCCGACGCTGGAGCCGCCGCTGATGAGCACGATGTCGGTGTCGGTGGCGAGGGCCTCGTCGAGCGCCTTGGCGGTGGCGTCGCGCGAATCATCGACGCGGTGTTGCCAATCGAGTTCGGCCCCGCAATCGCGCAGCAGGGCGTCGATCAGGGTGGAGTTGCAGTCGCGGATTTGTCCCTCGGTCGGGGTGTGGTCGGGCGGCACCAGTTCGCCGCCGGTCACGAGGTGGGCGACGCGCACGGGACGGCTGACCAGCGGGTTGGTGGCGCCGATGGAGGCGAGCAAGGTGAGCGCGCCGGCGTTGAGCGGTTGGCCGGCGGCGAGCAGCGTGTCGCCGGCGCGGGCCTGCGAGCCGCGTCGGCGGATGTGGCGGGTGGACGGCGGTTGCAGCAGGTGGAGGCGGTGCTCGTCGTCGGAGAGTTTGGTGTCCTCCTTCATGATGAGCGCCGCGCCCTCGTGGGGCAGGGCGCTGCCGGTGAAGATGCGCACGGCGATGCCGGGCGCGGGAGCGGAGGCCGGTGCGGGCGAACCGGGATGCAGCGCGCCTTCCAGCGTGGTGAGTCCGGCGGGTTGCTCGGCGTTGACCAGGTAGCCGTCGATGGCCGAGCGGTCGAACGCGGGCTGATCTTCGGGCGCGAGAATGGCTTCGCGCAGAATGCGTCCCCGGGCGTGAAACAGCGCGATACGTTCGGCCGGCAGGGGGGCGGCCAGTTGGTCGAGTCGGGTCCAGAGCTCGTTGACGGTGATCATAAGGACCAATCCTCGGGACGTTGCCGCGACCAAGCCAAGGAGCGAAGCTTTGGCGCGAAGGTTTTATATTCTTTGCACATTTCGGCCCTGTCTCGAATTTCAGGAAATCACGTCGGTTTTCCAGATGGGCACGTCCTGTTTGAGGCGGTCCATGAAACCGGCCAGCAAGGCGAAGGCCTCGGCGCGATGGGCCGCGTGGACCTCGATGTAAATCGCCGCCTCGCCGACACGCACGGGGCCGGTGCGGTGCTGCACGCGCACCGACTGGCAGGGATGACTCTGGCCCAGCTTCTCGACGATCTCCCTCATCACCGTCTCGGCCATGGGCTGATAGGCTTCGTAGTGCAGGCCGCCGATAGGCGCGCCGTTCTCGCTGGCGCGGATGGTGCCGAGAAACGTGGCGACCGCGCCGGTGGCGGGGCCGGATGTCGGAGGCGGCGGACTGATGAATTCGGGGCCGATGTGGATGACGATGTCCATGCGCGTATTCATCCGCCCGATACAGGCGGAATGACTGCGACCTCGTCGCCGGGATTAAAAACCGTTTCTGCGTCGGCGAAGCGTTGGTTGCACGCGAGACGCGCGCTGGTGCGCAGCGAGGCGAGATCGGGGTGGCGGGCGAGCAAGGTGGCCCAGAGCTGTTGGAATGTCAGCGGGACGTCGCCGGGCAGGGTTTCCTCGGAGCAACCGGCCAGCCGGCGGGCGTGGGCGAAGTAGAGGATGGTCATGCCGCAGGATAGGTTACGGCCCCGGAGGGTGATATCTCGACGGTCTTGCGTTTCACCAATTCCGCCACGATCGCCTCACACTGCTCCTCGCTCACCGCCTTGTTGAAATGGGCGCTGATTTGAGAAAGCAGGGTTTTCTTGCGGGCCGGCCGGTTGCCCTTGGCGCTGGAAAGTCGGGTCTGGATCGTCTCGACCAGGTTCCCGAGCGGCATCGTGGTCAAATCGGCCAGGATGGAAATCGAGGCGAAGTTCTCGGTCCTTGATCCCAATATTTTTTGAGATCGCAGATGGGCGATCATGGCGTCGAACCCCTTGTCCTTGGAAACGATGTGATAATACCCCTTGGGGTCTTGCAGCGCTTGCTTGGCGACTTCGTAAACGAGCACAAAATCCAAGGCGTTTTTGCCGGCATGTTCGTTTTCCAAGAGCGAAACCTGCGGGCTCAGCTTGAGCATCTGTTTGACCAATTCCTTGGGGAGCGTGGTCTGTTGTCGTCCGGTAACCAAAACCACTTTGACCGGCTTGCCTTCAATCAGGCGAAGATCGATGTCACGGATGTTTTCATAATCGACAAAGATGTAGTTGGTTCGATCGGAGCTCATGGGATTTGGCCTCACCCGCCGATGGCGGTCATGGGGCGGGCGGGTTGGTAGTTTTCGGTGAATTGGTGGTCCTGCGGTTTTTGCGCGATGGCTTGCGCGAGCAGCTTGTCGAGGTCGCCGTCGGAGGCGAGAGCGGCTTTGAGGTCGAGTTCGCCGTGGCGGCCGAGGCAGGGGCGGATCTTGCCGTCGGCGGTGAGGCGGAGCTTGTTGCAGTCGGCACAAAAATCCGTGGTGGTGATCGCGCCGATGAAGCCCAGATACGCGCCGCTGGCCTGGTCGCGCCAGTAGCGGGCGGGGCCGTGGCCGGGGCGGTAGTCGGCGAGCGGCTCCAGAGGAGACTCGGCGTGCAGGCGCGCGCGGAGTTCGGCGACGGAGAGAAAATTGGCGTCGGTCAACGCGTCGGCGTTGGAGAGTGGCATGAGTTCGATGAAGCGCAGCGGCGTGCCATGAGCGGCGGCGAAGCGGATGAGCGGACGATACTGATCCTCGTTGTGACCGCGCAGGAGCACGCAGTTGAGCTTCACCATCATGCCTTCGGCCAACGCGGCCTCGATGCCGGCGAGCACTTTGGCGAAATCGCCGCCGGTGAGTTGGCGGTAACGGTCGGGATCGACCGCATCGAGCGAGATGTTGACGGCGCGCACGCCGGCGCGGGCGAGGTCGGCCGCCATGGGCGCGAGCATGAGGCCGTTGGTCGAAACACCGAGGCTGTGCAGGCCGGGCAGGGCGCCGATGCCTTGGGCGATTTTGAGGAAATCGGCGCGGATGAGCGGTTCGCCGCCGGTGAGGCGGAATTTGCGGAAACCGATTTTGGCGGCGGCGGCGGCCACGGCCACGAGTTGGTCGGCGGTGAGGTGATCGGCTTTTTGCGCCCAGCCTTTGTAGCCCTCGGGCATGCAGTAAAGGCAGCGTTCGTTGCATCGGTCGGTGACGGAGATGCGCAGGTAGTCGATGGTGCGGTCGAAGGGATCGTTCATGTGATCACGAGCTTGAGGGACGCGATGCCCAGGACGATGGCGAGTGCGGGGCGAAGCTGGGCGATGCGGGCCGGCCCGCTGCCCCAGCGTGCGCCGAGAAACCCGCCGGCGACGACCGCGAGGGCGAGCAACGGCCAGGCGGTCGGCAGGTGGTGCAGGGACGCGGAGTGCCCGGCGAGGCCGGCGGCGGAGTTGACGAAGATGAACGGCGCGGAGACGGCGGCGGCGGTCTTGGCGTTGGCCCAGCGCATGAGTAGGAGCAGCGGGGTGAGAAAGATGCCGGCGCCGACGCCGATCAGGCCGGAGACGAGGCCCATGATCGCGCCGGCGAGAAATACCAGCGGGAGCGGCGTGGGCCGCAGGTCGCCGGATTTCGGGGCGGGCAGCAGCAGGCGCGCGGCGGCGAAGGCGAGAGCGAGCGCGAGCAGGAGCTTGAAAACGTGGGTGGGCACGTCGAGCCGTCCGCCGAGAAAGGCGAGGGGGATCGAGGCGAGCGCGAAGGGCCAGAAGAGCCGCCAGGCAAAGTGTCCGGCGCGGGAGAAGAGCACGGTGCCGATTAGCGAGACGGCGAGGTTGAGGGTGAGCGCGGTAGGCTTCATCACCGGCGCGAGGCCGGCGAGCGCCATGACCGCGAGGTAGCCGGAGGCGCCGCCGTGGCCGACCGCGCCGTAGAGCGCGGCGACGACAAAGAGGAACGGCAGCAGGTGGAGCCAGTCGGAGGTCATGGGCCGGGGCAGAGTCTCCTTTTCATATCCGATATATTCAAATAAATGTAACGGATGAGTTCATGAAATCGACGCGGGATTTCGATGAAGGAAATTGGCGGACTTCAGGGCTTGAGCAGTTTTTGCAGCGCGGTGGTCGCGGGGAGGCAGGCGGGGCAAATGGGAAACTCGGGTGGGGCTGGATGGCGCGGCCGGTGGCTCGCAAGGAGGGTGGGCATTCTTGCCCACGCAGTTTGGCGTCATGACGCGGTGAGCGGACGCGTGGGGTTTTGCGTGGCACTGCGTCGCTCTCGTGGGCAGGAATGCCCACGATCCTTTCAGTCGCCGTGGTTGATTTGCACGGCGCAGGACTTGTAGTTGGGCTGGCGCGAGTGCGGGTCGTAGGAGGGGTGGGTGAGGCGGTTCACGGCGTCGAAGTGCATCGGCATAAAGACGTGGCCGGGGCGCACGGTGGCGGTGATGACGACGTTGGCTTCGAGCTGGCCGCGCCGGGAACTGATGAGCGCGCGGTCGTTGAAGACAAGACCGAGGCGGGCGGCGTCGGCGGGGTTGATTTCGACGTAGAGGCTGCGCGGGGCGAGCTTGCGCAGCACATCGCTTTTGTTGGTGCGCGAGCCGGTGTGCCATTGCGCGGAGGAGCCGCGGCCGGTGTTGAGCACGAAGGGGTAGTCGGCGCAGGCGGGCTCGGGATTGGGCCGCGGGGAGTCGAAGAGGAAGCGGGCGCGTTGGTCGGGCGTGAAGAATTTGCCGTCGGCAAAGAGGCGGCGTTCGCGGGCGGGCTCGGCGGTGGCGGTGTCGGGGTGCGGCCACTGGATGCCGCCGCTGGCGGTGAGGTGTGCGTGGTCGCGGATGCCGGTGATGTCGCAGGGACGGCCGCGCGAAAATTCCTTGATGAGCTGAAAGGCGGCGGCGGGGGAGGTCCACTTGGCGAAGCGGTCGGCGCAGCCCCAGGCTTGGGCGATGAGTTGGAAGATCTTGAAATCGCTGAGGGCCTGGCCGGGCGCACGGGCGACCTTGTGGATGGCGCCGAGGCGGCGTTCGCTGTTGATGAAGAAGCCTTCTTTTTCGCCCCAGCCGGCGGCGGGAAGCACGAGGTCGGCCATGAGGGCGGTCTCGGTGGTGGCATACATGTCCTGCACGATGAGGAAATCGAGTTTGTCGCGGAGCGCGGCGAAGCGGGAGCTGTTGATCCAGGAGTGGGCGGTGTTGGTGGCGATGACCCAGAGGCCCTTGATTTTGCCGGCGTCGATGGCGTCGATGATCTGGTCGTAGGCAAGGGAGCTTTCCGAGGGGATGTGGGCGGGGGCGATGCCGAGGATGTCGGCGATCTCGGTGCGGTGCGTTGGGTTGGCGAAATCGCGTCCGCCGAAGAGCGAGGTGGCGTTGGCGTAGAGGCGCGAGCCCATGGCGTTGCACTGGCCGGTGATGGAGTTGGCCCCGGTGCCGGGGCGGCCGAGGTTGCCGGTCATGAGCGCGAGGTTGATGAGGGCCTGCGCGGTGCGGGTGGACTCGTAGCCCTGGTTGACGCCCATGGTCCACCAGAAGGAGACGGCCTTGCCGCGCGCGATGATCTCGGCGAGGTGGCGTATCGTCTCGGCGGATACGCCGGTGACGGCCTCGGCGGCGAGCGGGGCGTAGGGTTTGAGGAACGCGGCGAAGTCGTCGTAGCCGGAGGTGTGGGCGTCGATGTAGTCGCGCTTGATCCAGCCCTCGTGGTGCAGCACGTGGGCGATGGCGTAGAGCAGGGTGAGGTCGGACTTGGGGTTGAGGGCGATGTGGCGGGTGGCGCACATGGCGGTCTCGGTGCGCCGCGGATCGAGCACGATGATCTCGGGTGTGTTTTTGTTCATCTGCACCCGTTGCCACATGATGGGGTGGGCGATGGCGGGATTCGAGCCCACGAAGACGAGCACGTCGCTTTCCTCGAAGTCCTGGTAGGTGTAGGGCGGGGCGTCGAAGCCGAAGGATTGTTTGTAGGCGACGTGGGCGGTGGCCATGCACTGGCGGGTGTTGGAGTCGCAGTGCAGGCCGCCCATGCCGAATTTGAAGAGCGCGCCGACGAAGGCCATTTCCTCGGTGGGGATCTGGCCGGTGGAGAGGAAGGCGATGCTGTGGTCGCCGTGCGCGGCTTGGATGGCCTTGAAGCGGGTGGTGAAGGTATCGAGCGCGACCGGCCAGGAGACGGGCGCGAGTCGGCCGGTGGCGGGATCGCGCAGCAGCGGGGTGGTGGCGCGGTCGGTGGCGGCGAGGGGCGTGAGGGCTTCCCAGCCCTTGGGGCAGGCCATGCCGAGGTTGACGGGGTAGGCGGGGTCGGCGGAGAGGTTGAGGGCCCGGCCGTCGGCATCGAGGTGGATGTCGAGGGAGCAGCCGGTGGCGCAGAAGCCGCAGACGGATTTGACGGTGCTGGCGGGTTTGATGCGTCCGGGCAGTTGCGGCAGGCCGAGGCCGTGATCGGCGGGGTGGCGGACGAGCTCTTCGGTCATGGGCCCGGTGTGGGCGCGGACTTTAACCAAGGCGGGAGCCAGGGAGGAGCGGATGGCGGAGAGGGACGGCATGGTGAACGGCGGCGTAAGCGCGCGGTTCACCTAGCAATTCGGCGGCCAGTCGGCGGGGAGCCATGGATAATCGCCGTGAATCATTTTCGGGGAAATGATGA
>Ga0079224_100008132_pt1 | contig 14167 bp, 13 predicted proteins | sample Stecom2015_FD_80414 | JGI IMG/M metagenome (GOLD analysis project Ga0079224, IMG submission 80414) | Agricultural soil microbial communities from Utah to study Nitrogen management - Steer compost 2015 | ecosystem: Environmental > Terrestrial > Soil > Agricultural land | place: USA: Utah...
ATCGTGGCCGTGATCCGGTTCTACCAGGATTCCTACCGGACTTACAGCTTGCAGGAGCAGATCGCGGAGCGGAACCAGAACGCGCATTTTCTGGTCAACAGATTCGTAGAGGTGATGCAACAGGCCGGATCGGCTCTTCCGGATACGGGATGGACCGTGATAACCCTGGAGGGCGGAAAGCTCACCGTCGGCGCCAATCCCCGCGGCGCGGAGCATTTCAGCGGATCCAATACCGCTTCGAGCAGATTCATCGCCGTCGCGGAAGCCGCCGGGTTCAAGAAAACCGACAATATCCTGGCCAATGCGACCCATGTGCTGGTCGATTACGCCGCTCCGGCGAAAGCGACCCAGAAAGTCGAGATCGACCGCTCCTACACCTCCAATAATTTCAAAGACGGCGTTAAGGACAATGCCAAGGGCCTGGACAGCATAAGGGTGAAGACCGCGGTGGACCTGGACGTCGCCGACAGGATTTACGGATACCGGGAGGACCAGTATGTGCTGAGCGCGGGTAATCTGGTGATACGTCCCAACGGCGACGCGACGGCCGACATGGTCCTGGCCGAGAATATCGACTCTCTGGGATTCACTTTCCGGACCGCGTCCGGAGCCGCGACCACCGATTGGAAGCTGATGCGATCGGTGAGCCTGTCGGTGCGGGCGCGTACGCCCACTTCCGACCCGCGCCTCAAGCCTCCGGGATACCGGAAAATAACCCTGCCCATGAACGTGATCCTGAGAAACAAGGTCTGAACCGGAGGTGGCCATGCCCATTGGTCGAAACAACAGCAACCGGAAACAGCAGGGCTTCGTCCTGGCCCTCACCATCCTGCTCATCCTCGGAGTCACGGCCATTTCCGTGGGCACCATGTACAACGGCAAGATGGGCCGCATGTCCGCCAACAACTACAAGAACAAAATCGTGAATTTCACGGCCGCCGATGGCCTCATGACGCTTCTCGCCCAGGAATAGATCAACGGAAAGGGCGGTAAATACGTGGATGCATCCAAGTTCGGAAGGATCAAGGGCGATGTCTGGGTAGGCATGCCCGGCAATACCCTGGCCCCTTTGAAGCAGGCCATCGCCAACAATACTCCTCCTAATTACCATACCATCTACAGCAAATACCTGGGTAACCAGGTGTCCCATGTGGATTACGGCGTAAGATGGTCAGGGTGGTTGGTACCGCCTCTTTCCGGACCATACACTTTCATTACCCGCTCCGACGACGCCTCCGAATTATTTCTCAGCACCGACGCCACCAAGGGAAACCTATCCTCCGCCCCGGTATGTTCGCTCAGGACCTTCGTATTCAGTTGGAAGCAGGACGGACGGGGCGTTTCCCAGCCCATTCCCCTTATCGCGGGAAAGCGCTACTATTTCGAGTTTTTCCACAAGCAGGGAGGGGGTCTGGGATACGCCCAGGTAGGATGGGACGGCCCGGAGAACTTTTTCGAAAGACCCATATCGGGGCAGTTCCTGAGCGAGTTCGCTTCGGACAATGATTGGACCGGTACCGTCAAGGTCGGGAACATTCCCGTGAGATATCAGGTGCTGGGCGCGGGACAGGACAGCTACCGCCTGCTTACCGAGGCCATCACCACCAAAGCGACCGTCGCAACGGATACGGTTTTCCGCACCCCCCTGGTTCAGGCGCTTTCCATGAAGGGCGTTCCGGTCACTCCGGCCCCGACCTTGAACCTGCCCGTCATCTACTACGACTACAATTCGGTGACCAATCCCGAGTTCAACTGGGGCATCCCCGGCGGAGACCTCGGAGTCAAGAAGGGCATGGTGAACGATGCCCTGACCGATTTCACCACCAAGGATGCCGACCATTTCGGCAAGGCCAAAATCGGAAAGCCCACTCGCAGGCACAATACGCACAAAAACAGGAATTGCGGACTTAACATGTGGTTTAAAGAGGATATGACCGAGAATTCGGTTCCTAAATACATCCAAAACGATAATTGCACCGACAAGAGCTGGCATGCGGCCGGGAACCTATGGTTCAATAACAAGTACAAGTCCCACCTCGAATTCAAGCTGGATCTCAGTCAGGGGCCCAGTACCTATGTCTTCAGCCAAATGGGCAATTACGAAACGCATGTTCCGGAAACCCGCTTTCGCGGCGACGCCACGGAATTCTTTCCTTTGGATGTTTATGGAAAGGATCCGGCGCATATGCCCCATAACTACTCCTTTTGCATGGAGCTGCACACCACATTTATCCACCAATCGGGATTGAAGTTCGAGTTCACCGGAGATGACGATGCCTGGGTCTTCATAAACAATAAGCTGGAGATCGATTTGGGGGGTATTCACGGCGCGGAAAGCGCCATCCTGAACCTGGACAATCTGAGCGGATTGACCTACGGCGAAAAATACGACTTCGATTTCTTCCAATGCGAGCGGCAGTCCATGCACTCCAGCAGCCGCATCGTCACCAATATCAAAATGGAGCCTCCCAAAGGCGAGCCCGTGGCCAATTGGAGGCGCGATTACGGCTCCCGGGATTGATTTTACCGGCAATCCATTCATCAATCCGGCAATCCATTTTGCCGCTCCCCCGCGCCGAACGTAATTTCGGCTTAGGGCCGCCGTTCCGGGGCCCCGGTTCCCGTTAGGGTTCCTTTTCCCGAAAGGGGGAGGCCGGCCATGATTTCCCTGAAGCCCGATCATCTCAAGCGATACAAGGATATCGCCACCCTGCTCATCCGTTACGGGAATTCCGATCTCGCCCGGCGGATGAAAGGGGAATTCCCCGATCTGGAAGCGGCCGAATCGTCCGAGTCGGCGGCCATGCCGGAGGAGTTCGCCCGCGACCTGGAAAAACTCGGCCCCACCTATATCAAGCTCGGCCAATTAATGAGCACCCAAACGGCCATGATCCCGGACGCTTATATTCTCGCGCTCGAGGAATTGCAGGATCGGGTCGAGTCCTTTCCCTTCGAGGAAGTGGAAAAGGCCATCTTCGAGGAATTGGGCGCGCGGCCCAGGAAGATATTCCAATCCATCGACCCCGAACCTCTCGCCGCGGCGTCGCTTTCCCAAGTCCATCGCGCGATCACCCATGACGGGGCGGAGGTGGTGGTGAAGGTGCAAAGGCCGGGCATGCGGCGCATCGTCCTGGGCGACTTGGAGATGCTTGATGAATTGGCCGGATTCCTGGAACGGAACTCCTCCAAAGGCCGGCATTTCCGGCTGAGGGAGCAGTTGGTCGAACTGCGCGCCGCCCTGCTCCGGGAGCTCGATTACCGCCAGGAGGCCCGGAACATGGCCCTCATGGCGATCAATCTGGCCGGGTTCGGAACCATAAGGATACCTAAAGCCCTGGAAAGCTATTCTTCGGAAAAGATCCTCACCATGGAGTACGTGGCGGGAAGGAAGATCACCACGCTCTCACCCCTGGCGCGCCTGGAGGTGGACGGGGAGGCCTTGGCCGGGGAATTGTACCGCGCTTTCATAAAGCAGATTCTCGTGGACGGCATGGTCCATGTGGATCCCCATCCCGGCAACGTTTACCTTACCGAAGACAACCGGCTCGCCCTGCTCGACTTCGGCATGGTGGGGCATATCCCTCCGCAGATGCAGACCCAATTGACCAAGCTTCTCGTGTCGATAAGCGACGGCAGGGGAGAAGACGCCGCCGAGCTGGCCCTGCGCATGGGCCGGCGGGGAGATGCATTCGATCCGGTCAAATGGCGCGATCTGACCGCGGGCATGGTGGCCGAATTCCGCAGCCTGAAAGTGGCCGATATCGCCGTGGGCCGCCTTTTTCTGAGCATCGCGGCCATTTCCGAAAGCGCCGGGGTAAGCCCTCCGGCCCAATTCATCATGCTGGGCAAAACCCTGCTCAAGCTCGACCGGGTCGCCAAAAGCCTTTCCCCGTCGTTCAACCCCAATGAGACGGTTCGCCGGTGCTCGGCGGAGCTGCTGCAATCGCGGATCCAGGGCGGCCTTAGCCTGGGCAAGCTTTACAATACGGCCCTGGAAACCAACGAATTCGTCCAGCAACTGCCCGGCAAACTCAACGCCCTCATGGAGATGGCCGTCAATAACGAATTGAAGGTCAAGGTGGAAACCCATGATGAGGATCGCCTGATCGGAGGGTTGCAGAAGATCGCCAACCGCATCACCATGGGCTTGGTGCTGGCCGCCCTCATCATCGGCGCGGCCCTTCTGATGAGGGTGGATACCCCTTTCAAGCTGGCCGGATACCCCGGCCTCGCGGTCCTGCTTTTCCTGGGGGCCTGCATCGGTGGCGTGGCCCAAATCGCCAGCATCGTGGGCGGGGATCGCAAGCCCAGGCCGGGACCCGCTTAGCCGGAAGGGGGCCCCGGTTCGCGGACGGGGCATTCCCAGCCGGAATGGGAAGCCCGGCCTTTTTCGGGGCCGAAGCGGGCCGGGCGGAAGAAAACGGCGGCGCCCGATTCGGAGCCTCCCGGCCCGAAGCCGGGATTTTCGGAGCAGTCCCGGAATGCATGGCGTGGAATCCCTTGGGAGGCTGCCGACGCGAGGGAGTCTGCCGGCGCCGCAGCCGGATCCCACGCGCTCCTCCGGACGTCGAGATAGGCCGCGGCCTTGTCGGTGTCGTATAAAGCCACCGTTACCGCCGTACTGGTCCTCCGCCTCAGGCCCGCGAAGGATTCTTCGGCCAGGGCGCGGCCCCAGCTTTCCGCCAGCGCGGCGCGGGCGCCGGGGAAGGCGGCTGCGGCGCGCGGATCGCCGTCCCGGGAAAGCCGGGACAAAGCTCCGGCATCCAAATAGGACAGGTGAAGCTCCCCGGGAGAGGCCAGGATCCGGATAGCATGCGGAGCCAAGGCGCGGACGGCGGCGGGTATGCCGCCGTTGCAGGAAGACAAAACCACCAGGGAAAATGGTTTTGTATCCCGGCCTCCCGCGTCCGCTCCCGCCGCCGCGAAAAGGCCGATGCCGCGCGCGAAAGAAGGGAGTCCGGCTTCCGGAACGCCGTGCCCGAAATAGAGGAATACCCGGCCCGCCGGCGGTTCGGGACGGATTCTGAACGCATGCTTCCGGAATCGCGCGGCTTCTGCTTCCAGGCCGAACGCGCCGCCGGTGCGCCGGTAATTTTCCTTCCGCACCAGGCTTCCGTTCCGGTATTGTCTCATCGTCCCGTCGGCGATGCGAAATGCTCCAAAAAGTCGGATCGGTTTCTGGTGGAACACGAACACCTCCGCGTCCGGCGAGCGGAGGGCCACCTCGCCGGCCCGGGCCAGAGCTTCCGAATCGGCCGACTTGCGCACCCCGGCGGCGCCGGAAAAGCCGTAACTTCCTTCTCCGTGGATGACATAGATGAATTGAAACCGGGCGGGCCGGTCGGCCGCGGCACCGGCCGCATGCGGGAAGGAGGCTCCGCCTCCGCCGCTTCCGGCGCCGGGCGGAACCGAAGGAGCGCAGGCTACCAGACATAGGGCCAGGATGGCGGCCGGCGCGGACGCGAATGCGCGCCGGATTGGGTAACCCGTGAGAATCCGCATCGCGAGAGTTATGTAATCAGGAGCAGGATGAGCAGGATGATGATGATGGCCCCGCCGCTGAGATAGACTCCGCCGCCTATGGGCGCCTGTTCCATGGCCTGTTGCATGTAGCCCGCGAACGCATCCAGATCGGCGTCGGCTACCGCAGCGTAGCCGGATTGGCCTAGCAATTCAGCCTGGTAAGCGGCCACCTTTTCGCCCATGGAAACCAGGGTCCGCCGATCCGGGCCGGTTATGGATTCCATTCCCCCGGCCTGCCGCAGGCCGCTTTGCATTTTGTCCAGATATTTTCCCAGGATTTCCCGCTTGCCGACGGGATCGGGGGTGGCGCGGACTTCCTGGACGATGCGATTGAGCGCGGCCTTGTACCGCTCTTCCACCAGGACAGAACCCGAAGAAGCCGAAAGCGGGGCCGAAGCGGCGAGGAACGCGAATGCGAGCATGAGCGGAAATTTTTTCATGAGAGACTCCAGGCCAAGTGGTTATCTGTGAATTAACGCTTCCCCGATCCCGCCCACAATAGCCGCCGGAGAATAAAAGCGGGAACAAGGCCGGCATTCGCGCGTTTGGGAGTTTTTATCTTCATGCCATGCGCGAAAAAACCCTGGGCCTCCTGGCCAAAGTCCTTCCCCATATGTTCGCCCGCTGGCGCCTGACCGGGGATTTCGAAATACTGGCGGACCTGCCCGACGGCGAAATCCACATCGATGCGCTGTCCGGAAAAGCGCGGCATGCGGAAGCGGGGCCCATAGACCTGGCAATCGCCCGGGAAATGCGGATCGGCCTGGAAAGCCAATTGCTTCAGAAGGGAATCGCAATCGGAGAACTATCCGAAGCGATCATAACCGTCCGGGTGGACACATCCCGGATAAGAACGGATAGGAGCCGCATCGTACATTTCGATTTCGCGATTTCGTCCCGGATCAGGGCGGGATCGGAGGAGTACGCAGCCTCCCAAGAGGAGGATCATGTTTGGCACTCCCGGCCAGAGACGCAGGAGCGGGAGAGGCGGGAGCAACGGCCGGACGTCCCCGGAGGGCCGCCTGGCCGGGACTGAGGATGGGCCTTTAGTCGAGGGCGTCATCCACCTTTTTACCGGCCTCTTCCGCGGGGCCGTCGGGCGTCACCGCATCCTTTACGGTTTCTCCGGCTTCGTCTAAGGATTCGCCCGCCTTCTCGGCCGCGCCTTCCTTGCGGCATCCCGTGAAGAACGCGAGGGAAAGAGACAGGATCAATGCGCTGAAAACTCCGAACTTCTTCATATTCTGTTCTCCTGGGGTCGCGGCCGGGGAAAAAGCCCGCCGGCGGGGCGACTCTTTTGCGAAGATATATTTCGCGGGCCGGAGGGGGATAAAAAGCCTTTGTCCGGTATAGGCGGGATGGCGTCCGGACGCGCCGCCGGGCCCGGGGAGTTGTCCCGAAGCGCCTCTTCCGGGGATGTTGTGTATTTTTCCGGGAATGAGGAATGGGTTTTCACTGCTGACGACATCGCAGGCGGCCGGCCTGCTCGAAGTGCACGAGTCCTCCGTAAAACGGTGGACCAATGACGGGGCCCTGCGCCTGACCAAGACGAAAGGGGGGCATCGCCGCATCTCCCTGGCCCACCTGATCGAATTCGCGCGGGCGGAGCGGCCGGACGCTGCCCTCCTGCTGATTTCGCCTTACGAAGCGGAGCTGACGCGGGCGGCGCTGGCGGCGCGCGAAAGGAACGATTTCGGGCCCCTTGCCGACCTGATCCTGATCCTTTGCGATAGGGCATCCCCCAGTTACCTGATCAAGGCCATGCGGTATCTGGAATCCGCCTGCGGTGTGCCCGTTTCCCGCTCCCTCGATCTCGGCATGGCCGAAGCCTTGCGCCGAATCGGCGCGGAATGGGCGGAAGGGCGCCGAACGGTGGCGCAGGAGCACCGCTTCACGCAAAAGGTGATGGATGCCCTGCACGGCTTGCGGCATCCCGAGCCGGACCTGGTCCCCGCCTCCGCGCCCTTGGCCGTTGTGGGTGTCGCCGAGTCGTGTTACCATGAAATCGGCGCCATGTGCGTGCGCTTGGCGCTGGAGGCGGCCGGATGGCAGGTATGCTATCTGGGAAGCGACGTTCCCTTCGATGAGTTCGCGGGAATCCAGGCGGAACTGCGCGCGCGCCTGGTGGCGGTTTCCTTCGTCGCGCCCATGGGAAACGCCGACGCGATGCGGTGCCTTAACGCCTTGGAAGGCAGATACCGCGGGGACAAGCCTTATTATGTGGCCCTGGGCGGGGGAGGCCTGGCCCCGGAAAACCTTGCGCTGGGTCGGCGTCCGTTCCTGGAAGCGAAGGTATGGAAATCCACCGAGTCTTTGCAAACCTGGGCCAAGGCCAGGGTCCCGGCGCGGGCTCCCGGCCGGCCGCGGCCGGATCCGGGATAGACCGGAGTTCCCTCAGAACTCCGCTCGGCGCGCCTTCACGGGCAGACCCTTGATGCGCACCTTCTTGAATTTCGAAAGGATCATTTCGACCTGATCCTCAGGAACCTCCACAATGGTGTGCTTGGGCTGGAGGCTGATATTGCCGATGGATTTCCCGGGAATCCCGGTTTCCCCGGCCACGGCGCCGACTATATCGGCCGGGCGCACTCCCTGGAGCTTGCCGATGTTGAGAAACAGCTTGGCGAAGGCTCCGCCTTCGAAGCTCTTGGACTCCCTGTCGCCGCGGCGCGGACGCTTTTCCTCGGCCCATGAGCCGCCCTTTCCGCCGAAATCCCCCCGGGGCTTGCGGTCGAAGCGGCCGGCCTCCCCTTCGGGATCGAAGGCGGTTTCCCTCTCGCCCTTCGCGGGAGCGTCCGGCAAGGTCATCTTCAACAGGGCGGCCGCCACGTCCGAGGCGGTCACGTCCCCTTCGATCAGCGTATCCACCAAGGCGCCGAAGCGATCCAGGCCGCCGGCCGCCAATACGCCCCGGACCTTTTCCAGGATCACGGAATGCTGCGCCGTTTCCACCTGATCGAGGGTGGGCACGGGGCGCCGGGGAATCTTTTGCTTGGAGAACCGTTCGATGTTGCGCAGCCGGAAAATATCCTTGCCCGAGGCGAAGCTGAGGGCGAGGCCGTTTTTGCCGGCCCTCCCCGTGCGGCCGATGCGGTGGACATAGTCTTCTTCGTCCTTGGGGAGATCGTAATTGACGACCATTTCCACGTCCTTGACGTCGATGCCCCGGGAGGCCACGTCGGTGGCGACCAATATTTCCACGGCCCGGGAGCGGAATTTGTTCATGATGCGGTCGCGCATCAATTGCTTGTGCTCGCCGTGCAGGCCTTCGGCCGAATACCCGCGCGCCTGCAAGTGCTCGACCAGTTCGTCCACGCCTATGCGGGTGTTGCAGAAGACGATGCCGAGCTTGACGCGGTGGAAATCCAGCACCCGGGTCAGGGCCTCCAGCTTCATGTAGCCGCGCACTTCCATATACGCCTGATCGATGGCCGGAACGGTAAGGTTGTCCGGCGTGGTCTTGATGGTGAGGGGATCCTTGAGGAAGCGCTGCGCCAGCCGTCGGATGCCGGGCTGCATGGTGGCCGAGAACAGGATGGTCTGGCGTTCCGCGGGTACCCGGCCGATGATTTTCTCCAGATCCTCCTGAAAGCCCATGTCCAGCATCTCGTCGGCCTCGTCCAGGATGACGAGCTTTACCTTGTCGAGCTTGAGGCTGCCGCGCTCGAGATGATCGATCAGGCGTCCGGGGGTGCCGATTACGATTTGCGCTCCGCGCTTGAGGCCGTGCAATTGGCGATCATAGGCCTGGCCGCCGTAAATGGGCAGGGCCCGCAGGTTCTTGCGGTGCTTGCCGAGTTTGCCCACCTGCTCGGCGACCTGTATGCACAGTTCCCGGGTGGGGGCCAGGATCAATACCTGGGTCGCCTCGACGGTAGGATCCACCTTCTCCACGGCCGGCACGGCGAAGGCGATGGTCTTGCCCGTGCCTGTGCTGGACTGGCCGATGACGTCCCGCCCTTCCAGGATATGCGGTATCGCCTCGCCCTGGATGGCGGTCGCGATTTCGAATCCCATCTCTTCTATGCTTTTGAGGGTTTCTTTGGACAGGGAAAGAGCGGTAAACAATACTTTGGACATGGAACTCCTAATGGGCCTTGGAACGAGAGGGGGGATTGAGAATAGCTTTTTATCGGCGATCGGACAAACCGGAGCAGGGGATTGGGGCCTTTTGAGGAGAAACCCGGAGCCGGGCGGCCCCCGGCCGGATCCGCCACGGTAACCTGTGGGGAACTGTCGGCGGGCCGGTTGGTTTCCCCGCACGGGGTTCCGATGTATCTTGGTACGAGATGAGGCCGGAACAGGCCGGAAACCTCCAGGCTGTTCCGGATAAGGGGTGGGGAATGAAAATCGAAATCTGGTCCGACATCATGTGTCCCTTCTGCTATATCGGGAAACGCCGCCTGGAAAACGCCCTGGAGCGATTCCCGCACCGGGACGAGGCCGAGATCGTCTGGAAAAGCTTCCAGTTGAATCCGTCCATGAAAACCGAGCCCGGCAAGAGCATCACGGAATACCTCGCGGAGAAGAAGGGCTGGACCCTGGAGTTCACCCGCCAGCAGCATGAGCGGCTGACGCAGGCGGCCCGGGATTTGGGGCTGCTGTACGATTTCGATCGCGCGGTCGTCGCCAATTCCTTCGACGCCCATCGCCTGATCCAGGCGGCCAAGGCCAAGGGCCTGGGGGACCCCATGGAAGAGCGCCTGTTCAAGGCCTATTTCAGCGAGGGCGGAAACATCGCCGACCACGAAACCCTCGTGCGGCTTGGACGCGAGGCGGGCCTGGACGGTGCGGAAGCGGAGCGCGTCCTGGTGGGCGGCGCCTTTGCCGAAGAAGTGGAGGCGGACATACGCGAGGCATCCCAGCTCGGCATCACGGGAGTTCCCTTTTTCGTATTCGACAGGACATTCGCCGTTTCCGGCGCCCAGGAAACCGGCGTATTCCTCAAAGCCTTGGAAAGGGCCAGGGCCGGTTAGGAGCGATCCGTTGTTGAACGGATGGCGCTTGCCGGAAGGCGGATCCGCGGTCAGGGCTTTTCGACGCGGCCGTCGGCATGGCGTGCGAAGCGGCTCTCGTCCCGGGGGTGCACGGGATCGTCACTGGGCCAGGGCCAACCCCCGAACCCTGTTCGCTGGAAATCCTGGAATCCCTCTTCGATTTCCCTGCGCGTGTTCATGACGAAGGGCCCGTATTGGACCACGGGTTCGCTTATGGGCCGCCCTTGCAGCAACAGGAATTCGGATTCGGCGGAGCCGTTTTCCAACGCGATCTCCGCCGCGGCCCGCAATTCCAGGGAGGTACCGGCCCGAAAAGATCCGGTTCCGGCCTTCACCGAATTCCCGCGGAAATAATACAGGGTCCGGTTGGCGCCTTCGGCGGCCGGAGGCAGGGACCAACGGGCTCCCGGCTCCATGCGGATGGTCCAGATGGCGACATGGGAATCCGGACGGGCCGCCCATGAATGCGGCGGAGGATTGGGGGCGGCGTCTTCGCCGATCCGGCCCGCGATTACGGTAACTTCCGTGAGGCGTCCCTGAGCGTCGCGCTCCGCGTGGACGGGGACGTCCCGGCTCCAGAACATGGTGAAATGGGGATCGGCGAGCTTGTCCGCCTTGGGAAGGTTCAGCCAGATTTGGAAAAGTTCGAGGGGATTGGGGCCGTGGCGATTGGGCAGGGGGAACATTTCCGAATGGACGATGCCCTTTCCGGCCGTAATCCATTGTACGTCGGGGCGGACATCGGAAGGCCCGCCGCCGGCGGGCGGCCCCTTTTCCCCGGAAGGGCCGGGACCGAAACGGGCCAAGGCGCCCAGGGAATCGGCATGATCGATCCACCCCCGGCGCGCTATGGTCACGGTTTCGAAACCGCGGTGGGGGTGCTGGGGAAATCCCGGCACCGTTTCGCCGTGGTACATGCGCCAGCCGTCCCGGCCTTCGAAATCGCTTCCCGGTTCGCGTCCTTCCAGGGATGCGGCCGGGCCCATGGATTCGTTTCCCGCCGGGTACCTGTCATCGTGATAGGCGCAAAACAGGAAGGGATCCGGAGTCCGCCAGGGAAATGCCAGGGGAGAGGACTTCAAAATGCCGTCGGATTCCGCCGCCGCATCGTTCATGGCCGGCCTTTCTATGAAGAAGGGGAAGGGGGGAAAGTAGCATTTCCTTCCGTCCCCGTCCCCGATTGAACGCGCCTCCCCGGCCGGCTCAGGGGCGGAAGGGCAATGGATCAAGGTAGGTGGTGTCGATGCCGGTGCCCGTCGTATCGGTTTCGGTTCCCGTGGTATCGCGCCCCCTATCGCCGTTTTCATTCGTCAAGGCGATGATTCCGCAAGCTATCCTATCGCCGGAACCTCCGGAGGGCTGGGTTTCGAAATCATCCGGGTCGGCGTGCACCACCACGCTGCGGCCGAGGGCGGAATTGGTTCCGCTGTCCAGGACCATGGCCTGGGTGCGGAATTCGAATCTGCCTATGCTGTCATCGCCCGCTACGAGATTCGGCAAATCCCCGCGATGATGCGTTCCCAGGGAATCGAAAGGATTGCCGTGAGGCTCGGAAGGGTCGAAATGCTCTCCGCTGGCTTCCGGAGCGGAGCAATCTCCGAATTGGTGGACATGGATTCCGTACGGCTTTCCCGGCTCCAGGCCATTGATCTCGGCCTCGATGAGAACGGAGTCGCCGTCCTCGCTGAATTTCACGATTCCATGTATGGTAGTGTCGGAATAACCGCGCACCCGGGCTTCGGCCCGGGAGAGGGTGTCCGGCCCGAGATCGGGCAGGAATATGTCGTTACCGTTGTCGGAACATCCGAAATAACACGCCGCCGCGATAGGCGCGGCCCAAACGATTTTTCTGCGAAGACGGGGATTCTTCACGGCATCCTCCTTGAGAAGACATGTGAGTTACGCTAGTGTCGGAATACGGGTAGGGATAAGATAAACTCCGCGCCGATTACGAGGAAGATTTTCGCGGGAGCGGCGCTAAACCTCTTCCAGCGCCTGTTCGAGGTCCCAGATGATATCGTCGCTGTTCTCGATTCCGACGGAAAGCCTCACGAGCTTGTCGGTGATATTCATCAGCGCCCTGTGGGCCTTACCGACGCCGATATGGGTCATGGTGGCGGGGTGTTCGGCCAGGGATTCGGTGCTGCCCAGGCTCACGGCCAGCTTTATGAGCTTGAGCCGGTTGAGGAAGCGGAAGGCGGCCCGCTCATCACCATTATCATTGGTGTTTCCGGATCCGCCCGGGTTCCCGTCCGTCCCGCCCGCGGTTTGCGGTGCTTTGATGTCGAATGCCATCATCGCCCCGGGGGAACTGTGCTGTCTGCGGAATATCTCGTATTGCCGGCCGTCCTCGGGACCGAGCAGGCCCAGGTAATAGACCTTTTCCACCTTGGGATGCCGGCTCAGCCAGGCCGCCACCTTCCCCGCGTTCTCCGCCTGTTTCTCCATGCGCACCTTAAGAGTTTCCAGGCTGCGCAGGAGCAGCCAGCCCGTCCACGGTCCGGCCATGTTTCCCAGGAAAGTCCGCAGAACCTTCATGCGGTGGATCAACTCCTTGCCGCCCAGGCAGGCTCCGGCGATCACGTCGCTGTGGCCGCCTATGTATTTGGTGGCGGAATAGAGCGCCAGGTCGGCGCCGAGCTTCAAGGGATGCTGCCAGAGCGGCCCCATATAGGTGTTGTCCACGGCGACGAGTACGCGTCTTTCCGGCGTCGAGTATTTGTCCGCGACCCTGCGGCAGGCTCCGATATCTATGAGGGCATTGGTGGGGTTGGCGGGGGTCTCGACGTAAATCATCGCCAGGCGGTCCTGTTTCCCCGACTCCTGCAATTGCCGGACGATTCCTTCCTCGTCCTGCCCCGGATGGAATTCCATCGCTTCGATGCCGATTTTCGGGAGGAAGGTGGTGAGAAAATGATCCGTGCCGCCGTAAAGCGGCGCGCTGGCCAGGATCAGGTCGCCGGGTTTGAGGAACTCCAGGAATGCGGTGGTGATGGCTCCCATCCCGCTTTCGAACACGGCGCAGTCCTCGGCCTCGTCCCAAAGGGTGAGCCTGTCTTCGAGTATTTCCAGATCCGGGTTGTTGATGCGGCTGTAGATGAGTCCGGACTTCTCGTTCGGCTTGGCCTCACGGAGTCCATAAGCGACCTCGAAGAAAGCTTTGCCCTGCTCGGCGTTCCTGAACACGAAAGTCGATGTCTGGAAAATGGGGCTCTTGATGGAACCCTCGGACCATTCCGGATTGTAGCCGTAGCTCATCATCAGGCTTTCCGGCTTCAATTTCCTGCCGTGATCGGATTTTTTCCTAGCTCTCGATCCCATGTTCGCCTCTTTCCGCCGGCCTATTCCGGCCCGTTCGCCGTTAGGGAGCCATTGTTCCGCCGGAACCGCCGCCCGCATCCGATAGTATCATTCCCGATTCCCCCGGGTGTGGAAAATCGAAAATGCGCGGGGGGGGGCGGTTAGCGGAAGCTCGCCCCCGCGGCGGCCGGGGGCTCCCGGAATCCCTCCTCCCGGGAAAAGCAACAAATGCCCCGCTTCCAACTGCCATACGGGGATAGATTGGCTTCCGGGGGGTCCGATGCACGCATCCAGGTTTCCAAGCGCCCGGTTCATCGCCGCCTTCGGCGCTCTAGTCTGTGGAGCCC
>Ga0079224_100008133_pt1 | contig 14165 bp, 9 predicted proteins | sample Stecom2015_FD_80414 | JGI IMG/M metagenome (GOLD analysis project Ga0079224, IMG submission 80414) | Agricultural soil microbial communities from Utah to study Nitrogen management - Steer compost 2015 | ecosystem: Environmental > Terrestrial > Soil > Agricultural land | place: USA: Utah...
AACTCACGTTACGTACCCTCCAAAAGGTGGCAATTCCGAAAATCATCCATTTGAAGTTCTGACGTGCTTCCTTGAAAAACAGGTCGACTACGAAAATACTGATGAAAAAAGACCCGATCATTGCCCAAATAGCCCCAATGGAACGGTACGTAGGAATCAGCAGATAGTTCAATCCAATGTTCAGCACGGCACCGATCACGGCTGTGACCAAGGCGTATTTGAACATGCTTTCATTGGTGATGAAACTCGATTTCGCAACACCCATGTTGGTAAAGAAGAGCCGGATCGCGAACAGGGAAAGCAGGAACCCAGCCATGCGGAACTCCTCGCCAAAGAGCAGCACCATGATCGGCTCCGCAAGAAAGTACAGCGGTATGGACACCACAATGAAGAGGATGAACATGAGGCGGTACTGGTTCACCAACCTGCTTTCATAGAGCTGCATGTCATGTGAACGGGCACGCGTGATCGAGGGCGCCAGCGATGCCACCACGATGGTGGGTATGAAACCCACCGCCTCGATCATCTTCAATGCTGCGGAGTACTGGCCCACCTCAGCATTGGCCTCCGCCTCTCCGAGGGTGTGGCGAAGGATATCCCCGATCATCACCTGGTCGATCTTGGCCTGTACGTACAGAGCGAGCCCATAAATCACCAATGGCCACGATTGTGCGAGCAGGCGGGTGGCGGTACTGGCACTATAGCGCCATGCCTTAAGGGAGGCACCGCTGAATTGATAGGCTATGAGGTAGCCCAATACGCTGACCGCCATTTCCAACACGTAGGCCGAGGCAAACCAAACGAGCGGGGCGTTCACCACGACCAGGCCCAAGCGGAACAAGGACCCCAGCACGGCTGTAAGGATGTTCACCTTGGCGGCGACCCGGCCCTGCACCTGGGCATAGAAATAATGCTCCACGACCACGAGCGGTTTCAGGAATTCCGCAGCAGCGATCAATAGCACCATGGCCATGGTGGTGCTGTCCATCTCCTTCACCCAGGAAAGGAGCCATACGACGATGAAAAGCACGATCGCTCCGCCGAGCTTAATGGTGGCAGCGGTGCCCATTAATTCGTCCCTGCGATCAGGGGTCCGCACCAGGTCGCGCACGAGGATGCTATCCAGGCCCATAGCCGTGAGGGCGAAGAAGATGCCTACGAACGCACTTGCATAGTTCAATTGCCCGAACAGCTCGGGGCCTAAATACCGGGTGATAAAGATGCTGGTGATAAGCACCGAAGCGAGCCGCACCACCTTGTCCACAAAGAGCCAGGAGGTATTCCGGAAATACTTCCGTAGTCCTCCGGCTCGATCCTTCACGGGCGGAATCCCACTACTTGGTCTCATACACGTATCCGTAGCCGTCGCCCGCCTTCACATCGTTGAGCAGAAGGTCAATACGCTTAAGCTTGTCGGTCCGGTACAATTCGTTCACCGACCTCAGCATAGGGCGGCGCGTGAAGCCTTGACGGACCACGTAGAGCGTGATGTCCAGCTGTTGTACAAGGATCTTGAACTCGCTGACAACGCCCATGGGGGAAGCATCGATGATCACCTGGTCATACCGTCCGCGCAATTGCTGTATCAGTTCCGCCAAGCGTGGGCTTTCGAAGAGTTCAAGCGGGTTTGGCGGAATAGGGCCGGCCGTGATCACGTCCATTCCGGGGATGTCCGATTTGCGGATGACCTCATCCATTCCCAGCTCACCTACCAGGTAAGTGCTGAGGCCGTTGCCCAGCTCCAAGCCCAGCCGCTCATGCACCTTTGGCCGCCGCATATCCGCATCCATAAGCAACGTGCGCTTGTTTCCCAAGGCCATTACCGTGGCCAGGTTCACCGAGCAAAAGGTCTTCCCTTCGCCGCTGGTGCTGCTGGTGATGCCCACCACTTGCCGGGCCACATCTGCATTGAGGTATTGCAGGTTGATGCGGGCAGTCCGGAAACTTTCGGCCAAGATGGACCGGTCATCCTCCTTCTGGATCCGCTGTTTCTTGGAGACCGGGATGGTGCTGAGCACAGGGATAGGGCTCAATCGCTTTAGCTCATCCAGGTCCATGATGCGATCATTGAAGAAATCCCGGATAAGTATAAAGCCCAACGGCAACAATAAGCCCAAGGCCAAGGCAAGGCCCAAGGCCTTTTTCTTGCTCGGGGCCACCGGGCCACTGTCCTTCACCCTTGCAGGGTCAACGATGTATTTGTCCACTTGGTCGGAGTTCACGGCGATCTCCGCCTCGTAGCGCTTCTCCATCAAATAGGTGTTGATGTTCGCGCTGAGGTCATACTTCCGCGTGGCGATGCTCACCTGCCGACTGCTTTGGGGCAACTGGTCCAATTGATACTCCAGCTGGTTCACCCGGCCTGTGATCTGCTCCAGCTCCAGTTGGGCGCCCCTGCGTGCATCCTGGGCGCTTTGTATGATCTGGTTCCGCTGGGTCTGAACCTTACGTGAGAGCGCGATCGTAGGTGCGGACTGTTGCCGTTCGGTGAGCCTTTTGGTGGCCAGCTCGTTCACATCCTGATTGTACTGATCGATCAGATTGCTCAATGAGGGCGCACCGACATTGGCCGCCGAAATGGTGCTGGGGGTTCCACCATCGTCGGTCCCCATGTGCGTGATCAGTTCGCTGAGGTATTCCAGCTTCGACCGGGCCTTGCCTTGCTCGTCCTTCAGCCGGGAAAGATCGTTGAAGACGGCCGCCCCCCGGTCACTGGCGCTGCCCACAAGCCCACCTGCCGAAGCTTGGACGTTCTGCAGGTTCCCCTCTGCTGTCTCGAGATTCTCCGTTGACCGGTCCAGCTGATTATCGATGAAGGCGATGGTCTTCTTGCCCTTCTCATTATGCTTCTCCTGCTCGCTCTTGATGTACGTATGCATCAAGGTGTTCAGGAAGTCGATCTCCTTTTTTATATCCTGGCCTTCGGTGGAAATGGTAATGATATTGCTCTCGTCGCCCAGCGGGGTCACTGCGGTCTTCGCCCTGTAATAGGCCGCAACATCCAAGTTGCTGGCAGGCAGGAAGAAATACCGCTCGTCCTCCGCATAGATGTGGCCCGGATTGAACTGGATGGTGAAGTTCAGGTACGGACTGCGGAATGGCTCGCCGATCTTGGTCGTTTGGTCGAGGTCCAACCGTTCCACGTAGTCATCCACGGGCTTCTGTAATCCCGCATTGAACATGCGCACATACTTCGTCTTCGCGATAACCCGATAAGTACCGGCCTCGAGGTCCGGCTTCACCTCCACCTTGATCCCGGAGACTTGCAGGCCGGTGTCCAAGCGGATGATGAACGGCTTGTCCTCATAGATCTCGTGCTGAAGGAACTTCTTCTCTTTATAGTACGAGATACCGAAATCCAATTGCTGGATGGTGTTCAGCATATTGGTGAAGGACATCAGCACGCTGATCTCATCCTCCAGGCCCCCACTGCTGCTCAGGTAGGAGGTGCCTTTGATGAATTCCTCGGTGTTCGAACCGAAGCTATTGCGCTTGGTATCGCTCATCAACATGACGCCCGTGACCTCGTAGGTCTTGGGCGTGGTCTTCACGTACCATACGGCCAGCGCCACGCTCACGATCGAAACGACCGCGAAGAGCCACCACATCCGGAGGATCTTCCGGAAGATGAGCCTCAGGTCAATGGTATCGCTTTGCCCCGTGCTCATTTCTGGTTCTGCACCACGGTGATCACCAAGGCTGCCGCACTGATCGCACCGAACAATACGCCCATCAGGTCGAGGTTCAGCCGCTGTGGTCTGGCCCGCAATGAGGGGATATAGACCACATCGTTAGGCAACAGGTAATAATACTCGCTGCTCAGCACGGAGGTCTGTCCAAGATCGAGATAAAGGGCCTGGGTCCCCTGGTCGCTTTGCCGCATCAGCGTTATATGCCGCTTGTCCCCCATCTCCGAAGGTCCTCCTGCTTGCGCTAATGCTTCCAGCAGCGTGATCTGGTTGTTGTACACGAAATAGGTACCGGGCCGCTCCACTGCGCCCAGTACGCTTACCCTGAAACTAACGAGCTTCAGGATCACCGTAGCGTTGGCGAAGTATTCATTGATCTTCCGCTGGATCAGGTCCTGGGCCTCGCCCACCGTGAGGCCAAGAATCTTCACCTTCCCTATGGAGGGAAGCTCGACATTGCCCGCCTTATCCACCGAAAATCCATTCACATAAAGTGCCGCGTCGTTCAATGAAATGCCCGAGTTGGTGGCCTCCACATTGAACAGGCGTGAATTGGCCTCATCCAACCCAAGTACCCGGATGCTGAACACATCATTTACTTGGATGCGATACTCGAACTTGCGGTTGGGGAACAGCTTGCTCGTATTGCTCAACGAGCCATCATGCAGGTAGTTGATGCTGCGTTTTCCTACACAAGATGCCAGCAGGGCCATCACGGCGAAGGCGATCACGGTCTTCGTCAACTTCATTGATTGTTGTTGTGGGATACGGCTGGGTCGGACCCATGGACTGGGGGTGGCCAAACGCCGGAGTGGCATCAAAGGCCAAATATACGTGCCTCCAACTCATCAGGTTTCCCGGCCTACCAGGGAACGTGGAAGTCCTCAAGCCCCACCGCTAGCGGCGAGACCCCGCCCATGCGAACCCGCCTGCTGTTGCCCCCACGCTGAAAGTTGAGGAATGCGGAAAGAAAGACCCGCAAAGGCCCCCCCAACGCAGAAACGCCGGAAACCCTTGCTATTGCTAAGGTTCCGGCGTTCCGTGTGTAGCCCGTAGGGGAATCGAACCCCTGTTTCATCCGTGAAAGGGACGCGTCCTAACCCCTAGACGAACGGGCCATTTTGTCAAACCCTCGTGCCGAGGTCGGCGCAATGGGGGCGCAAAAATAGTCAGTTACCTGATCTAACCAAATCCAAGGCTCAACCCACCTCTTCGGAGTCAGCTTGGAACCGAAAGCCCAGCCGTTTACCGGTGCTGATCAAGGAGTGGGTCTCCAGCTGCTTCATCTCCTGAACCGTCACTTGGCTCACTTGGTCGTAAGGCGGGGCCAGCAAGTCGAAGTCAAGCACATGCAATAGAATGGAACCCAATATGTCCTTGATGCCTCCCCGATCAAGCACACCGTCGGCCAAATCGTTGTAGAGGAAACCGAGTTGCTTTCGGCCCTGCACGAAAAAGTGTCCGTCCTTGTTGATGAACAACCGGGCCACCAAGTACCCGAGGTCCCTGTCCCTGTCGAACCGGAAGGAGTCGCTCAGGAAATTGTACACGTTGATCACCCCGAAGTATCCGCGGAGTTCGTCCTCGCGGAGGTAACCGGACCTCCATTGGTCGTTGCTCTGATCAAGGCGGAAAACATTGGTGTGCATGGAGAACACCACTGTATCGCCGGCCACCACCACCTTGGCTGAAAGGTCTCCTTGCTGGGCATACTCCACCTTCAATCGGGGGTCGCGTTTGGTGATCCCTGCTTGGAGCTGTTCGGCCTTTCGCTCGAGTTCCTCCTTCAGGATCCCGAAATTCAACTTGGTCCGCGCATACACGTCCTGCTTCATGCCGGCCTTTGCCGCCAAGAGGTCCAGGATCACCTTTTCATCCTGTTTCGGGAGTGCCTTCTTCGCCATCAGTACGCCTTTGCAAATATGACGCGCTGGGCACTGGGCTGACCGGTGACCATGCACAGGCCGGGTTTTTTGTCCCCGTGGAGCGGTATGCAGCGGATGGTGGCCTTGGTTTCATTCTTCACCTGCTCCTCGGTCTCGGCGGTCCCGTCCCAATGGGCAAGGAAGAAGCCCCCTTGCCCTATGCGGTCCTTGAACTCCTCGTAGCTGTCGACCACATGCATGTTCTCTTCACGCAGGGTGAGTGCCTTGCGATACAGGTTATCCTGAATGGCCTCCAGCAAGTGTGCGACCTTATCGGCAATACCGGCAGCCTGCATCACTTGCTTTTCCAACGTATCGCGACGGGCGACCTCCACAGTTCCGTTCTCCATGTCGCGCGGCCCAACTGCAATGCGCACCGGATAGCCCTTGAACTCGTACTCGGCGAATTTCCAGCCCGGCTTCCGCTTGTCGTCATTGTCGTACTTCACGGTGATCCCTTTGGCTTTCAGGGCATCGACCATGGGATGCACGTATGCGTCGATCGCTTCGAGCTGCTCGCCATTCTTGGCGATGGGCACAATGGCCACCTGCACGGGCGCGAGCTTCGGAGGGAGCACCAGTCCGCGGTCGTCGCTATGCGTCATGATCAGCGCGCCAATGAGGCGCGTGCTGACCCCCCAGCTGGAGGCCCACACGTGCTCCTGCTGGTTCTCCCTATTGGTGAAAAGGACATCAAATGCCTTGGCAAAGTTCTGGCCGAGGAAGTGGGATGTACCGGCTTGCAGCGCCTTCCCGTCCTGCATCAGCGCCTCCACGCAGTAGGTATCCACCGCGCCCGCAAAGCGCTCGCTGGCCGTCTTCACGCCCTTGATCACCGGCATGGCAAGCCATTCCTCGGCAAAGGTGGCATACACGTCCAGCATGCGACGGGCCTCCTCTTCGGCCTCGGCCTGGGTGGCATGTGCGGTATGGCCTTCCTGCCAAAGGAACTCCGCAGTACGCAAGAAGAGCCGGGTGCGCATTTCCCAGCGCACCACGTTGGCCCATTGATTGATCAACAGCGGCAGGTCGCGGTAGCTCTTGATCCAGCCGCGGTAGGTGTTCCAAATGATCGTTTCGCTCGTGGGTCGCACCACCAGTTCCTCCTCCAGCTTCGCATCGGGGTCTACCACAATGCCTCCCTTGCCGTCTGTCTTCAACCGATAATGGGTGACCACGGCGCATTCCTTGGCGAAACCCTCCACGTGGCTGGCCTCCTTGGCGAGGTAACTCTTTGGAATGAACAGGGGGAAGTAGGCGTTCACATGGCCGGTGGCCTTGAACATGGCATCCAATGCGCCCTGCATCTTCTCCCATATAGCGTATCCGTGGGGCTTGATCACCATGCAGCCACGGACATCGCTGTGCTCCGCGAGATCTGCCTTCAGGACCAGGTCGTTGTACCATTGCGCATAGTCCGTTTCACGCTTGGTCAGTTGATCGCTCATGCGAGGGGGCTTTATGGTACTATTTTTGTTCCTTACTAGGAAGCCGCGAAAGTAACTCTTGCCTTGCGGCCGATCGAACACTTTGATCTCCATGAAAAACCTTGCCCTTCTCCTTCCCCTTATCGTGCTCTTTTCCGCGTGCGGCCAGTTACGGGATTCCGTCACGGTTGCGGATGATGTCTATGACATGCCCGATCGCCAAGCCATGAAGGCCACTGCGGCTGCGGCTTCCCCGGTACCTGAGCGGAGCGCAACGGACGACTATTACGACCCCTCCGAAGCAGCCCGCGCAACAAGCGCATCCGAAGCGTATTACAACATGACCTATAACGACCCCTACTACTACAACTATGGGCGGTTCGGGTTCGGTACGGGCATCGGAAGCTTCGGGCCAGGTCTCGGGATGGGCATGAGCTATGGATGGCCCACCAGCTTCGGCAGCATGAGCATCGGGTACGGCACAGGATTCGGGGGCAGTTATGGCTACAACCCCTACTGGGGCAATAGCTGGATGAGCGGATACGGATATAGTCCATACGGATACGACCCTTACGGCTACCACGGATATGGGAACTATGGATCTGGTTATGGTGGATATGGCATGGGCTATGGGCCTTACCAGGGCCCATGGGGCGGCTGTTATGGCTGTTACGAACCCACGGGCTTCGGGCAAGTAGTGTACGGCCACCGGCCATCCATGTCCGCAGGGGCAACGGGCACAGCCGTCCCGAGCGCACCTCGGATGATGCGTAATCCGGCAGGCCTGCTGAACAATGCCCCTGCCTATTCGCCACCCGCCAACAGAAGCAGCAGGTCCAACGAGGTGGCCCGTCCGGACCGCATCCTGGCACCGCCCACGCCGGCCAGGAGCACCACGCGCCAACCTGCCGCTCGCCCTTCACGGTCCTGGGACAGCGGGGTCTCCACGCCTTCGCCTTCCCGTTCCGGCGGAGGAAACACGGGTGGTGGCCGGATCTCAAGCCCTAGGCCGCGTTAACCCCTTACTGCTTGCCCATGACCGCTGCACGAACTTCTCCCTTCCTGCTCTTGGCCGTGTTGTTCACATGGAACCCGGTCTTCGGCCAGAACGAGGAGGATGCCTTGCGCTTCTCACAGCTTCTGCCCGGGGGAACCGCTCGCAGCTGGGGCTTGGGCGGGGCTATCGGTGCGGTGGGAGCAGATCCTGGGAGCGCAAGCACGAACCCCGCAGGTCTGGCCCTGTACAACACCAGCGAATTCTCCATCACCCCTCAGTTCGAGGTGAACAACGCCCGGTCCGGTCATTATGGAACGATCGCCGAGGACACGGACAACCGGTTCAGCTTCAACAATCTTTCCTTGATCCTGGCCTCCCCCAATACGAGCGACAGCGATTGGCGGAGCGGCGCATACGGCGTCTCCTTCGATCGCCAGGCCAGCTATCATTGGGAGGAACGCGCAAAAGGCATGGGCGTGCCCAGTACCATCCTCCAGAAATTCGTCAACGAGGCCAATGGCACGCCCGAGGGGTTCCTGGTGGAGGATTTCCCCTTCACGAGCAACCTGGCCTATATGACATACGGCATCGACCCGCAGGATTCCGCGAGTACGGAGTACATAAGCGCGATTCCGTTCGGCAGCCCCGTGGACCAGGAGCATAGCACCAGCTCCGCTGGTCGGGTGAACACCACCAGCTTCTTCTATGCCGCGAATTACCTGGATAAGCTCTACTTGGGCGCCAGCATTGGCGTAACCGGCGTGCGCTACGAAAGAGAGGTGAGCCACACGGAAACAACACAGGATGCGGAGCTTCGGGACCTGACCTATTCGGAGAAGTTGCTGACCACGGGGAGCGGCTTTGACCTGAAGCTGGGCGTGATCGCCCGGGCGGGCACCAAGCTCCGCCTTGGGCTGGCCTTCCACAGCCCCAAGTGGATGCAGCTGAGCGATGCCTATGGCTACAGCATGACCACGAACTTCCGTACGCCCGATCCCGAAGGACGGACCCGGTACAGGGAGGATTCACCGGACGGCACCTTCAACTACCGTGTGCGCACCCCATGGAATGTGCTGGCATCGGCCGCCTTCATCGCCGGCCAGCACGGCCTGGTGACGGTGGACTATGGCTTCACCAATTTCCGCCAAGCGCGGCTGAACCGGAGCTCGGATGGCATCAGCACTTATGATTTCCGAATGGAGAATGATGCCATTCACGCGGCCTTCCGGTCCGTCCATAGCGTGCGGGTGGGCACCGAATGGCGCTCCGGCCCTTGGTACTTCCGAGGGGGCTGGGGCATTGGGCCCGATGCGTATGCAGACACTGATGCGCGGCAAGGAACGGCCTACATGCGCTTTACGGCCGGCCTGGGCTTCCGCACCAAGCATGTGAGCGTGGACCTGGCTGGCGTGCAGGGCAGCCGGGACATGCGCTATTTCCAGTATGATCCGTCCTTGGTCTCCCCCACCGAGGTCAGCCTGACGGACACACGCGGGATGCTGACCATCGCCTACCGTCCTTGAGGAGACCTGGCACATCCCTGCGACCAGGCCCCCGGGTGAACCGGTCATGGAAAGTGCGGCGGTGTCACTTGGGTTGGACGACCGACTCCACGATCGACTCATCCACCAAGATGCGACCGCAGTGCTCGCACACGATGATCTTCTTGTGGCTGGCGATGTCCAACTGGCGCTGGGGCGGAATCGAGTTGAAGCAGCCCCCGCAGGAGCCGCGCTCCATATGCACCACGGCCAGTCCGTTCCGTGCGTTTCCGCGAATACGCTGATAGGCCTTGAGCAATCGCTCTTCGATGGCCTTGGCCGAGGTCTCGCTCTTCTTGCTGAGGTCCTTTTCCTCCTTCTCGGTCTCCGCGACGATATCGTCCAGTTCCTTCTTCTTGAGGTCCAGGTCCTTCTTGCGCTCCTTGTAGAGTTTCTTGCTTTCCTCCACCACGGCGCTCTTGGTCTCAATGGCGTACTTCCCCTCCTTGATGCGCTTCTCAGCCAATTGGATCTCGAGGTTCTGGAATTCGATCTCCTTGCTCAAGGAATCGTACTCCCTATTGTTGCGCACCTTGGCCTGCTGTGCCTCGTACTTTTTGATACTGGCCTTGGCGTCCTTGATGAAATTGTTCTTGTCGCTCACCGCGGTCTCGGCCTCTTTCAGGTCATCGGCCAGCTTGTTCATACGGGTCTCCAAGCCTGCCACTTCATCCTCGAGGTCCTGCACCTCCAACGGCAGTTCGCCTCGTTGGGTGCGGATCTTATCCACCAAGGAATCATAGTGCTGCAACCGGTACAGGTCCACGAGCTTCGCGGCTACTGCATTCTCGGCCTTTGTTGCTTTAATGGGCTTTGCCTCCTTCTCGGCGGTCTTGGTTGCGCTCTTCGCCATGGTCTAATGAAAATGGATGGGATTGGTGCCCGTTTCCGATAAACGGGTGGCAAAGGTAGGCAGAATCCGGCCTAACCGGCGCTGAATGAGGGCAGGGGTAAATCGCTCACTTTCAAAGTGTCCGATATCCGCTAGCAGCATTTGGCCCTCCGGCATGAAAAACTCATGGTATTTCACATCCCCCGTAATGAAGGCATCAGCCCCGGCCGCCATGGCCTTGCCAATGAGGAATGCTCCTGAACCACCGCACAAGGCCACGCGCTGGACAGGCTTCCCCCGCATGCGTGTGTGCCGGATCGCCAGTGTACCGAAGACGCTCTTGAGCTTGGCCAAGAAGAGCTCCTCGGACAGCGGTTCCTCCCATTCCCCCACGAGGCCGCTTCCGATGCCTTGGTGCAGGTTCCTGAGGGGATAGAGGTCGTAGGCCACTTCCTCGTAAGGGTGGGTCTGCTGCAGGGCCGCCACCACCGCTTGTTCCGTGTGGGCGGGGCAGATGACCTCCACCCGCACCTCCGCCTCGGCATGGCGCACTCCTCGTTCCCCCACGTAAGGTGCAGTGGCTTTCCCCGCACGGAAGGTCCCCGTGCCCTCTATATTGAAACTGCACTCATCGTAGTTTCCCACGTGGCCCGCCCCGGCTGCGAATAGGGCTTCACGGACCGCATCGGCATGACTGGCGGGCACAAACACCGCGAGCTTGGAGAGCAGGCCGTGCTTGGGGTCGAGCACGTGCAGGGGGGTTAGGCCGAGGCGCTCCGCGATCTCGCCGTTCACACCGTTGATCACATGGTCCAAATTGGTATGGATGGCGTAGATGGCCACATCCGCTCGAATAGCTGCAAGCACCGTGCGCTCCACGTCGGTGCGACCGGTAAGGGCCCTCAGTCCCTTGAATATCACCGGATGGTGGCTAATGATGAGCCCGCATTCATGCTCCACCGCCTCGGCCACCACCGCCTCGGTACAGTCCAAGGTGATCAAGGCTCGATCCACATCGACGTCCAGGCCACCCGTTTGCAGGCCGCTATTGTCGTAATCCTCCTGCAAGGCCCTAGGTGCCCATTCCTCCAGGACACGGACCACTTCCTTGATCTTCATCATGCCGTAATCTGGCCGGCAAGTTACCGCCCGCCCGGATGCCTGGGAGGCATGGAAGTGCTGGGGCCAAGGCGATCCAGGAAGCGGAGTTCCACGCAGGCCGCGCTCCCTGCCCCTCGATCGGTGATGCAAGCCAGGGCCTCGCACGCCCCAAAAGCAGGGTCGGACCAAAACCCCCATTATGTAAATATCGCCACGGCGTGGCGATATTTACGCCACGGTGTGGCGAATTCCACAGCAGCATACTACCTTTGTGCGGGATGAAACACCGGAACATATCCACCTCCATCATAGCCGCGCTGAAGGACACCCCCGTGGTGCTGGTGAACGGGGCCCGTCAGACCGGCAAGACCACGCTGGTGCGTGAGCTCGCCGGGAAGCGAAAGGCCACCTATGTCACCTTGGACGACCCCGGCATGCTCGACGCCGCGCTGAACGACCCGGCCGGCTTCGTGGACTCCTTGGGAGCGTTCGCCGTGGTTGATGAGGTGCAGAACGCGCCCAACATCTTTCGCGCCCTAAAGGCCTCCGTTGACCGCGACCGGAGGCCGGGCCGCTTCCTGCTGACCGGCAGCGCCAACGTACTGGCCTTGCCTCGAATGGGCGACTCGCTTGCCGGCCGCATGGAGATCATCACCCTGCATCCCTTCGCCCAGGACGAGCTCGCGGGCCGCCGGAGCACCTTCATCGATACGGTCTTCAAAGGCCGGATCCCGTTGGGCCATGCGGCCTCCGGGGACCGTGCCGCCATTGCCCGCCGCATATACGCGGGCGGCTATCCCGAGGCACGCGCCCGCCTGGAAGCAGCCCGGCGGGCCGCCTGGTATAAGGCCTACATCACCACCATCCTGCAAAAGGACGTGCGCGACATCAGCAACATCACCGATATCACCACGCTGCCCAAGCTGCTGACCCAGCTAGCCCTGCGCAGCAGCAGCCTGCTCAACCTCGCCGACGTGGCCCGCGACCTGAGCATTCCGCACACCACGTTGCGCCGGTACATGGCGCTGATGGAGGCCACCTTCCTGCATGCCCCGCTCCGCCCCTGGCACAGCACGCGGGCAAAGCGCCTGGTGAAAGCACCGAAGATCCACCTTGCCGACAGCGGCTTCGCCACCTGGCTTTGCGGGATCGGCTCCGCCAAGGAACTGATGAAGAACCCCATGTGGGGCCATTTGCTGGAAACCTTCGTGGTGAACGAAGTACGCAAGCTCGCCACCTGGGCGAAGCTTCCGGTGGAGCTGCACCATTTCCGCATGGACACCGGCAAGGAAGTGGACCTGGTGCTGGAGGACCCGCGCGGCCGCATCGTGGGCATTGAGGTGAAGGCGGCGGCCAGTGCCAGCAGCCGCGACCTGTCCGGCCTGATGGAACTGCGCAAGGCCGCCGGGAAGAACTGGGTGCGCGGCATCGTGCTGCACCCGGGCGCTTCGGTGACGCCGTTCAGCAAAGACCTGCATGCCGTCCCACTGGACGTAATGTGGGCGTGGTGAGGCATTTTCACTTTTTGTAAAATTCGCCGCACCATGGCGAATTTTACACCACTTCGTGGCGAATCTCACAAATCCCGGTCGGGCTGTGGTCGGGGTTGTCCCATGGCCTCCATCATTCCTCCCCTGTCACCATCTTTGGCGGCCATGTCTCTATTACGCCTGCTCCTGCTCCCCTTTTCCTGGCTCTATGCCGGAGCGTTATGGCTGCGTCATGGGCTCTTTGACAGCGGCCTGATCAGGACTGAGAGGGCGGGGATACCCACGATCTCGGTGGGGAACATTGCGTTGGGAGGCACCGGCAAGACGCCGCACGTGGAGCTGGTGCTCCGCACGCTGCTCGGCTCGGCCCCTATCCCGGTGGCCACCCTCAGCCGCGGCTACGGCCGGAAGGGCACTGAATTCAAGGAGGTACACCTGACGGATTCCGCGGACAGTGCCGGGGACGAGCCTCTGATGCTGAAGCGGAAGTTCACCGGCGTACGCGTCTTTGTGGGCGCCGACCGCGTGGGTGGTATGCAAGCGATCGCAGAGCACGCGCCCGATGTCCGCGCCGTAGTACTGGACGATGCCTTCCAGCATCGTGCCTTGAAGGCCGGACTGAACATTGTGCTCACCACCTGGCACCGGCCCTGGTTCAAGGACCATCTGCTACCAGCCGGGAACCTGCGCGACCTGCCACGCCGTGCTCGGCAGGCCGACGCGGTGGTCGTGACCAAATGCCCGGCCTTGCCCACGCCCGATGAACAACATCGGTGGCGCCGCCGGCTCGGGCTCAATGCCGAACATGCACTGTTCTTCAGCGGGCTGGAATACGATGCCCCGCGATCGATCGGCCAAGGGATGGAGGTGCCCCAAGGGCCGGAGGCCGCAGCCTTGCTCTTCACCGGCATCGCGGACGCGGCACCCTTGGAACAGCACGTGCGCGACCTATTCGGGACGGTGAAGCACCTGGCTTTCGGCGACCACCACGCCTTCAGTGAAAGGGACCAGGACCGGCTGGCCCAGGTTTTCAGTAGCTTCGCGACCGCTCGAAAAACGTTCATCACCACCGAAAAGGACGCTGCACGACTTGGCCAGTCGCTCCGATCCGGCCCTATGCAGGGCCTGCCCATCGCAGTGATCGGTGTCCGGGCGGTCATGCT
>Ga0079224_100008134_pt1 | contig 14165 bp, 9 predicted proteins | sample Stecom2015_FD_80414 | JGI IMG/M metagenome (GOLD analysis project Ga0079224, IMG submission 80414) | Agricultural soil microbial communities from Utah to study Nitrogen management - Steer compost 2015 | ecosystem: Environmental > Terrestrial > Soil > Agricultural land | place: USA: Utah...
GGGCAGGTGCCTGCCTCAACGAAATCCGTCCCGCATGGATGTGGTACGACAATGCCTACTCCCTGGTGCGGCGCAGCTATAAATTCCTGGATGCCGAAGCCGGAATCCACGGAGGTAACCCGGAAGGAACTGTCGGACGGGAGACCGGTTTCTTCGACGGCCGCGTCTTCGCGCCGGCCCTGGCGGTCAAAGTGCTCAAAGCGCGCCAGGCCCTGCGCGCGGCGCCTGCCGAGGAGGCGCTCCTTTTGGAGCAGCGGGTTCCCGGACTGGGAAAGAACGTTCTGCGCGGCGCCCAGCGCCTGCGCGCGCTTTCCGCTTACGACGACTACCTGATCTTTTTCCTCATCCGCATTCATGCGGGGCGCTCCCAAGAGGCCTGGCCCGCCGACCTGCTCACCCTGGCCGAATCAATAGCCCGGGAACTGGATGCCGGTTCCGATCCCAAGGCCTATCTGGCCGCCCAACGCCTGCGTCTGCCCGCCTTCCGGGAATCGATTCTCGCCTCCCTGTCCCGGGAAGATCGCCGCGGCCGTGCCATCCACGACGACTATGCCGAATTCCATTCTCCTCCGGACGAAGATAAGGCCGTCATCAGACTGGGGCGGGATTTACAGGCGCTTGCGGAGCGGCTGGAAGCGTATCTCTCGGGCGGGTAGCGCAGCCGTATTTTCCTCCTCTCCTGCATCCCTTCCTTCACCCGGGTCCCGGATTGTGCGATAATGGGCGGACCATGTTCTCGGGCATCCGCGTCCTCTCCAACCTCCCTCTCCCATCCGTGGAAGGATATTCCATCCGCACTTTCGGAGACTACCTGCCCGGCGGCCCGGATCCCGCCTGGCGTCCGCAAAGCGAGCGGCGCGACCTCGCAGACATCCTGCCTCTCATTCCCCTGGCCGAAAAACCGGATATTCTCCTCTTTTCCACCCCGGAATACCTTCCCATTCCCTTGGACCTGGCCGCCTTTCCCGGCATCCGCATCCTTTTGATCACCGATTGGAATGTATGCCTGCGCTTTCTTCCCGACCTCTGTCCGCTTTTCGATTTCTGTTTCACCGATTGGCCCGGATACCGCCTTATGCGCCGGGGCGGCGTCGCCAACGTCCATCATCAGCCCCTGTTCGGCCATGATCCCGCCGTGTTCGGCCTGCGCGGGAAGACGGCGCGCGATCTGGATGTGTCGTTTTGCGGAAGCCTGAACCAGGGGCTCCACGGCGAGCGCAACCGTCTGCTGGCGCGCCTGGCCCGATGGGGCCGGGACCGGCGCATGCACCTGTCCCCGGCCTTCGGCGATGCCTATGTGGAGGTGCTCAACCGCAGCCGCCTGGTCTTCAACCATTCCATCCGCGGAGAGGCGAACATGCGCATGTACGAAGCCATGGCCTGCGGGGCCGTGCCTCTGGTGGAAGCCTCCAACCAGGAAGCCGCCATCCTGTTCCAGGAAGGCCGGCATTATTTCCGCTATGAATCCGCCGCGCTGGAGCGTACCCTGGACGCCTTGTTGGAGGATCCCGCCCGCCTGGAAGCCGTAGCCTTGGCAGCGCGCGAGGCCGTGGCGCGCCATACCAAGGCCGAACAGATCCGCTCCTTGCTCGACTTCGCCGCCCGAACGCCTGCGGGGCACGCTTCGGAATCCGGCCTCTTCCCCGGGGACGGGCTCGCAACGGAACTCCGGGCGGACGGACCCCGGGTATTTACTCCCTCGACGGAGTCCCTTAAATCCCTCGCCAAGGTCCGCGTGCTGGGTACCGGCTATACCCTGGCTGAATCCATTTCGGAATCGCAATTCCGCGCTTCGGAGTTGGCGGGCCTGGAGTCGGAAACCCTTCCCGGCTGTCTGCTGACCTTACTCGAAGCCAATCCCGGAGCCCATCTGCCCGCCGCCGAGTCGCTTTTGGAAAGATTTCTCGCGGAAGGGAAGATTCCGGAGCCTCTGCAAAGCCTTTTCCGCATGCGCCTGCACGCATTGCGCGGCCGATGGGAAGACTCCCTGATGACGGCTCGCGGCTCCCTGGAGGTCGTGGAAGCCCGGGCCGGGAAGGCGGATTTCGGCGCCGGCCTATGCGGCTGGTTCCACTCGCCTATAGAATTGGGGAAAGGCGTCAATACCGATCTGAACGCGGTTTACCGGGAGGACATGCGCATGGGGTCCCACTGGAGTTACCTGGGGCTCGCGAAGGCCTGGGCCCTTTCGGGCATGGCCCGCGCATTCCTGGAACTAGGGCGCCCCGCGGAGGCCCTGGATCGTGTGCAGGCCATTCCACGGGGCCGCTACGCCTCGACGGACGTGCACGCGCTGTTTTGCCGCGCCTATCGCGACCTGGGGGATCGCGGGCAATTGCGCCGGGCCGTTATGGAATGGCGGGACGAGTCTCCCTTGGCTACGGAAATGTGGGAAAGCGCCGTCGAGGCTCTGGATGGCGACGGCGATAAGGTTGCGCTCACCGACTTCCTGGAGGACTGCCTGACCCTGGCCCGCCGCTTTTATCCGCCGGCCCGGGCCGAAGCCGTCCAGGGCTTGTTGAATCGGGCGCGCCACGAAAAAACTACATCGCGTTCTTGAACCTCTGCATCAGATAGTCCCGGTACGGTGAATTGGGCATCTTGCCCACCGTGTCCTTGAACTTGTCCAGGGTGATGAATTTCCGCAGATACGCGATCTCCTCCAGGCAACCTATTTTCAGGCCCTGCCGGGCTTCCAGGGTAAAGATGAAGTTGCTGGCCTCCAGCATGCTGGCATGGGTGCCGGTGTCGAGCCAGGCAATCCCGCGCCCGAGCAATTCCACCGAAAGGGCGCCCTGCTTGAGATAGGCGAGATTGAGATCCGTGATCTCCAGCTCTCCGCGGGGCGAGGGCTTGAGCGCCTTGGCCATTTCCACCACACGGTTATCGTAGATGTAAAGGCCCGGAACGGCGTAATTCGATTTCGGGACCTTGGGTTTTTCCTCCAGCCCGACCACCTTGCGGCCGCCATCGAATTCGACCACCCCGTATCGCTCGGGATCCTTCACGTAGTATCCGAACACCTTGGCCCCGGACTTGAAGGAAGCGATGGTCTCGTCCAGCTTCATGCTTCCGTAGAACAGGTTGTCGCCCAGGATCAGGGTGACCGGATCCTTGCCGATGAACTCCTCCCCGATCACGAAAGCCTTGGCGATGCCGTCCGGCTTGGGCTGCACGGCGTACCGGATGCGAATGCCCCAGGGGCTTCCGTCCCCGAGCAGCTGTTGAAACCGGGGAGTATCTTCGGGAGTGGAAATCAGCAGATAGTCCGTGATGCCGCCCAGCATCAGGGTCGCGAGGGGATAGAAGATGAGGGGTTTGTCGTAAACGGGCAGCAATTGCTTACTGGCCACGGAAGTCAGGGGGTACAGGCGCGATCCCGCACCTCCCGCCAGGATGATGCCTTTCATGTCGCGGATATCTCCTCGTTGGTTATCAGGTCGGCGCTTCGGTGCTGAGGGTGTTGGAGTTCATGGGCCTGGGCTGGAGAGGAAGCCCCAGGGAAACGCGGATGGACTCGAACACCTCCGGAATGGTCTTGGTGGCGTCCACGCTGTGGAGGATGTTGATGCGGCGGAAGAAAGCCAGCATGGGCTCGGTTTTGATATGGTAATCGTCGATGCGCTTTTTGATGGCCTCGGGATGGTCGTCGGCGCGCTGGGCGAGTTGGCCCCCGCATACGTCGCAAACCCCCTCCACCTTGGGACGGTGGCCGATGAGATTGTAATCGAGCCCGCATTGGGAACACACCCGGCGGGCCAGCACTCTTTCGGTGACCAGGCTGTCGGGGGCGTCCATGTGGATCACGGCGTTGATGTTGTAGCTTTCGAAAAGGAACTCGGCCTGCGCGAAATTGCGCGGGAAGCCGTCGAGAACGAATCCGTAATTCCAATTATGCCAGGTCAGCCGCTCCGAAACCACCTTGGCCACCAGATCGTCCCCGACCATCTGCCCCTTGGAAATGACCCGGTTCACCTTGGCGGCGAGCTTGGTATGGTTGGCGATTTGCCACCGGAAAATATCCCCGATGGAAATATGGGTGAAATCATATTTGTCGCAGAGCAGCTTGGCCTGGGTGCCTTTGCCGCAGCCCTGTATGCCCATGATGATGTATTTGTACATGTTTCGACCTCGTTCCCGGATGCGGGACAAAGTTAAAAATCCCCACTCATATTACGATGAATCGTCCCGGAAAACCCATTCCGGAGGCGGAACTCACCGGCGCGGTCGGTACCCGGCGGCGGCCCACCCTTGCGGACGGCCCCGGGGTTACTAGCGAATGACCCCGAACCGCTGCCACTTCCTCTTCTTGCCGCCCGGGAACCACACTTCCACCTGGGCGGAATAGACGTCCGGACCTAAATGGCGCAGGTCCAGCACCTGATTGAAGGCCTGCAAACCTTCGTTGAGGTTCTCCCAGGATTGATCCTTGACCACGGCGCCGGCTATGTCGTACACGCGCACGCGCGCCTTTTTCGCCGCGGACCTCAGCCGCAAATGCACCGTGGCCGTGGCCCCGCGCACCGGACTCGGGAACAGGTGAAATTCCTCGATGGACTCGGCCGACCCAGCCTGCGGAGCGGCCGGCCAGGCGCTTACGTCCAGGAAGTTCTGCCGGGCGGCGCCTCCTCCGGCCGCGATCCAGCCTTGCCCCCGCGATACGCTGCCCTTTTTCAGGGTCCAGGCGTTCACGCTGCCGCTGCCCGATTGGGCCAGTAATTCCAAGGCGCCGTCCCCGTCCAGATCGGCCGCGGAAAGGTGGATGTTGGGGTTGTCGTTGGAATCCAGGGTAAGCCCGCCCATGGTCAGGGGCCAATCGGCCACATCCACGGCGAGAATGCCTCCCCCGCTTTTAGCAGCCTCGAAGGAGGAGGAACGCACTCGCCGACCCAGACTGTCCACCGCCAGGATCAGGCCGTCCGGAGAGCCTATCAGCACCGTGGCTTTGCCGTCCAGGGAAAGGACCAACGGCGAACTGCGTACGGCCGTTTCGGGATGGCGGGAATTGCCGTAGGTGAAGCCGACATTCTGCCGGTTCTCCAGCAGGAAAGGCCAGCCCTTGAGCGGGGCTCCGCGATGGTCGATGGCGAACACGGAGTTGGCGGCGGAAAAAAGGATGTCGGGATGGGCGTCTCCGTCGAGATCGGCCAGGGCCGGAGCGCTGCCGTCGTCGCTGCGGTAGTCGATGATTCGCGAAACCTCCCTGATTCCGTTCTTGGTCTCGAAAAGGGTGTCGAGAAAACGGGCCGTACGCGGAAACACCTGGGGAAATCCGTTGAAGATGCGCGCGGACGGAGCCTGCCCGGTGCCGATCAAGGTGGCGGAACCTTCGGATCCCAGCAGGAACAGGTCCACGGATCCGTCCCTATCGAAATCGGACGCCGTCACGGTGAAGGACTCGTCCCCCGAGGGCGCACGGTCTCCCCAGGCCTTTTGCAGGTTGAGCGCGTCGCCGCCCTCGACGTCGACCAGCACCGCATGCCCGCCCTTGGCCGCAGCGGCCAGGTTCATGGGGCGGTTACCCCCGGCGGGGAAAGCCGCCAGGGACTGGTATTCCAGATCAGGAAGCGGTATCGCGTCGATAGGCGCGCCGTCGGGGGCGTACGATCGGGCCTGACGATCCCGGGTGACCACCCAAATGCGATCCCCGGCGGCCACGGGGCCGGCGATCGCCTGCAAGGGGACGGTGACGACGGATGCGGAGGAATCCCGCGAACGCGCGGCCAGACCTTCCTGACGTAACTTGAGCAGGTTAAGGCCCTCGGCCGTAAGCACGGCCAGCACGCTGTCGTTCAGGGTAGCCGCGCCCAGGGGGCCGCCCAGTCTTCCCGCCAGGGAGTTGACCGGGACGGAGGCCGTATCTACCGTGAATCCGCTCGGCAGTTTGGTCGAAACGGAATCATAGCCGGGCTGCCGCTTGAGGGTGGTGTCCGGTTCCAGGGCGGCCTCGCCGGCGGCCGTGAAGGTCTGGGCATAGCCGCGATCGCTGAGGGCCACCACGTAATTGCCGCCGCCCGGGCTTTTGAGAACGCTCAGGGATTGGGGATGCCCGCCCGGATCAAGCCTGATGGGCCAACGCCAGGACGTATCCCGGCTCACGCTCTTGTTGTCGGGCCAATGCACCCGCAAGGTCAGCACGGAATCCCGCACGTTGAAAACGGAGTCTTCGCTGAATGAAGCCAGGCTTCGTTGCAGCAGGGGCTTGTCGGGCATCAGGGCCTGGAGCCGGATATGCGTGCGGCCGTCGTTCCAGGCATTGGTATTGGCCGCTCCATAGGGGCCGATTTCGTCCAGGAGATCGGCCGAGGCCGTATAGTTGGTGTCTTTCGGCGGATCCTTGCGCCGCTTCCGCTGATGGGGCAGCATGTCCGATCCGGAGCCGTAATCGAAAGCAGGCTGGCCCAATTGGTTCTGGAACTCTTTGCCTATGCTCAGGGATCCGTCGGCCTCGACCAGTTCCAGGCCCTTGTACTGGCTTCTAAGAGTGTCGCCCAGATAGGCGTTCACGGCGCCTTCCCGCAGGAATTGCGAGATGAACCATTCATTGACGCGCCAGACCAGCAGGCCCGAGGCCGGCAGGCCCAAATCGTAGCTGCTGGCGCCGGTGATGACGCCCTCCGGCTTATAGGGATTCTTATTGCAATTCTTGCCGTTGGAATCGCACAGGGAATCGAGGAATATGGAATCGACGGCCGCAAAAGGAACTTGCACCGAATCCCGCTTTCCGAATTCGAGGTCGCCGACGTCGCGCCTGGTGCTGTAATAAACCGTCGCGGAATCGTCGGCCAGGGCCCTTTGCCGGTTTTCGATCAGGAAATATTCCCGCTCGTTGATCGGCACCTTCACCGTGGTCGTCCGGCCCGGTCCCGGCCGCGCCGTGGGGCTCCAGATTTCATACTCGCTGTAAGGCCCGCTCCCGGGCCTGGCCACCACGGGGTCTTCCCAGCCCATAAAAGCCCGTACCCAGGCGGACGGATACACGGGCAGGAACCCGTTCATGGTATTGTAACCGGCGAAGTCCATGACATCGAAAAATCCCAGTTGGGAAATCCCCTTGACCACGTCGAACATGTCGGGCATGCCCATTTGCCGTGCCAATTGGTTGACCAGGATGCCGTTGATGCCCCAGTTCACCTTGTCCTGGTTGGCCGATTCGGAAAGCATCATCACTTCGGTGAGGATGTCGCCCGTGCTCAGGAGCACGCCCTTGTTCGCCTTGCGCTTATCCAGGTTGGGCTTGGGATCGGTCGGCTTGCCGCTCATGGTTGCGCTGTCCAGCAGGCTGAAGTCGTTCTCGGTCACGAAGAAATCGGTGAAATCGTTGGGGGTATTGGCGCCGAAGGCCCCCAATTGGCCGCCGTCCACGAGCCGCGAATGCCCGGCATGGAAGATGAGGTAGCAGCGGTGTTTCTTGGCGTTGCCGCCATCCGCGAGTCTTTCCCTATAGACCGCTTTGAAGGGGTTGTCGAGCGTATCGGCCACCTGATCCGCCTTCTCGATCGCGTCCACCACGAAGAACATCAGGCGCTGGCCGCGCTCCTCGTTGAATTCCGAGGTCTTCTGCTTGGAATCCTTGTCCAGCTCCGAAGGATTGTAGGCCTTCATGCGCTCGGGCAGGACCAAGGGCTTGATGCGCCCGGCCCCGTCCGGCCGGGGGAAAATTCTCGATGTCACCGTAACACGGCCGTTGGACACCTTCTCGAAATAATTCTTCGCGAACTCGAAATGCTTTTCCAGGTACCATTTGTGGAAGCGCAGGTTACCGTTTGGGTCCAGAGTATAGGTGTTTTTGCGTTCAGGATCGGTAGGCGAGGTCCCGGCTGAACCGAATGTGCCCAACCCGGTGGTCGTGGGTTCGTCCTTGAGGCGCGGATCCGCGCTTTCGTCCTGGAATTCCACGTAGATGGTGAACACTTCCAGGGTGTCCGGGTCGCCGACGGCGGCGGCTTTCGCTCCGGCCTGAGATTTGAAAAGAGGGCCTCGCTGGGGCGCGGCCTGCGGGAACTGGGCCATTCCCAGCAATATGGCCGAAAGCGTGCCCATGATCCCCGCCGTGATCCACGGTTTGGGACCGCCCCTTTTCGCGCCGTTCGCCATCATTTTTCCGCTTTCCGTTGGGAAGACAAAAGTACAAACTCGCCGGATTCCGGGGTAGGCCGCTCGTTCCAAGTCCGCGCTAAGCGGAACGGCGTCCTCGCTACTTCGCCCCCATAATGTCAAGGACTTTGAGTTCAAGGCGGCTCAACGACTTCCAGTTCCCGATCCAGGCGGCGGAAACCCTTGGGAACCTTTATGAAAAAAGGATCCCGGCGCCATTGCGGGTCGGCCTCGACCTTTCTGACCCGGATTTCCAGTAGTTGTCCTTCACGGCTGAATATGCCGACCTTGCGGGGCAGGGCCTCGCCCTTGTCCAGCCTGCCTCCGCCGCCCGCCTTATAGTCCTCGTAGCGGATCCGGAATGCGGAATCCTCCCGCATGGCCTCGCGTACCAGGCCGGTTTCCGGGTCGAGCGTCGCGCGCCACTGCCGGCCCCGGGCCGCGTACCGGAAGACGCCCGCCCCCGCGCGCACGAGACCGGCGGAATCCGCATCCCCCAATCCGGCGGAACCGGTTTTTCCTATCTCACCGGAAAGGCCCGGAAAATAATCGCCCCACAACCACGAGAACACATCATGGACGTAAACCTCGCGCAGCCCCGGAGGGCCGAAGGCCACGGACTCCCCGGCCCCTTCGGCATAGGCTTCCCGGTCGAACAGTACCAGAGTCCAGCGGGTGGGGGTCCAATACATGCTGGCTGCCGTCATGCCCGGCAAGCCGAACAGATCGAGCTTGTAGCGGGCATAGGGCTTGGCCGAAAGCGCGGCCGAGGCGGAGGACTTGCGCCCCCCCTCGAAGGCGATCAGCTCCAGCTCGGCGCGCAGGGAATCCGGAGGCGGGGGAAACACAGGTGTTTCCCCCCGTACCAGGGCCTCGCCCGCCGGGAACCGGGGCGCGATCGCGCAGCCGGCCAACAGGGCCGCGAGGGTCGCGGCGAGAAGCGGGGGGGATCCGGGTTTCATATGCCCCGAAAACTAGAAGTTATGCCGCCCGGGGGCGAGCCCAATCTCCGGAGCAATCAATTCAGCTTGCGATGAGCCATTTCATTGGCCGGATCCAGCTTCAGAATCCGCCGCCATTTTTCCATGGCCTCGTCGGACTGGCCGAGCTTTTCCAGGATCAGAGCGTAATGCTCCAGGATGGTCGTATCGTCGGGCATGCTCACCAGGGCCATCTCGATGTACTTGCGGGCGTTGAGGTAGTCTTTTTTGCGGTAGAACCACCAGCCCTTGGAATCCAAAAAGGCGCCGCTCTCCGGCTCGAAGCGCAAGGCCCGATCGATCAAGGCTCCGGCATAGTCGAGTTCCCGGTCCTCTTCCACGAGCATATACCCCAGATAATCCAGAATGGTGGCGTCTCCGGAATCCAGCTTCACCAGCCGTTTCATCACGTCGATGGATTCGCCGCGCTTGCCGGTCTGTTCCAGGGCCACGCCCAATTCGAACAGCACCCGGCGGTTATTGCCCTCCTGCTCCATGGCCTTGCGGAAATGGGCCACGCCCTGTTCGCGGAAGCGCCGCATCTGGTCCGCGCGGGCGCTATCCCTGGCCTGGCCGGGTCCCTTGCCTTCTTCCGCCTTCCGTTCGTTTTCCAGCTTTCTCGCCACCTGGGTGAATACGACCCCTTGCACATAGCTGGCGTACCAATCCTTGCCGCCGTTCATCGTTTCGAGCAAATCCATAGCCTTCCGTTCACGGCCCTGATGGATATAGAAGGCGGCCAGCTTGGCCCAGTATTCCGGCACCTTGCCGTCCAGATCGATCGCCTTCTTCAGCTCCGATTCCGCCAAGGCGGTGTCCCCCACCTCCATGTGGACGGATCCCAGGAAAAAATGGAAGACCGGATTCCCGGGTTGGCTTTTGATCAGTTTCCGGAAAACCGCTCCGGCCTCCGCGTAGCGGCCCTTCTCGAACAGCAAAGTCCCATAGGGAGAGAGGAACTCCTTGTCCTCGGGGCTCCGCTTAATCAACGCCTCGTAGGCGACGAGGGCCGAATCCGGCTTTCCGGCCAGCACCAGGGCCCGGGCCTTCTGCAATTCATAGTGCAGGTTTTCCGGATTTTCGCCGGCCAGCTTGCGGATCACGTCGAGCAGGCTGGCGTACATTTCCTGGTCCTCGTAGAAGGACGCCAACTTCTCCCCGAAAAGCGGATTGCCGGATTTGTCCCAGGCGGTCCGGTACAGACCCGCCACCGCGTCGATGCGTCCGAGCATCCGGTAGCTTTGCACCTGCTTTTCCACCAAGCGCACGGGATAGTCCACCTTGGGAAGCAGTTTTTCCATCACTTCGACATGCTTGGCCATGTCCTTGAGGCTTTCGTACAGGGTGGCCAGGGTATAGAGGAGTTCCTTGTCCTGATCGTCAAGCTCCAGCGCCTTGCCGTAATAGGTAAGGGCGTCGTTGATTTCTCCCTTGCGGAGCAGAATCTCGGCCACGATCTGGTATTCCCGGCTTTGGGGCTTGCCCTTGAGTTCCAGGCATCGCAGACCCGTGGCCAGGGCCGAATCCATTTTGTCCGCGGCCTTGAGCCTTTCCGTAAGGATCAGACACAAATCGCGGCTGGCCGGATCGTACTCGAACGCGATCTGGAAATAGGACAGGGCCACCGCATCATTGCCTTCCATTTCCTGTTGGCGCGCGCGCAGGAAGAATTCATGGGCGATGAAGATTTTCTGCTCTTGCTGCAGTTCCTGCCGCTTGGCCGGCATGTCGGCCGGCGTCAGTGCCGCCGCATCGCGGGTAGGCGCGCAGGCCCCCGTCAGCAAGGCCGCCAGGGAGACCGCGGCCGCAATGAGATGCGTGGAAAGGACCCCGCCGTGGATCCGGGACCGGAATTGCCGCCCCGTCCGCCGCGAACGCGCAGGGCGATAGAGGAGTCGAAGCATTCAGCTCCTTACTTGGAAACGACCAAGTCCACCATGCGCCCCTTGTAATCCCCCCCCGCGGAGGGGGTTTGCGAGAGAATCGTATTCGGCAGGCTTCGCATGTCCTTTTTATAAGTGATTTTACCCAGGGAAAGCTTGCGGCTTTTGATCACCTCTTTGGCTTTGCCCAAAGACATGCCGGTCAGGGAAGGCATTCCGGCCGAACCGGCCTCCTTTCCCTGGGACAACTCGATGTTCACTTCCCGGCCTTTTTCCAAAGTGGCATTAGCGGCGGGAGAGGTTCCTATCACGGCCCCGGCCGGGATCAGGGAATTCCGCACTTCCCGCACCCTTCCCATTTTCAAGCCCAATTGCTGCAAGGTGATCTCCGCCTGGCGGAGCGACAATCCCCGCAGGGAGGGCAGTTCCACGCTTTTATAGCCTTTGCTGATTTTGACCCAGATCCGCCGGCCCTTTTTGACCTCGGTCCCGTTTTCCGGGTATTGGCTCAGGATTTTGCCCGCAGGCACATCGCCGCTATAGTCTCCGGTGGAATCGAGCATGTAGATGAGGTCGTTTTTTTCCAGTATACCCCTGGCTTCCTCGGGGGGCAAGCTGACTAATGCGGGCACAATGACGGTTCCCTTGAATTTGCCCGCCACATAGGGCATGGCGACGGAGTTAATCGCGAAATAAAGCAGCGCCCCCGCCAAAATCCAGAAGAGCAGGGCGAGAAAGAAGGGCTTGGAGAAAAAACGGGCCAGCATCGATTGGTTTCCCTCTCAGGTCTTGAGTTCGGCCTCCTGCAAAATCAGGAGATCTTTGCCGTCCAGCACAATATACCCTTTTTTCTGAAAATAATTGAGGACGCGGGAAACGGTTTCGCGTGTGGTTCCGGACATATCCGCGATGAACTGCTGAGTGGGTCGCTCCTTGACCAGGATGATGCTTTTCCCCTCCTTGGTGCGGGTGCGGATGCCCCTTTCCTCCATTAATTGCAATAAAGTCGCCGCTACCCTGCCGTAAACGCGCATCAGGGCCAGGGAAGAAATCTGCCGGTTGGATTTGCGCAGCCGGCGGGACATTTCGGCCAACAAGGTCAGGGAAAGATCCGGCTGCTTTTTCATGGAGAGGAGAAAATCCTCCCGGCGCAAAGTCAAAAGACGCGAATTTTCCACGGCGCGCACCGTGGCCGATCGCGGCTCTCCGTCGAGCAGGGCCATCTCTCCGAAGAAATCGCCTTCCTTGAGCGAGGCCAGAATGGCTTCCCGGCCGTCTTCGGCGGTAAGCACCACCTTGACTTCGCCCTTGGCGATGATGAAAAGGGTCTGATTGCTCTCGTCGTCCTCCATAAGGACGGTGTCGCCTTTGTGGAAGTTCTTCTCGTTGAACATGGCCGCCACGGCGTTAAGCTGTGCATCGTCAAGCGAGGAGAAAAGATCCACCCCCTTGAGCAATTCATTCTTGAGGCCCATGACGACTCCTTGCGGGAAGGCTGCTACATTTCCAATTGGATGGTCTGATGCCGCTTGGGGCCCAGTGAGACGAGGCCGATGGGCACTTCCAGCAGTTCGGATACGCGGAGCAGGTATTTGCGGGCGTTCGCGGGAAGGTCGCCCCAGGCGGTGACGCCCTCGGTCGAAGCCTTCCATCCGGGCAGGGTTTCGTAAACGGGTTTAACTTGATCCAGGGCCGAAATCCGGGACGGGAAATGTTCCAGGCGCCGGCCATCGATTTCATACGCGGTGCAGACCTGGATCTCATCGAACGCATCCATGACGTCCATCTTGGTGATGGCCAAGTGGGTAAGCCCGTTGACCAGGCCGGCGCGGCGCACCAGCACGGCGTCGAACCATCCGCAGCGGCGCTCGCGGCCGGTGGTGGCGCCGTATTCTTGCCCGACGCGGCGCAGTTCTTTTCCGATGTCTCCGGTGATTTCCGTTGGGAAAGGGCCGTTGCCGACCCGCGTGGTATAGGCTTTGACCACGCCGATGACTTGATCCAGGGCGGTAGGGCCTACGCCCGACCCGATGCAGGCGGCGGCGGCCACGGTGTTGGACGAAGTCACGAAGGGATAGGTACCGTGGTCCACGTCGAGAACGGTTCCCTGGGCGCCCTCGAAAATGAGGCGCTTGCCCTGCTTAAGGGCCGCGTTCACGAGAGCGACGGTGTCGGTTATATAAGGCTTCATGCGGCGGCCGAGCGCGCGGAATTCCTCGAAGATGGCGTCCGCCGACAAAGGCTGCCCGCCATACATCTTCACGATGATCTCATTGTGCCCGGCCACATGACGCGCGAGCTTTTCACGCAGCCCGTCCTCCTCCAGCAAATCCCCCACGCGGATCCCGCTGCGGCTCACTTTGTCGTAATAGGCGGGCCCGATGCCGCGACCGGTGGTGCCGATGGCGGACTTGCCTGCGGCCTTTTCCTTGAGCTGATCGAGCACCTTATGATAGGGCAGCACTACGTGGGCGTTCTCGGCCACCCACAGGCGTCCATCGAGCTCGATCCCTTTGGCGCGGACTTCTTCTATTTCCTGGAGCATTTGCGCCGGGTCCAGCACCACGCCGTTGCCGATCACGCATTGCTTTCCCGGATGCATGATGCCGGCCGGAATAAGGTGGAATACGAATTTCTCGTCGCCGACTTCGACGGTGTGGCCGGCATTGGCCCCGCCCTGGAAACGGATCACCAGGTCGGCCTCCTCCGTGAGGAAGTCCACGATCTTGGCTTTACCTTCATCGCCCCATTGGGCGCCTACTATTACTCGATTCGGCATGCTATTCCCTGCAAAACGGCCACGGCGGGCCAAGGGGCGAAAGGTAACAAACCCCGGGGGCCCTGCAAGCGGAATGGAGCGGGGGCAGGGCCAAGGGGGTGGAAATGGGCGGCTATCCTGGCGCCGGGCTAAAGGTTGGGGAAGAAACGGTGGTTTAGGGCTTCCGGGATGCACCCCCCGGCGGCCAGCTTGACGGCGCCGATCATCTGCTCGATGGCGTAGTTTCCGGGTTCGTCGAGCGCGATGCGTTTCATGCGGTCCGGGAGGCGGACTTTCAGCAGGCGCCGCGCATGGGGATGGCCTTCGGAGGGGACCTCGTCGGGCAGGCCGAACAGGCCCAGGCCCTCCATCAGGTCGAGAAGGCGGAGTACGGTCCCGGGTTCGCAGGTGGCTTCCATGTGCTTCGGCGTCTTGTCCTGCATGGAC
>Ga0079224_100008135_pt1 | contig 14164 bp, 12 predicted proteins | sample Stecom2015_FD_80414 | JGI IMG/M metagenome (GOLD analysis project Ga0079224, IMG submission 80414) | Agricultural soil microbial communities from Utah to study Nitrogen management - Steer compost 2015 | ecosystem: Environmental > Terrestrial > Soil > Agricultural land | place: USA: Utah...
AGCGCGGCCACGACGTGGTCGGCGTCGACTTCTCTCCGGTCGCCCTGGAGCGGGCGCGCGCAGGCGCCGCCGCCCGGGGCGCGCGGGTCCGCTTCGAGCAGGCCGACGCGCTGGACCTGCCCGTCGGCCGGGCCTACGACACGGTTCTGGACAGCGCGCTGTTCCATGTCTTCAGTGCCGAAGAGCGCTCCCGCTACACCGCCTCGCTGCACCGGGCCTGCCGCCCCGGCGGGCGGGTGCACGTGCTCGCCCTCTCCGACGAGGGCCCGGGCTTCGGCCCGCAGGTCGGCGCGGAGGCGATCCGGGAGGCGTTCGGTGCGGGCTGGGTGCTGGAGCGCCTGGAACGCACCGGCTACGAGGGGGTGACCGGCCCGGAGGGGTCCTCCGAGCGCCTGGGTACGCTTCCCGCCTGGATCGCCACCGCCCGCCGGGTCTGATCCCGCGGAGGGGCCGGATACGCCGGCGCTCCGGCCGACGAGCGGCCGGAGCGCCGGCGTCCACGCCTTGGGCACCCGATCGACGGCGGGGACGCGGGTGCCCCTCGGGGGATCAGGATCGTGTCGGGAGAACGCCCGCCGCCCCGGCGCCGCGGGGCGGCGCGGCGCCGGCGCGGTGGACGTTCCGGCTCATGACGGCTCCATCCGGTGGACGAGTGTTCAGCTTCGACGACCGATGCGCTCGATTCTGACTCATATATCGCTTTATGTCTACAGAATGTCGCACACCGTGACCACTTTCGGGTGCGCGTTCCCCGTCGGGGAAGGCGGCCGGAGAAGGGTGCCCCCGCCCCGGCGCTCCTCGTCCGATCCCGGCGCCCGGCCCCGCGTCCGCCCGGCCCGGTGGGGAGGCAAGGGCCGGACCCGCACGGAGGACACCCGCACACGCCGCCTCGGCGGGGATGATCGCGGCCCCGTGAACCGCCCTGGAGCCGCTCGCCCCGCGCGGCACCGGCCCTCGCCCCCAAGAGCAGCACCGGGAGGCGGGAGGGGAACCGAGTCCCACCGACGATCTCGACACGAGGAGACCGCCCGGCGCCGCACCGCTCCCCGGTCTCCCGATCCGGCCGGTGTGGTCGGATCGGTCGGCGTGTACACGCCTCCGCGGAACCACCGCTACATCGGCCCGCCCGAGCTGCGGGCCGCCGTCCGCCCCGGCGGCGAGGGCCGGGCGATCGGCTCGCCGGCCGACTTCGACGCCTGGGCCGCCCGCCGGCCGCCGGCGGAGCTGGACGAGCCGTTCACCTTCATGGTGGACGCCGGCGGCCTACTGCGCCTGGCCCCGCGCCGCAGCGAGCACGTGGCCTGCGCCGGCGGCGCCCCGGTACTGGGCGCCGGGGAGGTCGCCTTCGCCCGGCGGGCCGGCCGGTGGACCGTCGGAGAGGTCAGCAACCAGTCCACCGGCTACCGCCCCGACCCCGACGCCTCCTGGCCCGCCGTCGCCGCGGCCCTGGACCGCGCCGGACTGGACCGGCCGGCCTTCTTCACCCACGTGCTGCTCTTCCGGCTCTGCACCGGCTGCCGGGAGCAGAACACCGTGCACGACCTCGACTTCACCTGCCTCTTCTGCGGCGACCCGCTCCCCGAGCGGTGGAACGCCGACCCGCACGCACCCTGACCGCCGACCCCGCACGCCCTGAACGGGCCGGAGGCCGGCGGGCCTCCCGGAGGCGGCGGCCCGCCCCGAAAACCGGTACCCGCGCCGGAAGCGGACCCATAGGGTGCGGGCATGCCGCTGAGCCGCCTCCTCCTCGCGTCCGGCCGCCCGGTCGAGCTCTCCGATCTGCAGCTCTCCTCGACCTACGGCGGAGTGCTGGAGGGCTATCCGTGCAAGCCCTTCAACGAGATGAAGATCAAAGGGCTCCTGCGGGCCGCCGAGAACGCCTTCCCCTCCATGCCGGTCCACCTCCTTCCCCCCGCCCGCGAGTACCCGGAGGCGGACCGCAGCCCCGGCGGGTTCGGCCCCGTCGAGCTGCTGCCCCCGGTGGCCTGCATCGGCGCCTTCCACTCGAAGGCGATCGACCCCGGGTACGACCGCTCCTCCCTCGCCGTCGTCTGGTTCCAGGCCACCCCGGAGGCCCCCTCGGCGGACCGCGCCGACCCCGCCCTCCGCGGCCTCCGCTGGGAGGAGCTGGCCCGGGACCACGAGCTCTAGCGGCGCCGTCCGCCCTCCGCTCGATCTCGGCGTTGCCGCCGCCCCAAGGCCGGTTCGGACGACGGCAACGCCGGGATCGACCGCCCGGGCCGGGGCCTCTCCTCAGCGGTCCAATACCAGCGAGACGCCCTCTTCCAGGTGGGACAGCTCCTCGTCCATGGCGGTGACCGGGTCGACCGCGGGGTCGTGCGCGGCCTGCAGCAGGACCCGGACGCCGACCCCGAGGAAGGCCGAGGTGAGCGCGCGGACCGCGGGATCGGCGGAGGAGCGCCCGGTGCGCTCTGCGACCAGCTCGGACAGGGCCTCCAGCGCGGCGGGGAGCAGGCGCAGGTTGGCCGCCCAGACCTCCGGGACGGTCAGCAGGGCGAGGTCGTGGACGCCGCGGTCGGCGCGCTCCTCGGGGGCCAGACCGGCGAACGCCTCGGCCAGGGCGCCGGTCGGCGCCGGCGACACCCGCGCGGTGTTCCCCTGCGGGTTCACCGAACCGGCGACGGCCACCGACCCCGCGCCCCCGCTCGGCGACGGCGCCCGTCCGGTCCCGCTGCAGGCGCCGACCGGCGCCCTGCCCGGGCTGCGCGCCGCGATCACCGGAACCGCCGAGCGGCTGCGGGCGGAGCTGCGCCGCTTCGAGCGGCCTGCACATCCCGGCCTTCCGCACCGACGGCGCCGACCGGCTCGCGGCGCACCTGGACGCGCACCGGATCGGGCACGGGCCGGCGTCCGGGGGAACGGCCGCCCCACGGACCGGAGCGGGTGGTCGCCCGCATATCCGGCGCCCCTTCGGAGGCACCGCCCCCGGCCCTGCCCGGCCGGCCCGCGTTCCCCATCGGAGGCGGACCGGTCGGAGACCGCCCCGGTGCCCGCCGTCGGCGGGACCCCTCCTTCAGCGGACAGGCCGCGCCGCCGGGGCCGGCGGAAGGCCGGGAAGGGCTCCCCGGCCGGATCACCGGTCGGCGGGCGGGATCGGGAAGTTGGTGGCGAAGACCTGGTCGGGGTCGTAGCGGCGCTTGAGCTCGCGCAGCCGGGACAGGGCCGGCTCGGGAAAGGCCCGGCGCAGCACCTCGGGGCCGGTGCCGGTCTCAAAGCTCAGGTACATGCCGTCGGTCAGCGGCAGCAGCGCCTCCCAGGCCCGCTCCATGGCTGGGACGCGCGGGCCGGCGCCGATCGCGGCCAGCGAGAAGTTCTGGTGCCGGTGCGGGTAGGCGGTGGCGTCGGGGGCGACGTCGTTGACGGCGCCGCCCACCGCGCGGATGTGCACGCCCAGGCTCTGCCCCGACCCGGCGACCGCGGCGATCCCCTCGGCCGCCTCCGCGGTGAGGTGGTCCAGCAGGGCCGAGCGCATCACCGGTTCGGCGGCGCCGCGGTGCGGGCCGCCCCCCGCCGGCATCAGCGCCCGGTAGGGGGCCAGCACCGCCTGCTGGTCCAGGAGCGGGCCGAGCGCCATGAGCGGGGCGATGGCCTTCCTGGCGGCCTCGACGTCGTCCCCGGCGTAGACCGCCTGGACGCCGGCGAGCGGCCCGGAGCCCCGGCGGCCGGGGATCAGCCGCAGGAAGGAGGTGAGCTCGCGCGGCGCCTCCTCGACCGCCGCACCCCAGGCCTGCAGCAGGCCGGAGGTGTCGGCGGCGTCCAGCGCGAAATCGGCGAAGACCACCTCGCCGACCTGCTGGGCGTACAGCTCGACCGCGGTGACCAGGCCGACGTTGGCGCCCGCGCCGCGCACCGCCCACAGCAGGTCGGGGTCGGTGCCGGCGTCGGCCCGCACCCGAGTGCCGTCGGCCAGTACCAGCTCGGCCGCCGCCAGGTGGTCGATGGTCAGCCCGTGCCGGCGCGCCATCCAGCCGATGCCGCCGGTGGTGGCCAGGCCGCCCACCCCGACGCCGCCGTGGTCGCCGGAGCTGATCGCCAGGCCGTGCGGGGCGAGCGCCGCGGCGACGTCGCTCCACCGGGCGCCGGTGCCGATCCGCACCAGCCCGCCGGCCCGGTCCAGCAGCTCCACCCGGTTCAGCCGGGACAGGTCGACGACCACGCCGCCGTCGCCGGTGGAGCGGCCGCTGATGCCGTGGCCGCCGCTGCGCACCGCCAGCGGGGCCTGCTGCTCGCGGGCGTAGCGCAGCGCCTCGGCGGCCTGGTCGGCGTCGGCGGGGCGCAGCACCAGGCCGGGCGAGCCGGAGCGCATGTAGGTGTGCCGGACCCTGCCGTACTCCCGGTCGCCGGGCTCGACCGCGCCGGGGGCGAGCGAGGCCGGCACCGCGCCGTAGTCGATGCCGTCCCGGCGGGCGGCCCGCGCGGAGGCCGATCGGGCGCCCGCGGTCGGCGGGGCGGTGCGCTCGCGGGCCGCGGCCTCGCGCAGCGCCGGGGCGACCTCCTCGCCGTACCGCCGGATCTGCTCGGGGTCGTCGGTGGCCAGGAAGAACGCGGAGAACCCGTGTTCGACGACGAGCGGGAGCAGCTCGTCCACCCACTGCCCGGGCGGGCCCTGCAGGAAGCCGCGGGAGGCCGGCCCGACCTCGGCGCCGGTCAGGTTGAGCAGCCGGCGGACCTCTCCGGGGGCGCGTCCGGCCTCCGCCGCTGCGGCGTCGATCACCCGGTTCCCCTCGGCCAGCGCGGCGAGGTCGGCATAGCCCAGCGAGGGCAGCCACCCGTCGGCCTTGCGCCCGGTGAGCCGCTGCATGCGGGGCTTGTAGGCGCCGAGCCAGATGCCGATGTCGTGGGCGGGCGCCGGGCCGCGCTTGGCGCCGGCCACCCGGTGGTGCCCGCCGCCGGCCCGCGCGCCGCCCCGGGCGCCCTCGTCCCACAGCGCGCGGATCACGTCGATCGCCTGGTCCAGCGCGTCGACGGCCTGGCCGGGGGTGAGCCGCCCGCCGCCCATCGCCGCGATGCCGTCCCAGAAGGCCCCGGAGCCCAGGGCGAGCTCCAGGCGGCCGCCGGAGAGCAGGTCCAGGCCGGCCGCGGCGCGCGCGGTGACGGAGGGCGGGCGCAGCGGCAGGTTGAGCACGTTGGGGGCGACGCGCAGCCGCTCGGTGCTCGCCGCCACCCAGCTCAGCAGGGTCCAGGTGTCCAGGAGGCGGGGCTGGTAGGGGTGGTCCTGGAAGGTGGCGAAGTCCAGGCCGGCCTGCTCGGTGGCCTGTGCGCGGGCGACCGCGCCGGCGGGGTCGCCCGCATCCGGGGTGATGAACGTGCCGAACAGCAGGTCGTGGCCGTAGTCGGGCATGACGGGGTTCCCTTCCGCGCTCCGCCGGGGAGCGCCCCCGACGACTGCGTTGCTGAGAAGATAATATGCCTGACAACCTATTTCCTGGTCCGGGTATTCCGGTACGATCGCGCTATGGCCGAACCCGGTGCCCAGCACGACCGCCCGCAGACCGGCACCGCCCCGGGCGATCTCGGCTGGGCCCTGGCCGTGCTGCTCCGCCGCTGGCACGAGGCCGCCGAATTCGTCCTGTCCGACCTGCCCGAAGGCAGCCGCGGCTACCACGTGCTCTCCGCCGTCGCCGAGCGCGACCTGCCCACCCAGGCCGCACTCGCCGCGCACCTGGGCATCGACCGCACCGTGATGACCTACGTGCTGGACACCCTGGAATCGGCCGGCCTGGTCGAACGCGTCCCGGCCCCCGGCGACCGCCGCGCCCGGCGGATCGTGGCCACCGAGCACGGCCGCTCGGTCCTGGCCGGCGCCACCCGGCGCGTCACCCGCGCCCAGCAGGCGGTCCTGGCCGCACTCGACGACACCGAGCAGGACCTCCTCGGCGATCTGGCCCACCGCGCCGCCCTGTACGTCCGAGCCGACTCCCCGCACATCGACCCCTGCGACGCCATCCGCACCGTCCTGGCCGCCGACGGCCTCGGCCCGGACGCCCCCCGCTGACCCCGGCGCGCCGCCGCCCGCCACAGCCCCGCCCCATGCGGGGTGCCCGCAGCAGCCCTCCCGAGCCCGACAGGGGCGGGCGCGGGACGGACCGCGCTCGAACACTCCGCGAATGACCGGCCGCATGGCCGACGGCCTCTCAGCCGGCTGAGAGGGCGAAGCGCCGCGATCAACGGGGAAGGCGGCCGGGCGGCAGGTGCCCGGGAGCGAGGAGCGGAGCGCCGGCGGGGCGGTCGGTGTACTCCGGGGCCGTAGCGGTGCAGGTCGCGGCGCAGCCGCTCCGGCCGCATTCGCAGGCGAACGGGAACCGGACAGGATCGGTGATGCCCTCGGTCGCCGTCCAGAGCGCGATCTGGCGGGCCGCGGCGGCGTTCTCGAAGCGGCGCTGGGCGGCCAGCGGTCGGCCCGGCTCCAGCCGGGGCGCCGCACGCAGGGCCGCCGCCAGTGCGGACCGGACATCTCGGCCGACCTGCGCCCAGTCCGGTTCCGGGCCGACCTCGACCACCGCGCCGCCGTGCACCGCGGCCCGCTTCCGGATCCGCTCGGTGAGCAGCACGTCGCGGCCGAGGAAGAGCCCGGGCCGGGAGCGGGCGGACGGATCGTCGGCCTCGGCCAGGCGCCGCTCCCGGGCCCGCCGGGTCAGGGCCGGGTCGGGCAGCAGCCAGACCGCGTGGCCGGCGGGAAGCGGCCCGGCCAGCTCCGGGAGCAGCTGCGGCCCCTCCACCAGCGCCGGGACCGCGCCCAGCCCGCGGCCGCGCACATCGGCCAGGACCAGCGGCAGCCGCTCCCCGGCGTAGCGGACGAACGCGTCGGCGGCCCCGTCCGGGGTCGCCTCCTCGGCCGCCCGCGGGACGGGCAGCCGGGCGGCGTGCTCATAGGTCCACCGGTCGACGGGGTGCAGCGGCAGGTCCTCGGCGTGCGCCAGGGTGCGCGCCAGGGTCGACTTGCCGGCTCCGGGGGCACCGCCGATCCAGATCATCGGCGGCCAGGGGGCGGTGGGCATGGCGTGCTCGTTCCGTCCGATCGGATCGGCCGCCTCCAACCATGGGCCGCGCCGGCCGGAACCGCCACCCCGCCGCGCAGCGGGGCGCCCCCTTTTCTCGCTCAGGGGCCCGGCGGACGCCTCCCGGGGCCGGGCACCCGCGGGCCGGCCGCCTCCGTCCCGTCCCCTGGCCCGCACGGCTTCCGCTCCGGCGGTGCGGCACCGCCCTGATCCGCCACCGGAGAACCCGGCGGCCGGATTATTTCGATGGCGCGGCGCGGACCGGATCCGCACACTGGCACCGTGACAGAACCCGAATACCGGATCCGCGCCCGCTGCACCGACTCCACCATCACCGTCTACCAGGCCTACGCGCCGGAGATCGGCCTGCCCGCGGCCCGCGACGGCTCCTTCCCCCCGGCCTGGAGGCGGGACCGGATGACGTGGATCAAGCCGTCCTTCCTCTGGATGATGTACCGCTGCGGCTGGGGGGCCAAGGAGAGGCAGGAGACCGTCCTCGCGGTCGAGATCACCCGCGAAGGCTTCGAATGGGCGCTGGAGCGCGCCTGCCTCTCCCACTACACGCACGGGCTGCACCCCGACCGGGCCGCCTGGAAACGGCTGCTGCGGCGGGCCCCGGCGCGCGTCCAGTGGGACCCCGAGCGCGACCTGCTTCTCCGGCCCCTCCCGCACCGCTCGCTGCAGCTCGGGCTCACCGGCGAAGCCGCCCGCCGCTACGCCGACGAGTGGACGGTCTCCATCACCGACACGACCGCCCTCGCGCACGAGATCCACGGCCACGTGCGGGCCGGCGACCTGGAGGCCGCCCGGCGGCTGCTTCCCCGGGAAGACCCCTACCCCGTGCCGGACGGCCTCCTGGACCACCTGCGCCGATGAGCAGCGGCCACCGGTCCCGGTCGGCGGAGCGCGGCCCGGCGTGGCAAGCTCGGGGGCACCCCGCCCCCGGGGCGGCGCGGCCCGCCGCCCCGCAAGGATCGAGCACTCGGAAAGACCCGGTGAGCAGGATGGCCGAACCCCCGGCGCCGCCGCGCTTCTCGCTGCGGCAGCTCGCCTACTTCGTCGCGATCGCCGAAGCGGGCACGCTCAGCGAGGCCGCGGCGCGGCTGCGCATCTCCCAGCCCGCCGTCTCGCTGGCCCTCAACGACCTGGAGCGCGCGCTCAAGGTGCAGCTGTGCGTGCGGCGCAAGGCGCACGGCATCACCCTCACCCCCTCCGGGTCGAGCCTGCTGGTGCGGGCCCGGCGGCTGCTGCGCGAGGCCGAGGACCTGGAGGCCGAGGCCACCGGGACCGGCACCCTCACCGGGGTGCTCTCCCTGGGCTGCTACGTCACCCTCGCCCCCACCGTGCTGCCGCCGCTGCTCCAGGGGTTCGCCGCGCTGCACCCCGAGGTCACCGTCGAATTCGCCGAGGACACCCAGGACGTGCTGCAGCGCCGGCTGCTCCGCGGCGAACTGGACCTCGCCGTCATCTACGACATGGACGTCATGCCGGAGATGGCGCGCACCGTGCTGTTCTCGGTGCGCCCGCACGTGCTGCTGCCGGCCGACCACCCCAGCGCCGGCCTGCCCGAGGTGTCCCTGCGCGACCTGGCCGAGGAGCCCATGGTGCTGCTCGACACCGCCCCCAGCGCCCACCACACCCTGTCGCTGTTCCACCGGTTCGGCATCGTCCCCCGGGTCCGCCACCGGCCCACCGGCTACGAGACGGCGCGCGCCCTGATCGGCCGCGGCATGGGCTACGGCATCCTCGTCCAGCGGCCCGCCAACGACCGCACCCACGAGGGGCTGCAGGTCGTGGTCAAGGAGATCGCCGAGCCCATCCGCGCCGAACCGGTGCTGCTGGCCTGGCCCCGGCACATGAGCCTGAACCACCGCGCCCGGGAGTTCCTCCGGTTCTGCGAGTCCCGCGGCGGTCCCGGCTGAGCGGTGCCGGGCGGACGCCGTCGTGTTCCGTCCTCCCGTTCGCCGGGTCCGGTGCCTGCGGGTGGTCCGGGTTCGGCCGTGTGAATCGAAGACCCCTACCTTTACATCATAGATTCATAACATGTCCCGTGCCCGCGCCGGAAGCGGGCGTCCGCGCGCCCGGTCCCAGCCCGCCCCTCTCCGGGCTCCCGGGGCCGAGCAGGCGCTCCCCCGCCCCGGGAGGGCGGTGTGCTGCCGCGACCGGGCCCCGCGACGAGGAGGACCGGAGGGTGCCGCCGCTCCCCCGCCCCTCCAGGCCAGCGCCCGGAAGCGGCCGGCGGTGCGCACACGGGCGCACCGCGCGGCCGCACGGGCGAAACCCGACGCGCCGCCGGCCCCGCCCCCCTACCTGCGGCGGGACGTGCCAACGGCCGCGTCGCCCGCCGAGGGGCGTCCGGGGTTCTCGGCCCGGGCGCCGAGCGCCCGGGCCGAGGGCGGCGCACCCGCGGGCCGGGCCCCGGACGCCGGGTCACACCGCGCAGCGGTCCCCTCGGCCCAGGCCGCTCTCCTCGAAGGGGACCGGGCGGGGGCGCTTGCTCATCTCCCAGCCCGTCGCGTACAGACCGGGGCTCTTCTCGAAGAACCGCTCCTGCCACAGCGCCGCCTCCGCCACCAGGCCGGGCAGGCCGTTCTCCCCGGCCTCCGCGCGGCTGGCCTCCAGCAGGCCGCTGACCTCCTCGGAGGTGGTGATCCGGTCGTACCAGGCGGAGCGGGCCGCCGCGCCCGGCGTGGAGGGGGCCGACGCCGAACCGCTCACCGTGCCCGAGGCCGGGGTCGGGCCGACCTCCACGTCGGCGTGGCCCAGCGACGCCCACACCACCCGGGCCAGCAGGATCTGCGCGGAGATCCGCCCCCGCTGGTCGCCGGCCTGCCCGCTCAGCTTGGCCGCCCGCCGCGCGTTGGCCAGCACCAGCGACAGCTCCCAGCCCTCCTTCTCCGGGCCGGTGTAGATGCCCACCGCCATGTTCGGCTCCATCACCGCGTGGAACCGGGTCTGCGCGGCGATCCGCCGCGCCCGCGCCTCCCACCACCGGGCCTCCCGGCCCAGCCCCTGGTAGGCGCCGATCGCCTGGGAGAAGGCGTCCACCGCCCGCTCCGACTCTCCCGCCTCGCTCAGCACCTGGCCGAGCACCAGCCGGGTCCGGGCGGCCTCGCGCACCTGGCCCGCCTCGGCGAACAGCTCCAGCGACCGCTCGGCCAGCACCACCCGCTCGTGCACCTCCCAGGGGCGGCCGCGCACCGGTGCCGGCCGGCGCCGCCCCACCAGTCCGGCCAGATGGGTGCGGGCCGGCCGGTTCCACAGGGTTCCGTGGTCCAGCAGCGCCATGCCGCGCAGGCAGCGCGCCAGGTGCAGCCGCTGCCCGGTCGCTTCGAAGCGGTCGCGCAGCCCTTCCAGGTGCCGCCACGCCTCGGGGTGGCGGCCGGCGACGTTGTGCAGGTCGCCCAGGAGGATCCGGCCGTAGTCGGCCCGGCCGGCGTCGCCGCCGCGGGCGAAGGCGGCGATCGCGGCGCGCAGCGGCCCCTCCGCGCCCACCCCGTCCCCGCCGAGCAGCCGCTGCTCGGCCGCGGCGAGCAGCGCCGGCGCCCGCTGCTCAGGGACGTCCGACGCTCCGTCCGGCGGCGCCTGGAACGGCACCTGCGCGGCCCGGGTGGAGACGGGCTCCTCCCTCTCCGCCGGGCGGGGCGGGCGCACCGGAACGGTGTGCACCGTCGCCGGCGTCACCGGAGGATCCGGCAGCGCGACCGCCCCCACCAGCATGTCCACCAGCGCCCGGGCGCTCGGCCGCCGGTCGGGGTCCTTGGCCAGGCAGGCGGCGGCCAGCGCGCGCAGCTCCCCGCCCAGCCCGCCCAGCACCGGCGAGCCGCTGAGCACCCGGAGCATCCGGGCGTACTCGTTGTCCCCGGGGAAGGCCGCCGCCCCGGTTCCGGCGAAGACCATCGTCGCGCCCCACGCGAAGACGTCGGCCTTGCCGGTGACCGGGCGGTCGCCCGGCTGCTCCTCCAGCTGCTCGGGGGACATGTAGCCCACCGTGCCCACCGGGGCGGTGCCGGCCGGGCCCACCTCGGCCAGGCGCGCCACCCCGAAGTCGATCACCCGCGGCCCGTCCTCGCCGAGGATGATGTTGTCCGGCTTGAAGTCGCGGTGCACCACGCCGGCGGCGTGGATCGCGGCCAGCGCGGTCGCGGTGTGCACCGCCAGCCGCTCCAGGTCGGCGCCGCGGCGCGGCCCCTCCTGTTCGACCGCGGTGCGCAGTGTCGGCCCCTCCACGTACTCCGAGGCGATCCAGGGGCGGGGCGCGTCCGGGTCGGCCGCCAGCACCGCCGCGGTGCAGAAGCCGCGCACCCCCTGCGCGGCCACCACCTCGCGGCGGAACAGTTCGCGCGCCCGGGGGTCGCCGACCATGTGCGGGTGGAGCTCCTTGACCGCGGCCCGCCGCCCGCGGGCGTCGACCCCCAGGTGGACGGTGCCGAAACCGCCCCGGCCGAGCTCCCGGTAGAGGACGAAGTCGCCGAGTCGCCTGGGCTCCTTCGTCATGCTCTCCCCTATCGGCTGCCGTGCCCGGTTCCGCCCGCCTTTGGAGCCGGGCACCGCCCAATGGCCACGTCCCGCAAATCAACCCTAATGGCCGAAGCGGTGCCCGAGCAGCCTCATCCGCGTTCCGCAACCCCTTCACGGCAGGGATAGCAGCAGGTCAGCGCCGAAAGAAAGGGAATTCCCGGAAAACCCCGCGCGGCCCGCTGAACCGCGTCCGGAACATCGGCTCCGCGGCCGCGCCGGCCATTCCGTTGCGTTTCACGCAATCTGTTCGCGGATTCGGCGGATGTGCTCCGGGCCGGTCCGGCAGCAGCCGCCGACCAGCCGCGCGCCGGCCCGCACCCACTCCGCGGAGCGGGGGCCGAACTCCTCCGGGGCGCCGCGGCCGTTCCACTCCCGCCGCTCGGCGTCCCAGGCCTCCCCGGAGTTGGGGTAGGCCACGCCCGGCAGCCCGCTGCCGCGCACCGCCTCGCGCACCAGCCCCGGCACGTGCTCGGGCGCGGTGCAGTTCACCCCCACCGCGACCACCTGCGGCAGCCCGGCGAAGAGCGCGGCGGCCTCGGCGATCGGCGTCCCGTCGCTGATGTGGGCGGCGTCCCGGCCGGAGAAGCTCACCCAGGCGCGCACCCGCGGCGTCTCGCGGACCAGCTCCGCCAGCGCCCGCGCCTCGGCGTAGGAGGGGATGGTCTCGCAGGCCAGCAGGTCGGCGCCGGAGTCGGCGAGCAGGTGCCAGCGGCCCCGGTGCCAGTCGGCGAGCTTGCCGGCGTCCAGCCCGTAGTCGCCGGTGTCCTCCGAGCCGTCGGCCAGCGCCGCCCCGTAGGGGCCCACGCTCGCCGCGACCAGGCCGCCGCCCGCCTCGTCGCGGGCCTGCTCGGCCAGGCGCACCGAGAGCCGCAGCAGCCCTTCGGCCTCCGCCCGCGGCACCCCCCGCCGCTCGAACGCCGCGGTGCTGGCCTGGTAGCTGGCGGTGACCGCGATGTCGGCCCCGGCCTCGAAGAACTCCCGGTGCACCCGCCGGATCAGGCCGGGGTCGTCCCGGAGCAGCCGGGCCGACCACAGCTCGTCGGAGAGGTCGCACCCGTGGTGCTCCAGCCGGGTCGCCAACCCGCCGTCGATGACCAGGACGTCGCGATCGCCGAAGAGGGAGTCCATGCCCCTACTCTAGGCAGCCGCCGCCCGTTCCGGGCGGCCGCCCGGGAACCTCGCGGCGCCCGGGAGGCCGCCGGGGTCACTCCGCAGGGCCCAGCCGCACCGTGCCGTCGTCGGCCACGCTCCAGCCCGGGTTGTGGCAGACCTCCCAGACCACCCCGTTGGGGTCGGCGAAATGGCCGTGGTAGCCGCCGAACGCCGCCTTCTTCGGTTCCTTGACCGGCCTCGCCCCGGCGGCCACGGCGCGGGCCACCACCGCGTCGACCTCGGCCGGGGAGGCGACGTTGTGCGAGAGGGTCAGCCCTGACGGAGCGGCCGGCGCACCGCCGCCCTCCATGTCGGCGGCGAACCTCCCCGCCTCGAAGAAGCCCGCCACCAGGCCGTGCCCCACCTGGAAGAAGACGATCTCGCCGGGGACGTCCAGCAGCGGCGTCCAGCCCAGGCCGTCCCGGTAGAAGGCCCGAACCGCGTCCAGGTCCGGGGTGGACAGGGTGATGAAGTCCAGTCGCTGTTCCATGGGTCGATAATGGGGCCGGAAGGGGGCTCGCGTCTTGAACGAAGCGGACACCGGCGGCCGCGCCTCGGTCTACGCCGAGCACCGCCCCGGCCATCCCGACCCGCTCATCGCCTGCCGGTGGGAGCAGCGCATCGGCCCCGCCCCCGGCGGCCACCCCCAGCGGGTCCTGCCCGACGCCTGCGCCGACCTGATCGTCACCGACGGCGGGGCCGCGCACCTGGCCGGCCCGACCGCCGACCCCGCCGTGCCGCTGCTGGCGCCGCGCAGCCTGATCCGCGGCCTGCGGCTGCGCACCTCCGCCATCGGCACCGCCCTGGGCCTGCCCGCCCGCCTGGTCCGCGGCGGCGACCTGCCGCTGGACGCGCTGCTGCCCCGCCCCGACGCCGAGCGCATCGCCGAGCAGGTCTGGTCCGGCACCCGCCCCGACCTGCCCGGCGCGGCGCCGCCCGACCCCCGGGTGCGCACCGCGCTGCGCGCCCTGTCCTCACCCGGCGCCACCGCGGTCGGCGCCGCCCGCGCCGCCGGGCTGTCCGAGCGACAGCTGCGCCGGCTCCTGCTCGACCACACCGGCCTGGGGCCCCGCGCCCTGCAGCGCGTCGCCCGGCTGCAGCGGTTCCTGCGCGCCGCCGACACCGGCCCCGACCGCCCTCTGGCCGACCTGGCCCTCATCGCCGGCTACGCCGACCAGCCGCACCTGACCCGCGAGGTCCGCCGGATGTCCGGCCTCACCCCCGCCGCCCTGTTCACCGAGCGCGCGGCCGCCGAGCGCGCGGCCGCCGAACACGCAGCCGCCGATCCGGCCCGAGACCGCCCACGGGAAGAGCCCGCCCCAGGACGATGATCCGGCCGCTCCCCGGTCGTCCGGGCCCTGCCGCCTGAGGGCCGGCTTGAGGGGGCGGCTTGGGAGGATGGAGCGAAGGGCGGCACCCGGGCGCGGCGCCTCACGGGGTCGGGGTTCAAGCGAGCAGCGACGGAGGCAGGG
>Ga0079224_100008137_pt1 | contig 14163 bp, 12 predicted proteins | sample Stecom2015_FD_80414 | JGI IMG/M metagenome (GOLD analysis project Ga0079224, IMG submission 80414) | Agricultural soil microbial communities from Utah to study Nitrogen management - Steer compost 2015 | ecosystem: Environmental > Terrestrial > Soil > Agricultural land | place: USA: Utah...
CCAAAAGCGGCAATCCACCTCCACCATGCGCGTAACCCGAGTCCAGATCCTCCAGCGCGGCCTGACCAACCGCTGCCCCAACTGCGGCGGCCGCACCTTGTTTCAGCTTGGCCGCCCCTTTTCGGTCAACCCCCGCTGCACCACCTGCGACCTGCCCATTGAGCGCGACGAGGGCTCCTTCCTCGGCGCCATTTCGCTCAACTACGGCGTCACCGTCGTCTGCTTTCTCGTGCCGATCCTGCTCATCTACCTGGCCGGCGGTCTCTCCGGCCGCGCCGCCGCGATCATCGCCGGCATCGGTGCCATCGGCTTCCCCGTCCTCTTCTACCGCTCCTCGCGCAGCTGGTGGCTCATGAACTACTACCTGGTCGTCCCCCACCACCTGCCCGCCAACCAACGCGAACTCGCCCCCGGGGAAGACGCCAACCCTTGACCTCGCCGCCGCGCCTTTCCCGCTGGCGCCCGAACGCCGTTCGGCAAAGGTTCACGACAACATGCCGCGTAGGTCCCAGCTTCGAGGTCCGGCCATCATCGCCTTGCTCGCGACCACCCTCGCCGCAGCCACGCCGCCGGCCAGCCTGACGGGCAACCTGCACCTCGACTCCGCCCCGCCCGTCGTCTGGGCCATGCAGGTCGAGACCGCCACCGACGACCAGCCAATCCTCCTGACCGCCACCGCCCGCGCCGACGGCCTCGACCTGCGCGTCACCGCCACACCCGACGCCGCCACCGGCCGACTCCGCTGGCGGATCACCAAGGGCTCCATCGATCCCGCCGCCTGGTGGCCCGCCCTGCGCGCCCGCGCCGGACTCGACACCACCCTCGCCGGCTGGGGCGCGGGCGGACGCATCACCCTCTCCGGCGAAGGCACCTGGCACGAGGGCCGCCCCGCCGGAGCCGTCGCGCTCGCCTGGGACGACGGCACGCTCTTCAACGACGAACTCGGCATCGATCTCCGCGCCATCAGCGCCCGCCTCCGCTGCGACGACCTGACTTCCCTCGCCCTCCCCGCCGGACAACGCGTCACCATCGGCCAGGCCAACGTCTCCGGCATCACCGTTAACGACCTCGCTCTCGAATTTGCCCGCTCCACCGACGGCACGATCCACCTCGCCCGCGCCATCGCCAAAATCTTCGGCGGAGAGGCGTCGCTCGACCCGCTGGACATCAACCCCGCCACCCCCGTGCTCCATGCCGCCGTCAACCTCACCGACATCTCCCTCTTCGAACTCGTCACCTTCATCCCCGAGGCCATCGCGAGCGCCGACGGCAAACTGAGCGGACGCGGCTCCATCACCTGGGACCTCGGCTCCCGGCTGCCCGAGAAATTTCACCTGCACATCGATCGGTCCGACAACGCCCGGCTCAGCCTCGCGGCCAAACCCGGCTTCCTCTCCTCCTCGGCATCCCCGCGACTCGCCCTGCTGCCGCCCTCGTGGGGTCCGCTCGCCCGCCTCTTTAATCCGCGCAACCCCGCCCGCGCCCCCTTGGTCGAAATCGAGATGGGCCGCACCGCGCTCACCGTCGAGGCATTGGACATCACGCTCACCCCGGACACCCCCGGCGACCACCGCTCCGCCCGCGTCAGCCTCCAGACCCGCCCCGCCACCCCCGGCGTCATCAAGTCGCTTTCCATCGACATCAACATCAACGGTTCCCTGCGCGAGGTCATCTCCCTCGGCCTCGACGACCGCCTGCAAACCACCACTCCATGATTGCCGCCCGCACCGCCCGCGACATCCTCGCCTTCACCATGACGCGCCGCCTTCCCCTGCTTGGACTCATCGCTTTGCTGAGCGGCTGCATCCACGTCAGCATGGACCCCATCGAGGTCCGCGCCACCGTCGATGTAAACGTCCGCGTCGATCGGGCCGTCAACAACCTGCTCGCCGACATCTACGGCGACTCCGCCACCGTCAAACTCCCCGCCCCCCAATGAACCCGCGCGACCTCGCCTTTCTCGCCCTCGCCTCCGCCACCGTGCTTTCGGCCCCCGCCTTCGCCGACGACCTCGCCTCCGCCAAGGCCGGCATGCGCGAGCGCGTGCCCGCCATCGACAAACTCAAGCTCGCCGGCTCCGTCGGCGAGGACAACCGGGGCTACCTCGCCGTCCGCTCGCCCTCCGACGAGGCCGCCGCCGTGGTCGCCGCCGAGAACGCCGATCGCCGTATCGTATTTTCGGATACAGCCGCGCGCACCGGTGCCACCGCCGACGCCGTCGGCCGCGCCTTCGCCCGCCAGATCGCCGCCGCCAGCGCCCCCGGCGTCTGGTTGCAGCGCGCCGACGGCCAATGGTATCGCAAGTGACCGGCCGCGCTAACGCCCCCGCGTTTGCCCGCTAATAACCGTCGCCGGACGCGCGACCGCACGTTGCCACGCTCCCCGTGCCCGCCACGCTTTTTCGCATGACCGTCCAGGAACGCCTCGCCAAGCACCTCGCCCGCACACCCGACACCGCCCGCGCCAACTGGGTCGCCAAAAACGCCACCGTCGTCGGCGACGTGACCCTCGGCGAAGGCAGCAGCGTCTTCTACGGCGCGGTCCTCCGCGGCGACATCGCCCGCATCGTCGTCGGCACCGGCAGCAACATCCAGGACAACGCCGTCGTGCACCTCGCCGACGACCTCGACGCCATCATCGGCGATTACGTGACGGTCGGCCACAGCGCCATCGTGCACGCCTGCACCATCGGCGACGAATGCCTGATCGGCATGGGCGCGGTCATCCTCGACGGCGCGCAAATCGGCGACCGCTGCCTGATCGCCGCCGGCGCGGTGGTCACACCCCGCACCGTCATCCCCGCCGGATCGATGGTCGCCGGCACGCCTGCCAAGGTCCTGCGCGCGCTTGCCCCCGAGGAACAGGCCGGCCTGCGCGGCTGGGCCGAAAAATACCTCGCCGTGTCCGCCGCGCACGCCACCCGGGAAAACACCCCGGGTTGATTTTTTCGTTTGGCCCGCAACGGGTTGAGGTTGCTTCCACCACCGGCCTGTCCGACACTTCCGGGCATCGGTTCCCCGCTTCGTTTTGGTCCCCCCTCAACCCCCTCCCCGCCATGATCCACATCGACTGCCGAGATCTTTCGACCCACCTCAAATCGCTCGAAAATTCCATCTTCGCGGCGATCCTCGATGAATCCCCCGACTGGATCTACATCAAGGACACCGACAGCCGCTTCCTCTACAGCAACAAGTCGCACCTCAAGCACCTCGGACTGCGCGCCGACCAGATCATCGGCCTCAACGACCTGGAGCTCTACCCCACCAAACTCTCCAGCATCTACTACGCCGACGAGACCCGCCTCTTCGACAACCGCATCCCCATCGTCAAGGTCGAGCCCAACCGCGAACACGAGCACGAGATGCTGGTCATCACCGTCAAACAACTCGTGTCCAACCCCGACGGCGACGTGCTCGGCCTCATGGGCATCAGCCGCCGCCTCGCCGCCGGCGACGAGGCCACGCTCTCCCAGGCCAAGGAACACCTCATCGACATGCTCCGCCACGACGTCGGCCCCGACGTCACCCCCTCGCAAATGCGCGCCCTGGAGGTCCAGCTCGACGAATTCTTCGGCAACGGCGTCACCCGCTGAGCGTCTCTTCCCATCACTACAAAGCCTCTCCCGTAGCGGAACGGCGGAGCCGTTTCGGCCCCCAGTCCCCGCCCGCAAAAAAGCCGCGCCCTTTCAGGCGCGGCTTTTGATTGAAAACGACTCCCCCGCTTACTCAGCGGCGGCCTCGACGATGGTGACGCTGATCACCTCGAGGCGATCCACCGGCGTGCTGCCCTCGCCGCCCGGCTTGGTGGCGGACGTGGCGATCTTTTCGAGCACCACGTCGCCGGCCACCAGCTTGCCGAACGCGGTGTATTGACCGTCCAGAAACGGAGCCGCGCCGTGGCAGATGAAGAACTGGCAACCCGCGGAATCGGGGCTCGCCGCGCGCGCCATCGAAATGACGCCGCGCTCGTGCTTCTTGGCGTTGAACTCGGCCTTGATCTTGTAGCCGGGATCGCCGGTGCCGGGCATTCCGGAGGCGCCGGCCTTGGTGTTCGGGCAACCACCCTGGATCATGAAGCCCTTGATGATGCGGTGAAAGGCGGTGCCGTCATAGAAGCCGGCGCGGGCGAGCTTCTTGAAGTTCTCGACGGTTTTCGGGGCGACCTCGGGCCAGAAGGCCAGGGTCATTTCACCGAGGGAAGTTTTGATGACAGCTTGTTCGTTGGGAGTGCTCATGGGAAAACGCCCAGAAAGCCCCCCGCGCCCGGACAGGGCAAGCCTTCCATTTTGGAGTTTGGCCTTTGGCGTTTTGGGACTTGTTTGGTCCGCCGTGCCCTACTTCGACCACAACGCCACCTCGCCCCTTGCACCCGTCGCCCGCGAAGCCTGGCTGCGCGCCGCCGACGAATTCTGGCACAACCCCTCCTCCCCCACCCGCGCCGGCGCCCGCGCCCGCCTGCAACTCACCGCCGCCCGCGAAGCCCTCGCCACCCTCCTCGGCGCCGCGCCCGGGCAAATCATCTTCAACTCCGGCGCAACCGAGGGAGCCCACGCCGTGCTCGCCCACTGGGCCGCCATCCTGCCGGCTGACGCCACCGTCGCGATCAACCCGACCGAACACCCCTGCGTGCTCGCCGCCGCCGCCCGCGCCTTCCCCGGCCGCACCCGGCCGATCGCCCTCGACGCCGCCGGCGCGGTCTCCCCCCCCGCGCTCACCGCCGCGCTCGATGCCGGCGCGCGCGCCGCGATCATCATGGCCGCCAACAACGAGACCGGCGTCATCCAACCGTGGTCCGACCTCGCGGCCCTCTGCCACGCGCGCGGTGCGCCATTTCTTTGCGACGCCACCCAGTGGCTCGGCAAACTCCCCGCCACCGGACTCGGCACGGCCGGCTGGGTGCTCGGCTCGGCCCACAAATTCGGCGGCGCGCGCGGCAACGGTTTTGTCGTCGCCCCGACCGGCGCGGTCGCCGGGTTTCACGGCTTCACCGGCGGCGCGCAGGAGAACGACCACCGCGCCGGCACCGAGGATCTCCCGGGCATCCGCGCGCTCGTCGCCGCGCTGGCCGATTGCGAGCAACACGAGATGCACCTCGAATCCGCCCGCCTGCTTTGGCGCGAGACGTTTGAGCGCGCGATCACCATCACCCTGCCCGGCACCGTGATCATCGCGGCCAACGCCGACCGGTTGTGGAACACCGTCGCGCTGATCCCGCCTCGCCACGAAAACACCCGCTGGGTCGCCCGGCTCGACAAGCTTGGCTTTCAAATTTCCACCGGCTCCGCCTGCGCCACCGGCAAGGACGGCCCCTCGCACGTGCTCGCCGCGCTCGGCGTCGATCCGCTGGCGGCGCGGCGCGTGGTGCGCGTCAGTGCCGGCCGCGAGACCACCGCCGCCGACTGGCAGGAACTGGCCGCGGCCTTCGCCAACGTCGCCGCCGCACTCGATGCCGAGGCTCCGGCGACGGTGATCAGCTGAAGGCGCGTGGGCATTCCTGCCCACGCCGTTGGATGTCCTCTCCGTGCAAAGTTCCGCTCTATGGCGATCTCACGTCGCTGGCGTGGGCAGGAATGCCCACCCTCCTTGGCACCCGCCCTCCTTTTCCGCCTTCCCTTCCCCGCCCCGCGCCGCTTGCGTTGGCGACCGCCCATGCGACTTCGCCGCATCACCCTGCAAACCTTCCGCAACATCACGCTGACCGAGCTCAACCTGAGCGGCCGGCAACAGTTCTTCGTGGGCGCGAACGGCCAGGGCAAAACCAACCTGCTCGAAGCCGTCGGCTTCGTCACCGCGCTGCGCTCGTTTCGCACCGCCGACACCCGCGTGCTCATCCAGGAAGGCAAGTCCGACGCCGCCCTCGCCGCAGACTTCGAACACGAACGCCTCGGTCCCACCAATCTCGTCATCAAGCTCCGCCCCGGCGGCAAGGAGGTCGCCTGCGACGGCGAACGCGTTGACCGCCTCGGCGACTACCTCGGGCGGTTTCCCACCGTGGTCTTTTCCTCGCAGGATCAGCAGCTCGTGCGCGGCGCGCCCGGCCTGCGCCGCCGCTGGCTCGACCTCACGCTCGCCGCGGTCGAGCCCGATTACCTGCGCGATTTGCAGGCCTACCACCGCGCGCTGGCCGGGCGAAACAAACTTCTCAAGGAACACTCCGCCAACACCGCCGAACTCGCCGCGTTCGAACACCCGCTGGCCGCCGCCGCCGCCGGGCTCGCCGCGCGGCGCGAGGCCGGACTCCACGCGCTCGGCGCGCACGTGGCCGCCGCCTACGAACGCATCGCCGACGGCGCGGAGCCGGCCGGCCTGCGCGCCGCGCCCGACGTCACCGTGGCCGACGCGGCGGGCTGGCGCGGATTGTTCGAACGCAACCGTCAACGCGACCGCCAGTTTCGCACCACGCTGGCCGGTCCGCACCGCGACGACATCACCCTCACCGTGGGCGGCCGCGCCGCGCGCGACTACGGCTCGGAAGGACAGCAACGCAGCCTGGTGCTCGCGCTGCGACTCGCGCAGATGACGTTCTTCCGCGAACGCACGGGCGTGGAGCCGATCCTGCTGGCCGACGACGTGCTCGGCGAACTCGACCCGGAGCGCCGCCGCCGCTTCTGGGCCTCGCTCGGCGAGAGCCGCCAGGTCATCGCCACCGGCACCACGCTGCCCGACGCGGAGCTGGGCGAGTGGCAGGTGTTCAACGTGCGCGGCGGGGAGTTTTCCGCGGCATGACACTCGACGCGTGGCAATGGGCGATGATCGTCGTCGCGGCGACGCTCGTCGGTGTGTCCAAGACCGGCATCGCCGGCGTGGGCATGCTCTTCGTGGCGATCTTCGCGAACATCCTGCCGACCAAGATCGCCAGCGGTTTCGTGCTGCCGCTGCTCATCTTCGGCGACGTCGTCGCGGTGGCCAGCTACCGGCGTCACACCGAGTGGAAATACCTCTGGCGCCTGATGCCGTGGACCGCGGCGGGTGTGGTCACGGGATACTTTGCGATGGACCGCATCGACGACCGGCAGGCGAGCGTGCTCATCGGCACGATCATCGTGGTGCTGGTCGGCGCGCAGGCCTGGCGCAAGTGGCGACCGCCGGCGGCCGACGCGCCGCATCCGGTGTGGTTCGCGCCGCTGATCGGCGTGCTGGCGGGTTTCACCACGCTGGTGGCCAACGCGGCCGGACCGTTGATGGCGGTTTACCTGCTCGCGATGCGGTTGCCCAAGATGGCCTACGTCGGCACCGGCGCGATGTTCTTCCTGCTGCTCAATCTGTTCAAGGTGCCGTTCATGGTGAACCTCGGGCTGATCACGACGGACAGCTTCGGGGTCAACCTGATGCTCGCGCCGGCGGTCTTGGCGGGCGCGTTGTTCGGACGCTGGCTGCTGCCGAGGATCAACCAGCGGTTATTCGAAGGACTCATCCTGGTCTTCAGCGCTCTGGCCGGCCTGCGGTTGCTACTGAGCTGAGCGCACGCCGCGAGCCGCGTCGGGCCCCGAGCTTGTCGTGGATGGCCGGCCGACGCCGGGGAACACTCTTTCTCATTCCTCGTTATCTTTCTTCTTTCTCTTCTTTGTCCACGGGGCGGCGCTTGATGGCCGAAATCGAGCAGGAGAGAGAAAGGGATAAAGATGGGGCCCGTCCGCCGGGAACGTCGCTCACACGCTTGAGGACAAGCGTGGCTACATCGGGCCGAAGCCGTGGGCAGGTCTCGAGGCCGCAGGCCGACAGTCCGCCATGCCCACGGTCCTTTTCATCAATCGACTTCGACGCCCTCGACGATGAGGCGGAGGCTGTCGAGGCGGAGGCGGGCGGCCTCGATGGCGGTGCGGGTTTGGCGGACTTTTTTCTTCGCCAAATCAATCTCCTCGGGGCGCACGTTGTCGTTGAGTTTTTGCAGCTCGACCAGGCGTTGCAGGTCGGCCGTCAAGGTCTCGGCGGCGCGCTCGCGGGCTGCTTGTTTGATGGGCTCGGCCAAGGCCTTGGCGCGATCGGTCGCGCCTTCGACGAGGTTTTTCAAGAGCGTGCCGTTGAAGCCGGGCTTCGCGAGGAAGCGGGGCAAGGGCGCGTCCTCGACGTCGTCGTCGAGGTTTTCGTAGTCGGGCGATTCGGTGAGGTCGGAGCCGTGGATGTCCACCAACACGCGCACCGGCGTGGGCGCGAGGAACTGGTCCACGTGCCACTTCGCGTCGGCCACGGTTTCGAGCACAAACACGGCTTCGAGGAGGAGGTTGGGTTTGTCGGCCTCGAGCACGCAGAAGGCGGTGGTGCCGGCGGGCGAGTCGATGAGCAGGTCGATACTGTCGCGCACCAGCGGGTGGTCGGCGGAGAGGAAGCGCACGTCCTCGCGCACGATGGCCTTGGCGCGGTCGTAGGTGGCGAGCATGCCGTCGCGGGCGATGGAGGGAAAACCTTCGACGTAGGCATGGCTGGCGTCGAGGTGGAGTTCGCCGTCTTCGAGGTCCTTGACGCGCACGCCGTAGTGGTCGAGCAGGTCGGCGAGGGTCTTGCGCACGAGCGGGTCGGCGTCGGCGGCGCGCACGCGGTCGATGACCTGGGCGGCGACGACGGGGTTGAAGGAGTTGAGTTCGAGCAGGCGGTCGCGGCCTTTTTTGAGCTTGGCCTGAAGGGTGTCGCGGAACTTGGCGGTCTCGGCGACGAAGGCTTCGAGTTGGGGGGCGGCCTTGGCCTTGAGTTTGCCTTCGCCGGTGGCGACGGCGAGTTCGAGCAGGCGGTCGCGGAAGGCGGCGGCGTAGTCGTTGCCGCCGTGCAGGGGGGCTTCGAAGGCGTCGAGTCCGCGGTGATACCACTCGGCGACGACGGCGTCGGCTCCGCCGGCCATGACGGGAACGTGGATTTTTATCGTATCCGTTTGCCCGATACGGTCGAGGCGGCCGATGCGTTGCTCGACCAGGCCGGGGTTGAGCGGCAGGTCGAAGAGCACGAGGTGGTGGGCGAATTGGAAGTTGCGGCCTTCGCTGCCGATCTCGGAGCAGAGCAGGATTTGCGCGCCGGCGGGCTCGGCAAACCAGGCGGCCTGACGGTCGCGTTGCACGAGGGGCAGACCTTCGTGGAAGAGGCCGATGTTGAGGTTGAGCCGGTCTTTGATGGCGGCCTCGATGGCGAGGACTTTGCGTTCGCTGCGGCAGATGAGCAGGACTTTGCCGGGCGCGGTTTTCTTGAGGAATTCGACGAGCCAGTCGATGCGCGGGTCGTCTTTGTAGGCGTAGCGAATGGAGGCGGTCTCGCCGGTTTCCTCGGCGTGGAGTTCGCGGGCGATGCGGGCGTGGAGCGTGGGCGTCGCGTCGGGCAGGGCGACGGGTTGATACTTGCGCTTGGGAAAACCGGTCATGGCAGCGCGGGTGTTGCGGAAGACGACGCGGCCGGTGCCGTGTTGGTCGAGCAGGCAGCGCAGGAGAGCGTCGCGCGCGCCGGGCGTGCCGGCGTCGAGCGCGGCGAGGTGGGTGGCGAGGGTCTCGGGGTCGCGGTCGAAGATGCGGCGGAGTTCGGCGTGGTCCTTGGGCGCGAGGGGTTTTTGCTCGACGATTTTCTCGGCGATGCCGGCGACGGCGCCGTAGTCGGCGGACTCGTTGACGAAGGTTTCGTAGTCGGCGTAGCGGTTGGGGTCGAGCAGGCGGAGGCGGGCGAAATGGCCTTGGAGTCCGAGCTGGGTGGGCGTGGCGGTGAGCAGGAGGAGGCCGGGGGATTTTTTGGCGAGTTGCTCGACGAGTTGGTAGTCGGGGCTGGCGGCCTCGGGGGTCCAGCCGAGGTGGTGGGCTTCGTCCACGATGACGAGGTCCCAGCCGGCGGCGACGGCCTGGTCGCGGCGGGTTTCGTTGCCGGCGAGGAAGGAGACGGCGGCGAGGCCGAGCTGGGCGGAGAGGAAGGGGTTTTTGCCGGGCTCGGCGGCCTCGGTGTCGAGGCAGCGCTGTTCGTCGAAGAGGGTGAACCAGAGGTTGAAGCGGCGGAGGAGTTCCACGAACCACTGGTGCACGAGCGACTCCGGCACGAGGATGAGGGCGCGGGAGGCGCGGCCGGTGGCGAGCAGGCGCTGGAGGATGAGGCAGGCTTCGATGGTCTTGCCGAGGCCGACCTCGTCGGAGAGGAGCACGCGCGGTAGTTGCCGATTGGATACCTCGTGGAGGATGTAGAATTGGTGCGGGATGAGGTCGATGCGGCCGCCGAGGAAGCCGCGCACGTCGGACTGGAGGAAGCGGGTGCGGGCGCGCAGGGTGCGTTGGCGCAGGTCGAAGACCTCGGAGGGTTCGGCCTGGCCGGCCATGAGGCGTTCGGCGGGTGAGCTGACGCTGGTGAGGTCGGAGATCTGGTCCTCGCGGGCGCGTTGGCCGCCGCCGCTATAGACGAGCAGGCCGTTTTCCTCGGCGACTTCCTCGACGGTGAAGGTGACGCCGGCGCGGGTGGCGACGGTCTCGCCGGGGGCGAATTGCACGCGCTTGAGCACGGGCGTGCCGCGGGCGTAGATGCGGCGCTCGCGGGTGGCGGGGAACTCGATGGTGATACGAGCGTGTTCCAGCTCTGCGACTTGGCCGAGACCGAGCTCGGGTTCGCGCTCACTCAGGCAACGTTGACCGACAAAACCTAGGGACATAGCGGGTCAGTGGATGACCCGAGGGCGGGGTTTTCAACCGCGATTTGGAGAAACCTTGCGGGCGGGCGCGCCGAGCAGGCCGAGGGCGTGCAGGAGGATGGCGCCGGCGACGGAGACGTTGAGCGACTCGACGCCGCCATGACCCTGAATGGTAACGAGTTTGGTGCAGGCTTTGGTGACGGCGGGCGACAGGCCGGACTCTTCGTTGCCGAGGACGAGCGCAAGGGGTTTGCGGGTGGCGGCGAGGTCGGCGGCAGTGGTCTCGGGGTCGCCGCCGCGGGTGGCCGCGCCGACGACGTCGTAGCCGGCGTCGGCGAGCGTGCGGAGCAGCGCGGGCAGGTCGGGCGTGCGCCAGACGCGCACGAGTTCCATGCCGCCCTCGGCCACGCGGTGGGCGGCGTCGTTGGGCAGGGCGGCGTCGGGGTGCGCAGGGATGATGATGTCGGCGATGCCGAAGAAGGCGGCGGTGCGCACGATGGCGCCGAGGTTGTGGGGGTTGCCGATGCGATCGAGCACGACCAGCGGGGTGCGGCGCGCGGCCCAGCCGGCGATGTCGCGCGGGGCGGGCGCGGCGAGGCGGGCGGGCTCGACGATGGCGACGACGCCGCCGTGGTGGAGCGAGCCGGCGATCTTGGCGAGTTCCTCGGGAGGGACGCAGCGATAGACCTTGCGCGCGGCGGCGAGGGCCTTGCAGAGCGGGCCGAGGCGGCGGCCGTTGGCTTCGTCAAAGAAGAGCCGGATGAACGACGCGGGGTCGCTCTCGAAGCGGGCTTTGACCGCGCCGATGCCGCAGAGGGTGAGCTCGGGTTTCTTCATGGCGCGGAGGGCGCGGACGAAGCCGTGGAGGTATGGGACGCGAGTTCGCCGACGATGGTGAACTCTTCGCGGTCGTGGTAGAGGTGGCGCACGCGGAAGCCGGGGGCGTGGCGCGAGAAGACCGAGTCGCTTGCCTTCACCTGGCGCAGGAGCGCGAGGGCATCGACGCGGCCGAATTTGAGAATGACAACGAAGCGGCGGCACCAGCCGCGCTCGATCCACGGCTGTATCAGGTTTTCCATGACGTGGTGCGGTTCCTCGACGAGGTCGCAGAACATCCAGTCCACGGGTTGGCCGCCGGGCGGTTCGAAGCGGAAGGCGTCTTCGAGGCGGTGTTCGATGAGGGGGTTGTCGAGCGCGCCGAGCTTCAGCGGGCCGTTGTCCACGGCGATGACGCGCGCGCCGCGTTTGGCCGCGCTGAAGCTCCAGCCGCCGGGGGCGGCGCCGAGGTCCACGACGGTTTCGCCTTCGGCGGGTTCGCGGCCGAGCACGAGGTAGGCTTCCTCGACCTTGAGGTAGCTGCGGGAGGGCGCGCGGGCGTCGTCGGCCATGCGACGCTGGCCGTTGGACCAGATTTCGCGGGAGACGTAGGCGCGCTTAAAATCGACGAAGAAGACGAAGAGACCGCGCACGGCGCACACGCCGCGGGGCTTGTCGTCGATGGCGAGACGGGCGACGCGGCCGAGACGTTTTTTGAGGTTTTCGAAAAACACCTTGGAGACGCCGGCCTGGCGGCGGCCGAGTCCGTCGAGTCCGGCGGCGGCTTCGAACAGGCACGGCCATTCGGCCTCGAAGCGTTCGTCCTTCGCGGAGGCGAGAAACGTCTCCATGATACGGGCGGCGAGGGCGTTGACCGAGTCGCCGGTGATCTCGACGGCGTCGGGCATGACGACCTGGGCGAAACAGAGGTTTTGCCAAGACTCCGTGCGCGAGGACGGTTCGGTGCGCACCCAACCGGAGCCGGTTTCCACGGGGACGAGCCCGGCCGCGCGCAGTTCCTTTTCGAGGAACGTCTCAAACCCGGGTTGGCAGCGATGGATCATGCGGCGGAGCCTGCCGGCGCGCGCGTGGCCCGCGAGTTTTTTTGCGCGCCACCGCGCGGCCGTCGCCTAACCTGCGCGCCATGACCGAGCTGTTGTTCCAACTCACCGGAGGCATTGGCCTGTTTTTGCTGGGCATGGTGCTCCTGACCGACGGGGTCAAGGCACTCGCCGGCGACGCCCTCCGGCGCGCCCTGGTGCGGTTCACCGGCACCCCGCTCAAGGCCTTCGGCTCCGGCGCGCTGGTCACCGCGCTCGTGCAATCCTCCAGCGCCACCACCGTCACCGTGATCGGCTTTGTCAGCGCCGGCCTGCTCACCTTTCCGCAGGCGGTCGGGGTGGTCATGGGCGCCAGCCTCGGCACCACCGCCACCGGTTGGATCGTGGCGGTGCTCGGACTCAAGATCAGCGTCGGTTTCTACGCGCTGCCGTTGGTCGGGGCCGGCGCGTTCTGCAACCTGCTCGGTCGCGGGCGACTGCGCCCCCTCGGTTTGGCGCTGGCCGGCTTCGGACTCATCTTCATCGGCATCGAGACCCTGCAAACCGGCATGGGCGGCCTCTCCGGCGTGTTCAACCTCGCCGCCCTCCCCTCCGGCGGCCCCTGGGCCGGCCTGCTCATGATCGCCATCGGCGTCGTGCTGACCGTGATCATGCAATCCTCCAGCGCCGCCATCGCCACCACGCTCACCGCGCTGCACACCGGGTCGATCAACTTCGACCAGGCCGCCACCCTCGTCATCGGTGCGGCCATCGGCACCACCATCACCGGCGTGCTCGCGGCCATCGGCGGCGGCGTGCCGGCCAAGCGCACCGCCCTGGCCCACGTGCTTTTCAACACGGCCACCGGCATCATCGCCATCTGCCTGCTGCCGCTGTTTCTGCGCGGCATCGTCTGGGCGCAACTCCACCTCGGGCTCGAGGCCGGCGCCACCAGTCTGGCCGCCTTCCACACCGCCTTCATTGGCTTCGGCGTGCTGGTTTTCCTGCCGTTGGCGCGCCCCTTCGCCGCCCGTATCGAACGCCTGCTGCCCGACCGCGGTCCCGCCCTCACCCGCCACCTCGACACCACGCTGGGCACCCTCCCCGCCGTCGCGCTCGAAGCCTCCGCGCGCGCCCTGCACGAGACCGCCGCCGAACTCTTTGACCTGCTCGCCGACCGCACCGCCGGCGTCTGGAATCCCCAAAACACCGCCCGCTCCGCCGCCGTCGCCCACGCCATCGAAAAACTCAAAACCTACATCGCCGACCTCCCCCCGGTGCCCCCCGCCGAACCCATGGCGCGCTCCCGCCTCGGTCAACTCCACGCCATCGACCACCTCCTCCGCCTGCAACCCTCGCTCGAACCCGCGCCCGACCTCGCGAACCGGGACGCCGACCCCGCCCTCCGCGACGCCATCGCCCTGACCCGCGAGATCCTCGCCCTCGGCCGCGCCGGCCTGCACAACGAGGCCGACGACGACTGGAGCGCCACCGTCGCCGACCGCTCCGGCCGCCTCTCCGAGCTCCGCCGCCAAGCCCGCGCCGACATCCTCAACCGCACCGCCGGCGGCGAACTCGACACCCCCGCCTCGCTCGCGCTCCTCGACGCCATGCGCTGGCTCGACGGCATCGGCTACCACACCTGGCGCATCTGCGCCCACCTCAACCCCGACCAACCCGCCGACCCACCCGCCCGCCCCGCGCAACCCGACAATGCCAACCCCGCCCC
>Ga0079224_100008138_pt1 | contig 14162 bp, 14 predicted proteins | sample Stecom2015_FD_80414 | JGI IMG/M metagenome (GOLD analysis project Ga0079224, IMG submission 80414) | Agricultural soil microbial communities from Utah to study Nitrogen management - Steer compost 2015 | ecosystem: Environmental > Terrestrial > Soil > Agricultural land | place: USA: Utah...
AGCGAAGCGACGGAGATCCAGATGGCGTGCAGCCCTCTTCCCTATCCAGGTTATCAATGGCCGCAAAGCCAGCCTTGGAGATCCCAGCGAAGCGACGGAGATCCAGATGGCGTGCAGCCATTGATAACCCCCACTTTATCATTCCCTTTCCCAATCTCCTCCACCAGCGTCGGGTACACAAACCGGTAGGCTGCGGTCGATTCCATCACCTGATAATCCCCATCCAGCCGCTGCCAGTACGAACCCGTCAGCGGGCATCCCGCCGTCTGCGTGTGGTAATTACCGATGTGTATGAATACCAGGTCGAACCCCGGTATCCCTGTGATCTCCACCATCCCCTTATGCAGCGCCGGGAACCGCGTGCTATACTTGCCGTTCATTCCCGCCCATGAGTTCAGGCGGAGGCGGTATTCCCCTTCCGGGATGCATGTCAGGCCCTGGATTTTCTCCTTCCGGATGCTATCCTCCAGCAGGTAGCAGCAGAACAGGCCGTTCAGGTACAGGTGACTGAGGGTACTGTTCTTCCCCTGCGCCACGCGAACGATGCGGAATCCATTCATCGCGTCATCCTCCCCAGAAATTGACTGTTGGCAAACACCTTCCCGTCGCGGTCAGACACGCACACGTACACCAGCAGCTCACTTCCCGGCGTTTCGTCCGCGATGTTCACGGTCAGCGTTCCCGTTTCCCGGGAGACCATGCCGGTCATCACCGTCCGTTCCGACGGATTATACACCACGGCGCGGACGAGATCATCCGGAAAGCCGCTTTCCGGCGTCATGTCGGGCGACCAGTTGACCACCACCGTATTTCCTACACGCATTGCCCCGGCCTGGACAAGTCCCGGCAGACCGCCGCGGCTGAGGCGCACCTCTGCCGGATCGATGTGCAGCTCCGGGTAGGCGCCCGTCACAGCGTGGTTGAGCACGTGCGAGGTTGCCGCGTTCATGGCCTGTGTCCGTCCGCCTGTCCGGCGTTTGTCACCGAAGCCATCATAGATCACCTCCTTAAGCGGTTTGAGGAATGCCACCACCATGGAAAGGCGTTCACGCGCCTCCAGCTGTTTCGGCGTTGGGTCTTTGTGTGATCGCCTCGGCCGTTTACGCACATAAAAACCATATGTCCCCCGGCACCCCACCATATCGTTCACCGCACCGGAAAAAGTCAATAAGTCTATCAGTTTAGCCATCGTTTACTGTTTTAAGGAACCGGGGCATGGCCCCGGTTCAGGTTTGCACTAAATTCCCCTCCTACGCCAGCGTTACCGAGCCGGCATATACCGTCTTCGAAATCAGGCTGCCATCGCGGCTCACGCAGAACAGCCACACATCCGCTTCGTGATCCACCGCATCATCGTCCACCGCAATTACCGCTTCGCCGGTGGAGCGTTGCTCCACGTCATCCGTGGTGTAGAAAAGCTCCAGCTCGCGGTCGTACAGCAGCACGTACACGTCGTCATCGCCGTGGCCGTTAAACGCCGAGGCCGTGGGGCGCCAGTTCACCGTTACCTGGAGGTCTTCTGCGGCCACCGATATTCCCCGCGGCGGGAGCAGCGAACCCTTGCTGAACTGCACCTTACTGTAGTCGATGGTAAAGTCGGGATACGTGCCCGTCACCGCCGGCAGGTTTATGGCCATGGCCTTGTTAAAGAGCGTCGCTTCGCTGGCGTCCACGTTCGCCAGGCCGATTTCAAACAGCCCTTTGAGCGGGAGCAGGAAGCTCCCCATCAGCCCAAACCGACGTTGCTGCGCCAGCTGGGCCTCCGAAAACGGCTTGGTACGCTTCTTGGGCAATCCCCGCATGTAGTGGATGTTCCGCCAGCTGCTTCCGATGATACTGCCCACTTTACCCGAAAAGGTGCCGATGGCACCGTTTATGAATTTTGCCATATGATTCTCCTTTCTTTTTATGATTAATGAACTCTTCTGCCGATGCCCCACCACGGGGTGGTCCGACACCGACGACACAAACATAAAACACTGAAAAACAATAAACTATACCACAAATCCGATTGTCCGCCAGGTGTCCTGGGAAAGGCTCCTTTTGTCCTGCATCTGTCCGAAATCTGTCGGTTGACACCGGTGGATGGCAACAAGAAAGCATGGAGGGTACGTGTTCGGACCATCTTCGGAGCTCAATGCCACCTTCCGGCGAGCTCGGTGCCACCTTGCAGCCGTCGTTTGGCTACGAGGTGGCACGGAGTCCAGTACCAGTCGGCATGGAGTTGGCTACGAGCTCCGAAGCAGTCTCCAGGAGCTATCCCCCGCGGTAGTACCGGCGGCACCGTTCGATGTCGCTTTCGCGGAACATCCGTTTTGCGTTGATGATGGAATGCACGGGGAGGATTCCTTTGGCTACCAGGCGATCGATGGTTTTAACCACCACGCCGATCCGGTCGGCGGCGTATTTTGCATCGCGCAGCGGGTCCTGTTGCGGTGTGTGTTCCGCATTATTCAGGAGGCGGACCGCCAGGTCGACGGCCGTTGCCCATTTTTCCGGCGTCACGGATTCCGTATACCGGACCAGGAGCGCGATCAGTTTCTGGACGTCTTCGCGGAGAATGAAGCTGACCAACAGACTCAGCAGGCGCACCATTTCACGGGTTGCCCTTACCAGACTTATCATGTGTCTTGTCATGGCTACATGCGTTTAGGCATCACCAGCATGACAGAAACCCGACAGGAAGCGCGGCCAAACCGCCCAGCAAGCTCCGCGCTGCCTGTCTACCATCGATGATCAGGTTAACGGTCAATTTTTTCAGGAAGAAAATTAGTGAATATTCACAAACAGGAAAAACAAAAAATGATCGTTATGCCGGCCCCCCCCCATGTCAACCAGCTCTTCCCGGGCGGCCAGCCGCTCGCGGATGCTACGGAGTCCCTTTTTGGTACTCAGCGGCGGCGTACCGGCAGACTCCCTCACCGTGTTTCGGGCCATCACCACCAGCTGATTCAGCCTAACGGAGATGGATAGTCCCGCCGCATGTCCATCGTCGTCCCACCGGCCGTACTTGTCCACGTTTTCCAGCAGCAGCATGCCCAGCATGGGAATGACCTTCAGGGAGAGAGAAGCCTCCTCCACCTCCAGCCGAAAAGATGGCGGCCTTCCCAGTTTTACTTCCACCATCTCCAGAAAAAGCTCACATGCGGCCATCTCATCGGCCAATGTTACGCGCTCACCCGGCCCCAGGGATGCATAGAAACGGACGATCTGGTTGAAAAGGTTAACCACATAGGGAGCCTCTGCCGGCCGCCGCCGCACGGCGTCATTCACAGTTCCCAGCAGGTTGCTGTACAGGTGTGGGATGAGCGACTGCTCCAGGCTGGCCAGCTCAGCGTTGTCCAGCCGTATCCGCAGCCTCTCCACTTCGGCAAGCAGTTCCCCACGTTCCGACTCCAGTTTGGTGATCCGGAGGTACACCAGCGCGAATACCAGCCCCGTGTACAGGAATACCGTCACGTCCGGAAAGTTGTCCACATCCGCTTCCGGAACCCGGTCCGCATCCCCTCCCACTTCCAGCCCACCGAGAAGGACGCTTACCAGCGTCAGCAGCACCGGGATGGCCAACCCTTCCGCGAGGATGACCAGGGCCAGGCGCATTCCCGTGCGCCATGTAAACCGGTTCCACTGCGGATTGGCCCATGGGAAGGCTATGTACACCGAAAAATAAAAGGAGCCGATGTGTATCGCCAGGAAGACCATATAATCCAGCCAGTCAAACGAAGAGCGGGTCGCTACGTAATTGGCATATGTCCAGTAAAATGCCGCCCACGCGCACCAGGCGAGCAGATGAATTCCCTTATTGACGGTTATCCTTAATTCCCCCATCGCCCAGCTTATATCGTTTAACATATTCCATGAACGCGGTCTTCCCTTCACCTGTCAGCTTTATTTCCGTGTCGCCCACCCATACCGACCTGCCGTCCCAACGGTCCACAAACTTCATGTTCACCACAGCACCCCGGTTTACCTGCAGGAAGATGCCGGCGGGTTCCAGCAGGGCAAAGGCCCGGTGGAGCGTTGCCCGCACGGCGTATGCCGTTCCACTGCGCACGCCCACGGTCAGGTAATTCAGCTGATGCAGGATATACCGGATGTCTTTCACCCGTTCCGTGTGATGCCGTCTGGTGCGGACGTCATAGATAAACAGTTTATTGAAGTGGATGCGCAGGGGCAGCTCATCGGCGTGCCGTTTAAAAAAACGGTCGAGCACGCGCGACCGGATCTGGTCGCACGTCACCGGCTTCTGCAGGTGGTCATCCCCGTAAGCATCCAGCACCTTTCCCTTCTGGTGCGGCAGACCCGTCACGAATACCAGGTACTTACAGTAGCGGGCCAGCTCCGGCCCTGCGTCCAGGCCGTTTTCATCCCGCAGCCGGATGTCACAGAAAATAACCGGATAGATAGTCCCTTCGGTGCGGAGCGCTGCCAGCGCCGCATAGGCCGAATGAAACGAACCCGCAAAGCGGAGTTCGTGTGTTTTGTCTGCCTCACGTACCAGCCGGGTGATGTCGTCGTGCACGTCGTCAATCACGATGTATGGCAATCTCATGTGTCAGCTTGGTTTGGTGCTGTTAAATTACAAATTCGTCACTGGAAAAACTCCGGTTCATCACAGGAAAACCCGGGTTCAACACAAAAAAAACATCGGTTTGCCGCCAAAACCCCAATTTAACCGTACCAAATCAACTGAACGCATATGAAAACGTTACGGAATTACTTCCCTGTGGCCGCTATTGGCGGTCTCCTGCTGGCCGGGGCCCTTTTGCCGTCGCCGGCTTTAAGGCTGGACGCCTCTCTTCCCGAAGCCTCTGTAAAGGACAAGGATGGTGAAGGCTTTTTCATTATCCGCACGAAGTGGGTGCGGGCGCCACAGCTGCCCGTATCCGCCCTGTGGGATGCACCATCGATTGATCACCTACTAGCCCGGTATGGTCAGTAAGCCGGCAACCCCGCGTAAGGCGCTGTTGACTGCCGCGCTGATGTTCCACCTGCTCCTGGCGGTCATTTACAACCTGTCAGGAGCAGGGTTACTACCGCCGGTATCCGAGGGGCCGTTGGTTTCGCTGTACGGGCGGATCACCGGACTTGCCTGCACCTATGGCTTTTTCTCACCGCAGGTAGCCAGCCCCTGTTTTTTGGAAGTGGAGCTGGCCGCCGGCGGTGACACGCTGCTTCGCCATCACCTCCCCGCGTTCACGGGCAACGATGCGAAACTGCGTTACCACAGCTTTACGACCCTGTTTCTTGACCTGGCCCCACGCGGAACGCGCTACGCCGACACGGCCGGCATGGCCCTCCGCCGGCGGCTCAGCCGCGCTTTTGCCCGGTCCATTACCGAGCGGGAGGCGAAGCGGGTGAACGGGCGTCCTGTCTCCCTACGGGTGTATGTATACCGTCATCCGCCGCTGACCGGGTATCACCGGGGCGTTACCCCTACCGTCCGTAACCTATACACCTATGCCTATGCGTTTCCGGACCGATGAACCTGCTTGGCCAGTCCTGTTGCGCACCGGCACCGCCGTTATCCTGCTGGCTTCCTTGGTGAGCCTCTGGCCGGATTACGACCTGCTCTTCGGCGCGGACGGCCTGGCCGACCGCGCCCTGTTCCGGCTGCAACATCCCGGATTTTTTACCCATGCGGCACTGCAGCCCGATGCCCCGTGGGTACGGATCGCATACGTGATCAGCTGTCTACTGCTCGCCCGGGGCCTTTGCGTCCGGGCGGCCGCCGCGATGCTGCTGGGGTTGCAATACCTGATCTTCACAGGCAGCTATGAAGGGTTCAGCTATGGGTTTGACTACATCGCCAGCAGCTGCCTATTCTATTGTTTACTGTTCTGCGGACGTCCCGCGGCCGGCCGGGGGACGGACATCGGCCGATGGTTCCTGCGGGTACACGTCTGCATCATCTACTTCTTTGCCGGGCTGGGGAAGCTGCTGGGGACATCGTGGCACAACGGCGAGGCCTTGTGGAAGGCCGTTGTACAGCCCGGATTCGAAAGCATCTTTAAACCGGACCTCCATGCGTTGGGAGCCTGTCCGGCGCTGTGGATAACCGGGGGCTGGGTCGTCCTTCTACTGGAAATCACGTATCCATTTTTTATCTGGCCGCGGTATACGCGCCGTGCCGTTCTGTGGGCCATCATCGGCCTTCACATTGCCATTGCCCTACTGATGGGCCTTTACTTCTTTTCGGCACTGATGATCCTGCTCAACCTGGCGGCGTTCCATGCGCCGGACATCCCTACTGACAAACCGAGTGATGCCAGCATACATGTTCAACCTAACCCCGCCCCTGCTTCCAGTAGCGAAACCCATGCCCGAGCAGCCGCGCGTCTTTCCGCCCCGGGCGGGTCCATCCGATCGCCGCCCTCTGTTTCCCTCTAGCCAACCGAAACACTTCTCCAACACATGAAACATGAACCGATTTGTCAGACACTACGCAAAGCGCATCCCCCTTTCGGATGCGGCGGTGGAATTTCTCAGGAAACACGGAAAAGTGCAACAGCATGAGCAGCTGGTACACTTCCGTATGCCGGATATGCGAATGCCCTATTGGTGTGTAATATTGGAGGGAATGGCCTGCGGGTATACACTGGATGCCAAGGGTTACCGGCGCATCCGTTGGTTTGCCATGGAGATGCAGGGTTTTACCGGCGTGCGGCACCTATATACCCCCAAGCCCTCCGAACAGTACATCCAGTTTACCGAGCGTACCACCATCCTCCGCATCCCGGCGCTGCGCATGCGCGAAGGGAAAGAACGCTTCCCCGAAATCAATGAGCTGCTGCACGTGATGAAACAACAGTACATCAATCAACAGGACAAGCTGGTGAGCGTGCTGCAGCAGCCTACGACCTACGGGCGGTTTGCCGAATTCATGCGTCAGTTTCCCGACCTGGCCCGGCGGACCACCTCGGAACAGCAGATGGACTTCATTAACATGGGGCATTCCCAATTTTTCGGGGTACGGAGACTTTGGCTGCGCCAACATTAATTTATCCGATATCGGAGTAAATGCCATAATTGATTTTAGGTCATTTGCACTAACAAAAACAGCAGGTATATAATGGGCCCATAATCAATAATATAAACTACTGCCATTCAGGATGGAAAGTAAAATATCCGCGTGGCTTGCCAGCCATAGTTACTCATTCAATTCATAAAATCAGTCAAATGAAATTATTTGAACTAACATCAGGCGTATTAGCCGCCATAGTGATTGCACTGGGTGTAAATTACTATGTGAACAGCGCGCACGTAGAGAAACTGGCCGCTGTGAAGAAAGAAGGGAAGTTTACCACATCTCCGGGCGTTTGGATACTTAATTCCGATGGCAATTATGTATTTCAGGAACAATTACCTCCTGAAGGTGATTGCAGGGAGACGATGCCCAATCCTTGCCATGCAGAGAAACTAACTGCATCGGATATCCCGGAAGTATTTCCGGCATCGGAACTTTCCAATTACGACTTTGACAACATTAGTCCGGAGAACGGTCCGTACCAATAGTAGTAGGAACTAGGTCGAAACCAAAAGCTGTATGGTCCGGGGCCATACAGCTTTTCTCAACTTATCTATGTTCGTCAATCAGAGCCGAAACCTTCTCTTTAAATTCGTCTCTACTTGTCCGGAAATTCGAGGCTTGAGACGTGATCACCTTTCCCGCTTTGTCAACTAACATAAGTTGCGGAAAACCCACGTAATTGTATGCCTGCAGCAACGGATGCCGGTTTCCTTCCGCGCCCGTCCACAAGTGCATTTCACGGGAATTAGAATACTTTCCGGTTGCCAAACCGTCTACCCATTTTTCCTTTTCTTTATCCACGTTAATACCGATAAATTGGACATCCTCATACTTGCCATACGTCGCGATCACGTCCTCCATAAAGTCTGTCATAATCCGGCAACCGGCACAACCATTAAACCAGAAGTGTACGACCGAGAGCTTGCCCTTAAGGTCGGAAATCCCTATTTCGCGGCCCATATCGTCGAAAAAAAGGAAGTTTCTCACCATTGGTAGGTCCAGTTGGTCCGCCATCAAGCCGGACAGGAGGTCTTTAACCGAAGGGTCCTTAACCAGTTCCATTGCAATGGAGAGGTTGGAGAAGTCCGATTTTTTATATTCCGGAAGAAAGTAATAAGAAAGTAACAACCGGTCTCTCAGCAATGTATCGGAAACGGACGGGATACGTTTGAACAGTTCCGACATGACGGAATCCGGTTGTATAACGCCTTCCCTCAACATCAAATCCGTCCGGTTCATTTTCAGCCAAGTTGCGGCATAATTTATGGAGTTTTTCAACGCGTCATTGCTGGGAGACAGGGGCAGGAATCCTTTGCTAACGGTATCATAAACCGAAAAAAGGGGTGCAACATCCAGGTTTTGCGTTCGCGCGCGGCTCATCCAAGTCGGCAACAATCCAACGATGGAAGAACTAAGCTGACTAATTGCATTAAGCGTAATTATTTCGCGGGCCATAGGTTCAACGGATTCACTATACCTTTCAACCAACGTGTCAAGGGATTTCAGCGTCTCTCCATGCCATTGTACCAAATAATCGAAATAACTTTCCCATTCGTCAAATGGCTTTCCTTTATTGGACCGGGCTTTTTGGATCATGTGCAGCTGCAACTCAACCAATGGATGCAAGTCACCCGCATATGAAAGTGGTGAAACCGATAGATCCAGGTGCAGCTTTCCATCGCTGCGCACCAGGAGCGGATCGGTAAGCAGCTGTCGCTTAGGCTCCATCCCATATAGGCCTTCAAACGTAATATAGAAATAGGTAGAAGGTACATCGATTTGGATGCTGAAATATCCCTTCTCATCAATGCTGACCTCCCTGGTGTCGTGAAAAAAACGATTGGAAAACCCAATTCCCTGATTGGCAAAATCATTTATTTTGATGGTAAAACTATTCTCCGGATAATGGTATCGCAATCCCGGGGGAATATATCCGGATAGTTCCATTGCCATCGTTACCGTTGACACTAACCCAAGCACTACGAGGGTCAGCAGTCTTTGAACGTGAAAGCCATTCATCATTTTACTGTATTTTTTAGTGGTTTTGCTCTATTCCGCTTAGTTGAATTTCATCCGGAGGGATGGGAAACGTGTACCTCGCGTCGTTTGGTGGCAGGTGATGCTGTTGACCATGAACGGTGCGTTGCAGGTGTATGTTATATCCCTCTTTATTTAGCCGTCTCAGGTCGTGCCAACGAATCCCCCTCCACACGAGTTCCTTCCTCCTTTCTGCCAGAATCCGGTTAAGCAATTCATCCGGCCCCATGTCTGCCGTGCCGGGATAGGAACCGGGAACGAAACGTTTCGCCAGTAATTCATCCAGCACCGCACTTGCCGCCCGGCTATCGCCGGTCCTGGCCAATCCTTCCGCTTTGATCAGGTACATCTCATCAACGGCAAGTCCTGTAAAGGGATACACACCAGTGGCGTATCCCCTTTTTACGTTAAAATTGCCCAGGCTATTTTCCTGAAAGTAAATCGCGGAACGTAAATCGCCGGGTTCAAACAGTTGAAGCAATTCGGGGTCAGTGCCGATATATCCTTGGTTGCTGATTGAATACTGGGTGGTGTTGTATTCGCCGATCTGCTGTGTGTAATAAATGATTTCATCAGTGAAGTTTGCAAAAGGCCTTTCGCTCGCAGGATCCAGTATATTGAAGTCAATCAATGTATTTTGAACCATCAGCGCACTATCTGCATAGCGTGCCGCCAGTTCATACTCAGCCCGGTCCAGGCGGATCCGCGCCATCAGTGCATAGACCGCGGACAAAGAAGGTCGGTTCAAATAGACAGCGGATGTCGCATTGGGCAACAACGCCCTCGCCGATTCGAGGTCGCTCAGTATTTGATCGTAGGATGCTGCGATGGACGACCTTTCCACCGTGTAATCAATGCCCGATTCCAGCCGGATGGGAATTCCCGGATCGGTATCGGCTGTGGAGGGATTATATATCGGCGCAAAAGTGCGCAGCAGGTCAAAAAACAGATACGCTCTCATGAAAAGAGCACTGCCTTTCACGGGATTCTTTTCCGCCGGAGAGAACACCGAGAACCGTTCACTTTTCAGCGCATCCAACACACTGTTGGCATAAAAAATCCCGGTATACGGAGTATTCCAACTGGCCACGGTTGTTTCGGAGCCGTATGTATTCTCCGCCCAGACGTAGGCATTCCGCTGAGGTTCCCGAATCAGCCCGTCAAACACCTCATCGCTGATGATGAAGTATTCGTCGGAAGACAACTGCGGAAGCGAGGACGTATAGTTCATTACCTGGTAGTTATCCAACAGGTTCCACAGGTCTTCGAGCGATGACAGCAACACGATGGATGAATCCGGCTTTTTGTCCAGGAAACCCTTTTCGCAGGCTGTCGCCGCCAACAGTGCAATCCCTGTCAGTAATCCCCAAATTCCTATTCTATTTGTTTTTCTTTTCATTGGAAACGGTTTAAAGTCTAAAATTCAATCCGAGGGCAACATTTCTAACGGCCGGATAGGTGGAGTTACCGACGTCCGGATCAGTGCCGACCGGATTTGCCTTCCACAGGATGCCAACGTTATTGACCATACAAAAAGCCGTGAATGATTTCAGTTCATATTGAATGCGTATATCCTGTAACCGGATATGGTCCGCCCGGTAAATGTGGATATCTGAATTGGTATAAAAAATAGCTCTTGATCCATTGGAGGGGTAAACCAGGGACGGTATATTGGTACGGTTTTCATCTCCCGGTTGCTTCCACCGGTTTGGATAGTCAACCGCCGACATGGAGAGGTAACCCGAAGAGCCGTCGAACAGCGCCGTGTTACGCATAAAATAATTCAATTTGAACAGGATGTTGAACGACAGTCCGAGGCGTTTCCAGCGCAGATCATTACGGAATGAACCGTACATCCTGGGAGAAAAGGAACCGTGGTAACGGATCAATGAGGGGTCATTTGCGTTCAGTACCGTATTGTAACTCAACACGTCCTCACCGTCCGGCATGGCTTTTGGATTACCGGACGCATCCAAACCATAAAACGGAAAACTGAAAGCGGCATTCAATGGGTAACCTTCCAGCGGGCTAAGGTAATTGGACGTAACGATATTACGGTTGGAAGACTGCTTCCCGAGGTAGCGGGTAACTTTATCGCTTGCCGTGCTCAGCAACAAATGACTGGTCCAGGAGAAAGCACCCCTGACATTTAAAGAGGTAATCGACACGTCCCACCCCTTTGTCTCCATGTTGGCCGAATTTCCCCGGAATTCACTCACCCCTGTCTGAGGAGCGATCGGGCTATCGCCGATCAAGGAGGTAGAATGCTTCACGAAATATTCCACGCTTCCGTACACGCGGTTGCCGAATATGCCAAAGTCCACCCCCAGGTTCAGGTTCCCCACCCGCTCCCATGAAAGCGACGGATTGGGTGGGTTCATGACGCGGGTGTTATATAGTCCCCAGGGATTATAGGGAGACAAAGCCGCGCGGGCAGTGAGGAAGGCGGTTGTGGACTTATTTACGTTGCCGTTGTATCCGTAGGTGGCGCGAAGTTTCAGCAAATCAACCCATACAACGCGGAAAAAAGATTCCTTATGTACGGTCCACGCGCCCCCCAGGGACCATAGGGGAACACCTTTAAGGTTGGTCTTTACACCAAAAATATTGGATTCATCGCGCCGGATACTGCCCGTGACCGTATAGCGATCTCCGTACGTATAAGAAGCATTCGCGAAATATGACCGCGCCCGGTCACTATTGGATCGACCTGATGTGGATGCCGGTATGCGGACCGTGGACGCCCGGTTAAAATACTGCGGGAACGTCGTCACAAAATCCATAGACGTGTTTGCATTAAGTCGGGTATCTGGATCATAACCATATAGTCGGTAACTGTCATAGTCCGCATCGTATACTGACGCTTCCATTCCTGCCAGCGCATCCACGCGGTGTTCGGTACCCAGCCGCTTTCCGTATGACACCTGGATCCGCCCATTATGTGCTACGTACCCGTTCGTTTGGTTATCGAGAATATCACCAAGGGGGACCGGATAGACTATGGAGCCATCGCCACGGATCTGGGTATACCTGTTTATAAGATCGCGCGTAAAGAAGGATGAAGTATCATTAAGCACCCGCGTTTCGCCTGCTCCCTGTTGATAGAGGTAATGTATCTGCACCTTCCACTCCTCCACGGGGGTAAACAACGCCGTCACCTGTTGCGTAAAATTAAGCTGGTTTCCTTTCTGATTAGGTCGGTTGTCTTTTAACGGATAATATTTCCAATCCAGCAGGCCGCCGTTTCCGGCGGTGTCGACATATCCTGCCCGGAGTGTGGAGCTGTTTTGTATACTCAGGGGATTACCCGACTTATCCGCCAACATCTGATACGGCGTTGCCGGTATAAATCCGTTCGCATTGTTTTCCGAGAGCAGTTTGGTGAATGATGAGTTCGACTGCAGCGTAAGCTTACGGTCAAAAAAATGGAAATCATGCCGGGCTCTCAACGAGAACCGTTGGTCTGATGAAGTATTCAGGCTATGCTGTCTTATATCGAAGCCGGCCGACCACAGGTAGGCACTTTTGCCATTGTCGCCCGTGACGTTCAGATTGTACTGCTGATTAACAGCCGGTCTATAAAGATACTGAAGCATATCCCGCCTGACGTCGTTTTTAGCAAGATCAGCGAGCAGCTCAGAGAGCTGACCTCCCGAAACTTCACCGGTTTCGTTCAACCACAGGGCTTCCACCACTGGTGAAATATTGGCGTAATTATTTGAGAGCGTACTTCGGTAATAGCCCCGTTCGTATAGAAAACGTTCCATCTCAATGTAATCCGCAGCTGACATCTGCTTCGTGTACAGTAGATCCGGTTTCTCACTTATCGTGGTGTTTGCTACCACCTCAATATGCTGTGGCTTTTGCCGGCCGGCCGATTTTGTGGTAATGACGATGACGCCGTTACCTGCTCTGGTTCCCCAGATGGATGCGGCAGCGGCATCCCGCAGGATGGATATGCTTTCCACGTCGTTTGGGTTTATGGTGGAGAGATCGCCTTCGTACGGGAAATTATCGATAACGATCAGTGGTTCGGCATTGGAGAAGATGGTGTTGACCCCACGGACCCTGATATCGGTCAAGCCGGCACGTCTATCGAACAATACGCCACTGCTTACCCCTTCCAACCTGTCCAAAATGTTTGTCCCCACACTTCTATTCAGCAGCTCATTATCAACCCGCACGAAACTTCCGGTGGCCCTTTCTGCTGGGATCGTTTGGTAACCGGTACTAACTTCCACCTCTTCGAGTATGTTTTCATTAGGTACGAGCGTGAAAAAGAATGGGCCTTTATGATCCTTATCGAACTTTTCTTCAATCGGCCGGTGGCCGAGATGTGTAATAATTATTACACCCGTTTCCCGGGAAGGCGTAAGTATAAAGCGGCCATCACTACCGCTGATGGTTTTAACTGAGGTACCTTTTACGGCTATGGTGACCCCTTGTATGGGTTGGTTTACTGTATCGGCAATTATGCCCGACAGCACAGGCCCCGAAGTTTCGGGGCGCTGTGCGCGGGCTACCAAACACATGATCGATGCTGCAGCCCATAGGCTGAAATACGGTAAGTAACGGAGTTTACGTTGACGAGCGGAAAGAGCAGACCCCTCCCCTTTGCGTAATTTTGTTTTCATGCAAGGTTGGTAATTAACGGTTTACGGATTGAGGGTTAAAACACCGACCCGTGCCGAGGAAATTTATTAGCCGTTTTTTGTAGTTTTTGGGAAAAAGCGTCTATTTTTAGCTTTTGCGAAGTAATTGAAATAAACATCCTCTCCCAGCTGGGCGTAAACGGCGTTTTCGTTAGGCAACGGGGTCGGTGGCAACCAGGGAACTTGGCCCCAAGAAGGGCCTCCCCGGCTGTTTACTTTACTTCGCTTATTCAGGTGCGGTGATTACGTTCTTTTGTTTGCGTTGGAGAGGAACGGAATTCAATCGATTGGCGTCGCAACACGCGGTGGTTTCCGCAAGGTGCTTGCGTTGGAGTGCTGACGGTTTGGTTCTCTTTACTTCCATGAGGTTAGTATTTTACGGGCCTCAGAAGCTGTTGGGAAGCCAGCTTACAAATCAGTAAGGCGGACTCCCAAAGCTTTTG
>Ga0079224_100008140_pt1 | contig 14162 bp, 14 predicted proteins | sample Stecom2015_FD_80414 | JGI IMG/M metagenome (GOLD analysis project Ga0079224, IMG submission 80414) | Agricultural soil microbial communities from Utah to study Nitrogen management - Steer compost 2015 | ecosystem: Environmental > Terrestrial > Soil > Agricultural land | place: USA: Utah...
CCGGAGTTCCTGCGGGCGCTGGCGGCCGGCCGGGCGCCGCGGGCGGTGTGGCAGGCGCTGCCGGGTGAGGACTGGCCGGCCCGGTTCGCCGAGGCGGCGGCGGCCACGGTCGCCGGTGGCCGGGGCGTGGTCGCGGTCGTCGCCGACGCCCGGGACCTGGACCGGCTCGACCAGGCGCTCCGGGCGGCGCTCGGGTCCGACCGGCACGTGGCACTGTCGGCCGCCCTGGGACCGGCGGAGCGCTACCGGCGGTTCCTGCGCGCCAGCCGGGGGACGGTGGCGGTGGTGGCCGGCAACCGCGCGGCCGCCCTGGCGCCGGTACCGGCGCTCGGCCTGGTGGCGATCTGGGACGACGGTGACGACCTGCACGCCGAGCCCCGGGCGCCGTACCCGCACGCCCGCGAGGTCCTGCTCACCCGCGCGCAGCTGGCCGGCGCCGGCGCGCTCGTCGCCGGCTACTCCCGGACCGCCGAGGCGCAGCAGCTGGTGGAGACCGGCTGGGCCAGGGCGCTGGTGGCCGACCGCGCCACCGTGCGGCGGCGCTGGCCGCGGGTGGTGCCGGTGGGGGACGAGCGGCAGCTGGCCGCCGACCCGGCGGCCGCGGCGGCCCGGCTGCCCAGCGTGGCCTGGCGGGCCGCCCGCGCCGCGCTGGCCGCCGGCGCACCGGTGCTCGTCCAGGTGCCACGGCGCGGGTACGTCCCGGCCGTGGCGTGCGCCCGGTGCCGCGCGCCGACCCGGTGCCCCGGCTGCGGGGGCCCGCTGCAGCTGCCCTCGGCCCGGGCGGCGGCGGGCTGCCGCTGGTGCGGCCGTACCGTGGCCGGCTGGCGGTGCGCCGACTGCGGCGGCACCACACTGCGGGCCTCGGTGGTGGGCGCGGCACGCACCGCCGAGGAGCTGGGGCGGGCGTTCCCCGACGTGCCGGTGCGCTCCTCCGGCGGGGACGCGGTGCTGCCGCGCGTGCCGGCCGGCCCGGCGCTGGTCGTCGCCACACCCGGCGCCGAGCCGTTGGTCGCCGGCGGGTACGGCGCGGTGCTGCTGCTGGACACCTGGGCGCTGCTGACCCGGGCGGACCTGCGGGCCGGCGAGGAGACGCTGCGCCGGTGGTCGGCGGCGGCGGCGCTGGCGCGGCCCGCGAGCCAGGGCGGGACCGTGGTGGTGGTCGCCGACGGCGCGCTGCCCACCGTGCAGGCGTTGGTGCGCGGGGACCCCGCCGGGTACGCCGAACGGGAGCTGGCCGAACGGCGGGCGCTGCGGTTTCCGCCCGCGGTACGGGTGGCCACCCTGACCGGTCCGCCGGAGGCGGTCGCGGAGCTGCTGGCCGAGGCGCGGCTGCCCGCGGGCACCGAGACGCTCGGCCCGGTGCCGGTCGGCGAGGACCAGCACCGGGTGCTCCTGCGGTGTCCGCGCGCCACGGGCCCGGCTCTGGCCGCGGCCCTGCACGCCGCGGCGAGTGTGCGCAGCGCCCGCAAGGCCCGCTCGGCGGTCCGGGTGCGGATCGACCCGCTGGACCTCTACTGAGCGCGGACCTCCCCGGAGCGCGCTACGGCTGCTGCAGCTCCACCTCGAGGTTGTGGTAGATCGGTCCCATGGTCGTCAGCGCCGCCATCTGCCGGGCGACGGCGTCGGTCTCCGGCCGGGCGCTGTTGGCCATGGCCTCCTCGTAGGTGGGAACTCGACGATCATGTAGTGGTGCCTGGGGTTGTCGCGGTCCTGTGCCAGGGCCAGCCGCGTGAACGACTGCTCCGGGCCGCTCTGGCTCAGCAGGTCGGCCAGCTCGTCGGGGCGGTCGGTCTCGAACTCGACGATCTGGATGAAGCTCATCGCAGGTACCTCCCCGTCGCCGCGGGTCTGCCGCATGTGTCAGATGCCCCAAACTAGCACTTACCCGATATGCCGGATACGAGTTCGTCGGCATCCGGTGTCCCGCGGCGGTGGCGGCGGCCGAATGATCCGTACACTGGGACGCCGGGAGCGGGGTGTGGACGACGACCGGCACCGCCGCGTCCCGCCGTTGGCGCGCCACCCGCCGCCGCACACAGCTTAAGGAGCGTCGCGTTGACCGTCCTTCCCATCCGCCTGTTCGGGGATCCCGTGCTCCGCACCCCGGCCGAACCGGTGACCGACTTCGACAAGCAGCTGCGCACGCTCGTCGCGGACCTCACCGACACCCTGCGCGACCAGCAGGGCAGCGGCCTGGCGGCTCCGCAGCTGGGGGTCAGCCTGCGGGTGTTCGTCTTCGACGTCGACGACGTCCAGGGGCATCTGGTCAACCCCGTGCTGGACTTCCCCGACGACGAGGAGCAGGACGGGCCGGAGGGATGCCTGTCGATCCCCGGCGTCTACGTCGACACCCGTCGCCGCATGAACGTGGTGGCCAAGGGCTTCAACATGTACGGCGACCCGGTGCAGCTGGTGGGCACCGGGCACATGGCCCGGTGCGTCCAGCACGAGACCGACCACCTCGACGGGGTGCTGTTCATCGACCGGCTCGACCCCCAGCGACGCAAGGAGGCGATGCGGCTGATCCGGGAGGCCGACTGGTACGACCCGGCGGCCCCACCGGTGGTGAAGGTCAGCCCGCACGCCGGCCCGTACCCCGACCCGTTCGGCCTGGGCGGGTAGTCGTGCGCCTGGTCTTCGCCGGCACGCCGGAGGTGGCGTTGCCGTCGCTGGACGCGTTGGCCGAGTCCCGGCACGAGCTGCTCGCGGTCGTGACCCGCCCGGACGCCCCGGCCGGCCGCGGCCGGCGGCTGGTCCGTTCCCCGGTCGCGCAGTGGGCCGACCGGCGCGGGCTGGAGGTGCTCACCCCCGCCCGCCCACGCGAACCGGCGTTCCTCGCCCGGCTGCGTCAGCTGTCGCCCGACTGCGTGCCGGTGGTCGCCTACGGCGCCCTGGTACCGCCGGAGGCTCTGGCGATCCCCACCCACGGGTGGGTCAACCTGCACTTCTCACTCCTGCCGGCGTGGCGGGGCGCGGCGCCGGTGCAGCACGCCATCCTGGCCGGTGACGAGATCACCGGCGCGAGCGTCTTCCAGCTCGAGGAGGGACTGGACACCGGGCCGGTGTACGGCACGATCACCGAGCGCATCACCGACACGGACACCGCCGGCGACCTGCTGGCCCGCCTCGCCGACGCCGGGGCCCGGCTGCTCGTGCAGGTGCTGGACGCGATCGAGGCGGGTGCGGCCAGGGCCGTCCCGCAACCGTCCGAAGGGGTCAGCCACGCTCCGAAGATCACCGTCGACGACGCCCGGGTGCGTTGGACGGAGCCCGCGTTCGCGGTCGACCGGCGGATCCGCGCCTGCACCCCAGACCCGGGTGCGTGGACCACGTTCCGCGGCGAGCGGGTCAAGCTCGGACCGGTCCGGCCCGCACCCGACCAGCCGGCCCTGCCCCCGGGCGTCCTGCGCGCCGCGCGGGACCGGGTGCTCGTCGGCACCGGCACCGTACCGGTGGTGCTCGGCGACGTGCAGCCCGCCGGCAAGCGGCCGACCGCGGCCACCGACTGGGCCCGGGGCGCCCGCCCGGCGGCGCAGGAGCGGTTCGAGTGAGCGATCCCCGCCCGCCCCGGCGGCCGGGCCGGGGCCGGCCCGGCCGCGACCGCCACGCGGGCCGTGGGCAGCGCCCGACGCGCGTCGACCGGGGCCGGCGGGACGGGTGGCCACGCCCCGAGCGGGAACGGCCGGAGCGGCGGCCCGCCGGCGACCCACGCCGGGTCGCGTACGAGGCGGTCGCCGCGGTCCACCGCGACGACGCGTACGCCAACCTGGTCCTGCCGCACCTCATCGGCCGAGCCGCGCTCGCCGACCGGGACGCCGCGCTCGCCACCGAGCTCACCTACGGCACGCTGCGACGCCGCGGCACGCTCGACGCGGTGCTCGCCGCCGCCGCCGACCGACCGGTGGAGCGGATCGACCCGCCGGCGCGCGACGCGCTGCGGCTGGGCGCCTACCAGGCACTTTTCACCCGCATCCCCGCCCACGCCGCGGTCGCGTCCACCGTCGACCTGGTCCGCCGGGTCCATCCCCCCGCCACCGGCTTCGCCAACGCCGTGCTGCGCCGCGTCGCCGACCGGTCCCTGGACGAGTGGATCGCGGAGGTGGCGCCCGCTGCGACCGACGACCCGGTCGGCCACCTGGCGGTGGTGCACAGCCATCCGGCGTGGATCGTCCGGGCCTTCGCCGAGGCGCTGGGGGAGGACCTGTCCGGCGGCGGTGCCGGGTCCCAGACCGCGCGGGCGCTCGCGGCCGACAACGAGCCGGCACCGGTGCACCTGTGCGCCCGGCCGGGGCGGGTGGACGCGGTGACGCTCGCCGACGAGGTCGGCGGGTCCCCGGGTGTGTTCTCGCCGTACGCGGTGTACCTGCCGGGCGGGGCGCCCGGGCGGGTGCGCGCGATCGCCGACGGGCGGGCCCACGTCCAGGACGAGGGCTCCCAACTGGTCACCGCCGCGCTGGCGGCGGCCGCCGTGTCGGGCGGGCCGGCGGAGCGCTGGCTGGACATGTGCGCCGGTCCGGGCGGCAAGGCCGCGCTGCTGGGTGCGCTGGCCGCGCAGCAGGCGGCGACCGTGACCGCGGTGGAGGTGGCCGAGCACCGGGCCCGCCTGGTGGCCGAGGCGGTCTCCGGCCTGCCGGTGCGGGTGGTGCGGGCCGACGCCCGCGAGGTCGGGCCGGGGGAGGAGATCCCACCCGCGGCGTTCGACCGGGTGCTCGTGGACGCGCCGTGCACCGGCCTGGGCGCGCTGCGGCGCCGTCCGGAGGCTCGCTGGCGGCGCACCCCGGCCGACCTGCCGGCGCTCACCCGGCTGCAGCGCGAGCTGCTGGTGGCGGCCATCGCCGCGGTCCGACCCGGCGGGGTGGTGGCGTACGTGGTGTGCTCCCCGCACGTGGTGGAGACCCGGGTCAGCGTGGCGGAGGGGCGGCGGCGCAGCCCGCACCGCACCGAGCTGCTGGACGCCCGCCCCCTGCTGCCCGCCGGCATGCCGGAGCTCGGCGACGGGCCGACCGTGCAGCTGTGGCCGCACCGGCACGGCACCGACGCGATGTTCCTGGCCGTGCTGCGACGCCTCGCCTGATCGACACGTGCCACACTGTCGGCATGGCAGAGCCGATGTCCGCGCCGTCGCTCGTGCGGCGGCAGTACGCGCGGCCGGACCAGCTCCGCACCCGGCAGAGGCTCTGGTCGTACCACACCGGTCGGTCCTGGATGGACGACGCTCTGGACACGGTGGGCGCCCGTGGCGGCGAGACCGTCCTGGACGTCGGTTGCGGGGCCGGACGGTGGCTGGCGGCGCTGCGGCGCCGTGGTCACACCGGCCGCCTGCTGGGCGTGGACATCTCGCCCGGCATGGCCGCGGCCGCCGCCGAACGCACCGGAGCGGCGGCGCTGGTCGCGGACGCGGTCGCGCTGCCGCTGCCGGACGCGACCGCCGACGTCGCACTCGCCGCGCACATGCTGTACCACACGCCGGAAGTGCCGGCGGCGGTGGCGGAGCTGCGGCGGGTGGTGCGACCGGGAGGCGTCGTGCTCGCCACCACCAACGGCGCGCGGCACATCGCCGAGATCCGCGCCGTCATGGACGAGGCGGCGGCACGGGTCGGAGCGAGGCGGCGCGCCATCACGCCCTCGTTCACGCTCGAGAACGGCGAGGAGATCCTCGGCGCCAGTTTCACCCGCGTACGGCGGCACGAGCGGGTCGCCGCCGTCGTGGTCCCCGCGGTGGAGCCGGTGGTCGACTACGTCGCCAGCTTCGACGATCCGCAGCTCGTCGGCCTGCCGGCCGGCACACCGTGGCGGGACTTCCTGGCGGAGGTCGACCGGATCGTGCGCGACCACGTTCGACGGCACGGCGCGTTCACCGTCACCCGCCACCCCGGCTTCTTCGTGTGTGCCTGACCGGCGACATCGCGTACATCACTGCGCGGGTCGCTATGCGGCACGCTCCCGAGTAAGGCAAACTATGTCCTGATAATCGGGAACTCTGGAGCGGAGACATGGGCGTCACGGGAAGCAACCACCGCAACCTCACCGCCGACCGGGCGATCCAGCTGCTGTTGCTGTACGACGATGACCGGCCGGTCCTGACCGCCGCCGAGGTCGCGGAACGGCTGGGGATGTCCCGTAGCACGACCTACCGCTATCTTCAGAGTCTCCGGGCGGCCGGGATGCTGGAGGAGGACGCCCGTGGCTTCCGGCTGGGGATGCGGATCTTCCAGCTGGCACACATCGCCCGGAAGGGACTCGGCCTCTCCGAGGTGGCGCTGCCAGTCATGCGCCGCCTGGCTGAGCAGACCGGAGAAACCGTCCTGCTCACCCGGCGTGTGGGACACAGGGTCGTATGCCTGGAACGGGAGGAGAGCACCCACCACCTGCGCCTGTCCTACGAGCGCGGACAGATCCTGCCCATCCACGCGGGGGCCTCCGGCCTGGTGCTGCTGGCCTGGCTCACCGCGCAGGAACTCGACGAGGTGCTCCGGGCCGCTCCGCTGGAGCAGTTCACACCCTCGACCACCACCGATCCTCAGGTGCTGCGCGCGCGTCTCGCGGAGATCCGCAAGGTCGGCTACTGCGTGACCTTCGGGGAGCGCGATCCCGGGGTGGTCGGGGTCGCCGCGCCCGTGCGGGGACGCCACGGCGCGGTTGTGGCCGGCCTGAGCGTCGTCATGCCGCAGCCCCGGATGGATGTCGACATGCTGCAGTCGACCATCGACCTGGTGACCACCTCGGCGGAGGAGATCGGCGCGGCGGTGCGCCTCATCGACAGCTGAGGACCGGGCCGGCCCGGGCCGGATGACGGCGTCAGTACGACTTCGGCATGCCGAGGGCACGCTGTCCGAGGTAGGACAGGACCAGGTTGTTGCTGACCGGGGCTATCTCCAGCAGTTTCGTCTCCCGGAACTTGCGTTCGACGTCGTACTCCCTGGCGAAGGCGTTGCCGCCGTAGGCGGTCATCGCGGCGTTGGCGGCGCGCCAGGCCGCGGTCGACGCCAGGTACTTCGCCAGGTTCGCCTCCACACCACACCGTGCGCCCCGGTCGAACAGCGCGGCAGCCTTGAAGCGCATCAGGCTGGCCGCCTCCACCGCCGCGTACGCCTCGGCGATGGGAAACTGCACGGCCTGGTTGGCCGCGACCGGCTTACCGAACACCGTCCGGGACGCGGCGTAGGCGGACGCCCGCTCGACGAAGAACCGACCGTCACCGACCGCCTCGGAGGCGATCAGGATCCGCTCCGCGTTCCAGCCGTCGATGATGTAGCGGAGCCCTTCCCCTTCCTCCCCGATCCGGTTCTCCACGGGTACCTCCAGGTCGGTCAGAAAGACCTGGTACGTGTGGTGGTTGAACATGACCGGGATCCTGGAGACCTGCACGGCGTCGCCGGCGCTGCGCAGGTCGACCAGGAGGACGGACAGCCCTCTCGTGGCCGGACCCGACGAGGGGAGCGGAGACGTGCGCACGAGCAGGAGCATGAGGTCGGAGTACGCCACGCGGGAGATGAAGGTCTTCTGACCGTTGACGACGTACCGGTCTCCCTTGCGGACGGCCGTCGTTGAGATCTTGGTGGTGTCGGAGCCGGCATCCGTCTCGGTGATGCCGAAGGCCTGCAGGCGCACCCGCCCGGCGGCGATGTCGGGAAGGTACGCTGCCTTCTGCTCCGGGCTTCCGTGCCTGAGCAGAGTGCCCATGGTGTACATCTGAGCGTGGCACGCGTTGGCGTTGCCACCGGAACGGTGGATCTCCTCCAGGATGATGCCCGCCTCCGTGATGCCGAGTCCGCCACCGCCGTACTCCTCGGGGATCAGGACCGACAGCCACCCGAGCTCGGTGAGCGTCCGCACGAACTCCTCCGGGTAGTCTCCGGTGGCCTCCAGTCGCTGCCAGTAGCTGCCGGGAAACCGGGCACAGACCTCGCGGATGGCCTCGGCGATCGCGACCTGGTCCTCGGTGAGATCGAAGTGCATGGCTGCCTCCTATGAGGGAGCGTCGCCCGAGAAGCTGGTGGAGCGCCAGAGGTCGGTCGCCGTCAGGAAGCGGTTGAGCTCGCCGGACAGGTCGTCGGTAGCGGGCACGTACGCGACGATGCAGCGGGTCGATCCGGCCTGCTCGTACTCGGCGAGCTTGGCGGGGAGCCGGGTGAGATCGCGGTCGGCGTACATGGGGACGCTGTCGACCATCTCGTCGGGGATGAGCGCGCGAGCTGCCGCAAACCCCTGGCTGCGGTGTGCGGCCTTGACGGCGGTGACGACCTCGCCCCATCCCATCTTCGTGAGGGTCTCGGAGTAACCGCGCTGCAGTGAGTAGAACGTGAGGACCTTCTTCAGCGCCCACCGGGCGACCGCCGGGTCCGCGGCGAGTGACACGCGCACCTTCGAGACGACCTCGAGGCTGTCGGGGTCGCGACCGGCGTCGCGGGCCCCGCTGCGGAAGTCGTCGACGATGCGCCGGATCATCGGCGGGTCGGCCATGTTGATGACGATGCCGTCGGCGATACGCCCGGCCAGACGCGCCATCTGCGGCCCGAGACCGGCGATCCAGATCCGCAGGGGTTCGGAGGGCGGCCGGAACGCCATCTTGAACGATCCGTGGGTGCGGTGGAAGTCACCGTCGTAGTCCGGGACACGTTCTCCGGAGTAGGCGGCGCGGAGGATCTCGACGTACTCCCTCATCCGCCGCAGTGGCCGGTCGAAGGTCTGTCCGTGCCAGCCCGCGATGACCGGGTTGCCGACCCCGAGCCCGAGGATGAGCCGGTTGCCGGACAGCTCGTTGAAGGAGGCCGCCTGCAGGGCCAGGGTGATGGGGGAGCGGCCGTAGATGTGGTAGATCGCCGTCCCCAGCATGATGGTGGAGGTCGTGGCGGCCATGGCCGACAGGAGCACCATGGGGTCACGCGAGTTCGACTCGCCCTTCCATACCGCACCGAAACCGACCCGCTCGGCCACCTGCGCCGACTCCAGGCAGATCCTCATCGGGATCTGCGCGGCGGAGTTGAACTCCGTGTCGATGATCATGCGACTCTCCTCCCGTGATGGCCGGCCCGCTCAGCGCGTGTACCAACCGTGCGGATCGAGCCGGCTGCGGATGAGATCCAGCTGCTCGGCCGTTGGTGCGGGGGTCTCGGCCGGCGCTCCTCTGAGCAGCGGGATCGGCGTGTCGGCGACGACCGCGTCGGGGTCCTCGCCCGGATGCACACTGTCAAGGACCGCTCCCTGCGGGCCGATGGCGATGACGGCGCGGTCGGTCACGATCGCGCACGTCCCTCCACCGGTGAGCCCGAACTGGTCGCGAGGGCGGCCCCGCACCATCCGCCCGGGGCTGGTCACGAAGGGCAGCACCCGGGCGAACTTGCGCGGCTGGTGGCTCATGATGACCACGGTGCGGGCCGCGTGCGAGGCGATGTCGTTGCCGCCTCCGGAGCCGTTGAAGCGCCGCCGCGAACCGTCCTCGGCGACCACCTCGGTGGTGTTGATCGATCCCCATTGGTCCACCTGCAGGGCACCGAGCATTCCCAGGGTGACACGCCGGCCGTGGAGCATGACGCCCAGGATCTCCAGCATCGACCCGAAGGACGACCCACCCTGCCACATGCGCGGGTCCGCGATGCCCATCGCCGGCTCGGTCGGGTCGGGCTCGAACACGCCGATCTCCAGCAGCAGGCGGGTCGACGGGGCGTGCGTGTACCGCGCCAGCAGGGCGGCGACCTGCGGCAGCCCAAGCCCGACGATGGCGACGTCCCCGTCGCGGACCTGAAGGGACCCGGCCACGGCCAGCATCTCGCCCCGGGTCCAGGCCGGCCTGGCCGTCATGCCGCCGCCTTGGACAGGAACGCGTCGAACGTGCCGGTGCCGAAGACCCACTCGTCCAGATAGGCCGCCGTGCCTGCGGCATCCGCCGCCGCCTGGGCGTACCGCCTCAGGTGGGCGCCGTCGTAGTCGTAGCGCCCGAACACCGCGGTGGGGTACGCGCCCCGGGGTGCGGCGACCACCGCGTGGACGAGGGCAGCCGGAATGTGCACGTGCGACGGGTCGATGGCACCTACGTCGACCACCTCCTCGGCCAGGACGATGACGGTGTCGGCGGCCCGGACCGTCTCGGGAATGCTCCAGGTGGGCCCGGCGATGACGGCGTTCCCGGCGGTGTCGGCGACGTCGACGTGCACCACGGCGACGTCGGTCCGCAGGGGCGGCAGGACCAGACACGGGGTCCCGTCGAACGGATCCTCCGCGAGGCGTGCGTGGCCGCCGGCGATGAGCGCCTGTGCGAGGTCGGAGCCGAGCAGGGAGCGCGTCGCGATGAACGGCAGGCCCAGCGCACCCGCGTGCAACCGCAGCGTCAGCGCCAGGGCCGAGTACTCGACCAGTCGCAACGTACCCGCCATGGCGGCCCGGTTGACCGCGTGCAACGGCCCGAAGCGGTCCAGCGATCCGCCGCCGTAGGAGAGGTCGTCGACCGCGCCCGCGGCCACCAGCAGGTCCGTCTCCATCCCCCCGATGACCTGGGTCAGGGACAGCCGGTGACGGCGCGCCCGGACCAGCTCGTGCGCGAACGCGACAGCGTTTCGCGTGATGGCGAAGCCGCACAGCGCCAGCCTCGTCCCGTCCCGGATGTCCGCCACGACGTCGGCGAGGCTCTCGCGACGGTCGGGTCCGGCCCTCATGGGTGCGCCGGCTCCGGATCCAGACCGAGCAGCCGCGCCGGCGTGTCGCACAGGATGGTCTTCACGTCCGCCGGCTCCACCCCGAACCCGAGCAGCGCGCGCACGAACACGCGCATGCCGGCGACGCTGTCCAGGTGCAGCACCTGCCCGAAGTCCGACCCGCTGACGCACCGGGCCGGACCGATTCTCCGGATGACCTCGACCGTCTCCATCGGATCCTGCACCGGCTGGTACAGAGACGGGATCATCGGCTGGCAGTACACCCCGACATATGTGCCCAGATCCGCCAGGGTCGCCATCTCGGTCAGCAGCAGCTTGTTCAGCTCCAGCAGCGGGTGGTCCAGCACCGTGCGGACCCCCAGCTCGTTGGCGAGTGTGCACAGGGGCAGCAGCTCCTCGTAGTCGGTGTGTCCCAGCCCGATGGCGACACCCGCCTCCGCCGCGATCGACATCACCTCCCGGACCTCCGGAAGGACCTCTCCCGAGGGGGCCACCAGGCGGATGTACTCGTCCGGGTCAGGGTCCAGGTTCGCCGAGCGCGCCCACCCGTAGGACCTGAACGTGGGGAACCAGATGCACTTGAAGTTCGGATACTTCAGGGCGACCCGGACCGCCTGGGGGTTGACACCGAGGTTGAGGCCCAGCCCGCCGTAGACCTCCACCCGGTGTGTCAGGCGCCCGTCGAGGACCATCTCGTCGATCTGCTTCTGCACCAGGTACGCCGCACCGGCGGTGAGGTTCCAGTGGTCCTTGAACGCGACCGCCCGCATCTTCGCGCGTGACGCGTCGACCGCGATCTGCAGCATGTCCTGCGAACGGGGAACGAAGTCGGGGAAGGCGTGGATGTGGTGGTCGATCGCGCCCTCGAGGAACTCGTCCTCGACCCCCGGACGGATCGCCGTCAGCCGGGGATTGTCCTTGAGCATCTCATAGAAGTAGGTGCGCGAGTTCAGCTGGCGTGCCCGCGCCACGGTCAGGGTCCGACCCACGCGCTGTTCCCCGGCCGCCTCCGTAAGGACATGCTCGTCACACATGTGCCTGGTCGCCTCGCATCCGTGTCCGCTGTCTCGACCTGGTCCGGGCAGGGGTCGCCGGCCGCGGAGCTGTGGCTCAGCCGCGCCACCGGGCGACATAGTGTCCTGATATTCAGGAGATCCAGCCCTTATATCGGGAAGATAGACGGAGAGGCCTGCCACGTCAACAGTCGGGGGCTGCCCGCAACCGGGCCGCCTACGATGCGGGATCCGCACCGGTCCACACTCTGTGCTGTTCAAGGCCGTCCCGATCAACCTGGCTCGCCGCCCGAGGCCGGCTGGTCCCTTCTTGACAACCCGCTGGTGTCGCCATAGCCTCCCAGATCTAAAGCCAACCGTTTCGTTTATCGGGAATCAACCTCGACCCCACGCCCGGCACCGACGACGGGAGTTGAGCCATCCGACCAGCCACCACGTCCCCAGCAGCCGCGTCGGGCGCCACCGCCGCCGCGGTACGCCGACGGCCGTGGTCGCTGCCGGGTCGGCGGGCGGGCAAAGGGGCGGTGGGCGTGGCTGCCGCGGTGGGCGTGTGGGAGTTGCTCCGCGCCGTCGGGGTGTTCCCGGAGCCGTTCGTCCCCTCGTTCGGCTCGATCGTCATCGCCGCGGGGCGGGATCTGCTCAACGGGACGCTCCTGCGCCCGCTCGCGACCACGTTGACCGCCTGGTCACTGGGTCTGGCGATCGCGGCCGGCCTGGGTCTGGTGCTCGGCGCGGCGATGGGCACGTGGTGGTGGGCCGCCGCCACCGGCAGGATCCTCGTCCGCTTCCTGCGTCCCGTCCCGTCCGTGGCGCTCATACCGGTCGCCATCCTCGCCGCGGGACTGGGCCTGAAGATGACGCTCATCCTGGTGGTCTTCGCCAGCGTGTGGCCGATCCTGATCAACACCGCGTACGGTGTCCGCGAGGTCCCCCAGCCGTACCGCGACACCGGCCGGGTGGCCGGGCTGTCAGCGTCCCGGGTGGTGCTGCGGGTGACCGTTCCCGCGGCGCTACCGGCCGTGGCGACCGGCATCCGCGTCTCCGCCGCGATCGCGCTCGCGGTCACGATCGCCACCGAGCTGATCACCGGCACGGGAGGGCTGGGCGCCCACATCCAGACCGCGCGTCAGGGCGCCCAGTTCGTGGACGCCTACGCGGGCATCCTCCTTGGTGGATTGATCGGCCACCTCATCAACATCGTCGCTCTCGGGCTGGAGCGGCGGGTGTTGTTCTGGAGTGCCGAGCACAGGAAGCAGCGATCATGAGCACGGCACGGGCCGCGGTGGCAGCCAGCGCGGAACGGTTGCTCGGCTGGCTGGCGTTCGTGGGTGCGGTGGCGGCCTGGCAGGTGGTCGCGACCATGGGAGAGGCCCGCTCGGTCGCCTCCTTCGGCGACTCCGCCCGCGCCCTGGTGGACATCCTGTGGGGTCCGGACCTGGCTGACCACGTCCTGCCCTCACTGGGCAGGGTGGTGGCCGGCTTCGGCGTGACCGCCCTCGTCGGGATCGGGTTCGGCCTGCTGTTGGGAACCTTCCACGGAATAGAGCCGTGGGTCCGGCCGGTGATCGAGTTCCTACGGGCGGTGCCGCCGCCGCTCATCGTTCCCGTGGCGATGATGATCATGGGCTTGTCCGGGAACGTGGTCATCACCGTGATCGTCTTCGGCACGCTCTGGCCCGTACTCATCAACACCCTCGACGGCGCCAGCCGGGTCGAGCCGCTCTACCTCGACACCGCGCGTGTCTTCCGCAGTCCCCGTTGGGTGGTCCTGCGGTCGGTGGTCCTCCCCGCCAGCCTGCCGACGATCATGGCCGGCCTGCGGACCGCCCTGAGCATCTCACTGATCATGCTGGTGCTGGGCGAGATGCTCGCCTCCAGCACCGGTATCGGCTACCTCATCCTCACCTCGCAGCAGACCTTCGACGTGCCCGCCACCTACGGAGGGGTCCTCCTGCTGGGCCTGCTGGGCTGGACGTTCGACACGCTGTTCGTGGTCATCGAGCGGCGGGTCCTGCGCTGGAACAGTGAGTTTTCCGGAGGAAGCGATGTCTAGCGGCGCTTCGCTCGAGTGCCGGGACCTGGTCAAGAGCTTTCCGACACCGGCCGGGGAGCGGAGGGTCATCGAGCATCTGTCGATGCGTGTCGAGCCGGGCGAGTTCGCCGTCATCCTGGGACCGTCGGGCTGCGGAAAGACGACGCTGCTGCGGACGCTGAGCGGGTTGCTGCCCGTCGACCACGGTGAGGTCCGGGTGGACGGCCACGTCGTGCGGGACGTCCCCGACGACGTGGCCGTCGTGTTCCAGGAGTACAACAAGAGTCTCTTCCCGTGGCTGACCCTGGAGCGCAACGTACGGTTCGCGCTGCGCGGGCTCGGTAAGGCGCAGGCACGCGAGCGCGCCCGGGCCGCGCTGAGGAGGGTAGGTCTCGCCGAGTCCGCCCAGCAGTACCCGTGGCAGGTCTCCGGCGGGATGCAGCAGCGGGCGGCGATCGCGCGCGC
>Ga0079224_100008141_pt1 | contig 14160 bp, 13 predicted proteins | sample Stecom2015_FD_80414 | JGI IMG/M metagenome (GOLD analysis project Ga0079224, IMG submission 80414) | Agricultural soil microbial communities from Utah to study Nitrogen management - Steer compost 2015 | ecosystem: Environmental > Terrestrial > Soil > Agricultural land | place: USA: Utah...
CCTTGCCGCCCTCGAACGTCTTCCGCAGCCCCTGTACCTCGATCATGGGTCCTTCCATCCGGACTGCATGCTACCCGCCCGGGCGTCCGTGACGGCTGCCACGTTCGTCGCAGCGAGCGTCGTCCGAAGGTAGGAGCGCGCGGGCACGCGCGCCCGGGCGTAGCGGCTATCATCGCCGTCACATGCGCGAACGCGACCTCAGGGCCCTCGACGACTACCCGCTGGTACCCCGGGTCCTGCACGACGTCGAGGAGCCGGACCTCAGCGTCGCCGTCCTCGGCCAGACGCTGGAGTGGCCCCTGGTGCCGCGCCTGCCCTCCGGGGCCTCTTGGCCCGAGGCCCTGGCGCGCCCCGCCACGGCCGACGTCACCCGCGTCGGCGCCGTGGACGCGGCCGCGGTCACGGCGGAGCGCCTCAGCGAGTGCCCGCCCGGCTCGGTGGTGGCGGTGCTGCCGCCGCGCCGCATGGCCGAGCTGGTGGCCGAGGTCAAGCGCCTGGCCGACCTGGGCGTGGGGGGAGTGGGGCTCGACCTGGCGCCGCTGGCCGACGCCGCCCCTTACGGCAAGGAGACGTTCAGGCCGCGCAGCCGCGAGGACCTGGCCGAGCTGCGCGCCGCCGCAGGACGGCCGCTGTGGGTGTTCGGGGTGGGCGGCCCCGCCGACGCGGAGGTCGCCGCCGAGGCCGGCGCCGACGTCGTGGTCGTCAGCTCGGCGCTGGGCTCGCACCTCGGCGGGGCGGCGACGATCGACCTCCTGCCCGAGGTCGTGGACGCCGTGGCGGGCATGCTCACCATCGCCGCCGAGGGGGCGGTCCGCGACGGGGTGGACGCCTTCCGTTACCTGGCCGTGGGCGCCGAGCTGGTCGTCGTCGACGGCGACCGCTCGGTCTCGGCCCTCGCGGCCGAGCTCTCGTACGCCTTCAAGCTCACCGGCTGCGCGACTTACGCCGACGTCGGCTACGACGCCCTCTTCGCGCCGCTGTACACCGAGCCGTGATCGCGTTCGTCGAGGGCGAGGTCGAGCTCGTCGAAGAGGGCAGCGTCGTGCTGCGCGTGGGCGGCTTCGGGGTGGAGGTGCTGGCGCCCTCGCCCACGCTGGCGCGCTGCCGGGCCGGCGAGCGCGTCCGGCTGCAGACCGCCCTGATCGTGCGCGATGAGCAGCCGTCCCTCTACGGCTTCCACGAGCCCGACATGCTGCTCACCTTCCGGCGCCTGCTCGACGTGAGCGGCGTGGGGCCGAAGATGGCCCTGGGCCTGCTCTCCGCGCTGCCCACGCACCTCATAGCCTCGGCGGTCGCCAACTCGGACCCCGGCCTGCTGACCAGCGCGCCCGGGGTGGGGAAGCGCACGGCCGAGCGGATCGTCGTCGAGCTGCGCAACAGGCTGCCCGAGCACCTCCTCGCGCAGGTGGCGGGGGCGGGCGCGCCGGGCGGTCTCTCGGCCGCCGGCCGGGACGCCGTGGAGGCGCTGCTGGCGCTGGGCTACCGCGAGTCGCAGGTCAAGGGCGTCGTGGCCGAGCTGCTGCAGGACGACCCCGACGCCGCCGCCGAGACGCTGATCCGCAAGGCGCTCTCGCGCGTCCGCTGAGACGACGTCGGCGCCCCCGCGGGGGCGCCGGGACGTTCTCGCTGAGTGGGCAAGAGGGTGGCCGCGCCGGACGCGGTCCGGCCTTGGCCTACGCGTCGGTCAGGCCGCCGCCGCCTTCAGCGCCTCGCCAGGCGCGGTCCAGGGCACGTCGAACGCGCTGGCCACGCCCTCGTGCGTGAGCCGGCCGGCGCAGGCGTTGAGGCCCTTGAGGAACGCGGGGTCCTCGGCGAGCGCCTGCAGGCCGCGGTCGGCCAGGCGCAGCACGTAGGGCAGCGTCTGGTTGGCTAGCGCGCGCGTGCTGGTGTTCGGCACGGCGCCGGGCATGTTCGCGACGCCGTAGTGGACGACGCCGTCCACGACGTAGGTGGGGTCGTCGTGCGTGGTGGGGCGGATCGTCTCGATGCAGCCGCCCTGGTCGACCGCGACGTCGACGATGACGCTGCCCTCCTTCATGACCGCGATCATGTCGCGTGTCACGAGCCGCGGCGCGCGTGCGCCCGGGATGAGCACGGCGCCGATCACCAGGTCGGCGCGAGGCAGGAGCTCCATGACGTGGCCCAGGTTGCTGGTCATGGTCTGCACGGCGCCGCGGAAGACGTCGTCGAGGTACTGGAGCCGGGCGTGGTTCACGTCGAGCAGCGTGACCCTGGCGCCCAGGCCGAGCGCCATCTTGGCGGCGTTGATGCCCACGGTGCCGCCGCCCAGGATCACGACCTCGCCGGCGTGCACGCCGGGCACGCCCCCCAGCAGCACGCCGCGACCGCCGTGTGGGCGCTCCAGCAGGTGCGCGCCCACCTGCACGGCCATGCGACCGGCGACCTCGCTCATGGGAGTGAGGAGGGGCAGGCTGCCGTTGGCCAGCTGCACCGTCTCGTAGGCGATGGCCGTGGTCCCGGCGCGCAGCAGCGCCTCGGTGAGCGGCCTGGCCGCGGCCAGGTGCAGGTAGGTGAAGAGGACCAGGTCCTCGCGCAGGTAGCCGAACTCCGACTCGAGCGGCTCCTTGACCTTCAGCACCAGCCGCTGGGCCCAAGCCTCCTCGGCGCTGACGCCCGCGCGGGCGCCGGCGGACGCGTACTCCTCGTCGGCGAACCCCGACCCCGCCCCGGCCCCGGCCTCCACGAACACGCGGTGGCCGGCGGCCACGAGGGCCTGCACGGTCCCCGGCGTGGCGGCGACACGGTACTCCTGCGGCTTGATCTCCTTGACTACGCCGATGTCCATGCGGGTCTCCTGGCTGACGGGCGCGCCCATGCGCGGCGCGCCGCGGTTGTAGCTGTTCGCCCTCGGGCGACTCTACCGCGGGGGAGGGCGGCTTTCCGCCGCCGTGGCACGGCGGCGTAGAAGCGCGAGCGGCCCGGCGCCCTAGGCGAAGACGCGCAGCAGCCGGTAGCCCCCCGCGGCCGGCTCGGCCAGGGCCACCAGCGCGCCGGCGCCGTCCACCAGGGCGGCGCGCCCCGGCAGGTCGAGCGGCGGGCGGCGACCGTGCCGCACGTCCTGAACGGCCGCGGCGTCCAGCGACACCGTGGGCAGCTCGAGCGCCGCCACCGGGTCGAGGGACGCGGCCGTGCCGATCGCCTCTAGGGGAGCGGCTCGCTCCAGGTCCACGGCGCCCGACGCCGTGCGCACCAGGCCCGAGAGGTAGGCGGGGAGGCCGAGCGACGCGCCCAGGTCGCGCGCGAACGCCCGCACGTACGTGCCCGCCCCCACGGTCAGGCGCACCAGCGCCGTGACGCGCCGCGCCGCCTCGCCGGCCAGCTCCTCCGGCGTCGGCGGGTCGGGCGGCAGCTCGAAGCGCACGCCGTCCTGGGCGGGCTCGTAGCGGCCCGGCTGGGCGCCGGGCGGGCGGGAGAAGGCCGCGGGCAGTTCCGACCTCTCGGCCGCCAACGCGAGGAGCGTCACCTCGCGGTACGCCACGGGCCGCGGCGGCGGCTCCTCGGCCTCGCCGCGGCGGGCGGCGGCGTAGCTGCGCACCCCGCCGCGCTTCACGGCCGAGTAGGCGGGCGGGCGCTGCTCGGTGACGCCCAGGAACGAGCCCAGCGCCGGACGCAGCCGCGCCGCGGTGAGCCCGTGGGCGTCGGCCGCGGCGACCACCGGGCCCTCGGCGTCCAGGGTCGGGGTGGAGGCGCCGAACGTCACCCAGGCCAGGTACGTCTTGTCGTGCCCCGTGAGGTAGGGCGAGAGCTTCGTGGCCTCCTCCGACATCACCAGCAGCACGCCGGTGGCCAGCGGGTCGAGGGTGCCGGCGTGGCCCACGCGCCTGGTGCCGAGCAGGCGCCTGGCGCGCGCCACGACGTCGTGCGACGTCAGCCCGAGGGGCTTGTCGACGGCGTGGAGCGGCACTCAGCCGAAGAAGAGGCTGCGGGCCCAGGGGCTGACGCTGACGGCGACGAGCAGGCCGACGTGGAGCGTGAGCTGGGCGATGAGCGGCTCCGTCGAGTTCGGCCGGCGCCGGAAGCCGTCGGCGAGGACCAGGCCGAACACCAGCAGCAGGGCCACGGGCGTGCCGAACGTCAGCGCGTAGAGGACGGCGGAGACGACGGTGGCGCTGCGCTTGTCGTACCGGCGCGCCAGCGACGGGAAGGCGAAGCCGCGGAAGAACACCTCGGCGAGCGGCACGAGGATCATGGCGGCCACCACGTACGGCGTCAGCTGCACGAGGTCGAGGTAGAAGCCGCCCAGGGCGCCCTCGAACGGGTCGAAGTGGAGGTAGGCGAGCAGCGCCGCGAGGAACAGGAGCCCCAGGCCCACGCCGTTGAGCGGCTGGCGGCTGCTGCCCACGAGCGACTCCATGGGGTCGTGCCCGGTGATGGAGGCGCGCCGCCAGGAGAGCAGGACGAGGAAGACGCTGAGGGTGATGAAGAACAGCGCCCACGCGTCGGTCGCCTGCACCGGCGTCACGATGGCCAGCGGGTTGCCGTGCACGAACTCGCCGTAGGCCACGGCCGCCGCCAGGCCGAGGACCAGCGACACGACCAGGGTGCCGTAGACGTTCCCCACGCTCCAGGGTTGCGGGCCGTCCACGACCTCCAGCCCCGTGGTGGAGGGGATGCGGCTCTCGGCCACCAGGTGCACGGCCACGAGCAGGAGCAGCGTGAAGAGCCAGACGAGCGTGTTGCCGCCCAGGCGGCTCAGGAGGTTGTCGCGGCGCAGCGACTCGCGCAACGCCACGTTGCCGGCGTCGAAGTCGCCCTCGGCGAAGTAGATCAGCGCCAGGGCCCGCAGGTCCTCGGCCTGCGCGTCCACGTCGCGGGCGCCGCGGAGCTGGTGGGCGAACTCGAGGTGGCCGGCGGCGCCGTTCAGGTCGCCCTGCGCCCACAGGGCGCGGCCCAGCAGCGAACGGACGTCGGGGTCGCGGTCGTCGCCGGTGAGCTCGACGTAGGACGCGAGCTGCGCAGCGGCGGCGGCCGGCTCGCCCAGGCGCAGGCGCAGCCTCGCCTCGGCGAGGCGGTAGCCCACGTTCAGAGGGTCGGCGGCTATGGCGGCCCCGTAGGCCGCCAGGGCGGCGTCGTAGCGGCCGGCGAACTCGTCGATGCTGCCGGCGAGGCGCTGCAGGTGGCCCTCGAGCTCCCTGTTGCCCTGCTGCTGCAGGATCGTGCGGGCGCTGGAGAGGTAGCCGGCGGCCTCGTCGGGCCGCCCGCCGGCGAGGGCCGCCTCGGCGAGGAGCACGAGCGGCTCGGCCGTGGGGATCACGTTGCGCACGCGGCGCAGGCGGTTCTCGGCGCTGCCGTGCTCGCCCAGCCGGAGCTCGATGCGCGCCAGGGCCAGCTCGGCCTCGGCGAAGCTGGGTCGGACCTGCAGCGCGTTCTGGCACGCCCGCCGGGCGGTCTCGAGGTCGCCGCCCGCCTCGAAGCGGAGGCACTGCTGGTAGTAGACGTTCTCGTCGAACGCCTGGGCCGACGCGTGCGAGAGGATGAGTAGCGAGGCGAGGAACGCCAGGGCGAGCCAGGCCTTGGCCAGCGCCCCCTTCCCCGCAGCAGGTCGTGCCGTCATCGAGTCCCCTCCGCCGGGCCGTGCGGCCCGGTCACCGCGCCGCCAGGCACGGACGCGCTGCCGCAGCGGGCGAGCCTCGCTATCGCGTGCTCGTGCCCGCCAGCGTGGCATGAGCGTCCGTCCGGCAGCGGTTAGGTCGTTCACTTCCGCGGCGCGCGAAACGCCTCTGGGACGCGTCTGGCGCCGGCTCGTCGCCCCCCTCGGCCGCGCCGCGGCCCTGGCCGGGCCCGCGCCGCCGCCTCGGGCGCGCGACGCGGCCGCACCGCGGCGCGCGCGGCCGGTCCGTGGCCTCGCGCCACCCGATGAAGGTTAGCTTAACCGCTCCAGGACGCTATCCTCGGGAACGCGTCCTATCATCGGCGACGACGGTGAGACGATGAGCTTCCCCCACTTCCTGCTGATGGGCCAGGTGCTCGCGCTCCTCCCTGCCATGAGCGAGGGCACGGAGCTGCGCATCGTGTCGCCCGACCTGCTCACCGTCTACGCCATGGCCACGGTCATGGACGGGCGGCTGGTGTTCACCGAGTTCCCCGGCCCCGGCACCGAGGTGCGGGTCATCATCTTCCCGGCCGAGAGCTCTCCGGCCGAGAGGGTCGACGCCATGGGCGCCCGCGCGCTCGTGGGGCGCATCAGCCCCGACGGCCGTGACGTGCTGCTCACCGAACCAGAGTCGCTCGACCCCCTATCGTTGAGGGCGCTCCTTTTCCGCGAGCGCGGCGTGCTCATGCGCTTCGCGTTGAACGGGGAGGACTGAAGTGGCGAAGAGGATCCTCATCGTCGAGGACGACCTCGACATCCTACGTCTGCTGAAGCGCGAGCTGGAGGAGGCGGGCTTCGAGGTCCTGGCCTTCGACTCGGGCATGCGCGGCCTCACCGCGGTCCGCGAGGAGGAGCCGGACCTGGTGATCCTCGACCTGGGCCTGCCCGACATCAGCGGCCAGGAGATCGCGCGGCGCGTGCGCCGCACCGGCGACACGCCGATCCTCATCCTCACGGCCGCCGACGAGGTGGGCACCAAGGTCGAGATGCTCAACGCCGGCGCCGACGACTACCTGGCCAAGCCGTTCCACGTTCAGGAGCTCCTGGCGCGCATCAACGTGCAGCTCCGCAAGCGCACGCTGGGCGCGGCCCAGAAGATCGGCGACATGACGATCGACCCGGTCCGCCGCCAGGTGCTGTGGGGCGAGGAGGAGGTAAGGCTCAGCCCCCGCGAGTACGAGCTGCTCGCCTACCTGGCCGGCCAGCCCGGGCGCGTCTACAGCCGCAAGGAGATCGAGACGAACGTCTGGGGCGAGGACCTGCCGCCGTCGTCGAACGTCGTCGACGTGCACATCGCCAACATCCGCGGCAAGCTGCGCGAGGTGGGCGGCTACGGCGTGATCCGGACCGTCCGCGGCGTCGGCTACGCGCTCAAGTCGTAAGGCCGACGGCGTAACCTGCCCGGCATGAGCCGCGCGTCCAGCAGGCGCCGGGGCCTGCCGCTCACCTGGCGAGTCGCCGTGCTCGCGGGCGCGGCCACGGCGCTGCTGGCCGGCCTGACGCTGATCGTCTCGTACGTCATCGTCAGGAACGGCATGTACGAGGACCTGCGGCGCTCGCTGCGCGAGGACGCCGCCACGCTCGCCTCCGTGTACGCCTTGGGGGAGGGCAGCGCCGGCGGCAGCCTCTCCGGCCCGACGGGCGGCGTGGTGCTGCAGGTGTACGGTCCCGGCGCGCAGCTGCTGGCCGCCTCACGCAGCGAGTGGGAGACCCCGCAGGCGGCGATCCCGCCCGAGGTCGTCATCGGTGCCGGGCTGGTGCCGACGCCCTGGTCCGGGCGCCTGCTGGGCCGGCCGGTGGAGGCCGCGCTGGCGCCGTTCGCGGTGGGCGTCGTGGCCGTGATCGCCGACCCCAGCTACATCCAGGACACGCTCAGGTCCCTCTCCCGCACGCTCCTGCTCGTGGCGGCCGTCCTGGTGGTGCTGAGCCTGCTGGTGGGCTACCTGGTGGCGGCGGCCTCGCTGCGGCCCGTGACCCTTCTCGCCCGGCGCGTGTCGCGCCTCGACCCCGACAGGCTCGAGCCGCTCGAGTACGACGGCCCGCGCGACGAGGTGGCGCGCCTGGCCGAGACCGTGAACGAGCTGCTGCGGCGGCTGGCGCAGGCGCGCGCCGCCCAGCGCACGTTCCTGGCCGAGACGAGCCATGAGCTCAGGACGCCCTTGACCTCGCTCCGCGGCTTCCTCGACCGGGCGGCGCGCCTGGCCGGGCCGGCGGCGGCCGAGGACCTCGGCGACGCCAGGCGCGTGACCGGCACGATGGCGCGGCTCGTCGAGGACCTGCTCCTGCTCTCACGGGGCGAGCTGGTGCGCGAGATCAACCCGCACCTCGTCGACCTGCTGCAGGACGTGGCCCGCCCGGTGGCGGCGGAGTTCCCGGGCGTGAGGGTCGAGGGCGGCGCGCCGCGGCTCGTGCTGGGCGACCCCGTGCGCCTGCGCCAGCTCGTGCGCAACCTGCTCGCGAACGCCGTGCGGGCCGCCACGGGACCGGCGGGGGTGGCCGTCCGCGTGGGCGCCGACGACCCCCGTACCGCCGTGCTGGAGGTCGAGGACGACGGGCCCGGCATCCCGCCGGAGATGCAGGAGCGCATCTTCGAGAAGTTCTACAAGGGCGCCGGCGGCGGCAGCGGGCTGGGCCTGGCGATCGCCCGCCAGGTGGCCAAGCATCACGACGGCACGCTGACGGTGGAGAGCCGGCCCGGCCGCACCGTCTTCACCCTGCGGCTGCCGGTGGTGCAGGAGGAGGAAGAGGAGCTCGAGGCGCGGGCGTAGCCAGGCGTGCGGCGGCCGTCAGATCTTCGGCAGCGTCACCCCGCGCTGGCCCTGGTACTTGCCGCTCCTGTCGCGGTACGTGACCTCGGGCCGCTCGCCCTGGAAGAACAGCAGCTGCACTATGCCCTCGTTGGCGTAGACCTTCGCCGGCAGGGGCGTGGTGTTCGACAGCTCCAACGTGACATGCCCTTCCCAGCCGGGTTCCAAGGGGGTCACGTTGGCTACGATCCCGCAACGCGCGTACGACGATTTCCCTAGCGCGACCACCATGGTGTCATCGGGTATCCGTAGGTACTCCACGGACCGGGTGAGCACGAAGCTGTTGGGCGGGACGATGCACGTCTCGCCCTCGTACTCGACGAGGCTGCTGGTATCGAAGCTCTTGGGGTCGACGACGGTGTTGAAGGCGTTGACGAAGATGCGCCACTCGGGGGCGGCGCGGAGGTCGTAGCCGAAGCTCGACAGCCCGTAGCTGATGACGCCCTCGCGGACGAGACGGTCCTCGAACGGCTCGATCATCCCCTCCTCGAGCGCCTTCTGCTTGATCCAGCGGTCGGGCTTGATGCTCATGGCGGGAGTGTAACAGCGGCCTCCGCGCCCCGGCGGCGGGCCTCGCCGTGGTGACCTCAAAGTGATATCATCCAGATGTCAAGGAGGACCTGATGGTTCGTGTACAGGAGAAGGCCGCGTTCAAGGTGAACGGCTTCCTCATGCTGTTGGTGTCGCTGGCGCTCATGGCGGGCGGCGCCTGGCTGTCCCTCTCGGGAGTTGACCTGGCGTCGGACACCGTCCAAGGCGGTCGCCTGGCGCTCGGCATCCCCATGTTCGCGCTCGGCTTCGTGCTCTCCTGGGGCCTGTTCACCGTGCAGCCCAACCAGGCCCGGGTGGTCGTCTTCCTGGGCGACTACATCGGCAGCGTCAGGGACACCGGCTTCTGGTGGACGAACCCGTTCACCACGAAGCGCGCCGTGAGCCTCAGGGTCCGCAACTTCAACTCCGAGCGCCTGAAGGTGAACGACGCCGACGGCAACCCCGTCGAGATCGCCGCCGTGGTCGTGTGGCGGGTGGTCGAGTCGGCGAAGGCCGTGTTCGACGTGGACGACTTCGAGCAGTTCGTGGGCATCCAGGCCGAGACCGCGCTGCGCAGCCTCGCCACCAGGTACCCGTACGACGCCTCCGGCCTGGAGCGGGCCAGCCTGCGCGAGAACCCCGACGAGCTGGCCGCGGCGCTGAGGGCCGAGCTGGAGGCGCGGCTCGAGGTGGCGGGCGTGGAGGTGCTCGAGGCGCGCCTGACGCACCTGGCCTACGCCCCCGAGATCGCCCAGGCGATGCTGAGGCGCCAGCAGGCGCAGGCTGTCGTCTCCGCCAGGCAGCTGATCGTCTCGGCCGCCGTGGGCATGGTGGAGGACGCGATAAGGGAGCTGGAGCGCAGCGGCGTCGTCGACCTGGACGCCGACAAGCGGGCGGCCATGGCGAGCAACCTGATGGTCTCGCTGACCGCCGAGCAGGCCGTGACGCCGGTCATCAACGCCGGCACGCTGTACCAGGGCTGAGCCCTGGGGAAGGGAACCTCGTGAGCAAGCTGTTCAGGACCGTCATCGCGTCGCTGCTGGCCGCGGCCGGCATCGCCGCGGCGCAGCAGGCGGGCGGGTCGGGAGCGCCCGCCGCCGTCTACGACCTCTCCCAGGCGGGCGTGACCCTCGGCGAGGCGGCCGTCGACCTGCAGGCGACCGGCGAAGGCTACAGGACGACCTCCTACGTGGAGATCGCGGGCGTGATCCGGCTCGACGACGAGCTGGCGACGCGGCCCGACGGCTCGGCGCTCGCCTACGTGGTGGCGGGCACCGTCCAGGGCGTCCCCATAGAGATGCGCCTGGAGTTCGGCCCCCAGGGAGCGACCGTCCACCTCGACCAGGCCGGCAGGGAGTCCACGTTCGAGCTGGCGTCGGACGAGCCCCTCTACGTGGTCGACAACAACCTCATCGACGGGCTCCAGGTGCTGGCCCTCGCGGCCCTGCAGGAGCCGGCGCGGCCGCTCGACGTGGCGGTCGTCGTGCCCCTGGCCGCCGCCATGGGGCGCATGAACGTCGCCGTCCGCGACGGCACCCAGAGCGTGGAGCTCACCACCGGCGCCGTGGAGGCCACGGTCCTCGACGCCGCCCTCACCGTGGGCCCGCAGACCGTCGAGTACGTTCTCTTCGCCGACGAGGCCGGGCGGCTGCTCGTCGTCGAGGTCGCCGCCGCCGGCGCGCGCTACGCGCTGCGCGCGCCCGTGGAGGAAGGGGCCGCCGCGGCCGGGGCGGACGACGAGGACGAAGGCGAAGCCCCCGAGACCGCCGAGGCGTTCCTCGCACGCACCGCTGCGTGCGTGGCCACGCGGGAGCTCACCGTCGAGTCCGGCGGCGCCACGCTGTACGGCCAGCTGTCGCTGCCGGTCGACGCCCCGGCCCGGGGCGCGCCCACCCTGCTCCTGCTGCCCGGCAGCGGCGCCGTGGACGTGGACGGCAACTCGGGCCCGGCACTGCGGAACGCCGGCTACAGGCAGCTCGCCCAGGCCCTGGGCTGCGCCGGCTACGGCGTGCTCCGCGTCGCGAAGATGGGCATCCCGCCCTCCACCGGCGACGGCAACGCGGCCACGCTGCGGTCGTACGCCGAGGACACCGCCGCCTGGTTCGCCGCGCTGGCACAGGCCGAGGGCGTCGACGCGGGCCGCCTGGGGCTGATCGGCCACTCGGAGGGCGGGCTCGTGGCCCTCTACGCCGTCGCCCATGGCCACGTGGAGCCGGACGTCGTGGTGCTGCTGGCGACCGCCGGCCGGCCGTTGGCGGAGCTCCTGGAGGAGCAGGTCGTCGCCTCGGCGCGCCGCGCCGGCCTCGCCGGCGAGGAGCTGGAGGCCTACGCCGACGACCTGGTCGAGTTGTTGGAGGCTGTCCGCGCCTCCACCGGCCAGGCGCTCGAGCTCACCGGCGACCTGGCCGACAACCAGATCGCCCCGCTGTTCGCGCCGGCGGCCGGCCTGCTGCGCAGCGAGATCGACGAGGACCCGCTCGCGCTCGCGGCACGCGTTCAGGTGCCCGCGCTGGTCGTGCAGGGGCTGAAGGACGTGCAGGTGCTGCAGGTCGACGGCCGGCTCCTGGCCGAGGCGCTGCCGCGGGCCACGCACCTGGAGCTGCCCGACCTGACCCATAACCTCGTAGAGACCAGGCTGCCGGCCGAGCAGAAGCTGCTCCCGGGCCCCACCGACGTCGTCTCGGAGACGCTGCTGACCGCGTTGACGACGTTCCTCAACGGGACCCTGAAGCTGGCTCGCTGACGGCAGGCGCGGCGTGCCCGAGCGTAAGCGCTTCCTCCTGCGCATCGACCCGCGGCTCTACGCCGCGTTGGAGCGATGGGCCGCCGCGGAGCTGAGGAGCGTGAACGCCCAGATCGAGTACCTCCTCACGGAGGCCGCCAAGAAGGCGGGGCGGCTGAAGCCGGACGCCCAGGCCGAGCCGCCGCCCGACGACGAGCAGGAGGGCTGAGGCGGCGCGGGGGCCGTGGCGTCTCGGCTCCGTCGGGAGCGGGCGGGGGTTCCGGCGCCCCCGCCCGCTCCGCGCGTTATACTTCGCGCGTTCGACAAACCGCAGGCTTCTTGGAGGTCCGTGATGAAGCGTCGTGATTTCCTCAAGAAGGCCGGCGTGGCTGCCGCCAGCGCCAGCCTCTCGCCCCTCATGTTCGCCAAGGCGCAGGGCCAACAGGTGTTCCGGTGGGGGATGCCGACCTCGTGGCCCACGTCGCTGGACAACCTGTACGGCGGCGCCGTGAACCTGGCGAACTACCTGCGCGAGATGACCGGCGGGCGTCTCGACATCGAGGTGTTCCCGGCCGGCGCGCAGATCGGCGGGCTCGAGGTGTTCGACGCCGTCGCCAGCGGGGCCTTCGAGTGCGGCCATACCGCGTCGTACTACTACATCGGCAAGGACCCCTCCCACGCCTTCTTCACGTGCGTGCCGTTCGGCATGACGCCGGCGCAGCTCACGGCCTGGATCCACTCCGGCGAGGGCCAGGCCCTGTGGGACGAGCTGAACGCGCGCGACAACATGATCGGCCTGCTGTCGGGTAACACCGGCATGCAGATGGCCGGGTGGTTCAACCGCGAGATCGACTCGCCCGACGACCTGCGCGGCCTGGCGTTCCGCACGGCCGGCCTGGGCGGCCAGGTGTACGCCGACCTGGGCGTGAACGTGCAGACGCTCGCCGGCGGCGAGATCTTCCTGGCCCTGGAGCGCGGCGTGCTCGACGCCGCCGAGTGGGTCGGGCCGCACGACGACGAGACCCTCGGCCTGAACCGGGCGGCGCGCTACTACTACGGCCCCGGCTGGGCCGAGCCGGGCGCCGGCTTCTGCACCTACATCAACCTCGACGCCTGGAACTCGCTCCCGGCGGACCTCCAGGAGGCGTTCCGCGTCGCGGCCAAGGCCGTCAACGCGCAGATGTACGCCGACTACACGGCGAAGGACCCGGCGGCGTTCAACCGGATGGTGGCCGCGGGCACCGAGCCGCGCGTGTTCAGCCAGGAGACGCTGCAGGCGTTCTACGACAGCTGGCAGCGCATCAACGAGAACCTGCGGCAGTCGAACGAGATGTACCGGCGCATCTCCGACTCCATGAACGCGTTCCTGGCCGAGAACCGCCCGTACGACGAGCGCAACCAGCACGCGTACGAGGGCTTCCTGTACAGCCAGGGCTGAGTCGCGTCAGCGGCCCGAGGGGCCGCGTCCCACATCGAAGACCGGCGGGCCGCCTCAGGAGGCGGCCCGCTCGCGTCTTGGCCCGCGGGTCGGGACGCTCGTCCGTGCGCGGCGCCGCGCGAGGGCCCGGCCGCGCGGTCCAGGCGGCCGGGCCCTCGCCTACCAGCGCTCAGCGCGCCAGGCTGGGCAGGAGGTTGACGATGCCGGGGAAGAAGACCAGCACCAGCAGCGCGACCACCTGGATCACGACGAACGGCACGATCCCCTTGTAGATGTGCCCGGTGGTGACGCCCTTGGGCGCCACGCCCTTGAGGTAGAAGAGCGAGAAGCCGAACGGCGGCGTGAGGAACGAACTCTGCAGGTTCATGGCCACCACGACGCCGAACCAGAGCATCATGTCGGCGCCGAAGAAGCGCTCGGCGATGGGGGCGATGAGCGGCACGACGATGAAGGTGATCTCGATGAAGTCGATGAAGAACCCCAGCAGGAAGATCACCAGCATCGTGAAGAACATGAACCCCACGGCCCCGCCGGGCAGGTTCAGCAGGAACTCGTCCACGACGCGGCCGCCGCCGAGCGCGGTGAAGACCATCGAGAACGCCGTGGCGCCCACGAGGATGATGAACACCATGCTCGTCAGGCGCACCGTGGAGTCCATGGTGTCGAAGAGGTTCTTGCGCGTGAGGCGGCGGTTGAGCGCCGCCAGCACCGTGGCGCCCGCGGCGCCGGCGGCCCCGGCCTCGGTGGGGGTGGCGATGCCGAAGAAGATCGTGCCCAGCACCAGCATCACGAGGACCAGCGGCGGGACCAGGCTCTTGAGGAGCTTCAGGAGCAGCGGCCAGCCCCGCAGCGAGCGCGCCTCCTCGGGCAGGGCGGGCGCCTCCTGGGGGTTGCGCCAGGCGACGAACGCCACCCACAGGACGAACAGGCCCGCGAGCATGAAGCCGGGGATGAACGACCCCAGGAAGAGGTCGCCCACCGACACGCCGATCTGGTCACCGAGGATGACCAGCACGATGGACGGCGGGATGACCTGCCCCAGCGTGCC
>Ga0079224_100008142_pt1 | contig 14160 bp, 7 predicted proteins | sample Stecom2015_FD_80414 | JGI IMG/M metagenome (GOLD analysis project Ga0079224, IMG submission 80414) | Agricultural soil microbial communities from Utah to study Nitrogen management - Steer compost 2015 | ecosystem: Environmental > Terrestrial > Soil > Agricultural land | place: USA: Utah...
CCGGTGCCGCCGGTGCCGCCGGTTCCGCCGACGCCGCCCGTGCCGCCGGTGCCGCCGTTGGGCGTATCCTCGTCGTCTCCGCAGCCCACGCCGAGCACGCCACCGGCCAGCGCCAGCACCAGCGCCGCGAGCAGGCTCAGCGTACGTCCATTCCTACGAACCATTTCTTTCAGCTCCTCTTCCACATGCCGTCGACGGAGCGAGGGCATGGTTAGCGCGCGGATGTTACGTGGGCGGATAGAGAAGCGTCAAGCCGGGTTGCGATTTTCGAACGCCGCCTCGAAGTTCATGGGGAGGAGGTCTCCGATGGACGGCCACGAACACGCCCGCGCCGAGATGGACGGGCGATCGTCGCGAATGGGCGGCCTGCTGGCGGATCTCGGGAAGCTAGCGCGCGCCACCGGCGCCCTGATCCGCGATCATGCCATCCTCGCGAGAGAGGAAGCCCGGCAGACTGGAAAGAGGACGGCGATCGACGTCTCGATGGGAGTCGTCGCGCTCCCCTTCGCCCTCACGGCGCTGATCATGCTCTCGGTGGCCCTGGCAGTGGGGCTCTCCCGCTGGCTGGGCGTGGGATGGGCCTTCTTCGTGGTCGGCCTGCTCGACCTGGCCATCGCCGGTCTCCTCGGCCTCTACGCCGCGCTGCGCCTCCGGCAGGAACGCGAGCGGACGATGGCGCTGACGCGAGAGGAGCTGGAGCGCGATCGCCAGATGGCCCGGAATCTCTTCCGTCGACTCGCCGCACCACCCCCCCGCGCGCAGCTTCGCCCGCACGAACCGCTGACCCGCCGGGCCCCGGGCGGTGAAATCCACGCCGCCGAACCGCCCGCCGATCTCCCCTGAAGAAGCCGCGCCAGGCGGTCTTCCGGGGATCACCTCGCACCTGAAACTCCCCTCACCGATCCACGGCGGGCAAAAAGGACGACCCCGGCCGTGACCGAAAGGGGTCGGACGGAACGCCGTGGCGAGCCGTGCTGCGGCGCACCCCTCTCCTCGGCGCTCAATCGAATCTCTCGTCGTACATGGCGTCCAGAAGGTCCTTGTACTTCTGTTCCGCCAGCTTTCGCTTCACCTTCAGCGTGGGGGTGAGGTCGCCCCCCTCCAGGGTGAAATCCTCCGGGGGGATCGCGAACTTCTTGATCGTCTCGTAGCGCGGAAGCTGCTCGTTGACCCGATCGACGGTCTTCTGGATGGCCTCGCGGATGGCCGGGTGCCGGGTCATCTCCTCGTAGCTGGAGACCTTCACCCCCCGCTGCTCCAGGAACTTGCGGGCGTTGTTCGCCTCGATGGTGATGAGCGCGGTCAGGTACTTGCGCCGGTCGCCGTGGACCACGACCTGGCTGATGAGGGGGTCGGTCTTGAGGTAGCTCTCGATCTTCTGCGGGGCCACGTTCTTTCCGCCCGCGGTGACGATGATGTCCTTCTTGCGGTCGGTGATCCGCAGATAGCCGTCCTCGTCCAGCGATCCGACGTCGCCGGTGCGGAACCAGCCCTCGGCATCGAGGACCTTGGCCGTGTCCTCGGGCCGGTTGTAGTAGCCCTTCATCACGCCGCCCCCACGGACGAGGATCTCGCCGTCCTCGGCGATGCGGAACTCGGTCCCCGGCACCGGCGGCCCCACGGTACCGATCTTGTTTCGGTGCGGCGGGTTGACCGCGGTCCCGGCCGAGGTCTCGGTCAGGCCGTAGCCCTCAAGGATGGTGATGCCGAGCAGATCGAAGAAGTAGGCGATGGAGGGCGCCAGCGGTGCACTGCCCGAGATGAAGAGGCGCATCCGCCCACCGAGGCGCTGCTCCTTGAGGAGCCGGGCCACCTTGGAGAAGACGAGCTTCCTCGCCAGCGTCCACTGCAAACCGCCGAAGGGCCGCCCCTCCTGCCGCGCGCGGGCGTACTTTTCGAAAAGCCCCATCGCCCAGCGGAAGAGCGCGCCCTTGATGCCGGGCTGGGAAGTGCCCATCCCGACCACGGCGGTGTAGACCTTCTCGAAGACGCGCGGGGCCGCCGGCATGATGTTCGGCCGGACCTCCGCGCAGTTGTCCACCACCTTCTCCGGCGACTCGGCGAAGGCGAGGACGCCACCGAGGTGCAACCAGGCAGCCACCGTCACCTTGGCGAAGGAATGGGCCAACGAGAGGAAGAGGAGAATGATCTCGCCGGGCTCGAAGAGCCCCACGCGCGCCACCGCCGCCGCCTCGTAGCACCAGTTGCGGTGGGTGAGCACCACCCCCTTCGGCACGCCGGTGGTGCCGGAGGTGTAAAGGATGCAGGCGGTGTCCTCGGCCTCGATGGAGGCCATCCTCTCCTCGAGGCGCGAGGGATCGGCCGCGAGCGAAGCCTCGCCCTTCTTCTTCAGTTCGTCGAAGCGAAGGACCCAGTCGCCGTCCGTGGGCGCGGGCTGGCCCTCGAAGAGGACGACGCGGCGCACCTTCGGGATCCGCTCGCGGATCTTGCGGAGCTTGGCGAGCTGCTCCTCGTTTTCCGCGAAGACGATGACCGAGCCAGAATCCTCGAGTACGTAGTGGACCTCGTCGGGCGTGTGGGAGTGGTAGATCGGGACGGTGATGGCGCGAGCGGCCAGGATGCCGAAATCGGCGACGGCGTGCTCCACCCGGGTGGCGCTGAGGATGGCGACCCGATCCCCGGACTGCACGCCCTCCTCCAGCAGGGCGGCGCCGACGGAGCGAAGCTCGTTCCAGAGGGCCGTCCAGCTATGGGACTTCCACTCGCCCCCCGCCTTGTAGAACGTCGCCCTCGCCGCGGGCTGCTTCGATACCTGCTCCTCCACCATCCGCAGCATGTTTTCCGGGATGGGGAAGGGAATGGTCGGGCGAATCTGGTCCTGCGCCTCGGCCCTCATCATGGCTCACTCCGCGCCCGGGCACGTCGCAACCTGAGGCCGCACGCGTCCCGGAAGACCTGCATCTTTGGATGCTCGATGCTCCAACGAGTACCACGGGGGAAAATTTCCAGGCAACGGGGAGAGCGCGGCCCTTCGTTCATCCCCCAAGCTGGTTGCCAAGTCCCGAATCATGGTCATGTTAGGGCACGATCGGGGAGCCGCCAAGACACCGGCCGCAAACGTGACGCCGGACCGGATGGCTGGAATGATGGGCGGTTCGTCGAAGGTTGATCCGCAAAGCCGGATCGGAAGAGGCACGTAAAGGCATGTCCGAAGAAACGAAGAATGTTCCGGCCCCTCCGGGGCCCCAGGGTCCGACCGCGGAGTCGCCGCAGGTCCTGCCGATCCTCCCCCTGCGGAACTCCGTGTTCTTCCCAGGCGGCGTCTTGCCCCTGGCCGTCGGACGACAGAAGACGATCGCCCTGATCAAGGACGCCGTCCGCGACGAGAAGGTCATCGGGGTGGTCACCCAGGTGCGCGCCGAGGACGAGGATCCCGGCGCCGACGGCCTGTACACGGTCGGCACCGTGGCGCGGATCGTGAAGCTCTTGAAGATGGGCGAGGACAACTACTCGCTCGTCGTGCAGGGGATCTCGCGCTTCCGCGTGCTCGAGTTCGTCCAGTTCACGCCCTACCTCAAGGCGCGCGTCGAGCTGATCCCCGAGGAGAAGCCGGGTGACGACGTCGAGCTCGAAGCTCTGGCGATCAACCTGAAGAAGCTCGCCCGGGAAGTGATCGAGATGATGCCGGAGATCCCGGCCGCCGCCACCGAGCTGGTGGAATCGATCAGCCATCCGGGCCACCTGGCCGACCTCATCGTCGCCAACATCGACGTCTCGCTGGAGGAAAAGCAGCGCGTCCTCGAGAAGATCGATCTCAAGGAGCGGATGAAGCTCGTCCTCGAGCTGCTCAACCGCAAGCGGGAAATCCTCAAGATTTCCAGCAAGATCGACAGCCAGGTCAAGGGCGAGATGTCCAAGACCCAGCGCGAGTACTACCTGCGCCAGCAGCTCAAGGCGATCAAGGAGGAGCTGGGCGAGCTCGGTGACGACGAGGAGGAGGATCTCGAGGAGCTCGCGGAGCGTCTCAAGAAGGCGGGGTTGCCGCCCGAGGTCGAAAAGGTCGCCAACAAGGAGCTCAACCGGCTCAAGACCATCCCGACCGCGAGCTCGGAGTACACCGTCGCTCGGACCTACCTCGAGTGGCTGGCCGACCTGCCCTGGCAGACGGCCACCGAGGACAACCTGGATCTCGAAAACGCGCGCCAGGTCCTCGACGCCGACCACTACGACATCGAAAAGGTCAAGAAGCGGATCCTCGAATACCTGGCGGTCCGCAAGCTGAAGAACGACATGCGCGGGCCCATCCTCTGCCTGGTCGGCCCCCCGGGCGTGGGCAAGACCTCGCTCGGTCAGTCGATCGCGCGCGCGGTGGGCCGCAAGTTCGTGCGGCTCTCGCTCGGCGGCGTGCGCGACGAGGCGGAGATCCGCGGCCACCGCCGCACCTACGTGGGCGCGCTGCCCGGTCGGATCATCCAGTCGATGAAGAAGGCGGGCACCATCAACCCGGTGATGATGCTCGACGAGATCGACAAGCTGGGGTCCGACTTCCGCGGCGACCCCGCGGCGGCACTGCTCGAGGTGCTGGATCCGGAGCAGAACAACTCCTTCTCCGACCACTACCTCGACGTGCCCTACGACCTCTCGAAGGTGATGTTCATCGCCACGGCCAACCAGCTCGAGCCGATCCCCGCGCCGCTGCGCGACCGCATGGAGATCATCGAGCTGCCGGGCTACACCTTCGACGAGAAGATGCACATCGCCAAGCGCCACCTCATCCCCAAGCAGCTTCGGGAGCACGGCATCACCGACGAGCACCTGGAGCTGACGGACGCGGCGCTGGCCAAGATCATCGTGGGCTACACGCGCGAGGCGGGCGTCCGCAACCTCGAGCGCCGGATCGCCGACGTATGCCGCGCCATTGCCGTGGGTGTGGCCAGCGGGCGGACGGAGAAGCGCGTGGTCGACGAGGGCGATCTCGCCGAGATCCTCGGCCCCGAGAAGTTCTACAACGAGGTGGCCGAGCGGACGGAGATCACGGGCGTGGCCACCGGCCTGGCCTGGACCCCCACCGGCGGTGACATCCTCTTCATCGAGGCGACGAAGATGCCGGGCAAGGGCACGCTCACGCTCACCGGCCAGCTCGGCGACGTGATGAAGGAATCCGCCCAGGCGGCGCTCTCCTACGTTCGCTCCAAGAGCCGCAGCCTGGGGATCGACCCGAGCTTCCTGGAGAAGCAGGACGTCCACATCCACTTCCCCGCCGGCGCGATCCCCAAGGACGGCCCCTCGGCCGGCGTGACCATCGTCACCGCACTGGTCTCGCTTCTGGCCGACATCCACGCCCGCGGCGATACCGCGATGACCGGCGAGATCACCCTGCGCGGGCAGGTCCTCCCGGTCGGCGGCATCAAGGAGAAGGTGCTGGCCGCCCACCGCGCGGGCATCAAGCGCGTGATCCTGCCGGAGCGGAACCGCAAGGACATCGTGGACGTGCCGGAACAGGCGCGGCAGGAGCTGGAATTCGTCTTCGCCTCGCATCTGGACGAGGTGCTGACGGCGGCACTGGACCGGTCGCCCTTCGTCCCGGCGCAGGCGCCGGAGGTGCCGCCCACCGCCGCGGAAGCCCGCGCGTAGGGCGGGTGCCCCACACGGGGCTGCGGGTGCCCCCCGCCTGCCATCGGCGGCACCCGCAGCCTCGGCATCCTGGGTGCCGCGAGCGGGGCGGCGGACGCGTGACGCGGGAGCGGTGGGCAAGCCACTGCTCCCGCTTCATTTTTCTGGGGTGAAGGGGTCGCGACAGCGCCGGTTCTCCGGCCTTCGGGGTCATCCCACACTGGAGCCGATTTTCCTACCAGTTCCGCAGACTTTCCGTCGCTAATCGAAAAACTAGAAGAAAACTGGAGAAGGTTCGTCGACTGGTCTACCCTGCGCCCCAAACGGCGAGCGTCAGCGCTGTCGCCGAGGGGAGAAGGACGATGGTTCAGCCGAGGTGGATCGTCGCGATCGTCGCGGCTCTGGCGGTGCTGGCAGGGTGTGGCGGTGAGCCCACGTCTCCGGGCGGAGAGGCTGGAGCCGGGGGCTTGCCCGCGGGAGGAAGCGGCGGCGGAGAGGGGGGGAGCGGCGGAGGCTCCGGAGGCTCGGGCGGTGCCGGTGGCACGGGCGGCATGCCCCAACGCCCCGAGCCCAAACCCACCGATCCGGACAACTGGTGGCGAGATACGGATTGCGACGGGCTGACCGATGCCGAGGAGTTCGGCACCGTCTACCCGGGTGGCGGGACCACCGACCCGACGAACCCGGATACGGACGGCGACGGGATCCCCGACGGCGTCGAGCTCGGCCGGACCTCGAGCCCGGACCCCTTCTGCGAGCCGTACTTCGTGGGCGACGCCGACCCCACGACCACCACGGATCCGACCAATCCGGATACGGACGGGGATGGCCTGCTCGACGGCGAGGAGGACAAGAACCGCAACGGCCGCGTGGATCCCGGAGAGACGGATCCCAACAACCCCGACACCGACGGCGATGGCCTCCCGGACGGCCTCGAGGTCAAGACGGGCACCGATCCGCTGAAGCGAGATACGGACGGCGACGGCCTCCCCGACGGCGTGGAGGACTCCAACCGCAACGGCATCTTCGAACCCCATCTGCGGGAGACCGATCCGCGCAACCCGGATACGGACGGAGACGGCCTGCTCGACGGCGAGGAGGACCTCAACTGGAACCAGATCGTCGATCCGGGAGAGACCGACCCCCTCGTCCCCGACAATCCCAACGTGGACAGCGACGGCGATGGCCTGACGGACGAGGAGGAGATCCGGCTGGGGACCGATCCGACCGATCCCGATACGGATGGAGACGGACTGACCGACGGCGAGGAGGTGGCCCTGGGCACCAATCCCCTCTCCAAGGACACCGATTGCGATGGGATCTCTGACTTCGAGGAGCTCTCCTTGGGCACGGATCCGCTGCTGGCGGATACGGACGGGGACGGCCTCCCGGACGGATTGGAGCTCGGGCGGACGCAGAGCCCCGAACCTTCGTGCGCGGGCCGATTCCTCCCCGCTCCTTCGAGCGGTCACAACCCCACCGATCCGCTCGAGGCCGACACCGACGGCGACGGCCTCCCCGACGGCGAGGAGGACAAGAACCGCAACGGGCGGATCGATCCAGGTGAGACGGATCCGAGAAACCCGGATACCGACGGCGACGGCGTCCCCGACGGCCAGGAGGTCCTGCTCGGCACCGATCCCCTCTCGAAGGATACGGACTGCGACGGGCTCTCCGACGGCGAGGAGCTCAGCCTCGGAACCGATCCGCTGAATCCCGACACGGACAACGACGGCCTTCTCGACGGCACGGAGGTCGGCAAGACCGCGAGCCCCGAGCCTGCTTGTGCGGATTTCTTCGTCCCGGACCTCGATCCCTCGACCACCACCGATCCGAAGAACGCCGACACGGATGGCGATGGGCTCATGGACGGCATGGAGGACGCCAACCACAACGGTCGCGTGGACGCCGGCGAGACCTCGCCCACCGCGCCGGACAACCATCCGCCCGCGGTGGTGGCGGCCTGCGGCGCGGGCAACACGGCCCCCTTCGGCCTGAGCACCCTTCCCGAGGCGGACGTCCTTCTCGCCACGCACCCCGCCTTCACGGAACACAGCGACCTGGTCGTGGGCGCGCGGACGGTGGGGCGAGCCTTCTACGCCGGCGGTTTCCCGGATCCGATCGCGGGCTTCGTCCTGGTCCGGACGCCTTCGGGCTCGACGGCGGCGCAGGAGGAGTCGGCGATCCGCTCCGCCATCTCCGGCCTGAGCGCGCCCATCACCCAGACCTTCACCACCTGGGACGGCTTCGACGCCGTGCGCGGAACCTATGACCTCACCGCGGGAGGACAGAATCTACGCGCCCGGATCAATTCGGTGATCAGCGCCATCGTCCCCGGCGTCGGCGGGCTGCTGCCCTCCGGCAACGCACCGAACGGTCCCTTCAAGCTGCAGCTCGAGGTGGTGCACCGACATCCGCAGCGCTCGGTGGTGGTCGGCGCGCTCATCCCCGCCAGCGCGTTCGACGGCGACAACCTCTGGCGGATGGACGACCTGGTCAACGGCTCCGCCCTCGCCCAGTTCGGCGACACCACCCACCCGGCCTGCGAGAGCTACGCCAGCGCGCCCTGGCCCAAGGTGGACTTCCTCTGGGTGATCGACAACTCGGGCTCGATGGACGACGACCAGACCGCCCTGGCAGCGGCCGCCGAGGAGATGGCGAACCAGCTCCAGAACGCCACCATCGACTGGAGGATCGCCACCGTCACCACGGACTACGACCAGCGGGGCCCGGGCAGCCTGCGCATCACGGACTTCACCACCGACGTCAGCACCTTCCGGCAGAACGCCCAGCCCGGCACGAACGGAAGCGGCACCGAGCGCGGTTTCCAGCCGGTCAAGTGCGCCCTGCAGGGCGGGACGTCCACCGAGTGCCGCAGCGGCTCGAACACACCCTACTTCCTGCCGGTGGCGGAAAACGATCCCTCCAAGATCCGGCCGGACGCCACGCTGGTGGTGGTCTTCCTCTCCGACGAGGCGGAGCAGTCCAGCGGCACCATCCAGGACTGGGTCAACTTCTTCTCCGACTGGGATCCGAACCGCCCCGGGCAGCAGCGCGCCTTCGTCGCCGGCATCACCCGATGCGAGACCGGAAACGAGTGCAACGACGCGCAGCGCCGCGCCCGCTACACGGACCTCATCACCGCGATGGAGGGCATCCACGGCGAGCTGCCCAAGGCCGGCGAGCTGCACAAGCTCCCGGGCATCATCCGCGCGATCCTGACGGCGGTGATCGGCGCGACCTCGCCCTACGAGCTATCGCATCCGCCGATCTCCACCACGATCAAGGTGGCGATCGACCCGGCGCGGCTCGTGCCGCAGGACCCGGGCCTGCCCACCTGCCCTGCGGGAGACGTCCCGCGCAGCCGGGAAAACGGCTTCGACTACGACGGCGCCTCGCGGAGGCTGACCTTCCACGGAAACTGCCGGCCGCAAAGCGGCGCCCACGCGGACGCGTTGGCGGTGAGCTATCGCTACTGGCAGGACCGGACCGCCGATCCCTTCCCCACGGTACCCTGCGGCGGTCCCTGCGAGCCTCCCCTGGTGTGCAACCCGGACACCAACCAGTGCGAGTGTCCGTGGAACTGCGGCGGCCGGCCTCCGAGCAGCAACTACGCCTGCGACATGGCGAGCTGCCAGTGGTACTGCCCGGCCGACTGCGGTAGCTACCGCCCTGGCCCCGGCTTCGTCTGCGACCCGGCCTCCTGCACCTGGGTCTGCGACGAGACCTGCAACGGACAGCCCCGCCCCGGCCCCAACCACCTCTGCGACCAGGCGAGCTGCACCTGGGTCTGTCCGGAGGACTGCGGGGGCCTGGCGCCGACCCAGTTCTGCGACCGCCTCGCCTGCCAGCCGCGCTGCGCCCCGGATTGCGGCGGGCTCTGCGCACCGAACTTCGTCTGCGACACGCCCACCTGCGAGTGCGTCTGCCAGGGGCCCAGCGCCACGCCCGCGCCCGGCTTCGTCTTCGACGAGGAAAGCTGCAGCCTGGTCTGCGACGTCGACCAGCTCGAGTGCACGGGCAACCGCGTCCCCGATCCGGACACCTGCCAGTGCGTCTGTCCGGAGGACTGCGGCGGCTGCGACGGCATCTGCCACCAGGCCACCTGCTCCTGCGTGCAGATCGAGTAGTTGTCCAGAACCCTTGGCCTTTCCCATGTCGCCGCCGCTTCCTAGAATGGCGGCGACATGGGAAAGCGGATCGGCCTTCTCACGGGGGGTGGCGACTGCCCGGGCCTGAACGCGGTGATCCGGGCCGTCGTCAAGAGCGCGAACCATCGCGGTTGGGAGGTCCTCGGCTTTCTCTACGGCTTCCAGGGGGTCGTGGAGGAGATCGAGCCCGTCCGCCTCGGTCCCGAGCAGGTGCGGGGCATCCTCGCCCGGGGCGGGACGATCCTCGGGACCTCCAACAAGGCCAATCCCTTCGCCTATCCCGTCCGGCACGGGGACACGTGGCGGGACGAGGACCTTTCCGACCTCGCCGTCGCTCGCCTTCGGCGCCTGGGCATCGACGCGCTGATCTGCATCGGCGGTGACGGAACCCTGCAGATCGCCCACGGCCTGGCGAAGAAGGGCGTGCCGGTGGTCGGCTGCCCCAAGACGATCGACAACGACCTTTCGGAAACGGACGTCACCTTCGGCTTCGACACGGCGCGGGAGACGGCCACCGACGCGGTGGGCAAGCTCACCACCACCGCCGAATCGCACGACCGCGTGATGATCCTCGAGGTGATGGGCCGCAACTCCGGCCACATCGCCCTGCACGCCGCCATCGCGGGCGGCGCCCACGTCGCGCTGATCCCCGAGATCCCGTACCGCATCGAGCCGGTGGTGGCGAAGATCCGCCGCCGTCGCGAGCAGGGCCAGAGCTATTCCATCGTCGTGGTGGCCGAGGGCGCCTACCCGGTGGGTGGGAGACAGGCGGTGGCGGATCCGGCCAGCGCCATCCCCGGGCGCGGGGTCGTCCGCCTCGGCGGCGCGGGCAAGGTGGCCGCCGACCTTCTGCGCCCGCTGGTGCAGGAGCACGAGATCCGCGTCACCGTCCTCGGTCATCTCCAGCGCGGCGGCACGCCCACCGCCTTCGACCGGATCCTCGGCTCCCGGTTCGGCTGCCGCGCGGTGGAGCTGGTGGAAGAAGGCCTTTTCGACCACATGGTCGCCCTGCACGGAAGCGACGTGGTGGCAGTACCCCTCGAGCGCGCCGCCAAGACGCGCCTGGTCGATCCGAACGGCGAACTCGTCCGGGTCGCCCGACAGCTCGGCATCATCTTCGGCGACGAGGAGGTGGACGCGGTTTGAACGGGCGGCAGCTCGATCGCTACCTCCTCCAGGAGCCCATCGGCAGCGGGGGCATGGCGGTGGTCTACCGCGCGGTGGACACCGTCCTCGGCCGGGAGGTTGCGGTCAAGGTCATGCACCCGCATCTGGCCTCGCGCGAGGAGAGCCGGAAGCGGTTCTTTCGCGAGGCCCAGGCGGTCGCGCGCCTTCGCCACCGTTCGATCGTCGAGATCTTCGACTACTCCGGGGATCGCGCCGATTCGAGCTACATCGTCACCGAGCTCGTCCGCGGGCGGACCTTGCGCGTCTTCGGGGAGGAGGTGGGCTTCTTCCTCCCCGAGGTCGCGGCGATGATCGGCGTCGAGCTCTGCGACGCCCTCCAGCACGCCCACGAGCAGGGGGTGATCCACCGCGACCTCAAGCCGGAAAACGTGATGGTGAGCGAGGACGGAGTCCTCAAGCTCATGGACTTCGGCATCGCTCGCATCCTCGAGACCGACGAGCGGATGACGATGACCGGGGCGCTGGTGGGTTCGCCCCACCACATGGCCCCGGAGATCATCGAGGGCAAGGAGGCGACGGTGGCCTCGGACATCTTCTCCATGGGAACCATCCTTTACTGGATGGTTACGGGGAAGATGGCCTTCGAGGGGAAAAATCCCACCCACTCGCTGCGGCGGATCCTCGAGGGCGACTTCGCCGACCCGCGGCTGCTCAGTCCTGCCTGCCCCGGCTCGCTGGCGGAGGCCATCGTCCGCTGCCTGCGCCGCGATCCGGCGGAGCGCTTCGGCTCGGCGCGCGAGCTCGGCGAGGCCCTCCTCGTCTCCCTGCGGGACGTGGGCCTCGACCGCATCGACGAAGAGCTCTCGGCCTTCTTCGCCGATCCCCCCGGCTACGCCGCCTCGCGGACCGAAACGATCTGCGCCAGGCTCCTCGAACGCGCCCGAGAGGCGCGCGCCGCGCGCCGGCCGGCGTTGGCGCTCGCCTACCTCGACCGCGTGCTGGCCCTGCGACCGGAGGACGAGGCCGCGCGCACCCTGCTTCGGCGGCTGCACGCCGCGGCCCGCCGCCGCACCTGGCTGGCGCGAGGAGCGGGGGCCGGCGCGGTGCTGGCGCTGGTCGCCCTGATCGTTCGCATCGGGGGTTCGGAGCCGGAACCCGCGCCCCCGCCGCCCGAGCCCGCGGTGCCGACGATGGCGGAGGCGCCCTCCGCCCCGCCTCCGGAGGAGCCCGAACCCGCGGCCCCGGAGAAGAGCGCGGCGAGACCGAGCGCTCCGCCCTCGCGGCCTGTGGCGGCGGACACCGCCCGGGCAGCCGAGCCGACGCCCCAGCCAGCGGAGGCGAAGGCGGAGCCCCCGGAGGAGAGCCGGCCTCCCGCGCTCCGGGAGGTCCAGCTTCGCTGGGTTCCCCAGGGCGCGGTCCTCTACATCGACGGTACCCTGGTGGAGACGGTGGCGCCGAGCTGGACGGGCGAGCTGGCCGAGGGAGAGCACCGGATCGCCCTCCTCCACTCCGCCTGCTGCCATCCCCACGAAGAACTCCTGGTGGTCGAACCGGGCGAGGGCCCCATCCGCCGCAGCATCGCTCTGGCTCCCAAGGAGAGCGGCTGGTTCGTGGTCGAGTGTAGCGATCCCGACGCCGAAGTCTGGCTCGACGGCACGTTCCGCGGTACGGTGGCGGAGGTCCGCAAGAAGGGTGGCGTGGCCGTGGCCTTCTCCAAGAGCGACACCGGCCGCGAACGGTACGTCAAGACCGTCCGCTTCGACCTGATCCCGCCCCAGGGCGCCGACTGGGAACCCGTGCAAGGCGAAGTCGTCGTCCGGGCGGGCCAGCGGACCCGGACGGAGCCCATGCCTTGCAAGGAGCTCGCCCGGCGGTGAAAAGGCTCGTCCTCCTCGTCCTCTTCGTCTTCCCTCTCGCCGCCGCAGCTTCTCCCCCGGAGGAGCTCCGACGCGCGCTCGATCTCTTCGAGTATGGCGAATACGAAGAGGCGCGCCGCATCGCCGAATCCCTGCTCGCCCGAAACGTCCTGGCCACGGACGAGCAGCTCATCGACGCCAATCGAATCGTCGCCCTCGCCTACCTCTACAGCCACCATCCGGAGCGGCTGGAACGCGCGCAGCAATACTTCCTGCAGCTTCTCTCCATCGAGCCGGATTACCGCCTCGACCCCTTCTTCACCCCGCCGGCGGCGCTGGAGTTCTTCGAGCAGGTTCGGCAGGAAAACGAAGAAAGGCTCGCGCCCATCCGCGAACAGCGGCGCCTGGCCAAACAAGCGCGCGCCGCGGAGGAAGCGGCCCGGAGGCGCTTCCTCGAGGAACGGGCGCGGGAGCGGGAAAGCCGCGCCCCGCCGACCGTCCGCTACCTGCAGAAGAACCACGTTGCCCTCGTCTTCCTCCCCTTCGGCGCCGGTCAGTTCCAAAACGGCGACCGCACCGCCGGCATCGCGCTGGCGGGCATCCAGCTCGCCGCCGGGCTGACCAGCCTCGGCAGCTATCTGGTGGTGGAGAACCTCAAGAACGACAACGGCCGCTACGATCCCCCGCAGATCCGCACCGCGCGGACGTTCGACACGATCAAATGGGTCTCGGGCGGCATCTTCTACGCCGCCTGGCTCTACGGCATCCTCGACGCCTGGCGAGGCTTTCAGCCGGAGGTACTCCTCGAGGCGCCCGCGATCGCGCCGGAGGTCTCGGTCTCCGGGGATGGCGCGAGCCTCGGCATTTCGCTACGGTTTTGACATGCACAAGGTGGCCTCGCTGGTCGTACGGACAGCGGACGGCAAGGAGCGAAGACACCCACTCGTCAAGCGACTGGTTTCCGTCGGCCGCTGCGCCGACAACGACGTGGTCGTCGAGGACCCGGCCCTTCCCGATACCGCCCTCCATCTGCAGCGCGAGGGAGAGCGTCTGGCCGTCGTCGCCCTCGACGGGCCCTTCCTCCACAACGGTAAGCGGCGCGCCCGCGCCTGGCTGGAGCCGGGCGACGTGGTCTCCCTCGGCTCGATCACGCTCACCCTGGCCGAGGCCGCGCCGGACCCCCCGCCCTCCACCGATCGGAGGGTGGACGCCGTCGTCGTCCTCGACCGGCTCCACGCCTTCTCGCAAAAGGTTCTCGGCGACCACCCGACCGAAGAGGTTCTCGAGAACCTGATGGACATCGCCATCGAGCTGACCGGGGCCGACAAGGGCTTCTTGATCCTTCTCGAGGGCGAAAGCTTCCGCGTGGAGGTGGCGCGCAACGGCGACGGAACCACCATCGTCGACGCGCAGGGCCGCATCTCCGACACCATCGTCCAGCAGGTCGTCGA
>Ga0079224_100008143_pt1 | contig 14159 bp, 11 predicted proteins | sample Stecom2015_FD_80414 | JGI IMG/M metagenome (GOLD analysis project Ga0079224, IMG submission 80414) | Agricultural soil microbial communities from Utah to study Nitrogen management - Steer compost 2015 | ecosystem: Environmental > Terrestrial > Soil > Agricultural land | place: USA: Utah...
ACGGCCAGGGTCTTGCCCTTGAGGGGCGACATGGAACCGTCCTTCATCGTATAAACTTTCAACATCTTTTGGTCCTTTCTAAAACCTCATCGAGCCGGAACGGTCCCGAAACGCCTATGCCGCCCCATCGGGCGGCCGCGCCCGGAGGGCGATCGGCGAAATCAGGGCGGGAAATTAGCAAAAAATCGGCTTTTCCAGAAGTATTCGAATCGGCATTTCCTTTCAGGTCAGGAGCAAGGCTTGGCCGACCGTGACCATATCCTGCTTGACCCTCTCCTTTTCCTCCGGCCCGCGCGGATGGAAAGCCGCAGCCCGGGCCGCCCAGCGCCTTTTCTATGTAAAACCGCTATCCTGAGAGGCGGTAGGCCGACCATGAGGCCCGGCGAAATACCCGGCGGTTCAACCAACCGGAACCGCCGTTCCGGATCCGGTTTCGAACCGCTTGCGCCCGGCCATATAGACCATCGAAGCCAGCAATCCCAACATCAGATAAATCAGGACTGCCGCGAACACCAATTGTTCTTCCCTGCCCCCTTGGACCTGGGCCACCGAAAGCGCCACCCCCGGATGCCGCATGGCGGTGGAGAAGGCCAGCACGGTGCGGTCTTCGGCATCCATTCCGCCGAGCAGGTCTCCGACCAGGAACCCCAGCAGGGCGAATCCCCCCAAAGTGATCAAGGTCGAGGGCTTGACCAGGGTGAAGACTGCGTCGCGCAAGTCGAAAAAAATCAGCAGCATGCTTAGAAGCAACAGGGCCATGGCGAGCGAAGGCAAAAAGCGACCCGCCAGGTTTTTCGCCAGGGACGGAGCCAAGGCGCGGGTAATCAGCCCCAGACCCAAGGGCAGAAGCACGCTGGTAAGGACCACGGGCAGGATATCCATGGGCGTACGATGGAGCTGCACCGCGTATATTCTGGAGAAAACGGCCACCGCCAGGGGGACTACGAGGACCGACAGTACGGCGGTGATGGCGAGCAGGCTGATCGTGTATTCGGGCCTGCCGCCCATTTTTATCGCCCGCAGGGGCAGGAAAGGAGGGACCGGCGAGACGGAAAGCGCGATCAGCGCCAATTCCACGGCGGGGTGGAAGTCGAGAAGCAAGGTGGCCACGACGGCGAAGGCCGGCATGATCACGGCCATGGAAAGCACCGAAATCAGCAAGGCCCGGGGATGGCGGAAAAGAAAAAAGGCGTCCCGATGGGAGGCCTTCAATCCGATGGAGAATACGGTGAGAAACAGGCTGACCTGGAATACGAAGGCGATCAAATTGCTCCATTGCATGACTTGCGCCCTCTTTCCGGCCGGCCGGCATCAGTCCATTTTCAACATCATTTCGAACCGCTCCTCCAGGCTCAATCCGGTTCCCGCCACGGGGAATTCGAATGTGGCCGATCGGATGGTTCCGCCCGTAAAGGGAAACTCAGGGTTGCCGGGCGGATAAGTCATACTCACGGGAGAAATCTTGTCCACGCCCACGTCGTACGATTCGAAACCGAAACGGGCCCGTACCTGCTTCTCGATCCGGCCTTCGCCGCAAGGCGTGCCGTTGATCAAAAGCCGGACCAGGGCCGGTCCGCCGGGAACATCCCCCTCCACCGAGAACAAGGCCGTGAGTTCGATATCCCCGGGAGGAACGGGCGTGTCGGAGACGATTTCATAGCGTTCGGTATCGAACCAATTATAGTGGTAAACCAGCCGCCGGTCCCGGATGAAAAAGGACCATCCCGCGGCCTTGCCGCCCAGGCAGACGAGCACGCCTTCGGCTCCGGTTTCCGGAATGCCGGCCTCCACGGTGATGCTGTGGTTCACGTTATGGGTCCTGGGGCCGGCCCCTTCGGGCAGGCGTATCATCCCCGGGTAAAGGGTTATCTTGTCCCGGCCGGCGAAAAAGCCGGGACGCAGATTGACGTCCAGGCGTTCCGCCATGCGGTCGTCGAGGGGGAGCACATTGTGCCGCGCGGCCTCGGCCATGAACAGGTCCTGGAGTTCCCTGAGTTTTTCCGGATGGTTTTCGGCCAAATCCTCGGATTGGCTGAAGTCCACTGCGATATGATACAGTTCCCACTTTCCGGCATCCGGGGAGGTCTCCCGGGAGGCCCAGGGCAGTCGGGCGTGCCGGAGGCTGGCCATCCATCCGTCGGAATACATGGCGCGATGCCCGATCATCTCGAAATATTGTTCGCGCCTGCGGCTGGGCCCCGACGCCGCCTCCGCGGAAAAGGAATAGGCAATGCCGACGCCCTCGACGGGCTTCTGCGGCACGCCGTTCACGATCGACGGCTGGGCTATCCCCACGACTTCCAAAAGAGTGGGGTAAATGTCGATGACATGGTGGAATTGGTAGCGCAGGCCTCCCACGTCGGCGATTCGTTCCGGCCACGACACGATGAGGCCGTTGCGCGTGGCTCCGAAATGGGACGCGACCTGCTTGGTCCATTGGAAAGGAGTGTCGCCGGCCCAGGCCCAGCCCACTGGGTAATGCGGGGTGGTTGCGGGAAGGCCGATTTCATCGATGCGCGGAAGCAACTGGCGGATATCGGGCATGGTTCCCGTCAGGGACATCATTTCGTTCAGGGTCCCGGTCAGGCTGCCCTCGCCACTCGATCCATTGTCTCCCAGTATGTACAAGACCAGGGTGTTTTTCAATTCGCCCGAGTTTTCCAAGTGATCGAGCAGCCGCCCTACCTCGTGATCGGTGTGCGCCAGGTAATCCGCGAAGTTCTCGGCGAATCGGGAAAACAGGCGTTTATCCTCCGGGGTGCAGGAATCCCAGGCCGGGATTTCCACCGGACGATCCGTAAGCCTGGTCCCTTCGGGAACGACCCCCATTTTGGATTGCCGGCGGAATACCTGCTTACGGTATTCGTCCCAACCCATGTCGAAGCGCCCCTTATGGCGGCCGCGCCAATCCAAGGGAGGCTGATGCGGCGCATGCGCCGCCACGGGGGCGAAGTAGGCGAAGAAGGGGCGCTCGGGAGCGATGGCCTTCTGGCCGCGCATCCAGGCGATGCAATCGTCGGCGAGATCGGTAGTGAGGTGGTAGCCCGCTTCGGGGCCGCGGGGCGCATCGACCGGGATCGTGTCCCGGTAGAGACTGGGGTGGAAATTGTCGGTTTCCCCTCCCACGAAGCCATAGAAATAGTCGAACCCCATCCGGGTCGGCCACAAATCGAAAGGGCCGGCCGGGCTCGTCCGGGTATCCGGCACATTGTGGTTCTTGCCCCACCACCCGGAGGCGTAGCCGTTCTGCCCGAGCAATTCCGCGATCGACGCGCAGCTTTTGGGGATGATGCCGGTATAGCCGGGAAATCCGGTCGCGATTTCCTGGACCACCCCCGTGGAAACCGTATGGTGGTTGCGCCCCGTCAACAGGGCCGCGCGGGTAGGCGCGCAAAGCGCCGTGGTATGGAACTGACAGTACCGGAGGCCGGAGGCGGAAAGCCGATCGCAAGCGGGCGACTCGATGAGCCCTCCGAATGCGTTCATCCAGCCGTAGCCGACATCGTCGAGAAGCACGACCAGGATGTTGGGGGAGCCGGCCGGCGCCTGGGGAACCTTGGGATAGTCGGGCCGGGATTGGAGGTAAGACATACCGATCCTGGCGTCCGGGAACCGGTATTCGGGGAGCGGGTATACATTCCGATCCACCTTGGTCGGAAAGGAGGCCTCGGGCTGGTCCGGGGTCGGGTTTTCATCGTTCAGAGCCATTCGGGATCTCCCTTCCGGTCGCGCCGACATGAGAACCGGACAAACTCCAGGGTCCGCGCGCGGAACGCGCTTCCCGAGGCGGTCCTCGGGACATTTTCCGAAACGGGTCATGCAGGGCGGGTATGTTTTAAAACTAACCTCCATCGTCTGCCGTCAGCAAGCGCAAAATCCAGGGCGCCTCCCGCAGGCCCAGCGTGCGCCGCGCGAGTTTGGAGGCTTGCCCGCGCGAACCACTCTATATTGTTTATCAAAAACCCCCCGGATTGCCGGTAAATAAATCCGGCATTCCCGCGACGAACCCGAACGTAGCCGCCCAGGTACCTGTATGCCGACAGTAGTAAAACCGAAAGAAGGGGAAAAACCCGAATGGACCATGAGCCAGGAGCGGGCCCTTTTGGAGAGAATCGTATATCATCGCTTCAATGTTTTCATGGTGATCGTGACCGTGATAACGACATCCATGCTCCGCTCGGATTCCTTGTTCGTACTGAAATCGGCGTTGGGCATAGGGTTGGGTATTTCCCTCCTTTTCCTCCTTTCCCTGAACAAACATCAGAAAAGGCTGAACGCGACCCTGAATTACCTGGTGGAAATACCCGAGCATCCCGTCGCCATTCTGAACAAAATCCTCGGTCCCGACCCCAGCAAAGGGATCGTCGGATTCACCATACCTCTTATCTGCATTATTTGCCTTGTGCTGGCCAACATATTGATTTGGACCTTTCCTCCCAGTTTTTTTGATTGATCCATCCGCCCCGGGCGCGGGGGGGTTCGGTCAAAGCCGCCGATAAGCCGACGGCCGCCCATCGCCGCATTTTTTATCTTTCAGGGCATGTTCGAACAACTTTCCGACAAGCTCGAAGGCATTTTCAAGCGCCTGCGCGGCCAATCCCAGCTGACCGAAGAGAACGTGGCCGAGACCTTGCGGGAAATCCGCGTGGTGCTGCTATCCGCCGACGTGAACTTCAAAACCACCAAGGATTTCATCAATTCGGTCAAGGAAAAGGCCATCGGCGCGCAAGTGCTGCAATCCCTGAGCCCGGGCCAATTGATGGTCAAGGTGATTCACGATGAACTGGTCGCCCTGCTGGGCGGAGAGGCCGAGGAGCCTTCCTTTCAGGGCTCGCCCCCTTTCCAGGTGCTGATGATGGGCTTGCAGGGATCGGGCAAAACCACTGCATGCGGCAAGCTGGCGCTGCATCTGCGCACCCATTGGCGTAAAAATCCCCTCTTGGTGGCCTGCGACGTGTACCGCCCCGCCGCCATCGACCAGATCAAAATCATCGGGAAATCCCTGGGCATTCCCGTCTTCGAAGAAGGCCAGGGGGATCCGGTGCGCATCGCCGAGAACGGCCGCAAATTCGCCAAGGACAACGGCCACGATCTGGTCATTTACGATACCGCGGGCCGCCTGCAAATCGACGACGAGCTGATGGCGGAACTGGAACGCATCATCGCCGCGGTGAAACCCCAGGAGAAGTTCTTCGTGGCCGACGCCATGACCGGCCAGGAAGCCGTGAACGTCGCCAAATCGTTCCACGACCGCCTGGATTTCACGGGCGTGATCCTGACCAAGATGGACGGCGACGCCCGCGGCGGCGCGGCCCTTTCCATCAAGTCGGTGACGGGGAAACCGATCCGTTACGTGGGGACGGGCGAAAAACCCGACGCCATGGAAGTATTCCATCCCGACCGCATGGCCTCGCGCATACTGGGCATGGGCGACGTGCTCACCCTGGTCGAGAAGGCACAGGCGGTTTACAACGAGCAGGAAGCCAAAAAGCTCGAAAAGAAATTCAAGCAGAACAAGTTCGATCTGGACGACTTCCTCCAGCAATTGCGCCAGGTGAAGAAGATGGGATCTCTCACGGATCTGGTCTCCATGATTCCCGGCATGAGCAAGATGGCCGACGCCAAGGTGGACGACAATCAGCTCGTGCGGGTAGAGGCCATCCTCAGTTCCATGTCGGCGCATGAGCGCAAATCGCCCAGGATAATCGGCGGCAGCCGCCGCCGGCGCATCTCCCGGAGCAGCGGCACCTCCCTTCAGGAGGTGAACCAGGTGCTCAAGCAATTCGAGCAGATGCAGAAGATGATGAAGCAGTTTTCGGGCATGGCGGGCAAGATGGGAGGCATGCGCCAGATGCAGAAAATGATGCAGAAGGGCAGGGGCATGCCGGGGATGTAGGTGACGTAATTCCGGCTTCGATGCGTCAAACCCACGTATGCCCGCGTCTAATCTTCCGACCGGGGCCGATAGGTCCCCTCCGCCATTGCAACCCAAGGAAACGCCCGCCATGAAAAACCCGATTCTTTCAACTCTCCTTTGCGCCGCCCTTCTCGGTTGTTCGGGCGGGAAATCCACGGATCCGGCCGAAGCTGACGGGCCGGGACCGAACTCCGCCGAAATCCATTCCTATATCGTTTCCGGCTCCCGGATCATCACCCCCGCCTACGTGGATACCAGCTATTTTTGTTTCGGATCCGAATTGGAAATCGACACGTCCATGGTTGAGGCGGATACCGTGACGTTTTCGGTAACGGACGAAAGCCTCACTCTGATTTCCCGCACCGAAACAACCGCCTCGGGGGCCGTAGTGGAATGGCTGAGCGAATTTACCCGGAGCGGTTCCGGCACCGGGCTCATTGGGACCTGGAAGGACGGATCAGGCGGTTACCGATTGGTTTCCGGCGAGCTTACCCAAGAGGATAAAGCCGTGATCGACGAGGAGATATCCCTGGGCGAGCGGTTCGGCCGGTTTTACGAGACCTCTTTCACCTTTACCGAGAATACCATAACCTCCTCCACGGACATACTCACGGCCGAGCTGTTCGTATCCGAATGGAACGAGCCCTTATTTCCCGGCGATGAGCCGGACAGTGCAAACTACGACATCACCATCCGGACCTTGGATAAATATACGGTGGAACTGGAAGGCAACAGGACCGGAGAAACCGTCCGGATCAAAATCCTGCCGAATGGCGACCGCACCTATTCCAGCAGCGACGCCTCGAATGCGCAGAGCCTTTATGTGGAGGATTCAAAAACCTGTCCCAATCCAATGGAGCCTTTCTGGTACATCAACTTTTTGGACGGGAATTCCCTGGAAAACGAGATAGATGCTGCTGCGAAAACCGGCAAAAACGGCAGAAAAGGCCGCCAACCACCGCATTTTCCCTTCTTCCCTTTAAAACCTGCCTCTATCTTTCTAAATTAGCCCATCTTGGAAATTTCCCCGGAGGAGCACCTTTGTCCGTTGTAATCAGATTGTCCCGTCAGGGGCACACCCATCGTCCCTTCTATCGCATCTCCGTGGCGGATCAGCGCAAAGCGGCCACCGGAAGATTCCTACAGCATATCGGCTACTACGACCCCGCTCAGAATCCCCCGACCATCAAGGTCGATGAGGCCAGCGCCTTGAAGTGGCTGAACGTGGGCGCCCAGCCCTCCGATACCGTCCGCTCTCTGCTCCAGCATCAGGGAATCATGGACAAGTTCGGCAAGTCCAGAACCGGCAAGACAGTGCCCGATGGTGTGGGCAAGATCGTGACCTGGAAGGCCAAGAAGCCCAAGATTCATAAGAAGCAGAAGGAAGCTCTGGCGAAAGAGGCAGAAGCCGCCGCGAAGGCCGCAGAAGCAGCAGCCAAAGCCTCTGCCGAAGCGGCATCTGCGGCCGAAGCCACTCCCGCGGCTTAAGCCCCTTTCTGCCCTGAGTTCGCCGGCGGCCGGCATTCGGCCATCGGCGCGATCGACAATCCGGTAACCGGGGCGCATCGCCCCTTTCTTTTGAAACGCTTCTCGGCATTTTTTTTTCGCGCCGCATCTCCCCTGCCGGAGGCGGCCGGTAAGTCCAGCTCATGAGCTCCGCATCCGACAACTTCATCCTCATCGGGTACACCCAAAAACCGTATGGTCTTTTGGGCGAATTGAAAGTGCGTCCCGCCACCTTTGATTTCGATCGGCATTCCTCCCTGAAAACGGTCTATTTCAGAAAAAAAACCGCCGAGGAGCCCATCGCCTTGGAAATTCGGGCCACCCGGGCCGAAGGCGAAAATTGGTACCTCAAATTCAAGGATATGAAAACGCCCGAATCCATCGCCCATTTGAGCGGGGGGCAATTGCTTATCCCGGCCGAGGAGCGCCTGGAACTTCCCGAGGATATGGTTTATGTATCCGATGTGCCGGGTATGGCCGTGGTAGATGAAAACGGGCAGGATCTGGGCCAGGTTCTCGAGGTGCTGGAACAGGGGCCTAATGACTTGCTGGTGGTGGGAACCGCCAAAAAGGAAATCCTGATTCCCTGGAACGATCATTTCGTTACCCTGGTGGATAAGGCCAACCGCCTGGTGAAGGTGGATATCTCCACCCTGCGGGAATTGCTGTGAGAATCGACGTTCTCACTTTATTTCCGGAAATGTTCGCGGCCCTGGATGCCAGCATTCCCGGACGCGCCCGCAAAGCCGAATCCCTCACCCTGAAATGCCATTATTTGCGGGATTTCGCCATCAACAAATACGGCCAGGTGGACGATGTCCCTTTCGGGGGTGAAGCCGGAATGGTACTGCGCCCGGAACCGCTCAAAAAGGCCTTGGACCATATTCTGGAGGAATTGGGTTCCGCCCGGCCCCATGTGGTGCATATGAGCGCCCAAGGCCGGATTTTCACCCAGGAAAGAGCCAAGGAATTGGCTAAAATGGAAAATCTTCTTATAATTTGCGGCCACTATAAAGGCATCGATCAGCGTTTCGCCGATGCCTTTGTGGATGAGGAACTTTGCGTCGGTGAATACGTCGTCTCGGGGGGTGAACTTCCCGCCATGATCGTCATCGATTCGGTAGCCAGGCTTTTGCCGGGTGTACTGGGGGACATGGCCTCGGCGGAAACCGATTCCTTCTACCTGCCCAACCGATTGGGATGGCCCGTGTACACGAGGCCGCAGGATTTCGAAGGCAGGACGGTGCCGGAGGTGTTGGTTTCCGGGCACCATGAGAACATCAGGAAATGGCGCATCAAGGCCAGCCTGGAATTGACACGGAAGAATCGCCCCGACTTGTTCCCCAAACTGGAGCTGTCGGACGAAGAGAGAAAGATTTTAGGGAGCCGATAGGCCCCGAGAAGGAAAGAAAGGACCCACCATGCATCCCACGGTAGCCGCCATACATCGAGCCAATCTTCGCACCGACACGCCCGAGTTCCGGGCCGGAGACACGGTCAGCGTGGACTTCAAGGTGATCGAAGGCACCAAGGAACGCGTCCAGACCTTCACGGGCGTGGTCATCCAGCGCCGCGGAACCGGCGTGTCCGAAACCTTCACGGTTCGCAAGATTTCCAACAACGTGCCGGTGGAGCGCATTTTCCCCCTCCATTCGCCGCGCATCGCCGCCATCAAGGTGAACCGTCTGGGCAAGGTTCGCCGCGCCCGCCTGTTCTACATGCGCGATTTGTCGGGCAAAGCCGCCCGCATCAAGGAACGCACCAAGGCCGAGCCCGTCGCGGCAGCGGCCAATGGGACCGCTCCCGCCGGCGAAACCAAGTCGTCCAAGGTCAAAGCCGCCAAGGCAGCCAAAGCCAAGGCCGAAGCCGCCGTCTAAGAACCAGTCCCCGGACTCGGATGGCCTAAGGAGGGCTTTCCGGAACCCGGGGAAATCGAAAATCACGATACCAGGGCCGGTTACCGCAATGCGGGAACCGGCTTTTTTTTCTCCCGCCTCCTGGCTTTCTCCACTCTCCCGGTTTTCTCCGCCAGCCCGGCGCGCTTTGTTCCGGGGATGTCCCTCTGCAACAGAAGGCACCCTTGCATGCGGTGCGTTGTATGCGACGTAATGACTCGCACAAATTTTCAACGCGTCCGCCTTTCCGAATAATACCTTTCCGGGAATGCCCGTTACATTGCCGTCCAAGGCCCTTGGAAGCTCCACCTTTCCCGTCGAGGCCACCCACTCCGACGACTCTCTTCCCTGGGGTGAAAAAACGCGGCGCCCATGGCTGGCGCGATTCTGCCTGGCCAATCTGGGAACCTTAGGTGTGCTGGCCTGCGCCTTGGCCCTGGGAAAGCCCGCAGCCGCGCATCTGTTCCTCCTCCCCATCGCTTGGTCCTTTCTGATCCTGTTCGACTGGGCGGAGCGGAAAACGGTGATTTACGGGGTATCGTTCAACTCCCTGCTCTTCCTGGGGGTCACGGCTTACGGGCCGGAACGCGGAATGCTCCTGGAGCTTTCCCCGGAAAAACTGAGGGTGCTGCGCTTCTGGACGATGGCGGCCGCGCAGGCCCTGCAAATCTCCGTCGCCCTGCATTTCTTCCTCGATAACCGCCGCAAGGAAACCGCCCTGGCCGAGGCCGGCGAATCCGCCCGCATCGCCGATCAGGCCAAAAGCCGGTTTCTGGCGAATATGAGCCATGAAATCCGCACGCCTCTCAACGGCATCCTGGGCATGTCCAGCCTCCTTATCAAGTCCGGGATGCCCGAGGAACAGAAGGACATGGTCGAGGGCATCCAGACTTCCGGATTCGAACTTATGTCGGTAATCGGGGAGATTCTCGATCTTTCCAAACTCGAAGCAGGCAAAATGCGATTGGAGACCACCCCGTTCATGCTGTCACCCTTGCTGGAGTCGGTGCTGAAACCCTACGAAATGGAGACCAGACGCAAGCGGCTGCTGTTCGGCGTGGAAATCGAGCCCGGCCTTCCCGCGTGCCTTTCGGGGGATTCCACGCGGCTGGGGCAGGTGATCCGCAACCTGCTCGACAATGCCGTGAAGTTCACGTCGGAGGGCGGGGTGACCATAAGGATACGGAGGGGCGCCGCCGCCGAAGGCCCGGAAGCGCGGTTTCTCCTGGAAGGCGAAGTGGAGGACAGCGGAATCGGAATCGCGGAAGCGGACCAGGCCCAGGTCTTCCAGCCTTTTTCCGGGGCCACCGGGTCCTCCGGCTCCGGCATGGGGGGCACGGGCCTGGGGCTGTTCATTTGCAAGCAGATGGTGGGATTGATGGGAGGAACCATCGGGTTCCGTTCCCGGCCCGGGGAAGGCAGTATTTTCCACTTCTCCATTCCATTTGCCGTTGCAGAAGAAAAAACCGGCCCGGCATCCGCCGGGGCGGATCGGGAATGGATCGGAGAACACCGCCTGGCCGCATCCGAGGCCCGCCTGCTTATCGTGGAAGACCACCTTCTCAACCAGAAGGTGCTGTCGGGCTTCCTTGCGCAGCTCGGCTGCCGGGCGGATGCGGTTTCGGGAGGGGCGGAAGCCATCGAAGCCTGCGCCGTTTTCCCGTACGATCTGATCTTCATGGATTGCCATATGCCCCGCATGGACGGCTATGAATGCACCCGCATACTCCGGTCGCCCCGTTTTTCCGGCAGGAGGCCCGTGATAATCGGCGTCACCGCCGATGCCATGCAAGGGGTCCGGGAAAAATGCATGGAGGCGGGCATGGATGAGGTCGTCACCAAACCCATCCTTGCGGGCCAATTGCAAAAGGTCCTTTCCCGCTGGATACGCCTGGCCAAGACATCTCCGGTTCCCGGCTCGGCGATTCCCCCTTCGGAATGGGTCGACGTACGGCATTTGCGCGAGATGGATGAGTGGATCCGTTCCTATGATCCCGCGTTCTGGAGGCGGGCCGAGGACCAATTCCGGGGATCCGCCCTGCGCCTTATTTCGGCGATGAGGGAAAGCGCGTTGGGAGGCAGGATTCCGGAAGCCAGCGGGGCCGCCCACTCGCTCAAAGGCCTGTGCCTGATGATGGGCTTGAGTCGCATGGGGGCGGTCTGCCTGAGCCTGGAGTCGATTTCCGAGGAAGGGCCCGATTCGGAATGGATCGACACCATAACCAGCCTGGAAACCTACCTGGAGCCTTCCCTGGAAGAGATGCGCAAACAAGTGGGTCAAGGCTGAACGCAATGGCCGGTTCCATGCGACTGCTCGGGCAATCCGCCCGATACATCCGAGGGCTGTTCCACATGGGGACGGACGAGTCGATGGATCCGCGCATCGCCAAGCGCATCGTCCTAAGCAACCAGATCTCACTTTCCATCGCCGCCCTGAGCGCTCCTTACGTCCTGATTTATTTGGTGAACGGCGCCGGAGTTATGGCATGGGCGCAGATACCGCTCCTTCTCGGCTACGTCGCCGTCCACCGCCTCAACCATGCCGGGTTCTCCTGGGTTTCCCGCTTCGGCCTGATAACCCTGATGAACCTGGACATCCTGGCCTTCACCATGGCCTTGGGGAAATCCATTGGCGTAAACCTGTTCTTTCTTCCGGCAGGCTGGGCTCCCCTGGCGCTTTTCGATGGCCGGGAAAAAAAATCCATCCTTTGGGGCATCTGCCTCAGTTCGGGGTTGTTCCTGGGTACCGAGGCTCTGGCGCCCTGGACGGGGCTGGTGGCGTCGGTTCGGGAATCCTCGGTGGATAGGCTGCAACTGCTGGAAATGCTGACCCTGGTAGCCGCGCAATGCCTGCTCATCCTGTATTTCTTCCGCGCCAACAGGGCCGCCGAGTTGGCCCTGGCCCGGGCCGGCGAGGCGGCGAGAGAAGCGGACCGCGTCAAGAGCCGGTTCCTGACGAAAATGAGCGAGGAAATCCGCTCCCCTCTGGGGAATATCCTGGGCCTTTCGCATATATTGTTGAAATCCTCCCTGACATCGCAAAGGCGGGAAACACTCGAGGACATCCAACTGTCGGCGCAGGATCTCCTGCGGATAGTCGATGAGATATTGGACCTTTCCCGGATCGAATCCGGAAAAATGCGCCTGGAGCCTGTCCCGTTCTCCCCCTTACGCCTGGCGAACTCGGTTCTGCGTCCGTTCGAATACGAAGCCGGGCGGAAAAATCTCATTCTGTCCCTCGAGCCCGACGAGAACCTGCCTTCGCATCTGGCCGGCGACGCCTCCCGCATCAAGCAAGTATTGCGGAACCTGCTTGGCAATGCGCTCAAATTCACCGAAAGCGGAAACATCGTCCTCAGGATCCGCAATGGCGCCCAGGTTTCCGGCTCCGATTTCCATTGGCTGTCGTTCGAGGTTGAAGATACGGGAATGGGGATACCCGAAGAAATCCGGGGCCGCATTTTCGAGGCTTTCACCCAGGGCGACGCATCCACGACCCGCATGTACGGGGGCACCGGGCTGGGTCTGTTCATCAGCAGGCAGATGCTGGAGCTTATGGGAGGTTCCATTACCTATCAGCCCGGAAACCCGGGAGGATCGATTTTCAGATTTTCCCTTCCCTTGGGGAAGCTGGCGGACGGAATCCTTCCTTTTGCGGGAACTCTCCCGGCAAGCTCAGGCCCGACGGCCCCGAGCGATCTCCGGCCGCCGCAGCCATCCGGCCATCTGCGGATCCTGGTGGTGGACGCCGACCCCCGCATCCGTAAAATCCTGGCCGAGTATCTTGCCTGTTACGGTATCTCGGCGCGCTTGGCGGAAAGCGGCGAGGCCGCCCTGGAAGCCTGCGCCCGGGACAGGTTCCAATACATTTTCATGGATTGCAATATGCCCGGCATGGACGGATACGAATGCGCCCGCCGTTTCCGCCGGGATCCAAGCCCGGTCCCCCGTACCATCATCATCGGGTTGGCGGCGGAAATCGAGGAAGGGAGCCGGAAAATGTGGTTGGAAGCGGGGATGGACGGGCTATTGGCCAAACCCGTCATGGAAAGGGATTTGCGCCGGATTCTGGAACGCCACGCGGCGCAACCGCCCGCGCCCCAGGAATCTCCGCCGGACTGCCGCTAATCGGGTTAATCCCGACCCGCTTCCGCTTCTACGCGGACAAAGCTCCGCTTGCCGCATTTCAGCAGGTGCGAAGCCGTGACGGCGACCTTGGCCTTGGTATCCACAGCCTTGACGTCGTCGAAAACCACGCCTCCGTTTTCGATCAGGCGCCTGCCCTCGCCGTTGCTTTTGGCGAGGCCGGCCTTCACCATCAGTTCGGGCAGCCAATGCTCTCCGGCCGGCACCATGAGCTTGGGAATGTTCTCGGGAACCGCCTCGCCGGCATGGATGCGCTTCTCCTGGGCTGCGGCCATACCGGCTGCCTCGGCGCCGTGGTATTGGGCCACGATGTCGCGGGCCAGTTCTTCCTTGACCGCGTTGGGGTTGAGGCCGCCGGAGGCGATGCCTTCGACCCGGGCCCGGATATCCTCCAGGGGAAGGTCGGTGAGCAATTGGAAATAGCTCTCCACGAGCGCGTCCGGCAGGGCATAAAGCTTGTGGAACATGGCCTGGGGGGGCTCGCTCACTCCGATGTAATTGCCCAGGCTCTTGCTCATTTTCTCCTTGCCGTCGGTACCCAGCAGAATGGGCATGAACAGGCCCACCTGGGGTTCCTTGCCCATGCTCCGCTGGAGCTCGCGGCCGCGGAGAACGTTGAATTTCTGATCCATTCCGCCCAACTCCACATCGGCGTCTATCATGACCGAATCGTAGGCCTGCATCATCGGGTACAG
>Ga0079224_100008144_pt1 | contig 14159 bp, 10 predicted proteins | sample Stecom2015_FD_80414 | JGI IMG/M metagenome (GOLD analysis project Ga0079224, IMG submission 80414) | Agricultural soil microbial communities from Utah to study Nitrogen management - Steer compost 2015 | ecosystem: Environmental > Terrestrial > Soil > Agricultural land | place: USA: Utah...
ATGATAAAATACAGTCAGTATTGGTTAACGGAGAGGTGTAAAGGGTTGAGAATACGTCCGATATTCGTGAATAAGTTACACACTGACCAATTAGATGCCTTATTCATTCGGGTCATGGTGCGATGGTAAATTTTTTTTTTCGGTGTGGTGCCGGTTTAAGTCGAAAAAAATGGTAACCGGGAGGAATCCGGTGAAATTATATAAGTGTGATTTCCAATTGTGATAAGTTTTATGAAAAATGCGATGTACAAAATGATGTTGGCCTGCTTACTGGTGGGCCTTACCGTTCATGCCCATGCCGTGATGCCGGGGCTTGCCTTATCGCAGCCTAAGCAGGTAAGGGGAACGGTTACCGAAGAAGGCACCGGCCAACCGCTGGTGGGTGCCAGTGTCTACATCAAGGGGACGACGGACGGTACCGTGACCAGCGCCACGGGGGCGTTTGAAATTGCCGTGACCGACGAAGATGCCGTGCTGGTATTTACCTATACCGGGAAAAAGACGGAAGAACGGCCGGTAAGGGGGCTTTCCGTTATCGACGTGGTGATGGGCGATGACGAAACCATGCTGCAGGAAGTGTACATCGGGTACATGACCCAGCGGAAGGCCGACGTTACCGGTTCGATTGCGATGGCTACGGCAGATGATATTGCCAAAAACCCATCGGCCAATGCCATGAAATCCCTCCAGGGAAAACTGGCCGGGGTGCATATCACCACCAATGGCGGTAACCCGGCAGAGGGGGTTACCGTACAAGTACGGGGGCTGTCTTCGTTATCGGGTGGGGTAAGGCCATTGATCGTGTTGGACGGAATGCCCACGGAAAACCTGAACCTCCGCGATATCAACTCCGCCGATATCGAATCGATACAGGTGCTGAAAGATGCGGCGTCAGCCAGTATTTACGGTGCACGTGCCTCAGGTGGTGTCATCCTGATCCAAACGAAGAAGGGAAAGATCGGCCAGACCAAGGTAGAGTACAGTGGCAGCGTGGCCATGAGTAACGTGGTTAACCGGCCAAAGCTGTTGAATGCCGAGCAATACGGCGTCGCCACATTCCGGGCCTATGCTTACGATGAGCAAGTGTATGGCATGGCGATGAACCTGCCCAGCACCTATGATTTCACATGGCACCGCGATGAAAACGGACGGCCAATACTCGAATCGGTGAAACCGGCCGAATGGCTGAATACCGAACAAACCGTCCGCGGATCCGATACCGATTGGCTCGACGAGATCCTCCGCCCCGCGGTGATGACCAACCACCAGCTGTCGGTATCCAGCGGTACGGAACGGTCCAGAAGTTTGTTTTCCCTGGGCTATTACGACAACCAGGGAACCCAGATACATACGTTTTTCAGGCAATACTCCGTGCGAGCCAATAACGAATACAGCCTCCTCAACAACCGGCTCAGGATTGGAGAGAACCTTGCGGTTTCTTATTTGCAGTACCGGGATGCCAACGAATTGCGTTGGGCACTGATCAATCCGCCCGCCGGGCCGGTTTATGACATCAATGGCGGATGGGCGGGTGCCCCCGGATTTGACGACTTTACCAACCCGGTTCGGGTGTTGACCGACAATAAAGATAATATCGCCAACTACGTGAAGGTCATTGGAAACGTATTTGCCGATCTGGATATCTGGAAGGGCATATCCGCCCGGACGCAGTTCGGTGTGGACTACGGAAATTCATATAGCCGTAGTCTGGAAAAAGAATGGTCGGAAACCGGCGGCCGAAATAGTGACGGCGAGAACTATGTGCGGAGCGACCAGTCGCACCCGTTGAGTTATGTGTGGACCAATACCTTATCATACAACATGAGCCACAACAAGCACAGCCTCGATGCGGTGGCCGGTGTGGAATACACCCGGTTTGTGCAAGAAGGCTTTTGGGCCAGAAGGGAAGGGGTGTACCTGGAAGACCGCGATTTTGCGCACCTCGGTGTTACTACAGGCTCGAAATATTCGCTGGGCAGTTCGGCCGACGAGTATGTGTACTTTTCGTTGTTTGCCAAGGCCAATTACGTGTACGACCAGAAATACCTGTTTTCCGCAACCGTACGCCGTGACGGCTCATCGCTTTTCGGCGCCGAAAACAGGTACGCGGTATTCCCCGCCTTCTCGGCAGGATGGCGCATCAGTAACGAACCGTTCTTGCAGGGCCATCCGGTTATATCGGATCTGAAACTCCGTGCAGGATGGGGTGCGAACGGAAGTGTGCAAGGGTTGCCCCGCGGTTATACATCGACACCGTTTACGACCGACTATTTCGGTACGTCGTACCCCATCGAGGGTAATGAAAACGGCGACCTGTATTCGGGCTATCGGCGCACGTGGCTGGGAAACCCCGCATTGAAATGGGAAACGACCACCCAGACCGATGTCGCGGTTGATTTCGGCCTGTTTGACAACCGGCTGACGGGCTCGCTGGGTTATTATTTCAAAAAAACCAGCGATATCCTGGTGCAGACCCCCTACATCGCCGCCATGGGTGAAGGCGGTGAGCCTTGGATCAATGGCGCCGACATGAACAACCAAGGGATTGAATTTGAAATCGGTTACCGCAACGATCCGCAGCGCGAGTTCCGGTATGCCATATCGGCCAACCTGGGAACCTATAAGACCAAAATCGTAAGCTTACCTGAGAATGTGATCAATAAGTATCCGGGGGATGGTGTGTATGACCTGGTGCTGGGACGGACACCCCATGTTTTGTATGGACTGGTGGCGGATGGGATATTCAAGACGCAGGAAGAGGTGGATGCCCACGCCGAACAACCGGGCAAAGCAGTAGGGCGTATCCGTTATAAAGACTTGGACGGCAACGGTATCGTGCAGGACTTTGACCGGACGTATATCGGGATTACCGACCCCGACTTCTTCGGTGGGTTGACCGTCGACCTCGGGTATCGCAACTTCGATCTGAATGTGTTTTTCCAGGGCGTGTTCGGCAACCAGGTGGACAACGCCTGGAAGCGCGAATCCGACCTATGGAACATCACCGTGCCGGCACATAAGAACCACGAAACGCGTATCCTGGACGGGTGGTACTTTGATAACCAGAACAGCGATATCCCGGCCATCTCCAACTCAACGCAGAATGCAGAAAATCGGTTTTCGAGCTATTACGTCGAAAACGGCTCGTACCTGAAACTGCGGAACATCGAGCTGGGGTATACGCTTCCGGCTGCCGCCTCGAGCAAGCTGAATATGCAGCACCTGCGCTTGTATGCGTCGGCCCGGAATGTATTTACATTGAAAAAGACCTGGGGAGACGACCGGTTTACCAGCATCGACCCTGAGATGCCGGGTTATGGTTACCTGACACCGTTCTTTCTGACTTTTGGGGTTAACGTCACTTTCTAAATGAATGTTACTGCGATCTCGCATCAGCAATTAAAATAAACAGAATATATGAAAAAGCTTAAATTCTCGATATTGCCCGTCCTGGCCATGGCCACGGTAATGGGGTGTGCCGATTCCTTGAATGTGGCACCCAAACAGGTATTGGATGAGTCGCTGCTCACGAAGCCTAGCGACATGGAAGGGTTTGTAACGGCGGCATACGCCCGGATGACCGACATCCCGTCGTGGGATTCGCCATTCGCCCCATGGTGGAGCGGCTCCTTGCGGTCGGACGATTCATACAAAGGCGGCGGCGGCACCTGGGACGGCGATGGTTGGCATAACATGGAGGTCTTTGTGCAACTGCAGCCTAACGGATGGCCCCTCGATTTCCCGTGGTATGTTTCTTACCAAGTCATCCAGCGGTCCAATACCGCCATCCAACGGCTGAATACCGTTACACAAGAGGAGTTCCCGAATAAAGACGCCCGCCTGGGAGAGGTAACCTTTATCCGCGCCTTTACCCACTTCCGTTTGAAGCAGTTCTTCAAATATATTCCGTATATCGATGAAAATGTGCTCGGTACCTCGGCTGAGTTTGAAGCGGTGCCCAACCGGGATTTATCGCAGCCGAACGATCAGTACCTCTGGGAGCGTATCCTGGCCGACTTCAAGCGTGCGGAAGAACTGTTGCCGCCGGTACAGCCCGAGAAAGGACGGATCGATAAAAATGCAGCCACCGCAATGGTTGCCCGTACGCTGATGTTCATGGCGTACGAGCAGGACGACCGAAACCAGGTGGTCAACGTCAATAGGGAGCGGCTTAATGAGGCGCTCACCTACCTGAACAAATTGACCGACCAGGAGGGAGCGAAAGTGGGGCTTCAGCCCGACTTTGCGGAGAACTTCGATATCGCCTTCGATAACAATACCAAAGAATCGATTTGGGAGATTCAGTATTCTATCGACGACGGTAGCTCAACCGGTGGCAAGATCAACCGGAGCGAGGGTTTGAACCATCCATTCAACTGGGGCGGCTACCAGTGCTGCGGATTCCATCAGATCAGTTATACCATGGCCAATGCGTTCAAAACCGGGCCGGATGGCTTGCCGCTGTTCGATACCTACAACGAGACCAGCTACGCAGATGGAGAAGCGGAATACTTCGAAGAAAATACCTTCGATCCGCGCTTCAGCCACACCGCTGCGGCCCCGGGACTGCCATGGAAATACAATCCGAATATGTTGTTTGAAAAAGCAGGGATACGGAGCCCGGGCGACTACGGTTATTTCAAATCCATCAAAGAACTGGTGCCGCCCGACTGCGACTGCCTTTTGTACGACGGATGGCAATTTAACTCGATGAACAAGCGGATGATCCGATACGACGAAGTGTTGTTGTGGAAAGCCGAAGTGCTGATCCAACTGGACCGGTGGGACGAGTCGCTGCCGCTGATCAACAAAGTACGTCAACGCGCCGCCAATAGCACGGGCCGGCTGGTCATGGCTGATGGATCACCGTCGCTTAATTATCACATCGAGCCGTATAAGCCGGGCGAGAACTGTGAATGGACCAAGGAATTCGCCTGGAAGGCCATGCAATGGGAAAATCGCCTGGAGATGGCTGCCGAAGGGCGCCGCTTCTTCGATCTGCAACGGTGGGGTATGCTGGAGGAAACGATGAATGACTATTTCGAGGTTGAAAAGGACAGGTTCCCCTGGATGGGCGTGGCGCGGTTCACGGCCGGGCGCGACGAGTATTTCCCCATACCGCAACCGCAGATGAACTGGGCAAAGGGTAATTACACGCAAAATATTGGGTATTAGTACGATATAATTCATTAGTTATGAAGAGATTTTTAGTTCACGTCCTGTTGGTTGTATTTACCGCCGGACTCTTTTCGAGTTGTTATGATCGGGGCATCGTGGATGCGAAAGATTTCGATTACTCGTTGCCTAATGTAGAAGCCTTGGAGTACACGAACACGGGAAATACGGTGTCCATCACCTGGGATTTCCCAACCGATGTTTCGCCGGCGTTTAGGCGCCCCCTGGAGGTGAGCATCCAGAAAATTGAGGACGACATCTATCGCGAAATCATTATCGTGGGCGGCGAGGGTAAATCGGCCGACATCGGTATCGATCCGAACAAATCCTACCGGTTCGTGGTGAAGCTAGCGGGTAATTTATCGGACGAAGCCCGGGAAACGGGCAAGCCGGATAGGGTCTATTCGTCGGGTCTGGTGCTCGACGTGCAATAAGGTGCAATGAGGGCAACGGACGGTAAGCAGGCGATCGGATATGCTGTTTTAATCGGGTGGCTGTGCTTATCGGCGGCATGCAGCCGCGACGACGGAGGGGAGCTTTATGTGCCGGGGGATGAGATGACCTCATCGGCGCTGACCCTCGTTCCCGACCGGGCGACGAAAACGGTGTCCGCTACGCTGGATTTCAAAGATCTGGACGCCATCGCGTACGTCATGGTCAGGAAAAGTGGCGGCACCCAGTTTACGGCAAAGATCGATCGGTCCGAGCTCTCCGCATCGTATGTGCTTACATATGCCATCCAATCGTCCGACCCGGAGTCGTTCCGCTTGGTGCTTACGGCCCATTACAACGACGGGAACGTCTCGAATGAACTGTCGCTCCAGGTAGATAACCGATGGGGTTTTTTCATCCGCGGCGTTACCCGCGTTGCCCGTGTGACGGGGCGGCCCATGGCCGGGGAGCTTTTCCCGAGTCCAAACAGCACGGCGACGGAATGGAACGTCGGCGGCACCGACCTCGGCGTGGTCTGGGAAATGGAGCCGGGCACGTACGGCGTTTTCTTTGGCGACACCTTTGGCCATGATTTCGCGCCCAACCCCGCTAGTCCGGGCCCCAATGGCGGCAGCTGGCGGAGCAATGTGCTGGCATTCTCAGCCGATAACGACCTGGAAGATGGACTAACGTTGAGCGGCATGGCCACAGACGATGGTGGGAATGCCCGCGAGATTATTTACAGCGCGAAGGATGTCTCCGGCAATGGCGACTGGACGTCGATCCCCACAGCGGCCATCCGGGCCAATGGCGCGGATTATGTGCACTATTTCAATATACGCACTTGGACAGGCTGGGTAACCAACTACTCAGGGCTTTATAAGTCGACCGACAACGGCCAGACCTGGGCCAGGTGCGACGAGGTGGAGTTTACTTCCAATAGCCCTTTCGGACAGGCCGGATACTTTAAGAAAGACGGGTACGTGTACATGATGGGCACCCAGACGGGCCGGGACAGCCCGGCACGGCTGGCGCGGTTCCGGGAGGCCGACATCGAAAGCCTGCCGGATTACGAATACTGGGACGCCGCGGCCGGCCAGTGGCTGCGCGGCGATGAGGGCCGTGCCTCAGTGATTATCGACGACAAGGTCGGTGAGCTTTCGTTCATCTATAACGAAACCCTCGGAAAATGGTTGGTGGCCTATTTCAACGGCGATCGGTACGAACTCACCCTGCGCACGGCCGAAGCGATAACCGGGCCTTGGAGCGATCCTTATACAATGGCGTCGGGCAGTGAATATGCCCAATTGTACGGCTCTTACATCCACCCTGTGTCGGTGAAGGGCAACAACATCTACTTCCTCATGTCGATGTGGCTGCCCTATAATGTATTCCTGATGCGCGCCGAACTGGCGGATATGGGTGAGTTTTAATGAAAAAGCCCGGCTTGATGGTGGGCCGGGCTACCGTGGGAAATACAGGGCTCGAACCTGTGACCCCTACCTTGTCGAGGTAGTGCTCTGAACCAACTGAGCTAATTTCCCGATGCTGCTGCAAAAATAGGCTTTTTTGTGAACGGTGCAAATCATTTTTATTGTATTGGCGCGTCCATAGCCCAACTATTTTCGTAGATTTGTGGAAGTACTCAACACACAGATAGACATTGACATCATTTCCAACCCATATCGCGAACGAGGATTCATTGGCCGCTTTTATACAACGTTTCGAGCGGGCGCTCCGAGAGGCGTTTTACGAACAGGCCGACATCAACCAGCTCAGCCTGCAGCGGGGCCTTCCCGCGGCGGTGTGGACCCGTATCATGGACGAAGTGCCGCTATCGGTGGCTATACCCCGTGAGTATGGCGGACGGGGGAGCATCGTGAAGGAGTGCCTGGCGTTGCTGTCGGCGGCTTCGTACGAGTCGTTGCCGCTGTCGCTCACCTTCGGCATCAACATCGCCTTGTTTCTGGAGCCGGTATCCAAATATGCCGACAGGCAGGTGAAGGCACCGATATTCGACCGGTTCCTGAAAGAGCAGTGCATGGGTGGTTTGATGATTACTGAACCCGACTATGGCAGCGATGCGCTTAACATGCGCACCTCGTACCGCGCGGAGGGCGACGAATATCATGTAACCGGCACCAAACATTGGCAAGGGCTCACCGGGCAGGCCGATTTTTGGCTGGTGGCCGCCCGTGGGCAGCTCCCGAACGGCGAGCTGGCCCGCGACATCGACTTTTTTATCAGCGACAACGCTGCGCCCGGCCAGCAAATCAAGGTGGAACGGCTGTATAACAACCTGGGGCTGTACATGATCCCTTATGGCCTGAATACAATCGATATCCGCGTGCCGGCGCAACAGCGGTTGCTGCCCGAAAGCACGGGGATAAAAATGATGCTAGACATCCTGCACCGCAGCAGGATGCAGTTTCCGGGGATGGGCATGGGCTTCATCAAGCGGATGCTCGACGAGGCAATCGCGCACTGCACCCAGCGCATGGTTGGCAGCAGCAACCTGCTGGCATTGGATTCGGTGCAGTTCCAGCTGTCGCGCATCCAGGCGGCTTATACCGTCTGCTCGGCCATGTGCCACCGCAGTAGCCATATCAGTGGCATAGCCCACAATTTGGCCACGGAGGGCATTGAGGCCAATGCCATGAAGGCGTTGGTGACCGACCTGATGCAGGAATCCGCACAGCTTTGCCTGCAGGTATCCGGCGCCAATGGTTACAAAATCAGCCACATTGCCGGACGGGGCATCGTGGATAGCCGCCCGTTCCAGATTTTCGAAGGGTCTAATGAGATGCTTTATACCCAGATTGCCGAGATGGTATTGAAGAAGATGAGGAAAGGCAAGGAGCCCAACCTTGCGGCTTTCTTGGCGGCCTGGGATCTTACACGCGATGCTTCCGTGCATGTGAAAGATACGCTGGATTTCGCGCCTGGCGAGGGGCTGATGCAGCGGAAGCTGGTTGATTTGGGCAAGATTGTGAGTCGCGTGATTGCAGCAGGTTACGTGCTGGCCCTCGCCGGAGAAGGGTTCCGCGACGATTTGGTGACCGGCAGTATCGAGCACCTGCAGCGCGATATCGCACACCTTGTGTCTAACCTATACCTCGACAACCGCGTGAAGGTGATAGATGATTACGTAACGGGAAGCGACTGGCTTTCGTTTACCTAAGGCCAGTCGCTTCAGCATTTCGTTGCCGGTACCGTACCGGCTTTTTATTTGTGGCTACACGGCGGCGCGGTAACGCTGCGGCCGCCTACGCTTGTTGTTCCGCTTTTTATTCGGATTGGCCATTGCTTGCACCGGCTTTTGCTTTTGCTCATATTCCGCCAGGTTGGGGGGCACATACGGGTGGTCGGTCACCATCGGCAACTCCTGTTTGATCAGTTTGCAGATGTCCCATAGGTACTCGCGTTCTTCGATGTCGCAGAACGACAGGGCGGTGCCGAGCTCACCGGCCCTGCCGGTACGGCCGATGCGGTGCACATACGTTTCCGGTTCGTTCGGCAGATCGTAGTTGATGACCAATTGCAGCTTGTCGATATCGATGCCACGCGCCGCGATGTCGGTAGCGACCAATACCGTGATGGTGCCGGCCTTGAAGGCTTTCAGTGCTTTCTGGCGGGCCTGCTGCGATTTGTTGCCGTGGATGGCTTCGCCCGTGATGCCTGCCTTCCGGAGTTTGCGGACAATCTTATCGGCCCCGTGTTTGGTGCGGGAAAACACCAATACGTTGCCACCCTCTTCCGCGCGCACGAGGTGGGCGAGGAGGTCGATTTTATCGGGCTTGGCGACCGGATAAACAGCTTGCTTGATGGTGTCTACCGTTGACGATACCGGTGCAACGGCAATGTGCTTCGGATTGCGGAGGATGTCGCTGGCCAGTTTTTCGATCTCCTTGGGCATCGTTGCAGAGAACAGCAACGTTTGGCGATTGGCCGGAACCATTGCGATGACGCGCTGGATGTCCTTAATGAAGCCCATGTCGAGCATCCGGTCTGCCTCATCCAGCACCAGGAAGTGCACGCTTTGCAACGACAGTTCCCGTTGGTTGATCAGGTCGAGCAGCCTGCCGGGCGTGGCTACCAGTATGTCAGGACGCCTGCGCAATTCCTTGATTTGGTTGACCACCGACACGCCACCGAAGACGACAGTGTGCCGCAGATGGGTCTTACTGACATACACGGCAATGTTTTCGCCGATCTGTATGGCCAGCTCGCGCGTAGGCGCAAGGATGAGTGCTTTGGGGCCACGGTACGCGCCCTCGGGTTTCTTACCGAGCAGCTGTTCGATGATGGGCAGGGAAAAGGCAGCTGTTTTGCCGGTACCTGTCTGCGCACATGCCAATACATCGTGGTGCTGTAAGATGGTTGGGATAGCTTGTTCTTGTATGGGGGTAGGGGTTTCATAACCCGCGGATTCCAAGGCCTGCATAATGGGCTTGGAAAGATTCAATGACGTAAATAGCAAAATGTTAATATTAAAGATGTTGAATACATAACAACACCGCTTTCCGGTCTAATATGGATAATTTGAGCGGAGTGCTGCAAAGGTACGCATAATTATCGGGTTAGGCGCATCTTATCGAAAACGCCGAAGTGGTGGGCGTGCCGATCGAACCCGTTGTATCCGGATCGCCATGAGTTCGTGCGCCCTACCGGTGTCCGGATGGCGGGGTGGCCGGCTTGTTCCCCATGTGGCGGTGGCGGAACACCGATAAGAAAAGGATGCTCAGCGCCAAGGCGTAGCCGGCGAAGGTAAACCAGATGCTGGGCCAGTCGCGGATGCCGTCGGCGCCGGTGAAATGGTCTACCACCCACCCGCTCCCATACCCGCCGATGATGGCGCCGAAACCGTTGGTCATGATGACGAACAGCCCTTGGGCACTGGAGCGAATTTTTGGCTCAGCCATTTTCTCTACGTAGAGGGAGCCTGAAATATTGAAGAAATCGAATGCCATGCCGTAAATGATCATCGACAGTACCAAGAGGTATAGCTTGTCGGCCGGGTTGCCAAGTCCGAACAATCCGAAGCGGATCACCCAGGCGATGATGCTGAACAAGATAACCTTCCGGATACCGAAACGGGTGAGGAAAAAGGGGATCAGCAAAATAAAGAAGGTTTCGGATAGTTGCGAGATGGAGAGCAGGAGGTTGGGATGCCGTACGCCAAACGATTGAGGATACGTGGCATTGAAATCGGCCAGGAACGGGCCTCCGAAGGCATTGGTAATCTGTAACGCTGCGCCCAACAGAAGCGAAAAAATGAAAAACAGTGCCGTGTTTCGGTTTTTAAGCAATGCGAAGGCGTCCAACCCCAACGACGCGATCAGCGTTTTCCTGCGGGTCTCGTCGGGGAAGGGCGGGGATGGCGGAACGGTAAGGGCATAGCCGGCCAGAAACAATGCCGCCCCCGCCGACACGTACAACTGGTTGCTGCTTTGGGTCCACCCCGAAAAGTCGACAGTCCACATGGCCACAACGAAGCCCACCGTGCCCCACACACGGATCGGGGGGAAGGCTTTCACCACATCGAACCGCCCCCTCGACAGCACATTGTAACACACCGAATTGCATAGCCCCAGGCTCGGCATGTAAAACAGCGAATTGAGCAGCATTAAGCTATAAAATGTGTTGAAGTCGGCTACATTCGCAGCAGCAATCAGGGCACACGCGCCGATGAGGTGTGCCGCCGCATAGACCCGCTCGGCATTTACCCAGCGGTCGGCCACGATACCGAGCAAGCCGGGCATGAAAACAGCGGCGATGCCCATGGTGGAGTAGACCGACCCGATCTGTAGCCCCGAAAACCCCAGCTGCCCGGCCATGTAGTTGCCGAGCGAGATGAGCCACGAACCCCACACAAAAAACTGGAGGAAGTTCATCACCGTCAATCGTGCCTTTATCGACATGGGAGGCTGGTTATCGACGCTTTTCGGATGAGCTAGGAAGACTTCCGGCGCGTGATTTCGTCCCTTATCCGTGCTGCTTTCTCATAGAGTTCATCTGCCAACGCTTTCGATAGCGTCTCTTGGAGTTGTTCATCGCTCATGGATGAGAAAGACGATTTGACGTCTTTCGTTACCATCGTTTCGGGGGTGTCGGTACCAGATGGTTCGATATTTTCGAGGAAAACGAAATCATTGCCCTCGATAACGATGCCCGCCGATGCCAGGATAAACTCATAGGTGTATACCGGCGCTTTGAAACGTACAGCCAACGCAATGGCATCCGATGTCCGCGCATCAATTTCCGTTTGCTTATGGCCATCATTGAACAGGATTTTAGCATAGAAGATGCCGTCCACCAAATTGTAGATGATGACCTCGTCGATACGGATTTGGTAAGTCTCGGCGAAGGCTTTGAAAAGATCATGCGTAAGCGGGCGGCTGGGCTTCATCTTCTCAATCTCGATGGCTATCGCCTGCGCTTCGAACCCACCAATGATGATGGGCAACCGACGGCGTCCGGTGACTTCGCCAAGCACAAGCGCGTAAGCACCCGATTGGGTTTGGCTGTAAGACAGACCGACGATATCTAATTTAATCTTCTTCATACCTGATTGATGCAGGATTACAAAGATGCGAATTGTTATCGAAAAACCAACCGTTTAGTTACCTTTATACGCTTTAATGGCAGCCGTTAATCGGGGTACAACGTCGAAAGCATCGCCCACGATGCCATAATCGGCGACTTTGAAAAAAGGGGCCTCGGGATCCTTGTTGATGACTACGATGGTTTTCGATGCGCTCACACCCGCCAAATGCTGGATGGCGCCCGAAATGCCGATGGCGATGTATAGGTTGGGGCTGACGGCTATGCCGGTTTGGCCAACGTGCTCCGAGTGGGGCCGCCACCCTGCGTCTGATACCGGCTTGGAGCACGCGGTGGCCGCGCCAAGGACATCGGCCAACTCTTCGATCATTGCCCAATTTTCGGGCCCCTTAAGGCCACGTCCCGCTGACACGACAATCTCGGCATCGGGCAGGGTAACCTTGTCCGTGCTACGGACAATATCCTGGATAACGGTTCGCAGGTCGCCCGCCGGAATGTCCGGACCGAACGCTTCCACGCTTGCGCTGCCACCCGTTTCGCGTACTTCAAACGCATTGGGGTTGAGCGCGACCACCTTTCGGGCGGCAGTAAGTTCGGCTATCGCGAAGGCTTTTCCGGAAAACGCCGCTTTTCTAACCTTCAGGCTGCTACCGTTGATTTCGGGCAGCTCAACGGCGCCGTCGGCCAATGCCGCTTCCAGCTTGGCGGCAACGCGCGGGGCCAGCCCCTTGCCACTGAACGTATTGGAGATGACAACGACGTTGGCTTGGGTGTGCTCCGCCGCCGCAGCGATCACCGAGGCGTATGCCTGGTTGATGAATTGTGCAAGCTGTCCGGACGAAACGTGGAGTACCTTGGAAGCACCGTACCCGCCCAAAGCGGCCAAATCGGCTGCATCCACGTTGCCGATGGATAGCGCCGTAACCGATGTGCCCATCAAATCGGCGATCGCCTTGGCGTAGGAGACCACCTCGTAGGCTGATTTTTTGAACTTTCCATCGGTATGTTCGGTATATACTAAAACTGACATGTGCTACTGTTTTTGTGTTGTTTGATGCATTTATGAGCTAATCGCATTTAAATCACCCGCACGTTGTGGTGTAACAGGTCGACCAGTTTTTCCACTTCCCCGGCATCGATCAGGGTGACATTTCCCCGTGGCTCGGGCGACTCGTAGCTGACGATGCGGGAGAGCTCCGGTACAGGCACCGGGGCGACGACCTCCAGGGGTTTGGTGCGGGCACTCATGATGCCGCGCATATTCGGGATGCGGGGTTCGGCAACACCTTCCGCGGTACCGACAACCAGCGGCAGCGGGATAGCGAGTATTTCCTTTCCGCCCTCGATTTCGCGTTCTACCGTGGCGTTGTGGCCCTCGATGTCCACGCGCTTGGCAGTCGACACGGACGGGATGCCCAAGAGTTCGCCGAGATAGGCGGCTACTTGCGTGCCGTTATAATCGATTGACTCGCGGCCGGTGAGGATGAGGTCAAACGGATGGCTTTTGGCGTAGTGGGCAATCTGGTGGGCCACGAACCACGCGTCGCGGGGTGCCGCATCGACGCGCACCGCCTCGTGCGCACCGATGGCCAGGGCTTTCCGGATGGTGGCTTCGGTACCGGCCTCGCCAACGTTGATGACGGTGACCTTGCCGTCGTTACCATCGGTCAAATCGATGGCCCGGGATAGGGCAATCTCGTCGTATGGATTGATAATATACTGGATGCCGGTCGTATTGAGCGCGGTACGGTCGTCTGTGAAGGTGATCCTCGATGTGGTATCCGGAACATTACTGATGCAAACTAATATATTCATGACAAGGGGTTTTCCACAAAATTCGACAAACTTTTTTTATTATGCAAGCATAGTATTTTATCGTTGTGGCTTGTCCACGTCATTCGTATCGCTTATATTTACCGAAATCGCAAAATAAGCCACGATGAATGAAAACACTTCTTCTGCTGGTGTACGTTGGCGTTTGGCCATGC
>Ga0079224_100008145_pt1 | contig 14159 bp, 10 predicted proteins | sample Stecom2015_FD_80414 | JGI IMG/M metagenome (GOLD analysis project Ga0079224, IMG submission 80414) | Agricultural soil microbial communities from Utah to study Nitrogen management - Steer compost 2015 | ecosystem: Environmental > Terrestrial > Soil > Agricultural land | place: USA: Utah...
CGATTTCCGGCGCTTCAGCAAGGTTCACAACCCGGATCTGAAGCACTATGACTTCAGTTTCGCTGCTTTCCTGCGGCGGCATCCGTGAACCGCCTGCGTTTCCGACCCTTGCGCAGCCGCCTGCTGCGCCGCCTGCTGCTGCTGACCCTGGTGTTCGGCTGTCTGGCCATGGGCGTGCAGAGCTGGATGGTATTCCACCAGCAGCATGCCCGCTTCGAACGCGACGTCGCCCTGGTGGGCGAGACGCACCTGCCGCTGCTCAGCGTGGCACTCTGGGAAGTCGAGATTCCTGCTCTCGAACAGCTGGTCCGGCAGATCGGCTCGCGCAGCGAGATCGCCCGGGCCGAACTGGTTTCGGACACCGGTCTGCACCTGTCCAGTTCCGGCCTGCCCACCGAGGAGCCGGCGGACGCCGTCCTGCCGATCCGCGCCGACGGCACCGGTGATCTGCTCGGTGAACTGCGCATCTATGCCAACCATGAGCAGCTGTACGAGATGACCCTGCAGGAAGGCGCGCGCCATGTGGCGGAGGTCGGGCTGCTGATCGGCCTGATCAGCCTGCTGGTTGCCTACTGGCTGCATCGTGAGCTGGACGTGCCGCTCAAGCGCATCGCCGCCTATGTGGCCGGCCTGTCCCCGGAAAAGCCGGCCGAACCGCCGGCCCTGCGCCCGGCCGGACGCAGTTGGTACGACGAGCTGGATCTGGTCAGTCGCGGCTTCGAGACGCTCCACCAGGGTCTCCTGCGGCATGGTGCCGAGCGTGACGCGGCGATGGCCGAGCTTGCCGCCGAGCGTGACCTGCTCGACAGCCGGGTAGCGCGGCGTACCCAGGCGCTGCAGCGGGTCGCCGGCTTCCAGGAGATTCTCTCGCGCACCCTGCTGCGCTGCCTGCATCTGGAGTCGGCCGGTTTCCCGGCGGCGCTCAGCCAGAGCCTGGAGGAGCTGTGCGGCTTCGTTGGTGCGCGCGCCTGTGGCCTGGCCGAGCGCGACGCTGACGGACGCTGGGTCTGGCGGGTCTGCGGCGGTGACGACTGGCACCCGGGCGAGACGCTGTCGCTGCCGGAGTCGCTGCATGGCTGGTGCCTGCTGCCGGATGAAACCGGACAGCGCTGGGGCTACGTCAGCCTGCAGCACGATCATGGCCGCCTGCTGGCCTTCCAGGGACTGAAGGACGGCGAAGACGACGGTGAGCGCCGCCAGCTGCAGGTGGCCGCGGAGATATTCTTCGGACTGCTCGAGCGCTGGGATTCGGCGCAGGCGCTGGAGGACACCCGTGCGGAACTGGAACTGCTGTCGCTCAGCGATCCGCTGACCAGCCTGGCCAACCGGCGCCGCTTCGATCAGGCCAAGCATCAGGAGGCCCGCCGCGCCGTGCGTCATCAGCATGCACTGGCGGTGATCATGATCGACGTCGACCACTTCAAGGCCTACAACGACCACTTCGGGCATGCCGCCGGCGACGCCTGCCTGGTGCGCATCGCCGGCTGCCTGTCCGCGCTGTTCCAGCGGGCCGGCGAAGTGCCGGCCCGCCTGGGCGGCGAGGAATTCGCCGTGCTGCTGCCGGGCTACGACACGCAGCGCGCCATGGAGGCCGCCGAGCGCCTGCGCAGCGCGGTGGCGGCACTGCAGATGGAGCACCCGGTGGTGGCGCGCGGCTACGTCAGTGTCAGCCTCGGTGTGGCCGGTTGGTCGCCGGAGGACAGCCGTCTGCTGGATGTCGACGAGCTGCTGGCCCGCGCCGACCGGGCGCTTTATCAAGCCAAGGCCGGCGGCCGCGACCGCGTCGCTCAGGGCTGAACGACGGCGCCGCGCCGGTAGTCCTCGGCCAGCTGGCGCACCACCTCGTGTTCGGATGCCGCCAGCTCCGCCAGTGCCTGTGGGTAGAAGGCCGGCGGTGTCTCCGCCAGCGCCTGGCGCAGAGCCGCCAGGGCCTCGCCCGTGCGCTGTCCGTCCTTCAGCAGCAGGGCGGCCAGCCGATACCAGCCCCGAAAATCGCCTCCCTCCGCGCCCTGCCGGTAGCAGCGCTCCGCTGCCGCGCGGTCGACCGCCATGCAAAGGCCCTGCTCATGGAGGACGCCCAGCTGGGTCATGGCCTTGGCATTGCCGGCGGCCGCCGAGCACTGCAATAGCCGACAGGCCGCCTGCGGATCCGCGGACACGCCCTCTCCCTTGAGTAGCAGCTGCGCCAGGTTGAACATCGCCCAAGGCTCTCCGGTCCCGGCGGCCCGTGCATAACAGTCGGCGGCCGCCGGCAGGTCGATGGCGCCGCCCCAGCCATTCTCCAGGCAGCGCCCGAGCAGGTTGAGTGCCTCGCCGTGACCGTCCTGCGCGGCTATAGCAAACCAGCGGCGCGCCAGCGGCGCATCGGTGCGAATGCCCTTGCCGGCCAACAGCAGTCGACCCAGCGCCACCTGCGCGGCGTTCCCGCCCTGTTCCGCCTGTTCCAGCAGCAAGCCCGAGAGCTGTCGGGCGCTGTCGTCCGCGAGCGGCTCGGTGGACAGGTGGTCCAGTGCGAAGGGCGAAGACATGGCAACCTCGAAATTGTAAGAATCTGTACTTGCCAATGTTAACGCGAATTATTATCGTTAGCTCGCTTTTTCATCCGCCACCCGCTCGGGCCGCCCATTTCGTTAAGGAAGCCGAATCCCTATGTCCGTCAGTCGCCGTCACGCCTTACGCAACCAGTCCCTCGCCGCACTTATGGCCGCTGCGGCCCCTGTGCTTGGCGTTCATGCCGCCGACGGCGATCTCAAGCTGGCGCCGATCAGCGTCACCTCGGACGCCGAGGCGCAGAATTATCGGGTGACCCGCAGCGCCAATAGCAAGATGACCGAGCCGCTGCTGGATACGCCTAAGACCGTGCAGGTGATCAGCCAGCAGGTTCTTCGCGAACAGGGCGCCACCTCGCTGATGGAAGCGCTGCGCAACACGCCCGGCATCACCCTGCAGATGGGCGAGAACGGCAACACCGCGCTGGGCGATACCTTCACCATGCGCGGCTTCTCCACCCAGAACTCGACCTTCGTCGACGGCATCCGCGATCTGGGAGCGGTCAGCCGTGACATCTTCAACCTCGAGCAGATCGAAGTCATCAAGGGGCCGTCCGGCTCCGACAGCGGCCGCGGTTCGGCCTCCGGCTACATCAACCTGATCTCCAAGCTGCCGAGCCTGGAGGACCGCATCAACCTCTCCACCAGCTACGGCACCGCCGATCAGAAGATCCTCAGCGCCGACATCAACCAGCAGCTCGGTGAGGGCAGTGCCGCGCGCCTGAACCTGGTGCGCCGCGACGGTGGTGTGGATGGCCGCGACGTGGTCGAGAACACCAACTTCGGCGTGGCGCCGTCGCTGGCCTTCGGTCTGGACGGCGACACCCGCGTCTTCCTGTACTCGCAGCACGTCCGTCAGGAGAACATTCCGGACGGCGGCATCCCGGCCCTCGGCCTCAGCGGCTACTACAACGCCAACCCGGTGCTGAACGCCGCGCCCAAGGTCGATCGCGACAATTATTACGGCGCTACCGGCGACTACGAGGATGTCCAGGCGGACATGGTCACCCTCAAGCTCGAACATGACCTCAACGAGGTCACCACCCTGCGCAACCTCAGCCGCTGGGGCCGCTCCACCAGTGAGCGGGTGCTGACCGGCGCCTTCGGCAGCCTGACCCCGGTCGACCCCAACAACCTTGGGACCTGGACGGTTGCGCGCTCCCGCCAGTACAGCGATCAGACCAACAAACTGCTGGCCAACCAGAGCAGCCTGACCACCGAATTCGACACCTTCGGTCTGCGCAACAACCTGTCGGCGGGTCTGGAGCTGGCGCGCGAGGAGCTCGATCAGGTTCCGGGCCGGGGCGGTTCGGCCACCCTCGTGGCGACGCTTCCGGCCAACCTCTATCACCCGGATCCGCAGGATCGTCCGTTCGGCATTCCCTACAAGACCGGCGCCAAGAACCAGGGCGAAACCGATACCGTGGCGCTGTACGTCTTCGACACCCTGCACCTGAACGAGCAGTGGTCGGTCAACGGCGGCCTGCGTTACGAGGACTACAGTACCGACTACCGCAGCGTCGACGCAGCGGGGCTGGTGACCAAACTCAATGCCTCGGATGAACTGGTCAGCTGGAACGCCGGGGTGGTCTTCAAGCCGCTGCCCAACGGCAGCGTTTATCTCGCCTATGCCAACGCCAAGACGCCGCCGGGCAACGATTTCACCATCAGCAATGTGGCGGGGAACATCAACAATCCGTCGGCCAAGCCGCAGGAGACCCGGCATCTCGAGCTGGGCACCAAGTGGGACCTGCTCGACGAGCGGCTGAGCCTGGCGGCGGCGGTCTATCGCACCGAGAACGAGAACCAGGTGACCCAGGACGAGATCACCCTGGCCTCCATCCAGGAGGGCAAGCTGCGCGTGGAGGGCGTGGAGCTCAGCGCGGTGGGCCGGCTCAGTGACAACTGGCAGGTCACCGCAGGCATCGCCCACATGAAGACCAAGCAGATCGACCAGCAAAGCGTCGACGCCGCGACCGGTAACGTTACCGAAACTACCGGGGTGCGCTGGTCGCCGGAGTGGAGCGCAAGTCTCTGGACCACCTACGCGCTGGGCCGGCTGACCCTCGGCGGCGGCGCCCGCTACACCGGCGAGCAGGACCGGCTGGTCACCCGTGGCGTGACGGTCAGCCCGGCGACCACCTCGCTCGGAACAGTGCCTTCGTACTGGGTGGCCGATGCCATGGCCGCCTATCAGGTCAACGATAACCTGGCGCTGCGCCTGAACCTCTACAACCTGTTCGACGAGGAGTACTACGAGGTCAACAATGGCGGTACCCGCGTACGCTACGGCGAGCCTCGTTCGGCCCTGCTGACCGCCGATCTGAGCTTCTAGGCCGGATCGGGGCAGGGCTTCGGTCCTGCCGCCGCTTCAATGCGATACGCCTCGGCTTCGGCCGGGGCGTTGTCGTTTCTGGGGAATGGATTGGCATGAGTGCTGCCCGCCATGGCGGGGCGGCGAATCGGCCTGGCGGTTTTCCGTGCCCGTCGCGTATCGGATGTGGCGGTCGCACCGGGAAGCGTCATGGCTACGTCTTGGGTGTGGCCCGTCCGAGCAGCTCGGGGAGGCGATCGACCTGAATGGGGCGGTCCCTGGCGTAGCCACCGGCATCGCTGTGGATGTGTGCAGTTCTGGCGGCTTCGGCGGGATGCTTAGGGGACGGCTGGCGTCGGCTTGGGCCGCAGGGGTGGCCCATTCGACCTGCAGGGAAGGCGATTGTGTCGAGAGGTGTTCGTGGGGTCGGGTTAGCCAAAGGCGTAACCCCGACGCTTTCTCGACAGGGCAGCCAGCGATGCGGATGGATCGCGAGGGCCTAGTAGAGATCGCGCCGATAGCGCCCCTGCTCGCGTAGCTGGTTCAGCGGCTCCTCGCCGAGCAGTCCGTGCAGCAGGGCCTCGACGTCCTCGCCCATGCCCGCCAGGCTGCCGCAGACCAGCAGGATGGCGCCGCGCTGCAGCCAGTCGCGCAGAACCTCGGCGTTGTCGCGCAGGGCGTGCTGCACATAGCGCTTCTCCGCCTGGTCGCGGGAATAGACCCGATCGAGTCGCGTCAGATGACCACTGGCCAGCCAGTCCTGCAGCTCGTCATCCAGATAGCTGTCGTAAGCCTGGTTGCGCTCGCCGAACAACAGCCAGTGGCCGCCCTGGCCGCGCTGCGCGCGTTCGCGCAGATGAGCGCGCAGTCCGGCCAGACCGGTGCCGTTGCCGATCAGGATCAGCGGGCCGCTGTCCTCCGGCAGGCGGAACGCGGGGTTGGCACGGCTGCGTACGGCGATCGGCGCGCCCGGCGGGGCGTACTGGCAGAGCCAGCCGGAGGCGCAGCCGGGGCGGCCGTCCGGATGACGCTGCAGGCGAACCAGCAGTTCCAGCGCGCCATCCTCGGGCAGCGAGGCGATGGAGTAGTCGCGATGGGCCAGCAGCGGCAGCCGTGTCAGCAGTTCGGGCAGGGATTCACCGGGCTGGCGGGGCTCCAGCTGGCGGCGAGCCAGCTGTTCGCGCAGCGGCTGGCCTTCCACGGGCTGCTCGCCGTCGAGGCCTTCCCGGCGCAGCCAGTCCTCGATCATTTCCGGCGGCTGGCAGGGGCCGACTTCGAGAATATCGCCGGCCTGCCAGTGCAGACCTTCCGGCACGGCCAGCCGCAGCAGATAAATGGGTTCGCCGGCGCTGCCCGGATTCAGATGGCGGCGCTCCACCAGGCGGGCGGACAGATACTGGGGCGCCTGCCATTCGCGGTAGTCGCTCTGCCCGCACAGACTGGCCAGCCACTGCTGCCACTGGCGCAGCACCGCCGGGTCGCTTTGGTCTGCTTCCAGGCGGTCCCATAGAGGGCGTGCGCCCAGCCGGGTGAGCTGTTCCTCCAGCTGGCGGGCGAACCCACAGAAATCCCGGTACTGGCGGTCGCCGAGGCCCAGCAGGGCGTATTCCAGCCCGCCGAGGTCGCCTTGCCGCTGTTTCAGCTGGCGGGCAAAGCGGGCGGCCTGGTCCGGCGGTTCGCCTTCGCCATAGGTGGCGGCGACGAACAGGGCACGGCGCAGATCGGCCAGCTGTGCGACGGCGCAATCGGCAATGTTCAGCGCCTGGGCGGAGAGGCCGCCCGCGGACAGCTGCTCGGCACTGAGTTCGGCGATGCGCTGGGCGGTGCCGCCCTGGCTGGCGTAGAAGACGGGCAGCGCCCCGCCGGAACGCGAGACGCCGCGATGCAGCTGACGATGGCGCTGCCAGGCGGGGATGCACAGGGCCAGCCAGGCCAGACAGGCGACAGCGGCCGAGAGCGCCCGCGGCGCATCCAGCAGCAGGGGCAGCAGGCCGAGCGGCAGGATCACCAGCAGCCAGCGCGTAAAGGTCAGTTGCATGGAAGGAATCAGGCGGACCGGCCGCCCCGTCCGGGGCAACCGGTTGCAGCGGCTCAGGGAGCCAGGACTTCGAGGGTGGCGCTGTAGCCGGCGCGCCGCTCGGTGGCCGGAGCCGCGGCGCCTTCCTTGCTCTGGTAGGAGGCTTCCAGCCAGTACATGCCGGCGCTGGGCCAGGTGATGGCGACCTTGCCCTGGGCATCGCTGGTCAGCTTGATGTCGCCCAGTTCGTCACGGTAGCGGTTGCCACCGGGGATCACGGTCACCTCCACACCTTCGACCGGCTTGCCGTCGAGCAGGAAGGCAAACTCGGCGGTTTCGCCCGCGAACAGATCGTTCGGGTGGGTGATCGGCGACAGCTCCAGGCCGTGACCGGTGGGCTTGAGCACGCTGTCGGTCGGCTGCCCGGAAGTCACGAAGACTTCCATGCGATTGGCGTTCTGGGTGACCTTGAGCTCCTCGGCATTGGCCGGAACCTGCTTGGCGAAGTCCTCGGGGCTGCCCATCCAGCGCTGGGGCTTGCCGTCCTGCTTCCAGCTGGCGAACAGGCCGCTGCTGGCGATCGACAGCTTGTAGGTACCCTTCTGGCTCAGACGCACATCGAAGGTGCTGCGATAGCGGCCGACGCTGCCGTTCTCGGGTTTGAGCTCGCTGCCATCGGGCGCCTGGATCAGCAGCTTCCGGGCCATGCCGCGGCGCGGTGGCGGCTGGTCAGCGGCCGCGGCCTTCTCCGGCGCCGGCTGGGCGAGGCCGTCGATCATCAGCGGGAAATGCTCGAAGTAGAACAGGTCGTTGGAAACCGCAGCGTCCACGGTGATCCACGGCTCTTCGCCGGACAGCACGGTGGCGGAAGGCAGCATCCAGGCACGGTGGGCCTGGGCCGAAAGCGGCAGGCAGACGGCCAGCGCCAGCGCGGTCCATTGGGTCAGCTTCATGTGGGGCATCCTTCTGGTCAGTGGATTCAGGGTTTCAGGGTCAGGCCGATGGCGCCCAGTTCGCTGCTGCCATGGGCGGACAGCTGCTCGGCCTGTTTCGGCGGCCAGTTGAAGGGGACGCGGACCAGCTCACGGCCGCCGACTTCGCGGGCGGCCTCGACCACCAGACGGTATTCACCGGCGGGCAGGCTGTTGAGCGGCTCCTCGCCGCTGGCGAAGGTCAGGCGATGCTGGCCGACCGGGCGGGTCGCGCCGCTGACGCCATCGACCGGCATCTCCAGGCCGCGACCGCTGCGCCGCCACCATTGGCGCAGGTCCTTGAGCCACTTCTCGCCTTCCTTGTTCTTCATCTTCAGGTCGTACCACACCGCCAGGTTGGCGACATGGCTCTGATCCGGCTTCTCCAGCCAGAGGGCCACGTACGGACGGTGATACTCCGCGACATCCAGGCGGGGAATTTCCACGGAGACCTCGAGCTCTGCCGCGGCCAGCGGAGCACTGAGCAGAACGAGCGGAAGCAGCAGTTTTCTACGCATGGGGTTTCCTTGTCAGTGAATGGTGAGCAGCGCCAGCAGCAGCGGGATCAATACGCCCAGCCCGACCAGCGGCCAGGTGCTGGGGCGATGGCCGGCATGCCGGTACAGCAAGAGCAGCCCGCTGATGCTGAAGATCACGCAGGCGGCGGCGAACAGGTCGATGAACCAGCTCCAGGCCAGTCCGGTGTGACGGGCCTTGTGCAGGTCATTGAGGTAGGAGATCCAGCCGCGGTCGGTGCGCTCGTATTCCAGCTCGCCGGATTCCAGATCGAGGCTCAGCCAGGCGTCGCCGCCGGGCTGCGGCAGGGCGATGTACAGCTCGCCGTCGGACCATTCGGCCTCGCGCCCGCGCAGGGACAGCTCGAGGGTCCGCTCCAGCCAGGCGCGCAGTGCGGGCGGCAGCCCCTGCTCAGGCGGTGCCTTGAGCAGGCGTGCCTGGAGCTCGGCGGGGAGGCTGGCCTGCTGCTGGCTGACCTGGGGGCGCGCTTCGATCTGCCCGGCGTGGTTCAGGGTGATGCCGGTCACGGCGAACAACAGCATCCCGGCCAGGCAGACTGCCGAGCTGATCCAGTGCCATTGGCGCAGCGTACCGAACCAGAGCCTCATGAGAAATCCAATGCGCGGCGGCAGTCCGGAGTGGCTGCCGTTTCGAGCTGAGTATTCTAAGGCGCTGCGAGGCTGAATGCTAACAATTTACCAATAGCAGACATTCTTAATCAGCGAAGTCGTGGCGAAACAGTGGCCAGGCCGCGAGGGCCTGGCCGGGTGGCGGGGTCAGAACTGGTAGGTGGCCGACAGCCAGAGGCGGCGGCGTTCCTGGTTGTTGTTGTACTTGTTGGCGTAGGAGGTGGCGTCGTACCGCTCGTACTTCATGAAGTCCTTGTCCAGCAGGTTGTACACCACGGCGCTGATGCCGAGGTTCTCCGTAGCCTGGTAATTGGCACCCAGGTGGAAGACCGAGTAGGCCTTGTAGTCACCGAAGGCGTCGTAGATGGCGTTGGCAGCTGCGGTGGTGCGCCGGAAACGCTCGCTGCGGTATTCGCCGCGCAGCCAGGCGTCGAGCCGCTCGGTGGCCTGCCAGCTCAGGCGCAGGTTGGCCTGGTGGCGGGGCGTATCGTTAAGCGGGTAGCCGTCGTTCGGGCCGCCTTCCTGCTCGGTCTCGGTGTAGGTGTAGTTGCCGGACAGGCGCCACTCGGGCGCGAACCGCCAGCTGGCTGCCAGCTCGCCGCCCCGGGTGACGGCTTCGTCGACGTTGATCGGCCGGTTGAAGGTGCGGTTGCGGGTGTTGCTCTCGTCGCCGAGGCCGGAACCGACGGGGCGGTACCAGGGACGGGGGCCCGGAACGGTCACGCAGCCGGCGACGTTCTGCCATTCGCAGTTGATGACGGCTTCGGTGCCGATCTTGTCGGAGAACTTGTTCTTGAACAGGGTGATGTTGGCGTCGAAGCCGGCGAAGCTGTCGAAGTACAGGCCCAGCTCGGTGCTCTTGCTGGTTTCCGGCTGCAGCGCCGGGTTGCCCAGCGACGGGCTGCGCCCCTGCGCGGTGAAACCGTTCAGGCCGCTGGCCAGTTCCTCCAGGTCCGGCGCCTTGAAGCCCTTGCTGACGCCGCCCTTGAGCGTCCACTGGTCGGTCAGGTTCCAGACGCCGTAGAGGCGCGGGCTGTCCTGCACGCCGAAGGTGCTGTGGCTGTCGCGGCGGAAGCCCAGGGTCAGGGCGAAGCGATCATGCAGGCGCCATTCGTCCTCGATAAACAGCGATTTCATGCGCTGTTCGAAGCGCCCGTTCAGCACGCCTTCGACCATCTCCGCTTCCCAGTACTGGCCGCCGACGCTGAGGTTGTGATCGCCAAGCTGGTTGACCAGTTTGATATCGAAGATGTCGTTGTCGGCGCGCAGTTCGCGCGCGCCGCCCCACTGACCTTCCTTGCCGGGCGTGCCGTTGGGGATCAGGCGGCCATAGGTCTGGGTGGTGTTGGTGGTGTAGCTGGTGTCGAGGGTGCCGAAGGCAAAGCGGCCGGTGTACGACAGCAGCGCCTGTTCACGCTTGTAGCGTTGTTCGTCGGCATAGCCGCCCACGGCGCCGAGCGTTCCCAGCTGGCCCTTGCGGTTGTCGTAGACCTGATGCGAACGATCGAGGTCGAGGTAGAGGTCGTGATCCTCGTTGGGCGCGAAGCTCAGACGGCCGCCGATCGCATGCAGGTCGCTGCGGGTCGGGCTGTTGCCCTGGGTGAGCTCGGTCTCGACGCCGTCGATACGGTCGTAGGAAAGTTCCGAGCGGTCACGCTGCGAATACTTGCCACGCAGGCTCAGGCCCAGGACCTCGTTGGCCAGCGGGCCGCCCAGGTAGAAGTTGGTGCCGCGGGTATCGCCCCACTCGCGGTGCTCCTGCAGGGTGGTATCCACCGTGACGCTGCCGCCCCAGGCGTCCGGCACAGGCTTGGTGATGATGTTGATCACGCCGCCCATGGCGTCGGAGCCGTAGAGGGTGGACATGGGGCCGCGGATCACTTCGATGCGCTCGATGGCGTTGACCGGCGGCAGGAAGGTGAAGCGCGTTTCGCCAAAGCCGTTGGGGGTGACGCCGCCGGCCGGATTCTGGCGCTTGCCGTCGACCAGAATCAGCGTGTAGTCGGCGCCCATGCCGCGGATGCTCACGTTCAGCCCGCCGGTCTTGCCTGCCGCGCCCGAAACGTCCACGCCCTCGACCTCGGAAGGCGCTTCGGCCAGGTTGGCGACCCGCTTGCGGCTCAGCTCTTCGCCACTGATCACGCTGATCGACGCCGGGGCTTCGATGATCTTCTGTTCGAAGCCGGCCGCGCTGATGACGGTGTCGTCGAGCACCAAGGCTTCGTTGGCGTAGCTGGTGGCGGTGATGCAGAGCAGGGCGGTGGACAAGGCCGAGCGCCGGAACGGCATGGACATAGAGTATCCCCAATAATGAGAAGCGAACGTAATTGAGTATGTTTCTTATTTGGCGCGCATTCTCTTTACCGGCCGCCTCGCCTTCAAACGGAAGGTGTATCAAATTGTTACTAGCGTTCCGCCAGTCCGCTTCCCGGTCGGCGTGGACGCGACGGCCGGGCATAAAAAAGCCGGGCATGCGCCCGGCTGTTTCCAACTGCGGCTCAGGGCAGCGCCACCTCGATCACCCCATTGGCATTGAGGCTGACCTGGCTGGTGCCCGCCTCGACCTCGGGGCTGGCATCCTTCATGGCCATGGCCATCATCGGTCCGCGCATCACCGGCTGGTAGCCGCCACCGTCGAGGTTGAGGCTGACCAGCTTGTAGCTCTTGGCGCCGAGCGCCTCGGTGGCCAGCTGAGCGCGGGCCTTGAAGGCATCGACGGCCTGGCGGACCAGTTCGTCCTCGCTGCGGGTGCGGGTGGCCGGGGAGATGGCGAAGCTCATGCTGCCCATCGACAGACTGTCGAGCAGCTCGCCGGTCAGCTTGGACAGCGCGGCGAAGTCCTGGCTTTCCAGGCGGATCTCGCCGCGTTCACGCCAGCCGGTGATCTGCTGGCCATCCTTGTCCTGCACCGCATAGGCATGGCGGTTGCCGGTGCTGACCTTGACCTTGTCCACGGCGCGGGCGCGCTCGGTCGCGGCGTTCAGAGCGGCGCTGATCTGTTTGGAAAGCTGCGCCGGGTCGGCGTGCTGGGCTTCGGCAAACAGGGTGACCTGCATCAGGTCGTGGGCGACCTCCTGGCTGACTTCGGCGCGCAGGGCGACCTGGTTGTAGCGCGGCTCGTCGGCAAGCAGCGGGGCGCTGGCCAGGCTGAGGGCGAGCAGGCTGCCGAGGGTGAGGAAACGGCTCATGGGAACTCCTTGTTTGCAGGGACAATGCCGAGAGTAGACGAACGCGGGCAGCGAAACGGGTTAACGGCACGGATTTTTTCATCGTCAGGGACTGTCGACCGGGGGCCGGGTTCCGCGCTGCGGCCGGTTGCCGCAGCGGCGCGGGGTCGCAGCGGCCTTGGTTATACTCGCGACGGTCTTTTCCCGGCCCATTCGGAGGCTCGATGCTCGGACCCCTGCAACTGCTGTCGGCCAGTCGTCAGAACCTGTGGCGTCTGGTGCTGTTGCGCCTGCTGGTCCTGATCGCCCAGGCCGCCTCGGTCGGCGCTGCCTATGTCTTCCAGGTGGTGCCGCTGTCCTGGGGGCCGCTGTGCGTGGTGCTCGGTCTGTCGCTGGCGCTGTGCGTGCTGACGATCCTGCGCCTGCGCGGGCCGTGGCCGGTCACCGATCTGGAATACGCGGTACAGCTGGCCTGCGACCTGATCATCCACAGCCTGCTGCTGTATTACTCCGGCGGTTCCAGCAACCCCTTCGTCTCCTATTACCTGGTGCCGCTGGCGATCGCCGCGGCGACGCTGCCCTGGCTGTATTCCGGTGTGCTCAGCGCGCTGGCGCTGCTCGGCTACATCCTGCTGCTGTTCTGGTACGACCCCATCGTGGTGCCGCTGGAGTACCGCAGCAGCCTGCTGGTTTACGGCATGCTGCTGAGCTTCGCGCTGGCCGCGGCGCTGATCACCTTTTTCGTGGCGCGCATGGCCGCCGAGCTGCGGCGTCAGGAGCGCAACCAGTCGCAGCGTCGCGAGGCCGACATGCGCGACCAGCGCCTGCTCGCCGTGGCCACCCAGGCCGCCGGCGCGGCTCACGAGTTGGGCACGCCGCTGGCGACCATGAGCGTGCTGATCAAGGAACTGCGCCGCGAGCACACCGATCCGCTGCTGCAGGAGGATCTGGCGCTGCTTCAGGAGCAGGTGCGGCTGTGCAAGGACACCCTGCAGCAGCTGGTGCGTGCCGCCGAGGCCGACCGCCGGCAGGGTGCCGAGGCGCAGAGCGCGGTGCTCTGGGTGGAGGCGGCGCTGAACCGCTGGCACCTGATGCGCCCGGAAGCCAACTACCGCTACCAGCGTCTCGGCGCAGGGCCGACGCCGCGTCTGGCGGTGACGCCGGACCTGACCCAGGCCCTGCTCAACCTGCTCAACAACGCCGCGGACGCCTGCCCGGAGAATCTCGACATCCGGCTGGACTGGGGCGCCAAGGAAATCTGCATCAGCATCCGCGATCACGGTCCCGGTGTGCCGCTGAGCATCGCCGAGCAGATCGGCAAACCCTTCTTCACCACCAAGGGCAAGGGCTTCGGGCTCGGGCTGTTCCTCAGCCAGGCCAGCGTGACCCGCGCCGGGGGATCGGTGAAGCTGTACAACCACGAGGACGGCGGCACGCTCACCGAGCTGCGTCTGCCCAGGTCCGCAGAGGGAGATCACCATGAGTGAAGTCATCAGCACCGAGGGAGAAGACCTGCCGCATCTGCTGCTGGTCGACGATGACCCGACCTTCACCCGCGTCATGGCGCGCGCCATGAGCCGCCGCGGGCTGCGGGTCAGCACCGCCGGCTCTGCCGAGGAGGGCCTGGCGCTGGCCGAGCAGGACACTCCGGACTACGCGGTGCTGGACCTGAAGATGGCCGGCGATTCCGGGCTGGTGCTGCTGCCCAAGCTGCTGGCGCTGGACCCGGAGATGCGCGTGCTGATCCTGACCGGCTACTCGAGCATCGCCACGGCCGTGGAAGCCATCAAGCGCGGCGCCTGCAACTATCTGTGCAAGCCGGCCGATGCTGACGACGTGCTGGCCGCGCTGCTCTCCGAACACGCCGATCTGGACAGCCTGGTGCCGGAAAACCCGATGTCGGTGGATCGCCTGCAGTGGGAGCACATCCAGCGGGTGCTGGCCGAGCACGAAGGCAACATCTCCGCCACGGCCCGGGCGCTGGGCATGCACCGCC
>Ga0079224_100008146_pt1 | contig 14159 bp, 7 predicted proteins | sample Stecom2015_FD_80414 | JGI IMG/M metagenome (GOLD analysis project Ga0079224, IMG submission 80414) | Agricultural soil microbial communities from Utah to study Nitrogen management - Steer compost 2015 | ecosystem: Environmental > Terrestrial > Soil > Agricultural land | place: USA: Utah...
ATGGCCAAATCAAAGGACAAAACTTAATTTCCGAAACCATTCGAAATTCAGTTTAATGTTTCGTGGGTTTGCTTTGAGGATCATCTAATTATTGAACAGACGATTGAATACGGTTTCAAATTGCTTCTTGAAAAATTCCGCCCTTTGTACGGACTTGGGCAGGTCTTCCTGTTTGGGCATCATCTTTAAAATTTCCACAATGTTTTGCTCCGAATCGATCACCAAGGTCTTGGGATATCCGAACATACCGAATTCCTTGATATATTGCTTTGCGTCGACCAAATGCTGAAATTGAAACTTTCGTTTTTCCAGAAACTTTTGTACCGTCGACCTAGACTCAAATGTAATTGCAAGAAATGAAATTTGGCCCTTAAATTCTTCAGCGAGCGCATTTAGGACCGGCAGCTCCTCAATGCATGGTTCACAGCTTGAAAACCAGAAATATATTACCATCGGTTTGCCGTGGAAATCCTTGGAGTCAATCAGTAGGCCTTTCAAATCAAGAAGGTGGAATTCGGGTAATTTGGTGTTTTTAAATTGATAAATTCGTTCTTCGAACAAGCCCAATTCCACAATTCCATCAACAAGGGTCTTCTTGATGGAATCTAGCTCCTGTGACTTGCCCTGTAAAGCAAAAAGTACAGCCAATAATACCAGAAATACAATCTTCATTGGGTCCTTTGATTTTTGTAAATCTAAACATTAAATTCACCAAAGGGTTGAATCAATGGCGAATCAATTTTCTGACGCAACAAACTGAATCTCCATGAATCTCCATTTCGATTATCATGTGATCTATTCCCTGATGGCATTTAAAATATGTTATAACTACCACTCTAATGATAAATAATTGCTATATTTATATATAAGTATCACTATGGTATTACTTATAACACCTTTGAAAGCTCAAAAGCGAATAGCTCGGAATATGAGAGATTTGCGTCTTGAACAAGGGCTGACCCAGGAGGGTCTGTCCAAACGTTCCGGTGTGAGCCTTTCTTCCCTGCGTAAATTTGAACAAAAAGGCGTGCTCTCCTTGGAGTCTTTTATCAAGTTGTCCATGGCCCTTGGATGTATGGAAAAGCTTATTGAAGCAACAATGCCCCTGGGAAATAACTTCTCATCCATAGATGACGTTATGAGGGAGAAGGAGGGTAAAAAACCAAAAAGAGGGTGGCGTAAATGAGAAATTTCATATCTATAAACGAACTAAGGGTAGGGTTGGATTTTAATCTCTTTGGGTATAATTTCCCGAGGCTTGCCTCGATTTTTGGAGGAAAGTTTGAAAACGGTTGGTTTTCAGATTTTTAAGCCATATTCCTCTAAATGCCTTGGGGCTTGCCCCGAGGATATTTTACTAAGTCATTCCCTTTTTTATATTCATTTCGTTTGGTCTGCCAAAAAATTATGCCTTGCCCATAAAATCTATGGGGAGCCAACAATCATATTGGCCAAGAAAAGTAATTCTAAATCCAAATGGAGATCGATCCCAATACCGTCCAAAAAATAAACTGTTGTAATCCGGTAGGTTGAAAATCCTATATTCTGTCCCCATTGCAGAAAAGAGAGACCCCCATTCTCGAGGAGGCTTGATTTTATTGGTGGCGGTAACCGGCTTGCTTCCTCCTTGCCGTCGGAGGCGGCCAAAAGAATGAAATTGATATGAAAGCCACTACAATGCAGCTCAGGGTGTTGTCCTTTTTCTTGCTCCAAAGCCCAAGTAGACCTAGGCTTTTTCGCAAATAAAAAGCCATCAATGTGGGTTGATGGCTTTCCTTGTAGCGGGGACTGGACTCGAACCAGCGACCTTCGGGTTATGAGCCCGACGAGCTACCTACTGCTCTACCCCGCGATATGGACGGCAAATATACGACGGTTTTGGTGTCAATTCCAAACTATTGTCAATATTCCTTTTGTTCCTTGGGGCCAATCCAGTCCAAAATCCATAAATTCGGGCTTTTGACTTTATGGAAGCAATCAACGATATTCTCAAATCGATCTTACCCTATACGGAATGGCCGATGTTCATTCTTCTAATCGGGGGCGGGCTTTTTCTTGTTTTTTATTCCAAGTTCATCCCCTTTCGATATTTTGGCCATGCCATCGCCGTGGTTTCCGGGAAATACGATGACAAGGACGCCAAAGGGGATGTGAGTTCCCTCCAAGCCCTGTCGGCGGCCGTTGCCGCCACGGTCGGTCTGGGCAATATATCCGGGGTGGCAATTGCCATTCATGATGGAGGCCCAGGAGTTGTGTTTTGGATTTGGATGACCGCACTTTTGGGTATGGGCATCAAATTTTATTCCGGCAGTTTGGCCATCATGTATCGGGAGGCCGATTCCCAGGGGAGGATGCAGGGAGGTCCCATGTATTATATTGTCCAGGGGATGGGAACATGGGCCAGACCCTTGGCCGTTTTCTTCAGTATCTGTGGCCTTGTGGGCTTTTTGGGAGTGTTCACTGCCAATCAGTTCACGGAGGCCTTTATGGAGGTGGTCCGGCCTCAGGAAACTTTGCTGATGGCCAGCGAATTCAATTGGAAACTCGGCATCGGCATTGTCCTGGCGATCATTACTTCCTTTGTGATTTTTGGTGGGCTTACCCAGATTGCCAAAGTGGCCTCGGCCATAGTGCCCTTTATGGTGGGGCTCTATCTGTTGGCCATTCTCTATGTGATGGCGACCAATGCAGGGGAGATCTTACCCTCCCTGAAGTTGATTTTTGTGGAAGCGTGGAATTTAGAAACCATGGCCACCGGGGGCTTTTGGGGACTGGTGATCATCGGGGTGCGCCGTGCCATGTTCTCCAACGAGGCCGGTTTGGGAAGTGCCCCAATGTACCACGGACAGTCCAAGAACGATGAACCCACCAAGGAAGGATTGGTAGCTATGTTGGGCCCCTTTATCGATACCATCATGGTCTGTAGCTTCACGGCGGTAATCATAATTCTCAGCGGGGCCTACCTGGAAGAGGGCAGTGGGATCATCATGACCTTGAATGCCTTCGAGAATACCCTTGATGGCTACGGGGGCATCCTTTTGATGGTCATTGTGTCCGCCTTTGCCCTGTCCACGCTTTTCACTTATTCCTATTACGGGGTAAAAAGCCTTGGATTTTTGACCAATCCCAAGATCGGCAAATGGTACAATGTGTTTTTTGTGCTGATGATCGTCCTTGCCACGGTGGCCTCCCTGGAGTTGGTCAAGAACCTTATCGACCTCTCCTATGCCCTGATGGTGATCCCAAACATGATCGCCGTTCTCTATCTTGCACCCAAGGTCAATGCGGCATCCAAAACGTATTTTCAGAAATTGAAAAAAAATAAAAATGGAGCATAAGGCAGGCTTTGTGAACATTATCGGGAATCCCAATGTGGGCAAATCCACCTTGATGAACGCCTTTGTCGGGGAAAAGCTCTCCATCATCACCTCCAAGGCACAGACCACCAGGCACCGCATCCTGGGAATCGTCAACGGGGAGGATTTTCAGATGATCCTTTCGGATACCCCTGGGATCATCAAACCTGCCTATGAACTGCAGACCTCCATGATGGATTTTGTGAAATCCGCCTTTGAGGATGCCGATGTGTTGCTCTATATGGTGGAAATCGGGGAAAAGGCCCTAAAGGACGAATCTTTTTTCAACAAAATCAAGAACAGTAAGATCCCGGTCCTTTTGTTGTTGAACAAAATCGACACCTCCGATCAAGGGAAATTGGAAGAGCAGGTCCAGTATTGGAAGGAGCAGCTGCCCGAGGCGGAAATCCATCCGATCTCGGCCCTTGAGAACTTCAATGTGAAGGAGGTCTTCGATCGCATCCTGGAACTGTTGCCCGAATCCCCGCCCTATTATCCCAAAGACCAATTGACGGACAGGCCCGAACGGTTTTTTGTCAACGAGACCATTCGGGAAAAGATCCTGCTCCATTACAAAAAGGAAATCCCCTATTCGGTGGAAGTGGAAACCGAGGAATTCCTGGAAGACGAGAAAATTATCAGGATACGGTCCGTGATCATGGTCGAACGGGACACCCAGAAAGGGATCATCATCGGCCATAAGGGGGCCGCCCTGAAAAGAGTGGGGGTGGAAGCCAGAAAGGACCTGGAGAAGTTCTTTGACAAACAGGTCCATATCGAACTCTACGTGAAAGTGAACAAGAACTGGAGGAGCAGTGGCCAACAGCTCAAACGTTTTGGCTACAACGGTTAAAAGTGTCCTTTTCCAACTTGCAGCCATCGGTCCCGGGGACCTAACCGTTTGGAAATGATCTGTGGGAAGGGAGGATTAACTTATAAAAAAGTATTATTGCCAAAATTTTGAATGGATGGGAGCTATTGTAGCCATTGTGGGAAGGCCCAATGTGGGAAAATCCACATTGTTCAACCGACTCATAGAGCGTAGGGAGGCCATAGTCGATGCCGTCAGTGGGGTCACCCGTGATCGGCACTATGGAAAGAGCGATTGGAACGGGAAGGAATTTTCGGTGATCGATACGGGGGGATATGTCTTGGGCAGCGATGATGTCTTTGAGAAGGAAATAGACAAACAGGTGGAACTTGCCATAGGGGAGGCCGATGCCATTATTTTTATGGTGGACGTGGAATCCGGGGTGACCGGGATGGACGAGGACGTGGCCAAACTGCTCCGCAAGGTCAACAAACCGGTCTTTTTGGCCGTGAACAAGGTGGACAATGCCCAAAGGCATGCCGATGCCGTGGAATTCTATGCCCTGGGGCTGGGGGAATATTATGCACTTTCCAGTATCAACGGCAGTGGTACCGGGGAATTGTTGGATGCCTTGGTGGAGGTGCTTCCCGAAGGGGTCGAAGAATTGGATGATGTGCCCCGGTTTGCCGTGGTGGGGCGACCCAATGCCGGGAAATCCTCCTTTATCAATGCCCTGATGGGGGAGGACCGCTATATCGTCACCGATATTGCGGGGACCACCCGGGACAGCATCGACACTCGATACAATCAGTTTGGATTTGAATTCAACCTGGTGGACACGGCGGGAATCCGCCGAAAGGCCAAGGTGAAGGAGGACCTGGAGTTCTATTCGGTGATGCGTTCGGTCCGGGCCATTGAGCATTGTGATGTCTGTATTTTGATGTTGGATGCCACCCGGGGGTTCGATGGACAGGTACAGAACATTTTTTGGTTGGCCCACCGTAACAACAAGGGCATCGTGATCCTGGTCAACAAATGGGACTTGGTGGAAAAACAGACCAATTCGGTGAAGGAGTACACCGCCAAGATCAAGGAGGCGATCGCCCCCTTTGAGGATGTTCCCATCCTTTTTGTTTCTGTGATGACCAAACAGAGGATCTACAAGGCCATTGAAACTGCTGTGGAGGTCTATAAGAACCGCTCCAAGAAGATTGTGACCAGGACCCTGAACGATGTGATGCTTCCCATTATCGAAAATTATCCGCCCCCGGCCTATAAGGGCAAGTTCGTCAAGATCAAATTCTGTACCCAATTGCCGACCCCCTATCCGCAGTTTGCATTTTTCTGCAACCTGCCCCAGTATGTCAGGGATCCCTATAAGCGTTTTTTGGAGAACAAGCTGAGGGAAAACTTTGAGTTTACCGGGGCGCCCATCAGCATTTTTATACGCAAGAAATAACTCGGTCAGTTTTGGGTGGCCATTCTCACCTGTAGGTTTTGTTGGATCCGGTTCCCCCGGTCGTCCACTGCGGTCAACAGATATTCCCCGGGTTCAATGTCCAAAATCAATTCGTGGAACTGTTCCGTTTTTCCCTTATAGCTGTCGTCCAAGTACCAATATACCGTGGCATCCGCCTGTAGGTGGGCCAATTGCATGAGGATGTCCCTGGAAGGGGCGTCCGGTGCCCTGGGGATCAGTATGGCCTCCCCGGCTTTCGGGTATATAAACTCCATCGTTTGGTGCTCTTGGGAGGAACAGCCTTCCCCAAAGGGGGGCATGGGCCTGTAATTGGGATGGGAAAGGGCATAGAAGTACTCTTGGGTCGGAGGCAGTACAAACCAATTTTTGGCCCGCATCTCCTCCAAGGGGTGGCAGCCGGCGTTTACCCTAAAGCTTCCCGTACGATCCAAAAAGAGCTGTTGGTGGTAGGGACAGGGACCGCTTCGGGTTCCCTTGCTCGGGACATATTCTTTTTTTTGGTCGTCACAATAGAGGGAGGCCCTGAACCCGCTTTGTGCACAGACATCGACTTCCACCAGATCATCAAAGGGCTCTTGGAACCATCCGCTGTCCGGAATTGCGTCCAGAACGTCGAACAACAAGGGGGCGGCCGCCTCGATGCCGGTGAGGCCCGGCCTGCCTTCCCCATCGGCATTTCCCGCCCATACCCCTATGGTATATTTTGGGGTGGTCCCCACGGCCCAGGCGTCCTTAAAACCAAAACTGGTGCCGGTTTTCCAGGCGATGGGTTTTGAGGAATCGAAAAAGTGCCAATTTTCATCCCCTTCGGGCCTGTTCACCCGGTAAAGGGCCTGAAAGGTACTGTACAGGGCCCCGGCCCCGATCAAAGGGGCATCGAATTGCTCCTCCCCAAATTCCTTCTTCCCTTCCTTGAGATAACTGGGATCCGAATATTCATTGTTCCGGTAGGTACTCGAAGCGGATACAAAATGGTTGAGGGTGGAGGCCATTCCCGCATAGCTGGAAGTGACTTCCCAAAGGGAACTCTCCGCTCCCCCCAGGATCAGGGAAAGCCCGTAATGGGAGGCGGGCCTGTCCACGGAGGAAAGGTTCATTTTTCTCAGCCTATTGTGAAACTTTTGGAGCCCGTACCCACGCAGCAATCGAACGGCCGGAACATTCAGGGAGCGGGAAAGGGCCAAGCTCACGGGGACGGCACCGCGGTGCTTTCGGTCAAAGTTCTGGGGGTGGTACCCGTTGATCACGGTGGGTACATCGGCCACAAGGCTATTGGGCAAGACCAGCCCCTCATCCAAAAGCGAGGCAAAGAGCATGGGTTTGAGGATGCTTCCGGTGCTCCTGTTTTTGGTGATGATGTCCACGTCCTTGGCATGGGATTTTCCGGTCGGGGAATTGCCCACATAGCCCAAAACCTTTCTGCTTTCGACCTCCAGGACCAGAATGGCCAGGTTGTGGATCTCGTTTTGTCTCAATTGACGGTGGTGCCTATCGGCCAATAGGTTGAGGCGTTGCTGGAGGCTGAAATCGATGGAACTCGTGATGCGCTCCCCGGGATGTTCCAGGGCAATGCGCTCGGTGAGATGGGGGGCCAGGTCGGGAAGGGGCAAGGGCTTTTGTGGCAAGGGTTCCGCCAGGGCAAGCCGGTAGGTGGTCCCATCGATGATTTCCCGATCTCTTAACTTTCCCAAGAGGCGGTTTCTTTTTTCCAGGAGCAATTGTTCGTTCTTTCCCGGAAAGATCAGGGAGGGGGCATTGGGCAATACGGCCAGGGATGCTGCCTGCCCCCAACTGAGTTGATGGGGCGGGACGCCAAAATAGCGCCAGGCTGCCGCCGAGAGGCCCACCACGTTGCCGCCATACGGGGTATGGGAGGCATGGAGCCTGAGGAGTTCTTCCTTGGAGTGGCGCAGCTCCAGGCGGGTGGCCATAAAGATCTCGATGCATTTTTCCCAATAGGTCCTGGGCTTGCCCTTCCGACTGAGGCGGATGATCTGTTGGGTGATCGTGCTGCCGCCCCTACGGCTTTCCCGGCTGAGGTTATGGCCGATGGCCTTGAGGATGGAAATGGGATTGAAGCCCGGATGGTAGGGAAAATATTCATCCTCGAACATCAATATGCTTTGCCTGAACCTCTGGGGCACCGAATCCATTTCCGGGAACCTCCATTGCCCGTCATCCGCGATCCGGGCCCCAATCAAGGTTCCATTGGAGCTGAGGACCACGGTGGAGGTCGGGCTGTCGAACAATTGCCCCGGCAGGCAGAACAGCCATAAGGGCAAGATGGCGGCCAATACCCCCAATTTGACCTTATGGCGTCCCACAACCCGTTTTATCTTCGACGCATCAGTCTTCATCCACACCCCATCGAGCCATCACCGTACCACTTTGACCCATTGGCCCTTGCCCCTGGCCTGATAGTTGTTGTCGTACATGGCCTCCACCTGGGATCCGGGCAGGTAATATTCCCCGAGGTAGGAGGCATTCAGTTTTATGGCAAAGCTTTTGGATTGCCTGCCTCCCAAATCAAAATACAGATAGCTCCGATCGTCCCTGACGTCCACATAGTCCGCTTGGGAAGCCAAGGAATTGCCCCCTCCGGCAAAGGAGGTGTCCACGATTTCCCAACCGCTGGGCACTATATGGGCCAGGGCCACGTTCTCCAAAAGGTCATCGGATGAATTGAATACAGTGATCTCCGCTTGGAACTCAGTGCCCTGTCTGAGCCCGGACACATCGATGACATTGCCTTGGACATCCTTATAGGATACGGAAAGGTTGAGGTTCCGTTGCAAGGCCAGTTCCTGTCCCACCGGCAATTTCCCGGTCTGGGTCAGGGTGACATAGACCGTATTGCCCTGTTTGTTGTGGACTTGGATCTGCTCCTTGGAGGAGGTGATGGCCAGTTCCCTTTGGGCAAGGGCCCTATCGGTTTTGACCACGGTTTCCATCCCGTTGTGGGTAAATGCCAGGTCGATTGATTTGCCCCCGCTGCCCACCACCATTTTGGATAGGGCCAACAGGGCATAGGCCGTTTCCTGGGTGCTGTACCAATTCTGGGACGAAAGGTTCTTGGCAAGGGACACGGAAAGTTCCCGTTGCCTGGAATCCCCGAGGATCACCAGGGTCTCCAGGGCCATGGCCCGGTTTCTGAAGACCGAGCCATAGGTTCTGTAATCGTAATTCCTCGGTGTAAAATTGATATTGGCCGTTTGGGCGATCTCCCGGGCCACCTCTTTATTGCCCACCAGGGCATAGGCGGCCGCCAAACGCCATTTGGCCTCATTGCTCAGGGAAGTGGATTCCCTCAGGCGGTTCATGGCCGCCAGCTCCGGCTGTTGGGCCAAGGCCAGGGTGTACAACCTATAGGCTTGGGAAATATCACTGTTGTAGGAGGTGCTTTGGGCGCTCCAGTTTCGGGCAGCGTTCTTCTGGTACCGCAGCCAATTGGCAAGGAAGGTCAAGGGCAATTGATGGCCTTTCCCCTGGGCCTCCAACATAAAATGCCCCGCATAGGAAGTGCCCCAATCATCGGCCCGACCATATCCCGGCCAATAGCTCAATCCCCCTTCCGGTCCCTGGAAATTCCCCAGGGCATTGATGGCGGCCTTGATGTTCTTTTCGATATCCTGTTTTCGGTCATAGGTGATGTCCATGACCTCCGCCAGGTACAGTTGCGGGAAGGCCGCTGAGGTAATCTGTTCCACACAGCCGTGGGGATACCTGAGCAAATAGTCCATCCGTTTGGAAAAATCCATGGGGGGAAGGGTGGAAAATTCCAGAATCGCCGCATTGGTACCTGAAGTGCCAAAGGGTTCCATGGGGATGGAAAGCTTTCCATCGGCATCCAGGACAAAGGTCTCGCTCTTTGTGGTGATCGGGTTGGGGTTTACCACATCGACCTGGGTTTCGCTGCCGGCCTGTTGGCCTGCCCCACTGGCGGATACTTTTATGGTCTGGAAGGAGGCTGCCGGCTTGACCTTGAAATCGAAGTTCACGATCTGTTCCCCTATGGAAGGGAATTCAATGTTCTTGCCGGTCGACCCAAGGGGTTCCAAGGCCGTGCCCCCATCGATGTCCACCCGTACGTTCTTCACCTGGGGTTCCATGGCAAAGACGGTCACCGGAATGGTCACGGTCTCCCCGGGGGACAATTTCCTGGGGATGGAGGTCAGTACCATCAAAGGTTTGCGTACCGGGACGGTTTTATCCGTATGCCCATAGGCGCTGTTTGCATTGCCCGCGACGACCATGGCACGGACCGAACCCACATAGTTGGGCATTTCCAGTTCATGGGTCGCCTTTTCCCCCGCCTTTAGGGAGAAAGGGCCCAGATAGGTGACCACCGGGATGAAGCGTTGCGCCTTTTGGTTTTTGGCATCCACTCCAACGCCCCCGCCCCCAATGGCGTAGATATTGTCCACACTGACGGAATAGGCCCCCATCACATCATCAAATACATCGAAGGTCTTTACCCCTAGGGCCTGCCTGGCGTAAAAGGAGGCATGGATGTCCGGGGTGCGGAAGCGGGTGAGGTCCAGCAGGCCATCGTCCACTACGGCCAGGGAATAGGTCATGGGCTTTTTGTTTGCCTCGGAAACGGTCACCGTATAGTTTTTTTCGGGCTCCAGCTTATCGGGCATGGAAAGCAGGGGTTCCAGCCGGGTGGCCGGGTCCTCCACCAATAGGGGGACCACCCCGTAAAGCCGTATGGGAAGGTCGTTGGCCTGTTGTCCATGGGGCTGCAACAGGGAAATGTTGATATAGGCGTTGGGGGCCATTTCCGCACGGATCGGGATGCTCGCCTTGGTTTCCTTGGCCGTGGTCTCGATCCATTGTTGGGACAATACTTCAGTCCCATTTTCAATGCTGATCAGGGCCCTGCCGCCGAGGTCGGAAGGGAAGACGATATGGGCCTCTTCCCCAAGGGAGTAGCGTTCCTTGTCCGCGGAAAAGAGCAGGATCTTGGAGCTTTCGGAATCCCCTGCGGGCCGTTTCCACCAATTGCGGTAGAAATAGGTGGTGCGACCGGTGGCGTGCCCGGAAGCCTGATCCAGGACGCGGATCAGGAAGCGCCCTCCATCGTCATCCGGGATATTGATGTTGAAATGGGCCATTCCGTCGCTTCCGCTGACCAGTTCCATTTCCCGGTAGGGTCGGTGTACCGTGGCATTTTCGTAGCGGGAAAGGTTGTCCGATCCCCGGTTCCACCACCACCTCCATTCTATTTTGAATACCTGTACCTTGAGATTTCGGTTGGCGGCCGGCCTCCCCTGATCGTCCACCGAGATGGTCTCAAAACGGTTGTCCGAATCGGTCATATAGGAACCGTACTGTTTTTCTTCTGGAGATTTCAGGCCGACAAAATAGGGGTAGGGAGCCAATAATTTCGTGAACACATCCAGGGAAAAATCCCCGCCGCCTTCAAAGACCTTGGTGGTGAAGGTGGCCTGCAACATCCCCGGGGCCCTGCCGTTGACATTTATTTTTTCATTGATGGCCAATACCCCTTCGGCATCCAGGGTGGAAGAGATCCATTGTAGCTCATAGGGGCTGAATTGTCGTACGGGGTCCTGAAAGCTGTAGTTCCCATATTTTGGAAATGCCGCGCCGGCCTGGCTCAAGTTGGCATTGATGTCGATCTTGAGATTGCGTGCAGGGGCGCCGTGCAGCCATTGGACCTTGGCCACCCCGGCATTGTTGGCATTGGCCCGGAGCACTTCATCCCGGAAGGAGAAGTCTACCTTGAGGCGATTGGGTTTTACGGTGGCCACTCTCAAGGCCTTGGTGAACTGGGCGCCCCCAACGATGACCTTGGCGTTCCAGGTCCCGGTCGGGGCATCCTGGTCCGTGGGAATGGGGAAATAATAAAAATTTCCTTCCTTCTTGGCGTACAGGCCATCGGATCCCGGAAGTGTCCCTTGGGCCAATACTTGGCGTTGCACCAATTTTCCACGGGCATCGGTCACTTCCAGGACAACGGGATGATCTTGGGGAAGGGGGTTGGCCCGGTCGTCCAATACAAAGGTCAGGTGGATGGGATCCCCGGGACGATGTACTCCCCGTTCGGTATAGATAAAGCCCTGTAACCCCTTTTGCAAGCTTTCCCCGGAAATGTCGAAGGCGCTCATGGAAAGGGCATTGCCATCCGATAGTTTGACATAGGCATAATTGTTGTCCTTGACGGCCAGGGCGAAGGCCGGCTCCCTTTTTCCTTGGTGGACTGCAAAACCCGAGGCATTGGTCATGAGCTCCCCGAGGAGTTGTTGCTGGTAATCGTAGAGTTTGATTTTGGTGTTTTCCTCAGGCTTGGTGGTCAACAGGTTGCTGGCCACAAAATGAAGGCTGCCGTTGTTCCCTTTTTTGGCGATAAGGCCCAGGTCACTGCCCAAAAGGTTGGTGGCCGCGATCCGCTCCGCATTGTAATAGGCCGGGTGGCAAGGGTTTTCCCGTTCTTCCCAATTGTAGTCGTAATTTCTCCAGGCGTAGATTTCGTTGTTCCAATAATGCTCCTCCAAGCTTTCAGTATCGGCATCCGGATGAGCGGAATCCCGGGATTCCGCAAGTTCTGCCGTCGGTTCCCCACAGTCGTATGTACTGTGCTGTTTTGTAAAACTGAGTTCCACCCGGTACAGGCTGCCGGGCTCCACCTCGATCAGTTTGGAAAGGTCCAGGGCATGGGCCTTCCAAAAGCTGGTGTTCGCCTCCCCTTGTGAGGCCAGGTCGATCCGTTTGTAGGCCACTCTTTTTCCCACCGGCCTGAGATCGGGCTCGTAGTTGGGATCGAGGTTGTAATTTTGAAGGTACTGCAACATATTGTTCTCATAGACCTGTATGACACGGACTTCCACGGCAGCGAGGTTCACGGTCTCAAAATAGATGGGGGTGGAGGCCGCATTGGGAAGGATGGCCCCTTTGGAAATCAGCCGTACGGCGGGTTTGAGCTGTTCAAAGGAGAGCAGCTCCGAAAAGGGGTGCTTCAGGGAGTGGCCAAAGGCGCTCTTGATTCCCTCAAAGGCCTTTACCCGGACCTCGCCCAGGATACGTGTGGTGGGGTAGACCCTCAACAGATTGCCCTCGATCTCAAACCTGAGGTCCCCGGCATGTTCCACGGTGACCAGACCGCTCAGGTCTTGGTTCGGGTCCAGGGGCTCGGAGAAGTTCAGGCTGAGGACCGCGTTGGGGGCCGATCCGGTCCTGGCGTCGACGATCACAAATTTGTCGAGGCCCGGGACCGTGTATTTTTCGGAACCCTCGTTTTCCACCCCCAGGGCCTTTCCGCTCCAGGTGATGTGCAGCTCACTATCCTGTGAAGTTCTGGAAATGCTGTCGATCTTAAAGCTGTAATACTGGGCATTTTGGGAGCTGTTGTCCCATTTTACGGGGACTTCCCGATCCCCTTGTTTCACCTTCAAAACAGAATTGACCTTGGAGGCATCCAAAATATCCGAAGCGTCCAAGGTCCCGCTGAGGTATTGCCATTGCTTGTCATAGGACTGCAGGTTGCCAAGTTTGATCTTGAAATTTGGGGCAATGGTCCTAAAGGCAAAGGTATATTCCCTGAATTCCCGTTCCAGGTCCCCGAAGATCTTGTCCAGGGCCAGGGTGACCCGGTATTCCGTAGTGGGCTTTAGGTACTGTGAGGGCAAAAAGCTGAGTTTTCTGCCATTTTCGATGATCAGCTTCCCATCCACTTTGGGGGTGAACCCAATAAGGTCCCCAGGCAGTTCCTGGTTCAGTTCATAGGAGTCAAGGACCTGGGCCAGTACGATATCCACAGGGGCGGATACACTTTGGTCCCCTTGGGTGTGGTAGCTGATGTAATCCTTGAACTTAAAGAGGTTGTCCGTATCCCCTGTGGAGGACTTCTTTTTACAGGAAAAGGTCAATAACAACAGGGCGAGGGGAAGGATTCTATATATCTGGGACATACCGAAAGTGTATTGGTTAAACAACTGTTCTTGGCCCAAGCAAGATAGTTAAAAATGGGTAAGTCATAGCCCGTCCAGGGGATTGATTCAGGGAATTTGTCCTTCAAAATTTGGTTGAATTTGATGGATCGTTCGGAATTGTTCCCTTTTTACCCCATTTACTTTTAAAATAAAGTTAAATCCGATTGGCCCCATTTAACAAACCGATACTTTGGTACCCGAACCTGAACAAACCAATAATTTCCATCCACATTGAGAAAACATTGTGCACCCCTGTTTTTTGTCTCCCTATTTTTATTGTTAGCCGAAGCCCATGGACAGGACTTTACCGTCAAGGGCAAAATCGTGGATGCCGATCAGGGGACTCCCTTGGAGGCGGCGACCATTTTTGTGGAAACCCTTAGGGACAGTGTCCTGATCGCCTATGCGATCACCGATGCCCAGGGCCAATTTACCCTGGAGGGAAGAACTTCCTATACCAAGGGCAGAATGGGAATCTCCTTTAACGGATACAAATCCAGGGCCATGGAGGTGGAGCTCAAGCCTCTTTTGGACCTCAATGTCATCCCCTTGGAGGAACA
>Ga0079224_100008149_pt1 | contig 14156 bp, 11 predicted proteins | sample Stecom2015_FD_80414 | JGI IMG/M metagenome (GOLD analysis project Ga0079224, IMG submission 80414) | Agricultural soil microbial communities from Utah to study Nitrogen management - Steer compost 2015 | ecosystem: Environmental > Terrestrial > Soil > Agricultural land | place: USA: Utah...
GCAGCCGGAAGATGTGCCAATGGAAATACGCGAGCCACTCGCCGAGGAGTCGTCACGGCAGGACCTGGCGCAAGCAGAGGCCGCCGGCGACCCGGATGTTGCCGGCCTGGCCGAGGTCGAGCTTCGGGTCAGCTTCAGCGGCGATTGCTGGACCGAGGTGACCGATGCCGGCGGTGACCGCCTCTGGTTCGGACTGGGATCGGCAGGTCGCAACATTACCGTTTCGGGCGAGGCGCCCCTGCAGGTATTGCTGGGCAACAGCGCCAACGCGAGCCTCGAGGTCAACGGCTCGCAGTACGCCATTCCTCGCAGTGCACGCCGCGGGGACACTGCTCGACTCACTATCACCAATCTTTAAACTGCGAAGAATCTCGTGAAACCCAAAGCCATCAGGGGCATGAACGACGTGCTTCCGGAAATCTCCGGGACCTGGCGCTACGTCGAAGAAGTTGTGCGCGAAGTCGTGGAGGCATTCGGGTATTCGGAGATCCGCCTGCCGCTGCTCGAGTACACCGAACTGTTTCGCCGCTCAATCGGCGAGGTAACGGACATTGTCGAGAAGGAGATGTACACCTTCGACGACCGTAACGGCGAGAGCCTTACCCTGCGTCCGGAAGCAACTGCAGGCGTCGTGCGGGCGGGCATTACCAACGGACTGCTGTACAACCAGCGACAGAAGCTGTGGACGGCGGGGCCGATGTTCCGCTACGAGAAGCCGCAACAGGGACGCTACCGCCAGTTTCACCAGATCGACGTCGAGGCACTGGGTTACGAAGGGCCCGACGTCGACGCTGAACTGATACTGATGTGCCGGCGCTTTTGGAGCCGGCTGAATATTCCCCGCGTGACGCTGGAGATAAACTCGCTTGGCAACCCGGAAACGCGGCGCACCTACCGCGGTGAACTGGTGCACTATTTTTCGGCAGCGAAAGACAGCCTGGACGAAGACAGCTTGCGCCGCCTCGAACAGAACCCGCTGCGAATTCTCGACAGCAAGAACCCCGCGATGCAGGAACTGGTGGCCGGTGCTCCCGTAATGCTCGACTACCTCGACGAGGAGTCGGCGCGGCATTTCGAGGAGCTTAAAGCTTTCCTTGATGCGGCGGCGCTGTCCTACAGGGTGAATCCGCGGCTCGTGCGGGGACTCGACTACTACAACCGGACGGTGTTTGAGTGGGTAACGGACGCGCTCGGTTCCCAGGGCGCCGTCTGCTCGGGCGGCCGTTACGATGGCCTGGTGGAAAAACTGGGTGGACGCCCGGTGCCGGCGATCGGCTGGGCCATGGGCGTCGAGAGGCTGGTGGCGCTGTACGAGGTCTGCGGCAACAAGGCTCCCGCGCGGCACCCGGATGCCTACATCGTCGCCGTTGGCGCTCCGGCGGTGAGACGGGGGCTGGAACTCGCGGAGCGGCTGCGCGATGCACTGCCCGATCTCAGGTTCGAAATGAACCTGGGCGACGGTTCGTTCAAGGCACAGCTGAAGCGCGCGGACAGAAGCGGAGCCGCTTTCGCCGTGATACTCGGCGAGACGGAAGTGCGGGATAATCGTGCCGCCCTGAAACCTTTGCGCAGCACCGGGGACCAAGTCAGCGTACCCTTCGACAGCCTGGCCTCGGAGCTGGCCGAGCGCATTACCCCAACCGTCGCAAGAACGGGCGACCTTGCAGAATCAACAGACAAAAGGCAGTAACGGTGGACGAACTCTTATCCGAGAAAGAACAGATCGAGGCGCTGCGGAGCTGGTGGCGCGAGAACGGGCGTTTCATTATCAGCGGTCTCGTCCTGGGCATCGCGCTCCTCCTGGGCTTCAATTACTGGAACAAGCAAAAAGCAGAGACCGCAGTGCAGGCATCAGCGGCCTACGAGGCGCTGCTGAACGACGTCGCCAGCGGCAATGCGGAGGCTGCCAGCGAAAAGGCTTCCGAACTCAAGGAGAACTACGGGTCCACCGTCTATGCCGCGCAGGCGAGGCTCGCGATGGCGAAGCTGTACATGGACAAGGGACGCGATCAAGATGCGGCGTCGGAACTTAAGGCGCTCGTTGAAGGCGGGGATGCCACGGACGCGGAAGAGGCGGTGATGACAGGACGCCTGCGGCTCGCGAAAATACTCCTGTACCAGGACAAGCCGCAGGAAGCGATAGACCTGCTGCAAGGCTACCGCGATACCGCATTTGCGGGGCGTTACAGCGAAACTCTGGGGGACGCTTACGTGGCGCTCGGCCAGACAGATGCTGCGAGGGATGCCTACACGGTTGCGCTGGCTGATGATCCGAACGCCCCGACCGTCAACCGGATTCTCGTGCAGATGAAGTTAAACGATTTGCCGAAAGTGAGTGCCGCTGCGGCTGACGATTTGCCGTCGCAAACGCCGTCACAGCCGTCTTCGGAAGATGCTCCGGCGGAAGCGTCCTCACCGGACGATGCGGACGCCGGGGCTCTGCAATGAGGAAGCCCTCCATACGCGTCCTGGCTGCTTGCTGTGCGTCTTTCAGTTTGCTCTCCGGGTGCGGCATATTCGGTGGCGACAAGGACGAGGAACTGCAACCGCGGGAACTCGTGGACTTCCAGTCGACGCTTCCCGTGGATCGCCTCTGGGAAGCCAAGGTAGGGGGTGGCTCGGAACTACTGCGCATCACGCTGAAACCATCAGGAAATGCAGAACGCGTATACGCGGCAAGCCGGGACGGCAACGTCACCGCGTTCGAACCGGCGACCGGTGCACGGCTGTGGCGCTCGGAGCTGAAGCTGCCATTATCCGCGGGCCCCGGCTTCGGGCGGGACCGCGTCGTCGTCGCGAGCAGCGACGGTTTCTTAGTCTGCCTCGACGCAGACGACGGCCGGGAGATCTGGCGCACCTTCGTCGCGGGAGAGTCGCTTGCGCCGCCGCTCGTGCAGGGCGATTCCGTCGTCGCCTACACCATTGACGGTCGCCTGAGCGTCCACTCGCTGTACAACGGCAGGGAGCGCTGGACGCTGGAGCAGCCCTTGCCGCCACTGACGCTCCGAGGTTCCGCACCTCCGGTGATTGTCGGCACAACGGTAGTTGCAGGCTTCGACAACGGCAGGCTGATCGCTTCCGGCCTTGGCGACGGCACGACACGCTGGGAGGTCATGCTGTCGCCGCCGACAGGCAGGTCCGACCTCGAGCGACTTTCGGACATCGACGGAACCCTCGCAACAGTCGGCCAGGACGTCTATGCGACCGCGTACCAGGGCCAGCTCGCCGCGCTTGCGGCAGAATCCGGCCAGATTCTCTGGACCCGCGAAATCTCGACCCACGTTGGACTGACCGCAGACGCCGAGAATCTTTACGTGGTTTCCGAGGCCGGCGAACTGATTGCCTTGCGGCGCACGAACGGTTCCGAGTTATGGCGCCACGATTTGCTGCTGCGCCGCGACCCGACTGCGCCCGTCGCCTTCATGGATACTGTCGTGGTCGGTGATCTGGAAGGTTACGTGCACTTCTTCAACAAGGCGGATGGCGCGCCTGTTGCCCGTGTTCGCGTCGGTAAAGGCATGCTGTCCGCGCCGCCCACCGTGATCGACGGGCGCCTCTACGTGCAGAGCGAATCTGGCCGGCTGGCTGCGTTCGAAATCGAGATGCCCGAGGTTGAGACAACGGCGGGCAACGCAGACCAGAGCACGTGACCAGCGTCGTGGCTCGCCCGGACTGTTCATGAAAGCGCTCGCGCCCTTGCTTGATTCCTGCCCGAGCGTCGCAGCGACTTAAACACAGCCCGGCCAGGATTTTGCATGCTCCCAGTCATCGCACTCATCGGACGGCCGAACGTCGGCAAGTCGACCCTTTTCAATCGCCTGACCCGCTCACGCGACGCGCTCGTCGCTGATTTCCCGGGGCTCACCCGGGATCGCCAGTACGGCTTCGGCAGGCAGGGCCCGGTTCCCTATCTCGTCATCGACACCGGCGGCGTTGCCGGTGGCGAGACGGGCTTGAGCGAACTGATGGTCCAGCAGACGATCCGGGCGCTGAAAGAGGCCGACATCGCCATCGTGCTGGTCGATGGAAGGGCCGGCCTGACCGCGGCCGACGAGCGGGTAGCCGAACTCGCGCGCCTGCATGCAGAGAGCACGTGGCTGGTCGCGAACAAGGCCGAAGGGATGGATCCGCACATGGCGGCTGCCGAGTTCCACGGACTGGGGCTGGGCGAACCTGTCGCCATATCCGCCGCACACGGCGACCGCGTGGCCGCGTTGATGGACGAGGTCTTAGCTCCCTTCGTCGAGCCCGATGCCGAACGGCCATCGGACGAGGTGGAGGAGCCATCTACCGACGACGCACTGCGTATTGCCGTCATTGGCCGCCCGAACGTCGGGAAGTCCACCCTCATCAACCGCCTGTTGGGCGAGGACCGCCTGGTGGTTTACGACCAGCCCGGCACCACGCGCGACAGCATCGCGGTTCCGTTCGAACGTGACGGGCGAAACTACGTGCTGGTGGACACCGCGGGCGTCAGGAGAAAAGGCAAGGTTTCGGAGACGGTCGAGAAGTTCAGCGTAATCAAGGCTCTGCAGGCGATGGAACGTGCAGAAGTCGTCCTGATGGTGCTGGATGCCCAGGAGGGCATCACGGAGCAGGACGTCAGTCTCACCGGTCTCATCGTGGAGCGCGGTCGCGCGCTGGTCGTCCTGGCCAACAAGTGGGACGGCCTCGATCCCGACCATCGTCGCCGGGTGAAGGAACAGATCGAGCGGCGGTTACCCTTTCTCGATTTCGCCGAGCGCATGACCATCTCCGCCTTGCACGGCAGCAGTGTCGGCGATGTCCTTCCCGCGGCCGAACGTGCCTACCGCGCCGCCGTTCGCGACATTCCGACGTCAGACCTCACGCGGGAGCTGCAGAACGCGATCCGCGCGCACGAACCACCGATGGTTCGCGGCCGTCGCATCCGGCTTCGGTACGCGCACCAGGGCGGACGAAATCCACCGGTCATCGTCATCCATGGCAACCAGACCGAGCGCGTCCCGGAGGCTTATCGTCGCTACCTGGTCAACCGCTTCCGCAAAGCCTTCAAGCTCACAGGCACACCGGTCAGGCTGACGTTCAAGACGAGCGACAACCCGTACAAGGGGCGGCGTAACAAGTTGACGCCGAGACAGGAGCGAAAACGCAAGAGACTCATCAAGCACGTCAAGCGGTGACGATGCGCTAGCAGCCGGTCGGACTTAGGACTGATCTACTGCGCTACGATCGCCCAAGCCCGACAGGCTGCTAGAATTCGCCGAATGGACAATGCCAGTAAAAGGGTGCAAGTCTCCGGCCGGTTCGCGATGCATCGTGGCGGCTTTCTCGAATCGCCCACCATAGCCTATGAAACCTGGGGCAGCCTCGAGGGGACAGGCGACAACGCGATCCTGCTTTTCACGGGCCTTTCGCCGTCCGCCCATGCTGCGTCGTCGACTGATAACCCCGCGGCCGGCTGGTGGGAGGACATGATAGGTTCCGGCTTGCCGCTGGACTCCGACAAGTACTTCATCATCTGCGTCAACTCCCTGGGCAGTTGTTTCGGCTCGACCGGCCCGGCATCGATCAATCCCGCGACCGGCGAGCGTTACCGCCTTTCCTTTCCGGTGCTGACGCTGGAGGACGTGGCGGACGGCGGTTTCGAGGTGCTGAAGGCGTTAGGGATAGACCGCCTGCACACGACCGTCGGCTGCTCGATGGGGGGCATGAGCGCGTTGGCATTCTGCGTGCGGCACCCGGAGGTCAGCGAGGGCTTCATCTCGATCTCTTCGGCAACCCGGGCGCTGCCATTTTCCATTGCCGTGCGGTCGTTGCAGCGCGAGATGATCCGCCAGGATCCGAAGTGGGACGGCGGCAACTACGACCCGGCGGATCCGCCGGCAGCCGGCCAGCGCCTGGCGAGGAAGCTCGGCATGATCACCTACCGCTCGGCACTGGAGTGGGAGCAGCGTTTCGGTCGAGAGCGGGTCGCCACGGAGGAGCGAACGGGCGACCCGTTTCGCATCGATTTCGCGGTGGAGTCCTACCTCGAATCCCACGCCCGCAAGTTCACGGGCCATTTCGACCCGAATTGCTACCTTTATCTCTCACGCGCCTCGGACCTTTTCGACCTCGCGGAACACGGCGGGTCGCTGAAGTCGGGATTCGGCAAACTAAACCTGAAGCGGGCGCTCGTGATCGGCGTTACCTCCGACATCCTGTTTCCGCTGCACCAGCAACAGGAACTGGCCAGCGGAATGTCGCGTGTCGTCGACGATGTCAAATTCGTGCCGCTGGATTCGATCAAGGGCCACGACTCTTTCCTCGTCGACATGGACGCGTTTCGCCCGGTCATTTGTGATTACTTCGAGGCCGGGCCTGTCCACCAGCTTGCGACGGGCAGCGCTGTCTGATCCGCGGCCCGTGATAGAATTCCTGTTATTCACATCGTTTAATGCGGAGAACAGGAATGGCCACTTCCGGCCTCGGCGAGTTGATCAGCCTGGTTGATGCGGCAGTTGCAAAAAACGACGTCACCGAGACCGTGGAGACGATCAAGGGCGAGCTCTGCCGCCTGATCCGCTCCGGCCAGATCGAATTGCCCCCCGAACTGACGAGGCAGGTGGACGGTCACTACGCTCGCCGCCTGGTACATCGGGACGACGAGCGTGGATACTCGATTGTCGTGATGACCTGGGGCCCCGGCCAGTCCACGCCGATTCACGACCACAGCGGGATGTGGTGCGTCGAGGGCGTGTGGGGCGGCAGTATCGACGTCCAGCAGTACGAGCTGACGCAATCCGGCGATGAAGGATTCCGGTTCGAACCGCGCAATTCTTACGAAGCAGGCGTCGGCAGCGCCGGATGCCTGATTCCGCCGTACGAATACCACAGCATCAGTAACCCTTCCGATCGAACGACCGCGATATCGCTGCACATCTACGGTGGCGAGATGCAATGTTGCAACGTGTTCGAAAAACAGGGCGACGGCACCTACGTGCCGCGCGAGCGCCCGCTGGGATACGACAGCTAGGGAGCCTCTGCGCAAGTCATGGACGGCGTCTTTTCGTCCAGACTTGTGCAGAGGCTCCCTGGTCGTCCGGCGTGGTGGCCGAGACGGTGGCGCGCAGGCTGCCGTGCGCAAGGCGCGCATCCACGACCGTTCCCGCAGGCACTTCTTCGGCGTTCACCAGCACGCGCCCCGTCGTGTCCGTAACGATGGCATAACCGCGCGTCAGGGTCGCCAGCGGGCTGACAGACTGCAGCGCGCGTTCGGCAACCTTGAGCCGGGTTCCCAGGCGCTCCACGGAGCCGGTGCCGTGGCGCCGCAGGCGATTCGACGCATCCGCGAGGCGCCGTGAATCTCGCTCGAGGCGCCGCAACGGCGCTCCCGCGAGCACGCGCGAGCACAGGTGATCCAACAGGCGTCCACGGCGCGTGAAATCATGGCGCATCGCACCGGCGAGCGCTCTTTTCAAATCCCGCAGGCGCTCCGATTGCTGGCGTACCCGCGCGGCAGGGCTGCACTGGTTCAGGCGTCGCGACAGCCAGTCCGCCGCCTGGAAGGCGTTTTCCACGCGGCGGCGCATTTGCAGCGCGAGCCGCGACGAGTAGGCGGCGAATGAGCGCTGCCATTCGAGCTGGTCGGGAACCACAAGTTCCGCGGCGCCCGAGGGGGTGGGAGCGCGGACATCGGCCGCGAAATCCGCAATCGTGACATCCACCTCGTGGCCTACGCCGCTGACGATGGGGATGGGACAAGCGGCTATTGCCCTGGCCACGACTTCCTCGTTGAACGCCCACAGGTCCTCGAGAGAGCCGCCGCCTCTCCCGATAACCAGTACGTCGCACTCGTTGCGTCGGCCAGCCTGCTCGATGGCTGCGACCAGGCAGGGGATTGCCGCGTCGCCCTGCACCGGGGACGGGTAAACCAGCACAGGAATGGCCGGGAAGCGGCGCCGCAGTACAGTCAGTATGTCGCGGATCGCAGCGCCGGTTGGCGATGTAATCACGCCGATGCGGCGCGGTAGCCGGGGCAGGGGACGCTTTCGCTCCGTGTCGAAGAGCCCTTCGGCCGCCAGCTTCTTCTTCAGCACCTCGAAACGACGGCGCAGCTCACCTTCACCCGCCGGCTCGACCTGTTCGACAATGAACTGGAAGTCGCCGCGGGCTTCGTAGATGCTGACCCGCCCCAGTACGAGCACCTGGTCGCCGCCTGCGATTCGAAGTGTCGGTCCCCGCTGCCGCTGGCGGAACCAGGCGCAGCGGATTTGCGCCATCTCGTCCTTCAGGCTGAAGTAGAAGTGCCCGGAGGCGGGCCTCGCCAGGTTCGAAATCTCGCCCTGCACCCACAATCTCGCCATGCCGCGCTCGAGCAACAGGCGAGACTGCCGGTTGAGCTCCGAAACAGTGATTGCAGCTTCCGCGAAGCTTTGTTGGACCATGTCGTGCACCGCGGCAGTATAAAGGACCGGCAGCGCCAAATTCCGCTTCGGTTACCATTGCGGTTTCACTAATCGAGGAGGCGAGGTCAGCATTTCAGGTTTACCCGCTTTTGGCAGCCGCGTAGAATCGCCCGTTTACCCAGCGGCGACCGCGGCTGGTGAACCGACCCGAGCACCCCGCCTGAAAAATATGCGTATCGCCAAGGAAGCACTGACATTCGACGATGTCCTTCTGCAGCCCGACTACTCGGACGTCCTTCCACGCGAAGTGGATCTTTCCACGAAACTGACACCAGCCATCACGCTCAATATCCCGCTCATGTCGGCGGCGATGGACACGGTCACCGAGTCCCGCCTCGCGATATGCCTCGCCCAGGAAGGCGGCATCGGCATCATTCACAAGAACATGAGCGTGGAAGAGCAGACACGCCAGGTCTTGAGGGTGAAGAAGTTCGAAAGCGGCATCGTGCGCGACCCGATAACCGTGCCGCCGAGCGCCACCATTCGCGAAGTCATCCAGCTCACCCGCTCACTGAACATCTCGGGCGTGCCGGTGGTGGAAGGAAAGGAGACGCTGGGAATCGTTACCCACCGCGACTTGCGTTTCGAAACGCGGCTGGACGCGCCGGTGTCTACCGTGATGACGCCGAAAGAGCGCCTGGTCACGGTGCAGGAAGGTGCCGACGACGACGAGGTGCTGTCGCTTCTCCATCGCCATCGCATCGAGAAGGTCCTGGTCGTGTCCAAAGATTTCGAGCTGCGCGGAATGATCACAGCGAAGGACTTCCAGAAAGCCTCGGATTTTCCCCGCGCCTGCAAGGATAGCAATGGCGCGTTGCGCGTGGGCGCCGCCGTCGGAACAGGGTTCGATACCGACGACCGCGTCGCTGCACTCGTGCAGGCAGGCGTTGATGTGATCGTCGTCGATACCTCGCACGGCTTTTCCAAGGGCGTCATCGAGCGTGTGCGGAAAGTACGCAAGCAGTTCCCCGACCTGCAGATCATTGCCGGCAACGTGGTGACCGCGGAAGCTGCGCTCGCGCTGGCCGATGCAGGCGCCGACGGCATCAAGGTGGGCATTGGCCCCGGCTCCATCTGCACGACACGCGTGATCGCAGGAGTTGGCGTCCCGCAGGTGTCAGCCGTTGCCGAAGTGGCGCAGGCGCTTCAAGGTCGGGGCGTGCCGCTGATCTCGGACGGTGGCATCCGTTATTCCGGCGATATCGCGAAGGCGCTGGTCGCCGGCGCGTATTCCGTGATGATCGGCAGCCTGTTTGCAGGTACCGAAGAATCCCCGGGCGAAGTCGAGCTGTACCAGGGCCGCTCCTACAAGACGTACAGGGGCATGGGGTCGCTGGGCGCGATGGGGCAGACACATGGTTCTTCGGACCGCTATTTCCAGGACGCAACGGAAGAACTGGAAAAGCTGGTGCCGGAGGGAATCGAGGGGCGCGTCGCGTACAAGGGCAGCGTCGTCGCGATCGTGCACCAGTTGATGGGTGGTGTACGCGCAGCCATGGGCTATACCGGCAGCCATACGATCGACGACATGCGCACCCGGCCAAAGTTCGTGAAGATCACCAGCGCCGGCATGAGAGAAAGTCACGTGCACGACGTGACCATCACCAAGGAAGCGCCCAATTACCGCAGCAACAGCTGATTCGGCAAGTGTGCACTAGATGAACCAGGCCCCGAACGCCGCTTCTGCCCGCCACCCCGACATCCACGCCGATCGCGTGCTGATTCTCGACTTCGGCAGCCAGTACACGCAACTGATCGCCCGCCGCGTCCGCGAATGCGGGGCGTACTCGGAAATTCATCCCTGGGACATGGACGACGAAGCGCTGCGTGCGTGGCAGCCCAGGGGCGTCGTGCTTTCGGGTGGGCCTGAATCGGTCACCATCGACAAGAATCCGAGCGTCTCCCCGGTGGTATTCGACCTCGGCGTGCCTGTACTGGGCATCTGTTACGGAATGCAGACAATGGCTGCGTTACTCGGTGGGAAGGTCGAGTCGCATTCGCACCGGGAATTCGGCTACGCGGAAGTCCGTCCGGCGAATTCCCGGTTGCTCGAGGGCTTGAGCGACGCGCCCGACGAATCTGCCGCGCCGCTTCTCAAGGTCTGGATGAGCCACGGCGATCGTGTCGAGGTTGCGCCGGAGGGATTCCGTGTGACTGCGACCAGCGCGAATTCTCCCCTGGCGGCGATCGAGGACCCGGAGCGCCACTACTACGGAGTGCAGTTCCACCCGGAAGTAACGCACACGCCGAAGGGGCAGGAGATCATTCGCCGCTTTGTCCGCGACATCTGCGGATGCGCCGGCGACTGGAATGCGCAGAATATCGTGGACGATGCCATATCCGAGGTTCGGCGCCAGGTCGGCAGCGGGAAAGTCCTGCTGGCACTTTCGGGAGGAGTGGATTCGTCGGTTGTAGCCGCGCTTTTGCACAAGGCGATCGGCGACCGCCTCGTCTGTGTCTTCGTCGATCATGGCCTGATGCGGGAAGGAGAGGGCGACCAGGTCATGGAGACCTTTGCCGAGCACCTTGGCGTCAACGTCATCCGCGTCAATGCAGCGGACCGGTTTTTTGCCGCACTGGCCGGCGTCTCGGACCCGGAAGAAAAGCGCAAGGTCATAGGCAGGCTGTTTATCGAAGTATTCGACGAAGAAGCGCTGCGGCTCGAGGATGTGGACTGGCTCGCGCAGGGAACGATCTATCCCGACGTCATCGAGTCGGCCGGAGCGTCTACCGGCAAGGCTCACGTCATCAAGTCACATCACAACGTAGGCGGCTTGCCTGCCGCGATGCGGATGAAGCTCGTCGAGCCGCTGCGGGAATTGTTCAAGGATGAAGTCAGGAGAATCGGCCTGGAACTGGGGCTGCCGGCGCAAATGGTGCAGCGACACCCGTTCCCGGGTCCAGGACTTGGAGTGCGTGTCCTGGGTGAGGTGCGCCGGGAGCATGTACAGCTGCTGCAGCGCGCCGATCGCATTTTCATCGACGAACTGCGAAAGCAGGATCTCTACGACAAGGTAAGCCAGGCATTCGCAGTGTTCCTGCCGGTGCGCTCCGTCGGCGTCATGGGTGACGCGCGGCGTTATGACTACGTGATCGCGCTGCGCGCGGTGGAGACGATCGACTTCATGACCGCGCGCTGGTCGCGGCTGCCGTACGACTTTCTCGAGCACGTGTCGCTCAGGATCATCAACGAAGTGGACGGTATCTCCCGTGTCACCTACGACATCTCGGGGAAGCCGCCCGCCACTATCGAGTGGGAGTGACCGGATGAGCGCGGCCGGTAACGACCCCTGTTGCCGACCCGCTCGTGAGTGACTGGTCCGAAATTGATACTCGCTTCATGCGCGAGGCGCTCGCCAAGGCGACGGAAGCGCGTTCGGCGGAGGAAGTTCCTGTCGGCGCGGTCGTTGTCGTTGGCGGGGCCATCGCGGGCACCGGCCACAACCACAGCATCAGCAACTGCGACCCCACCGCGCATGCTGAAATTATCGCCATTCGCGAAGCTGCGAAGACAATCGGGAATTACCGGATTGCCGACGCGACTGTCTACGTGACACTGGAACCGTGCCCGATGTGCGTCGGTGCGATGCTCCATGCGCGCGTCCGCCGGCTGGTGTTCGGCGCGTACGACCCGAAGGCGGGCGCCGCAGGAAGCGTCATCGACCTCTGCAGCGAGCGCCGGCTGAACCATCGCATCGAGGTAAACGGTGGACTGCTGGCGGATGAATGCGCGGACCTGCTGCAGAAATTCTTCGCCTCAAGGCGACTAAAGAACAGAACGCCGTAGGAGCCCGCCCCGCGGGCGACATCTATCTACTTGGTCGAGGCGTGTCGCCCGTGAAACGGGCTCCTACAGCGCCTTGTTCCCACGTCGCCCGGAGTAGAACGCTGCAGGAGCCCGCGCCCCGCGGGCGACATCGTTCCACTTGCCGCGACGCGGGCGAGAGGTTTCGCAGAAGTGCCTGTAGCTAATCGTTGCTTGCGATTTCGATCGGGGCCTGGTCGACGACCTTTTCTTCGACGATCTCTTCTATTACTTTCCGTTCTTCGTTCGCGGTGATCCAGCGCAGGATGTTGTAGTAGTTCCGGATGTTGTTAACGTAGAGCACCGGCTCCCAGCCCCGCGCGTAACCGTACTTGACCCGCGAGTACCAGCGCTCCCGCGCCAGGAGCGGCAGTGTCTTGCTGACGTCTACCCAGGCGTCGGGGTCACCGCCTTGCCATTCGACGATCTGGCGAGCATCGAGGAGATGATTGAAGCCGACGTTGTAAGCGGCGAGCGCCATCCACGTCCGGTCGGGTTCGGCGACGCTGTCGGGAATCCGTTCCACCTGGCGCGCATAGAACTCGGCACCGCCGAAAATACTGCTCTCCGGATCCATGCGGTCTTCAATGTCGAGGTACTCGGCGGTCGCCTGCGTCAGCATCATGATGCCGCGCACTCCGGTCGGGGATACCGCGTGAGGACGCCAGTGCGATTCCTGGTAACCGATCGCGGCGATCAGTCGCCAGTCAACGCCATGAGTATTCGCCGCTTGCTCGAACGCCTCCCGGTATCGCGGCAGGCGGCTGTCGAAATGGCGAACGAAGGCACGTGTCCCGACGTAGTCGAACTGTTCCGTATGGCCGTAGTAGCGGTCGTGCACCTGTGCGAGCAGGCCTTCACGACCGGCGCCGATCAGGTATTCGTCCGCGCGCCGCAACAGGCTGTCGCCGTCTTCCGCGCGGAACGCCCAGGCGATCGGTCCTTCGATCTGCAGGTCGAGAGCCACCCGGAGCTCCGGGTAGAAGTGACGTTGTATGTTGAAGTCCGAACTGTCAGCCACGGTGAAATCCAGCTCACCCGAAGCTACTTTCTCGAGCAGGTCGGCAACTTCGACGTCACCGTTCTCCGACCACTGCAGGCCCGGATAGATCTGGCTCAGAGACGCGAGCATGTCGGAGTGACTGCTGCCGGCGACCACCTCGATCGAGCGTCCCGCTGCCTCTTCGATCGACCTCGGCCTGCCCGTGCCGAGCTTGTAAATGAGATGCATGTCCACCGAGTTGTAAGGATGGCCATAACTGACGAAATCCTGGCGCGCATTCATCATTGAGAGTCCCGCCGCTGCGAGATGAACATCGCCCGAAAGGAGACGCGGCATGACCTCTGAAACACTCTCGACGGACTCGATGACCAGCGATACGCCGAGATCGTCGGCAAACCCTTTCACGAGGTCGAACTCGGGACCGGCGGGACCATCCTGTCCGATGAAATAGGTAGTGGGTGTATTGCGGGTCACGACACGCAGCTGTCCCAGCTCGAGAACCTGGTCGAGCAAGGGTGGCGGCGACGAACAGGTGCCGAGCAGCGCCGCAAACAACGTGTAGATGAACAGTCGCAAATACGTCTCCACAGGATAGTGCTGTTTCGCTGGGTTGCGATCTGCCGTACCGTATTCGCACCAGGCCTCTCAAACTGGCGCGTTTGGTATGGGAGATGTACGCGAACCGGCAGCCTCGGCTCCTCTTCGCAGACCCTTTGGCTTTTCGAACTTTAAAAGGAGGGCGCCGCTCCCGCGAACCGATAGGCTACCCCAGACCGGTTGTCAAAGCAGCGCTTTTGGACGCAACAAAGCGCGATTTTGTGATCTGCGCCCGCCCGGTACTCGTTCACAGGGACTGCTGCCAAACTCTCGCCAGGCGAGCGGTTTGAGCGAGCTCCAGGTCCCCCCGGAGGCAAAATGC
>Ga0079224_100008150_pt1 | contig 14153 bp, 16 predicted proteins | sample Stecom2015_FD_80414 | JGI IMG/M metagenome (GOLD analysis project Ga0079224, IMG submission 80414) | Agricultural soil microbial communities from Utah to study Nitrogen management - Steer compost 2015 | ecosystem: Environmental > Terrestrial > Soil > Agricultural land | place: USA: Utah...
GATCGATTACAAGGATCTCAACACCCTGCGCCAGTACATCACCGAGACCGGCAAGATCGTCCCGTCGCGCGTGACCGGCACCAAGTCGAAGTACCAGCGCCAGCTCGCCACCGCCGTCAAGCGTGCGCGCTACCTGGCCCTGATCCCGTACACCGACAACCACAACGTATAAGGGCACGCCGCCCTGCGGGGCGGCACCCGGGCGCCCCTTCCCCGCGCGGGAGGGGGTGCACGCTTCCCCGTCGGACAGCGAAGCCCGCTGCAGGGCAAGCCCTGCTAACGAACAAGGAGCAACACCATGCAACTGATCCTCCTGCAGAACGTGCAGAACCTCGGCAAGCTCGGCGACAAGGTCGACGTCAAGCCGGGTTACGGCCGCAACTTCCTCGTGCCCCAGGGCAAGGCCGTGCCGGCCACCGCGGCCAACCTGGCGGAGTTCGAGGCCCGCCGCGCCGAGTACGAGGCGCGCGCGCAGGAACTCAACGACAAGGCCGAGTCGCGCCGCGCAGCCCTGGAGGGCTTCGAGGTGACGATCCGCGCCAATGCCTCCACCGAAGGCAAGCTGTATGGCTCGATCACGACCCGTGACGTCGCCGAGGCACTGACCCGCGCCGGCCACCAGGTGAGCAAGTCCGAAGTGGTGATGGGCGAGGGTCCGATCCGCCAGACCGGAGAGCACGAAGTGCTGGTCCAGCTGCATGCCGGCATCGAGACCACCGTCAAGGTGATCGTGGAGGGCGAGCTGGCCTGACGCACGGCGCAGGGCCGGTTGGCCGCACCATACGAAGGGCGCCGCAGGGCGCCCTTCGCTTTTTCCGGGGTCGCAGTGCTTGCGACAGCGGGGTGGGAGAACATCCATGCCCATGTTCCCCACTGCTTATCCACAGGGTTTTCCGTACCGCCGGCGCCAACCAGCGCCTAGGATTGCCGTCTACCGCGCGGCCCCCGCGCGGCCAAGCAGGACAACAGCTTCCATGAGTGCACGCCCAGGTTTCCGGGACTCCGACCCACGCTTCGAGACCCGCGCAGAACAGCGCGTGGACCAGTTGCGCGTGCCGCCGCAGTCGGTGGAGGCCGAGCAGGCCGTCCTGGGCGGACTGATGCTTGCGCCCGAGGCCTACGACACCGTGGCGGACAGCCTGGTCGAACGCGACTTCTATCGCCGGGACCACCAGCTCATCTTCCGCGCCATACGCGAGCTCGCCGAGAAAAGCCGGCCCTTCGACGCGGTGACCCTCGGGGAGTGGTTCGAGTCCAATGGCCAGTCCGAGCTGGTCGCCGGCGGCAGTTACCTGATCGAGCTGGTCAGCACTACGCCGTCGACGGCCAACATCAAGGCCTATGCCGAGATCGTCCGCGACAAGTCGGTCCTGCGGCAGCTCATCGAGGTCGGCACCGGGATCGTCAACGACGGCTTCCAGCCCGACGGCCGGGAAAGCTCGGAGATCCTGGCCAAGGCGGAGCAGGAGGTGTTCGCGATCGCGGAGGCCGGCGCGCAGGGGCGAAGCGACTTCACCCCCATGAACACCGCGCTGTCGGAGGCCTTCGACGTCCTGCAGAAGCGCTACGACGCCGGTGGCGCGGTCACTGGCCTGCCCACGGGCTATACCGAATTCGACGAGATGACCGCCGGCCTGCAGCCGACCGACCTGCTGATCCTGGCGGCGCGCCCCGCGATGGGAAAAACGACGCTGGCGCTGAACATGGCCGAGCACGCCGCGATCCGCACCAAGAAGGCGGTGGCGGTGTTCTCGATGGAAATGTCGGCCAGCCAGCTGGCGTTGCGGTTGATCTCCTCCAACGGGCGGGTCAACGCCCAGCGCCTGCGCAGCGGGCAGCTCGAGGACGAGGACTGGAGCCGGGTCACCAGCGCGATCCGGATGCTGAAGGAAGCCAAGATCTTCATCGACGACACCCCGGGCCTTTCACCGGACCAGTTGCGCTCGAAGGCGCGGCGGCTCAAGCGCGAGCACGATCTGGGCCTGGTGGTGATCGACTACCTGCAGCTGATGTCGGTGCCGGGCAACAACGAGAACCGGGCAACGGAAATCTCCGAGATCTCGCGTTCGCTCAAGCACCTGGCCAAGGAACTCAACGTTCCGGTGATCGCGCTGTCGCAGCTCAACCGCTCGCTGGAAACCCGTGCCGACAAACGCCCGGTGATGGCCGACTTGCGTGAGTCCGGCGCCATCGAGCAGGATGCCGACGTGATCATCTTCATTTACCGGGACGACTACTACAACAAGGAAAATTCGCCGGACAAGGGCCTGGCCGAGGTCATCATCGGCAAGCAGCGAAACGGCCCGACCGGGTCGATCAAGCTGCGCTTCTTCGGCGAATACACGCGCTTCGACAACCTGTCGCACGACGCGGTCGGCAGCTTCGAGTAGGAAGCGGTCACGGATCCGCTCCATGAGCTGAATGCGCCATGCGCACCGTCACCCATTTGATACGGGGCTGTGGTTAGCTTCAGCCCTGTTCAGCCCAGGAGGAACCGCTTACATGAAGACCCAATTCCGAGTGCTCGCCACCGCAGCCGCCGTTGCGATGATCGCGGGTTGTGCTACGCCGGGCGGGGGCTATTACGGCCAGCAGTACCCGCAGCAGCAGTATCCGCAGGGACAGCAGGAGGGGATGTCGCGGACCAGTCGCGGAGCCCTGATCGGTGCCGCGGTGGGTACGGTTGCAGGCCTGCTCAGCGGCAGCGATGCCACCGAGCGACGCCAGCGGGCGCTGGTCGGCGCCGGCGTGGGTGGCCTGGCAGGTGGCGCCATCGGCAACTACCAGGACCGCCAGGAGCGGGCACTCCGTGACCAGATGGCCGGCACCGGCGTCGATGTCGTGCGCCAGGGGGACAACATCACCCTGAACATGCCGGACAACATCACCTTCGACTTCGACAGCTCGGCGCTCAAGTCGCAGTTCTACCCGGTGCTCGACAACCTGGTGGCGACCCTGCGCGAGTACGACCAGACCATCATCGAGGTCGCGGGCCATACCGACTCCAAGGGCAGTGACTCGTACAACCAGCAGTTGTCCGTGCGCCGGGCGGAGGCAGTGGGCAATTACCTCATGGGCCGGGGTGTGATGCGGGAGCGCTTCATCATCACCGGGGCCGGTGAGAGCCGGCCGATCGCCAGCAACGAGACCGAGGCCGGCCGGGCGCAGAACCGCCGCGTCGAGATCACCCTGGTGCCCGTGCGCGCCTGACCGGCCCGCTTCGGAGCAGCCCACGGGAAGGGCGGGCCGCAAGGCCCGCCTTTTCTGTCCTGTGGCGGGGGCAGTGCGGGTCAGCCCCCGGGTGCCGCGTCGCCGCGGCGCCGCGCCAGTGCGCGGTCGGCGAACTTGAGCAGCGTCAGTACGACCAGCGTGAGCAGCATGGCCAGGAACGCCAGCAGGTAATAGCCGAAGCCGCACGCGATGCCGATCACCGACACCATCAGCAGGGAGGCGGCAGTGGTGATGCCGGCCACCCCGCTGCCGCGCCGGCGGGCGAAGATGCTGCCGGCGCCGATGAACGCCACGCCAGCAATCACCGCCTCGACCAGGCGCAGGGGATCGACGCGCAACCTCCCGCCGTCGCCGTCCGCCAGGGCGGCATGGTTCCCGAGCACCAGTACACCCAGGCCGACCAGCAGCGCCGCGGCGCCAGCGACCAGCATGTGGGTCCGGAACCCCGCTGGCCGGTCCCGGAGCTCACGCTCGAACCCGATCGCACCGCCCATCAGCATGGCGGCTCCGCTGCCCATGATCACGTCGAGTTGCTGCATCCAGTCCATCCGAGCATTGTCGACGTGGCAGGTGAATGCGGGGTGGGTGGAGCCCACGTGAAAGGGGTGGAAGGAAAGGGCGGGTAGGGTGGTGTATTTGCCGGCAGAGCCGGTCGACGCTCAGGGGGAGCCGTACCGTTGGCCACGACCACGCATGTGACCTTGAAAGACGCCACGCCGCCGCCTTCGCCTCACGCGCGCCGCCGGATACTGGTTGTGGACGACAACCACGACGCTGCCGACACCCTCGCGATGATGCTCGAACTGCTCGGCCACGAGGTCCGGCGCGCGTACGACCCGCATCAGGTCACCGGCATGGTGGGAGACTTCAAGCCCGACCTGGTGTTGCTGGACGTGGGCATGCCCGGGCTGAGCGGGCACGTGCTGGCCACCCGGTTACGCGGCTTGCCCGGCGGCGAGGCATTGCAGATCGTTGCAGTGACCGGCTGGGGCCAGGATGAGGATCGGCAGCGCAGCCGCGAAGCGGGCTTCGACCATCACCTGGTGAAGCCGCCGTCGCTCCAGCAGATCAAGCGGCTCTGCGACGGCCCGCCGGCAGGCCCGCTGGAAGCAGGCACGGCCGATGCACGAAGCTGACACCTGTCCGCGTGCCGAAGGCGCGCACCCGACTGCAGTGGACCCTGCGGTGCGGTTGCTGGAGCGGCTCGCCCACGACCTGCGCGGCCCCTTGTCACCGATCCAGACTGCTACCTACCTGTTGCGGCAGGGGGGATTGGAAGCGTCGCGGCGCGAGGAGCTGCTCGACATCCTGGACCGACAGGCCCAGCGGCTGAGCAGCATGGTGCAGGAGATCGCGGACTGGACCAGTGCCCGCGAAGGCCGGCTGGTGGCGCGCTCCGAAGCGATCGAGGTGCCGCTGTTGCTGGACCTGGCCGCGGCCACCCTGGACTCCGTGGCCGACTGGCAGGTCGCGGACGATGTGCGCAAGCGCAGCGTCAGGGGCGACGCGCAACGGCTGGTACAGATGCTCGGATCACTGGGCGGCTTCCTGCACGTGCGCGCCGGCCTGGATGCCATCCGCGCGCTCGCGCACGGGGACACGCTGCGGCTGGAACTGGACTCGCGCGAGCCCTGGGACGGCGCCGAGGGGCGCCTCCTGTTCGAAGGACCGCACCCGAGCCCTCCCGACCACGGGCTCGGGATGGGCCTCCTCCTTGCACGTGAAATCGCCCGGGCCCACGGTGGTGACGTCGACCCCGGCGAATCGGCCGCGGGGGGCGCCCGGTTGCGGGTGAAGCTCCCGCTCGTGCCCGGCTAGCGCGGGGGCTGGGCGGGAACGAACGGCGAAACCGGATCACTGGCCGGGAACGTCTCCTCCAGCGCCTCGTCCTGGTTCTGCTCGTGGTGCTGGCGATCCTCGTCGCGTGGCTTGCCGGGGTCCCGAGGGGGGGATGGGCGTTCGTCGTGCCTCTGCGTGTTCCCGTTCATGCCGTGCCTCCTGACTCGTTCTGGGTTTGATCCGAGGACCTCCCGGCCACGTTACCGGCGGCCCGCCAAGGGCGCGTGAGTGCCGCCCGTCCGATCACGGGGCGAGCGCGTGCCGGGCACTGCGCACGTCGATGTGCATCGAGTCTCGCATCAGCTCCACCGCCCTCGTACTGCGCTCCGTGCTTATCGCCGCCACGCAGTCGGGGGGCACCTGTACTTCGTACTCGCGCATGTGCGCGTCGGTCGCGGTGGCCAGCACGCAGCCATCGGTGGCCACCCCGGTGACCAGCACCCGGCCGACCTCCAGCTTTTCAAGCAGGATTTCCAGCGGCGTGGCCAGGAACCCCGAGTGTTTGGGCTTGAGCACGAAGTAATCGCCCGGCTGCGGTGACAGCAGCTCCGCCAGCGGGCGCCCGGCCGAGTCGCGGACGGTCTCGACGACCTCGCGGAAGTCCGCCTGCCAATGCATGAAGTTGTCGTTGACGTAGATGACCGGCAGGTCCGCCGCCCGCATCCTGCCTGCGAGTGCGGCAATCTCCCGCGCCGCGGCGATGGCGTGCGGGCGGAGGGCCTCGCCACCCTCGAAATCAAGCGGGTTGATCATGTCCACCACCAGCAGCGCAGTGCGCCGGTGACCGTCTTCGCGTATGCCTGCGGTGCTTGCCATGGGACCGGATTAGCAGTCCCGGTGTCACGCTGGAGTGGAGTCCGCGGGCGGCCCAGACAAAAAACCCGACCGGTGGGTCGGGTTCAGGATTGGTGGAGGTGGGGGGAGTTGAACCCCCGTCCGAAGGCACTACATCCCCGGCACTACATGCTTAGCTCGCCGTTGGGTCTCGCTTCCTGACAGCACGGCGCGCAAAGCGCATCAGGAAACCAGCCTGCTTTGTGTTAACCGGGTGCTGGCAGGCAACCACTCCCGGCGATTCCGTGATAATGACCCTACGTCGCGAGCACGGACACAAGCGATTTCGGGGCTTAGGCCTTAAGCGGCCAGTGCGTAGTTGTCGTCGTTGGCAACTAATGATTTGCAGCTGGATTTACGAGGAAAGCTACCCCCTCGGCATGCGCCAGGCGATTTCGCAACCCCCGTCGAAGCCAGTGCACCCCCGGGTAGTCGTGTTTCGCTGACAGGCCCAGTATAGGGCCGGGTGCGCCACCTGCAAGAGGCCGCCGCTCCGCGGCACGGCGGCGGTTAATCGACCTGGTCGGACACCGGACGGCTGCCCGCGGTTATGCTGCCTGCCGATGAACGGAATCGAGAACAAGCGAACCGCCGGGGGCGGCGATGCGGCGCTGGCGAGCTCGGTGCGTCCCCATCGTGGGCACCTGCTGGCGTTGCTGGTGCTCGTGGCGGCCGCGGTCACCGTGCTGGCCTTGTGGCGGACCGCCTACACGCGCGAGGTCCGGGCGGCGGAGGCGCGTTTCATCAGCAGTACCGAGGACGTGGTGCACCGGATCGAGCAGCAGCTGGGAAGCTACGAGCTGATTGCCGGTGGGGGGCTCTCCCTGTTCTCGTCCGTGAACCGGCCCACGCCACAGCAGTGGTACGGCTACGCAGAGGGCATGAACCTGCCCGAACGCGTTCCCAGCGTGGTCGGGCTCGGGTTTGCCGGCTACCTGCGCCGCCCGCTGGAGGAACTGGAGCGGGAGTGGCGGGAGGCGGGCTACGGACAGCTGAACCTGCGTCCGGCAGGCAACCGGCCCACTTACGGGCCGGTCATGTACCTGGAGCCCCATACGCCGGAAAACCTCGCTTCGATCGGCTTCGACCTGTACTCCGAGCCGGTGCGGCGCCAGGCGATGGACCGGGCCCTGGACACCGGTGAGGCCTCACTCAGCGGTCCGGTACGCCTGCTCCCGGGCGACGAACGGGAAAGCGGGCTGGTGTTGTTCGTCCCGGTATTCAGGGAAGGGCGGCCACTCACTCCGGCGGCCCGCCGCGAGGTGATGCTGGGATGGGTGTTCCTGCCCATCCGCACGTCATCCCTGATCTCTGAAGCCCTCCACGAACGTGTGCGCGAACCCCACTTCGTCATCCATGACGTCACCGGTGGCGGAGCGGTCAAGCTTTACGAAAGTGCGGGCGGGGCGGGGGACCCCGCATTCACCCACTCGCTCCAGCTCGAGGTCGACGGGCGGATGTGGCGGCTGGATTTCCGTTCCGCCCCCCTGGCCACGGCCGTGCCAAGGTTGCGCAACCTGCAGCAGACCCTGGCCCTGGGCTTGTTCGCATCGTTGCTGATGTACCTGGTGGCCTGGACACTGGCCCGGACCCAGTCGCGGGCACATGCGCTTGCGAGCCGCATGACCGAGGACTATCGGCGCAGCGAGCAGCGCTTCCGTGCCGCGATGCAGTACTCGGCCATTGGCAAGGTGCTGCTGGACAGCCAGGGCGACGTGGTGGAAGCCAACCCGGCCTTCTCGCGCATCGTGGGGCTGCCGCAGCACTCCCTGGTCGGCGTGCACTTCGATGACCTGTTCGAAGACGACGAGGGGCCTCCGGTCGAGCGCCACGCCGATGACTCGCCGGAAGTCCGGCGCCAGACCCGCGTGATGCATCGCAAGGGCGGCCACCAGCGCCATGTGCAGCTGATCTGGGCGCCCGTGCCGGGCAGCGTGGGCGAGGACATCGCCGGCCTGGTCCAGGCCGAGGATGTCACCGCGCAGCTGCGGGCGCAGGCGCGCGTACACGCGCTCAACCGCACCCTGGAGCAAAGGGTCGCCCTGCGTACCCGCGAGTTGCAGGAGGCGAACCAGGAGCTGGAGTCGTTCGCCTACAGCGTTTCCCATGACCTGCGCGCCCCGCTGCGCGCCATCGATGGCTTCAGCAAGGTACTGATGGAGCGCTACGCCGGCCAGTTGGACGAGTCCGGGCAGGGTTACCTGAGGCGGGTCCGTGGCGCCGCCAACCGGATGGGCGAGCTGATCGACGCGATGCTGCAGATGTCGCGGCTGGGACGCAGTCCGCTCAACCGCGAGCGGATCGATCTCAGCAGGATGGCGGCCGAAGTGGCCGAGGAACTGCGCGCCGGCGATCCCGAGCACCCCATGCGCGTGGAGATCCAGCCGGGCCTGGAGGCCGAGGGCGACGCGACCCTGTTGCGCAACCTGCTGCAGAACCTGCTCGGCAATGCGTGGAAGTTCACACGCGGGCGTGACGAGCCGTGGGTGGAGTTCGGCCAGGATGCCGACGGCGCCTTCCATGTCCGCGACAACGGCGCCGGCTTCGACCAGGAATACGTCGGCAAGCTGTTCCGGCCGTTCCAGCGGCTGCACGACCAGAAGACCTTCACCGGCCATGGCATCGGCCTGGCCTCGGTCAAGCGCATCGTGCAGCGCCATGGCGGCAACATCAGTGCCGAGGGTGCCGTGGACCGGGGCGCCACGTTCCGTTTCACGCTGCCCGGGGTGGCCGACGACACGCCCGCGGAGTAGTCCTCAGGCGTCGCGGTTGTGGCGGCGCATCACCCGCGCCTTCTCCACGGCCCAGTCGCGGTCGCGGCTGGCCTGTCGCTTGTCATGCGCCTGCTTGCCCTTGGCGACCGCGATCTCCAGCTTGACCTTGTTCCCCTTCCAGTAGAGCGCCGTGGGGACCACGGTGTAGCCCTCGCGCTGGATCCGGCCCATGAGCTTGTCGATTTCGCGCCGATGCAGCAGCAGCTTGCGGGTGCGGCTCTCGTCAGCGACCACGTGGGTCGAGGCCTGGCTCAATGGGGTGATGCGCGAGCCGAACAGGAACATCTCGCCATCGCGGACGACGGCGTAGCTTTCGCCGATGTTGGCGCGGCCGGCGCGGATCGCCTTGAGCTCCCAGCCCTGCAGCGCCAGCCCTGCCTCCAGGCGGTCCTCCAGGTGGTACTCATGCCGCGCGCGCTTGTTGAGGGCGATGGTGCCGCCGGCGGCCTTTCCCTTATCCTTGCCGCTCTTGTCTGTCTTGTTCTTCGCCATCCGCCCATTGTGTCCGATCCGAGCCGGTGGGCATACCTGAAGGTGCGCCCGCCGAATCCATGCCTACCATCCGCCGTACCGCCCTGGTCGAACACTCCGCCGAGCGCATGTTCGCGCTGGTCAACGACATTCCCGCCTACCCGCAGCGCTTCAGCTGGTGCGACTCCGCCCAGGTGCTGGAGCAGGCGCCCGGGCGCATGGTTGCCCGGCTGGACCTCGCGCTGGGCGCACTGCGGACCTGGTTCACCACCGAGAATGTCCTTGAGCCCCCGGTCCGGATCGACATGCGGCTGGTGGACGGACCGTTCCGCCGGCTGTCGGGGCTCTGGGAGTTCCATGCACTGGATGAATCAGCGTGCAGGGTGACCCTCACCCTCGGCTTCGAGCCCTCCGTGCGCCTGCTCGGTCCGGCGCTTGCCGTGGGGTTCCAGGGCCTGGCCGACCGGATGGTGGATGACTTCATCCGGGTCGCGGACGGGGCAGGGTGATGCGCGTCCAGCTGGTCCGGGCGTGGCCACGCCGGCACGAGGCCCGCGAGGTGGACCTGGCTGACGGAGCGACCGTGGCCGACGCCTTGCGCGCGGCGGACTGGACAGCGCCGGCTGGCTCCGGCATGTCGGTCTTCGGGGTGGTCGTCGGTCCCGCGACGGTGTTGCGCGACGGGGACCGGCTGGAACTGCTGCGACCGCTGCTGATGGATCCGAAGGAAGCACGCCGCCGCCGGGCAGGCGACAGGATGCGTTGAACTACTTGCGATCGCGGGCGAGGTTGGGCCCGAACTGCTTGCGCGCGTTGCGCGAGATCTCCTCGTCCTGCTCCGGGAACCAGTCGCCTTCCCACCGGAGCAGCTGCTCGTCCTGGAACCAGAGCGTCAGGTTGCGCATCTCGGTGTGCCCTAGGCGGTCGAGCCGCTGGGTGGAGGTGTAGTCCCAGCGATCCGGGTTGAAGGGGTCCTGGATGGACGGGGTGCCCAGCAACACCAGCACCTGCTGCTTGTGCATGCCCTCGTGGAGCTGCTCGATGGCGCTTTCCTCGAGCAGGTTGCCCTGGTAGATCGGCTGGCGGTAGATGATGCCGCAACCGGCAACGAGCAAGGCGGCGGCAGTGGCGATCAGCAGGGTGCGCACGGGGTGCTTGGGCATTCGGGAAGACCGGGGGTTGGGACGGATTGGGCAGGCTGGGAGCCGGCCCGATGATACACTCTCCGCCGCCCGGTCCGCCGCCCATTCACATCAGGAGCGACGATGCCCACCGATGAACTCCGCAACGCCGGCCTGAAGGTCACCCAGCCCCGCCTGCGCATCCTCGAGCTGCTTGAGCACGCCCAGCCCAGCCATGTCACGGCCGAGGACATCTACCGCATGCTGCTGGACAAGGGCGAGGACATCGGCCTTGCCACCGTCTATCGGGTGCTGACCCAGTTCGAGGCCGCCGGACTGGTGCTGAAGCACAATTTCGAGGCCGGCCAGTCGGTCTACGAGCTCGATCGTGGCGCCCACCACGACCACATGGTGGACGTGGAGACGGGCAAGATCATCGAGTTCGAAAGCGAGGAAATCGAGCGCTTGCAGCACGATATCGCCGAGGCCCACGGGTACGAGATCCAGGACCACTCGCTGGTCCTGTACGTGCGGAAAAAGCGCGCGGCGAAGTAAGCGTCGCCCGGATCAGGCCGTTTCCACGTCGGCCAGCAGGCGCCGCGCCGCCGCGAGGGCTTCCTCGGTCAATGCAGCACCGCCCACCATCCGGGCCAGCTCCTCGGCCCGCTCGGGAGCCGCCAGCTTCTGCACCTGGCTGCGGGTGATGCCGGCGCGCGCGGCCTTGCTCACCCTGTAATGCCCGTGGCCGTGCGCGGCCACCTGGGGCAGGTGGGTCACGCAAAGCACCTGGCGGCCGGTGGCCAGGGTCCGCAGACGGCGCCCGACGATGTCCGCCACGGCGCCTCCGATGCCGGCATCGACCTCGTCGAAGACCATGGTCGGCACGGTATCCAGGCCCTGCGCCGCGACCTCGATCGCCAGCGAGACGCGCGAGAGCTCGCCGCCGGAGGCCACCTTGCGCAGCGGCCGGGCCGGCTGGCCCGGGTTGGCGGCGACCAGGAACTCGACCCGCTCGGCGCCCTGCGGGTCCGGCCGGTCGGCATCCACCGCCTCGACCTGGACCTCGAAGCGCCCGCCTTCCATCCCCAGCCCGCCGATGAGGGCGGTGGTGGCCCTGGACAGTTCCACCGCCGCCGCGCGGCGCTTGGCGCCCAGGACGCCGGCCGCTTCACGCCACCGGGCCTGCGCTTTCCGGATCTCGTCGTCCAGTGCCTCCAGGCGATCGCCCGCTGCGCGCAGGCTGGCCAGTTCGTCGGCGATCCGGGTGCGCTGGTCGAGCAGGTCCTCCGGACCCACCCGGTGCTTGCGCGCCAGCTCGTGCAGGCGTGCAAGCCGTTGCTCCAGGGCTTCCATGCGCCCCGGGTCCAGCTCCAGGTCACTGCTGATCCGGTCGAGCAGCGTGGACGCTTCCTCGAGCTGGATCGCAGCGGCTTCGAGCATGCCGTCGACCTCGCCCAGCCTGGGCTCGTGCTCGCTGACCCGCTGCAGGGTAGAGCGCACCTGGTGGATCGCGTCGTACAGCGAGCCGGCCTCGCCACCCGACAGACTCGCGAGTGCCGCCTCGCAGCCGGCGACCAGGTCACCGGCGTGGGCCTGCCGCCGGTGGTCTGACAGCAGGCGGGCCACCGACTCGGGCTCCAGTTCCTCGGCTTCCAGCTCGTCGAACTGGTGCTGCAGCCAGTCGATCCGGTCGCTCACGTCGCCGCGTCCAAGCAGCTCCCGCCGCTCTTCCAGTAGTGCGCTCCAAGCCGCAGCCGCGTCGCCGACGGCCTCCAGCTCGGCCGTGGTGCGACCGAACGCATCCAGCAGCGCCAGCTGGCTCGGACGGGTGAGAAGGGCCTGCTGTTCATGCTGGCCGTGGATTTCGACCAGCAGTGCCGCCAGGGCCGACAGCTGCGCCAGCGTGACCGGACGGCCGTTGATCCAGGCGCGCGACCCGCCATCGGCACGGATCACGCGCCGCAACAGGCACTGCCCCGGGTCGTCGGCATTGTCGAGCTCCTGCGCCGCGAGCCACGCGGCCGCGGCCGGTGCGTCGGCCAGGTCGAACTCCCCGGACAGTTCGGCGCGCTCGGCGCCGTGGCGCACCACCGCAGTGTCGGCACGCTGGCCCGACAGCAGCGAGAGCGCGTCGACCAGCAATGACTTGCCGGCGCCGGTCTCGCCCGAGATCACGGTCATGCCCGGACCGAAGACCAGCTCGGCCTCGGTGACCACGGCGAACTGCTTGATGGACAGATGGGTCAGCATCGGCCCGCAAGTGTAGGGCGGCTTGGGTGCCAGTGGCAGGGGGCGAATCACGACCATGGGTTGAAACGCGGGCAGGCACCCCCCATTGCTCGCTCCAGAGGCGGCCCGCGGGCCCGGAAACACCAGCACAGGTAGCCAGATGACCACCGAACCGATGAAGGACGCGGCCGAGCAGGCCGCCGCGGAAAACGCCGAGCCCGGCACCCGGCAGGAGGATGCCATCGCGACACTGGAGCAGGAGCTCGAGGCCGCGCGCGAGGAGGGCGCACGGCTGCGCGAGGACCTCCTGCGCGAGCGCGCCGACCTGGACAACCAGCGCAAGCGACTGGCGCGAGAGCTGGAGAATGCACGCCGCTTCGCGAACGAGCGCCTGCTCGGCGAACTGCTGCCGGTGATCGACAGCCTGGAGGCGGCCCTGCAGTCGGGCCAGGGCGAAGTCGCCGCAGTCCGCGAAGGCGTCGAGCTGACCCTGAAGATGCTGCTCAAGGTGGCGGCCGACCACGGCCTCAGCGAAGTGAACCCGCTGGACGGGCCGTTCGACCCCGAACACCACCAGGCCATGAGCACCAGCGTCGATCCCGGCAAGCCGTCGGACCAGGTGGTGCAGGTCTACCAGAAGGGCTGGGTGCTGAACGGCCGGCTGCTGCGGCCGGCGCTGGTGGTGGTCAACAAGCACGAGTGAGGCGCGGCGCTTGAAGTAACCGGCCACGTCCCCCGATAGCGGACATCGGCGGCCTGCCGCGGCCGTCCCAAGAATCAGAAAGCTCCCCAGAGGAAACGGAACATGGGCAAGATCATCGGTATCGACCTGGGCACGACCAACTCGTGCGTGGCGGTGATGGAGGGTGGCAACGCCCGGGTCATCGAGAACGCCGAGGGCGACCGCACCACGCCATCCGTCGTCGCCTACACCAAGGACGGCGAGATCCTGGTGGGCGCCTCGGCCAAGCGCCAGGCGGTCACCAATCCCAAGAACACCTTCTATGCGGTCAAGCGGCTCATCGGTCGCAAGTTCTCCGACGCTGAGGTGCAGAAGGACCTCGACCACGTCGGGTACCGCATCGTCGAGCACAGCAATGGCGACGCCTGGATCGAAACCGCGGACGGCAGGAAAATGGCCCCGCAGCAGATCTCCGCCGAGGTGCTGTCGAAGATGAAGAAGACCGCCGAGGACTACCTCGGCGAGCCCGTCACCGAGGCGGTGATCACGGTCCCCGCCTACTTCAACGACAGCCAGCGCCAGGCCACCAAGGACGCCGGCAAGATCGCCGGCCTCGACGTCAAGCGCATCATCAACGAGCCGACCGCGGCCGCCCTGGCCTATGGCATGGACAAGAAGGGCGGGGACCGCAAGGTCGCGGTGTACGACCTGGGCGGCGGCACCTTCGACGTTTCGATCATCGAGATCGCCTCGGTCGACGGCGAGATGCAGGTCGAGGTGCTGGCCACGAACGGCGACACCTTCCTCGGTGGCGAGGACTTCGACAAGCGCGTGATCGACTACCTGGTGGAGGAGTTCCAGAAGGACCAGGGCATCGACCTGCGCAAGGACCCGCTGGCCCTGCAGCGCCTGAAGGACGCCGCCGAGCGCGCCAAGATCGAGCTGTCCAGCGCGCAGCAGACCGAGGTCAAC
>Ga0079224_100008151_pt1 | contig 14153 bp, 11 predicted proteins | sample Stecom2015_FD_80414 | JGI IMG/M metagenome (GOLD analysis project Ga0079224, IMG submission 80414) | Agricultural soil microbial communities from Utah to study Nitrogen management - Steer compost 2015 | ecosystem: Environmental > Terrestrial > Soil > Agricultural land | place: USA: Utah...
CAGAAGCACGGTTCCCTCTGGAACCGTGCTTCTGACATACCGATGGTGCTGACGGAGGGATTCGAACCCCCGACCCCTTCATTACGAGTGAAGTGCTCTGCCAGCTGAGCTACGTCAGCATGTCGGAGAATAAGTGCTTGGTGGAGGCGAGCGGAGTCGAACCGCTGTCCGGAGACCTCGCCACGTCGGTTTCTCCGAGCGCAGTCACTGTACTTGCATCTCGCCGCATGGACTGCCCAGTGACAGGCGTTCCATCCGGCCAGCCGCCTTGGTTTCGCCTCCCGACCGGCGGCAACTTCGGTCGGCTAGCCCGCTAGTTCTGAGACCCGACGACACCGCACGGGCGACGGTGAAGCGGATCCTGGCTGGATTAAGCAGCCAGAGCGTAGTTTTCTTGCTTGCCAGTTACATTTGGCAACCTGCGTTTTTGACGAAGGCCGCAGCCCCTCGGCTCGCTGCCGACGCTCGATCGATCCCCGTCGAATCCCATGAACGCCCCCAGGATCCCGGATCGATGACATATAGTATTGTATCACCGAAACAGGAAAATGTAAAGGGTAAAATGGCAAGCATTTTTGCCCAACAGGGGTGCTCACCGGAACTGGCGGTCCTTCAGCCGGCGCTCGATCTCCCGCTGGGCATCCCGTTTGGCGATGTCCGCCCGTTTATCGTACTGCTTTTTCCCCTTGGCCAGGGCGAGTTGAACCTTGGCGAAACCGTTCCGGATGTGGACATCCAACGGGATCAGGGTGTAGCCCTTCTGACGGGTCAGTCCGATCAGTTTGCGGATCTCTTCCCGATGCAGCAACAGCTTTCGCGTCCGGGTCGGGTCGGGGTTAAAGCGGTTCCCCTGTTCGAAGGGGCTGATGTGCATGTTCAGCAGAAACACTTCCCCGTTGTCGATCCGGGCAAAGCTGTCCCGCAGGTTGACCCGTCCCTGTCGGATGGACTTGATTTCCGTACCGGTGAGCACGATGCCGGCCTCGAAGGTGTCCTCGATGTGATAATCATGATGCGCCTTTTTGTTGCGGGCGATCACCTTCACGCCACCCTTCGCCACCGTGCTCACCCCTCCCCGAAAAGTTGCATCCCTTACTATAGCAACGGTGCGGCCGTTTGTCAACAAGGCCTTCGGATGCTGGCTTAGGCCCGCTTCCTTTTCCGCTTCCCCTTTTTCCCCTTGTGCTTTCCGCCTCCATTTCGCTCCCGCGGGTGCGCTTTCTCGCCTTCCCTTTGCCCCCGCCTCCCTTTTTTAGCGGGTTCCTCCTCCGTCTCTTCCTCGGAGACCAGCTCAAAGTCCACTTTGTGCTCGTCGATATTGACACCGGTCACCCGCACCCTCACCCGGTCTCCGATCCGGTACACCTTTCCGGTCCGCTCTCCGTACAGACTGTAGGTATCCTCATCGTAATAGTAATAGTCGTCGTTCATGTAACTGACATGAACCATACCTTCGACGGTGTTTTCCAGTTCAACAAAAATTCCGAAGGAGGTGACGCTGCTGATCAGCCCCTCAAATTCCTCCCCGATGCGGTCCATCATGTATTCGGCCTTCTTCAGATCATCCGTCTCCCGCTCCGCCTCGATGGCGATCCGCTCCCGCTGGGATGCCTGGTCGGCGGTCTCCGGCAGCTGGGCGTTCAGCTGATCGATCCGCTGCGGCGACAGGTATCCCTCCGTCAACACCTCCCGGATGATCCGGTGAATCATCAGATCGGGGTACCGGCGGATCGGCGACGTGAAATGGGTATAAAACTTGGCCGCCAAACCGAAGTGGCCCAGGCACTCGGCCGCATAGCGGGCCTGCTTCATCGAGCGGAGCATCACCGTGCTGATCAGGGTTTCCTCCGGCTTGCCCTCGATTTCCTCCAGCAGCTGTTGCAGGGCCCGGGGACGGACCTTGTCCGCCTGGCCCCGGATCGAGTAGCCGAAGTGGGTGATAAACTCGAAAAAGGACTGCAGCTTCTCCGTATCCGGTTTTTCGTGGATCCGGTAGAGGAAGGGGAGCTCCGCCCGGGCAAAGTGGGCGGCGACCGTTTCGTTGGCCGCAAGCATGAACTCCTCAATCAACGACTCGGCGATGGTTCGCGGCCGGCGGACGATCTTCACCGGCTTGCCCTGCTCATCCACGAGGATCTTCGCTTCGCTGAAGTTGAAGTCGATGGCCCCTCGATTCATCCGCCGCCGACGAAGGGTTTTGGCCAGGTCGGCCATCAGCCGAAACATGTCGACGAGGGGCTCGTAGCGGCGGATCAGCTCCGGATCTTCATCCACCAGGATGCGCTTCACCGCATCGTAGGTCATCCGCTCCCGGCTGCGGGTCACGCTGGGATAAATATCGTAATCCACCAGGTCCCCCTGCTCACTGATCTCCATGTCGCAGGTGAGGGTGAGCCGGTCCACCCGGGGATTGAGACTGCAGATCCCGTTGGAAAGCCGCGGGGGAAGCATCGGGATGACCCGGTCCACCAGATAGACGCTGCAGCCGCGCTTGTAGGCTTCCCGATCCAGAGCGCTCCCTTCCTTCACATAGTAGCTCACATCGGCGATGTGCACCCCGAGGCGAAAGTGGCCGTTAGGGAGCCGCTCCACGGAAACGGCATCGTCCAGATCCTTCGCATCCTCCCCGTCGATGGTGACCAGGGTCCGCTCCCGCAAGTCGCGGCGCCCTTCCAGCTCCTTCGGATCGATGGTTTCGGGGATCTGGTCCGCTTCCTGCAGCACCTCTTCGGGAAACGCCTCCGGGAGCTGATATTTGCGGATGATGGACAGGATGTCGACGCCCGGATCCCCCTTGTGTCCCAGGACCTCCGTCACCACTCCCTCGGCGCTGTGGCGGGCATCGGGGTAGTGGTGCAGCTGAACCACCACCTTCTGCCCTTCCTTCGCACCATTCCGCCCCTCCGGAGGAATGAAGATATCCGCCGGGAGCCTGCGGTCATCGGGAATGACGAAGCCGAAATGGCGGGACGGGGACGTGAAAGTTCCGACAACAAAGGTGCGTCCCCGCTTGAGAATGCGGACGACTTCCCCTTCCGGACGGAGGCCGTTCCGCTTTCCCCCCTGCAGACGGGCCAGGACGCGATCTCCATCCATCGCACCGTTCAAATCATTGGGGTGGACAAAAACATCCGGTTTTCCGGGAATATCCGGAACGACAAAGCCGAACCCCTTGGGATGTCCCTGCAGGGTCCCCCGCACGAGATTGAGCCGTTCCGGCACCCCGTACCGCTTCGTCCGGGTGCGCACAATCTGCCCTTCGGCCTCCATCCCGGCGAGCAGGCGTTGAAATTGTTCCCGTTCGGCTTCTTCTTCGATTCCGAAGGTTTCCAGCAGCTCCTGCAGCGTCATCGGTTTATAAGCCTGTTTTTGCATAAAGCGAAGAATTTCCTGTTCCTGGATCACCCTACTTCTCCTCTCTGAATTCCTCTCGCATCACACGCCGGATAAAGCTTTCCACATCCGAAAAAAGCTGTTCCCTCTCCCGATCCAGAGTGATGATGTGGCTCGAGTTCGCGTAAGCTTTGAACTCCTTGTCCGCTGAGCCGAGGTGCTCCAGGATGTATCGGGCACTGGTCGGATCAACGGTTTCATCCCTTTCGGATTGAATCACCAAGGAGGGAACGGTGATTTCCGACAACCGACGGCGGACATGGCGAATCAATCGCAGGAGATGGCCGACGGAGACGAGGGGCATCCGGTCATAGGGCACCAGGTGATCCTCGATGTGGGGCGCCTTTTGCTCTCGCCGCGGGAGAAAGGGCCTGAAAAATCGGAGCAGAGGGGCAAAATAGGCCCGCCGCTCCCTCAGCCATATGGGGGCGCACATGGAGATCACCCCGCCCAGGGGGCGCTGACGGGCAAGATCGAGGACCAAAAGTCCCCCCATCGACAGACCGGCGGCAAACACCCGGCGAACATCCGCCTCCCGGCGCAACCGGTCATAAGCCTCCAATACGCTGTTTCGCCAGTCGACCCAGGTGGTCCCGGCCAACTCCTCCGGACTGGTCCCGTGCCCCTTCAACAGGGGAGCGTGGACGGCAAATCCCCGTTTCCGGAAATAGTCCCCCATCGGCCGCAGCTCCGCCGGAGAACCGGTGAATCCGTGCACCAGCAACAATCCGTTCTCCCCACCTGGATAAAAAAAGGGTTCCGGTGAACGTTGAATGATTTTCATGGACCGCCTCCGCTTGTGGCTTTATTATTTTCCCCAAAAATTGTTAGGATCTATTCAGTCAAGGAGGTAGCGGATCGACCCGACAGCCCGACGTCCTCCCGTAGCCTTGGACAATTTTACCATAGCACAGAAGGCCGTGGAAATGAAAGGGACAAGCGATCACCCCGATGAAAGGGAAAACGAAAAGAGGGTGTGCCGTCCCATGCCTAGCATGTGCCACGGCACACCCCTTCGCCCGCCCGATACTTCCGCGAACGGCTGAAGAAAAAGCAAAAACAGCAAGGTTCCCCTCGCTGTTTGCAGACTTCACTTGACGAAATATCCGACCAGCAGCGTCAGCAAAATAAACAGGGTGGCCAACACGACCGTGATCCGGTGCAACAGGGCATCGATCCCCCGCGCCTTGGCTTTCCCCATCAGGTGTTCGGCACCGCCGGCAATCGCCCCGGACAGCCCGGCGCTTTTTCCCGACTGCAACAGAACGACCACGATCAATCCAACGCTGACGATCGCCAATAAGATCTTGGCCGCCAATTCCACGGTATATCCACCTCCGCCCACACTTCCACTGGAGTAAATGTAGCATAAACCGCCCCGGGCTTGCAACCGCAAAAAATCACGGGCCCAGCCGTTTCCAGGGCTATCGGCAAGCCTTTTCCTCCCGCAGGATGTTGAAAAAAGCGCTAAGCCGCCCTCCGCCGGGATCCCCGACGGAAAAGGGGAGGCACTTCAGGTGCCTCCCCCTGTGAATCCGCAGGCGTTTTCCGGTTCAACCCTTCAGATTGTAAAAGGCCGTCTTCCCCGGATAAACGGCGCTGGCGTCCAGCTCCTCCTCGATCCGGAGAAGTTGGTTGTACTTGGCAACCCGGTCGGTCCGGGAGGGAGCGCCGGTCTTGATCTGCCCCGCACCGGTCGCCACGGCGATATCGGCGATGGTGGTATCCTCCGTCTCCCCGGAACGATGGGAGATCACCGCCGTGTATCCCGCCCGTTTGGCCATCTCCACGGCGTCGAAGGTTTCGGTCAACGTGCCGATCTGGTTCACCTTGATCAGGATGGAGTTGCCCACGCCGGCCTCGATTCCCCGGGAAAGCCGCTCGGTGTTGGTGACGAACAGGTCGTCCCCCACCAGCTGAACCTTTCCGCCCAGGGCATCCGTCAGCCTCTTCCAACCCTCCCAATCATCCTCCGCCAATCCGTCCTCGATGGAGACGATCGGGTATTTTTTCACCAGTTCCTGGTAATAGGCGATCATTTCGTCGGCCGTCCGGGTGACGCCTTCTCCCTCCAGATGATAGGCACCGTCCCGGTACAGCTCGGTGGAGGCCACATCGAGGGCCAACCGAATATCGTCGCCGGGCCGGTAACCGGCTCGTTCGACGGCGGCCATGATCGTCTGAAGGGCCTCCTCGTTGGAGGAGAGGTTGGGAGCGAATCCTCCTTCATCGCCCACCGACGTGGCCAGTCCCTTCTCCTTCAGGACGGCCTTCAGGCTGTGGAACACTTCCACGCCCATCCGGAGCCCTTCGGCGAAGGAGTTGGCGCCGACGGGCATGATCATGAATTCCTGGATATCCACGTTGTTGTCGGCGTGCTGGCCGCCGTTCAGGATGTTCATCATGGGCACGGGCAACACCTTGGCGTTAAAGCCCCCCAGGTAGGCGTACAGGGGCATTCCCAGGGCTTCGGCGGCAGCCCGGGCGACGGCCATGGAGACCGCCAGGATGGCGTTGGCACCCAGTTTTCCCTTGTTGGGAGTGCCGTCCAGTTCGATCAGCCTCTGATCGATCGCCACCTGCTCCAGGGCATCCATCCCCTCCAACTCGGGAGCGATCACGTCGTTGACGTTTTGGACCGCCTTCAGCACTCCTTTGCCCAGGTAGCGCTCCTTGTCACCGTCCCGCAGTTCCACCGCCTCATGGGCTCCCGTCGAAGCCCCGGACGGCACGATCGCCCGACCCCGGGCACCCGACTCCAGATACACTTCCACCTCCACGGTGGGATTGCCGCGGGAATCGAGCACTTCCCGGGCCAGGACATGAGTAATCGTGGTCATGATTTCGGATCCTCCCTCCAAAGGTTTTCCGCACCGAAGCGGAAAGCAATCCAGTTTCATCAAACTTCAGGGTGAAACCCGAGGCCATATCACAACGTATGACATGGCTGAGACTGCTGACAAACTCAAAACCCCGGAGTCGAGAGGCGATTTTTCGTCGGGCGACTCACGCCACCGCGTGGAGCCGAGACGGAAAATCGCCTCCTGACAAATGGTCAACAGCCTGGGCCAAGTCAGTTTGGCTTCAGTCTAAAGGACGATGGAGCGCCCCGTCATCTCCTTCGGCTGGGGCACGCCGAGCAGGTGCAAAATCGTCGGGGCGATATCCGCCAAAATGCCGCCCTCCCGGAGCTTGACCCCCTTGTCGGTGACGATGAAGGGTACCGGAAAGGTGGTGTGGGCGGTATGCGGATGGTTTTCCGCATCGAGAACCATGTCGGCGTTGCCGTGGTCGGCGGTGATGACGGCGAGCCCCCCCTGGTCCAGCACCGCTTCCACCACGCGACCCAAACACGCGTCGACGGCTTCCACCGCCCGGATGGTCGGCTCCAACTTGCCGGAGTGGCCCACCATGTCCGGGTTGGCGAAGTTGAGGATGATGACATCATGCTTCTCCGCCGCGATCTCCTTGAGGAGCGCGTCGGTCACCTCATAGGCGCTCATTTCCGGCTTCAGATCGTAGGTGGCCACCTTGGGGGAGTCAATCAAAATGCGATCTTCCCCCGGAAAGGGATCTTCCCGGCCTCCGCTGAAGAAAAAGGTGACGTGGGGGTATTTTTCCGTTTCCGCAATGCGCAGTTGGCGCAGGCCGTGTTGGGACAGCACTTCGCCGAGGGTGTTGTCCAAATCCGTCGGCCGGTAAGCCACATATCCCTGCACCGTCTCGCTGAAATGGGTGAGACAGACATAAAACAGGTTTTTCGGCCTTTTGGGCCCCCGGTCGAAGCCGCGGAAATCCTCGTTGGTAAAGGCGAGGGAGATCTGGATCGCCCGGTCGGGGCGGAAATTGTAAAAGATGACGGCGTCGTCGTCCTCGATCAGCCCCACCGGTTGCTCCTTCTCATCCACCAACACCGTCGGCATGACAAATTCGTCGTAGACGCTCTTTTCATAGGATTTCTTAACCGCCTGCACGGGATCCCGGTATCGGGGCCCCTCCCCGTAGACCATCGCCCGGTAGGACTTTTCCGTCCGCTCCCAACGGCGATCCCGATCCATGGCGTAGTACCGCCCCTGAACCGTGGCGAGCCGCCCGGTCCCCAGTTCCTCCATCTTGTCCAGCAGCTGCCGGATATAATGGATGCCGCTGTCGGGAGCCACATCCCGTCCATCTAAAAAGGCATGGACCAGCACGTTCGGAACCCGTTCCCGCGCCGCCAGTTCCAGCAGGGCGAACAGGTGGTCAATGTGGCTGTGAACCCCTCCATCCGACAAGAGGCCGTACAGGTGAAGCTTGCTCCCGTGTTCCTTCACGTGACGGATGGCTCCGAGGAAGGTGTCGTTTTCAAAGAAGCTTCCCTCCCGGATCGCCTTCGTCACCCGGGTCAGATCCTGGTAGACGATTCGACCTGCGCCGATGTTCAGGTGACCCACTTCGGAATTGCCCATCTGACCCTCCGGCAGTCCCACGGCCTCGCCGCTGGCCTGAAGAAGGGTATGGGGATATTCAGACCAGTAGCGGTCGAAATGGGGCTTCTTCGCCTGGGCGACGGCATTGCCGTGGGATTCCTCCCGCATGGCAAAGCCGTCCAGGATGATCAGGGCTACCGGCTTTTTCCGGTCACTCATCGCTTCTTCCCCCCGGCGGCGATCAATTGCCGGAAGGATTCCGGATCCAGACTGGCTCCCCCCACCAGCGCACCGTCGATTTCGGCTTCGGCCAAAAAGGCCTCGATGTTGTCCGGCTTCACACTTCCGCCGTACAGCATCCGCACCTCGTTGGCCACCTGCTGATCGTAAAGGTCCGCGACCGTCTTCCGGATAAAGCCGATCACCTCGCCGGCATCCTCCGCCGTGGACGCCCGTCCGGTTCCGATCGCCCAGATCGGCTCGTAGGCCAGGATCACCCGCTTCACTTCCTCCGACCCCAGTCCCTCCAGGGCCCGGACGATCTGTTCCCGGACCACCTGCTTCGTTCGTTCCTGCTCCCGCTCTTCCAGCGACTCGCCGACGCAGAGAATGGGAACCAGACCGTGCTGCAGGGCCGTCTTCCCTTTCCGGTTCACCGTCTCATCCGTCTCCGCAAAATAGGCCCGCCGTTCGGAATGGCCGATGATCGCGTAGCGAACGCCGATATCGGTCAACATCCGGGCGCTCACCTCTCCGGTGTAAGCCCCCTCTTCGGCCCAGTGGAGATTTTGCGCCCCGATGCCGATGCCGCTCCCCTCCGCCGCCTCTACCAAGGCGGGAAGGGCGGGATACGGCGCGCAGATCACCGTCTCCACCTTCCCGGGCAGATTCCCGGAGCGAAGGGTTTTGAGAAAGGTCAGCGCTTCGTCGACGGTCTTGTGCATTTTCCAATTGCCGGCGATGACGGGAATTCGCATCGGCAGCACCCCTTCCTGTGATCATTTCCGATCGTTTAGCGCAGCAACACCCGGAAGCTCTCTCCCCTCCATCAATTCCAGGGAGGCCCCGCCGCCGGTGGAAATGTGATCCATGCGGTCCGCCAACCCCGACCTTTCGATGGCCGCCGCGGAATCTCCGCCTCCGACGATGGTCCGGGCCTCCGACTCCGCCATCGCCCGAGCCACCGCGTAGGTCCCTTCATCGAAGGGCTTCTGTTCGAACACCCCCATCGGCCCGTTCCAGATGACCAGTTTTGATGCGCGGATCACTTCGGCAAACCGCTCCCGGGTCTTCGGCCCGATATCCAGCGCCATCCGATCCGAGGGGATCGCATCCACCGCCACGGTGGCAATATCCGCGGGATCCTCCAACCGGTCCGCAACCACTGCATCAACGGGCAACAGCAGGCGTACGCCCTTGGCCACCGCCCGGTCGAGAAGCCGCCGGGCCAGCTCCAGCTTGTCTTCCTCCAGGAGCGATGTCCCCACCTCATGCCCCTGGGCTTTTATGAAGGTGTTGGACAGGCCGCCGCCGATCAGCAGGTTGTCCACCTTGTCCAACAGGTTTTCGATGACGCCGATTTTGTCCTTCACTTTGGCGCCGCCGATCACCGCCGTAAAGGGTCGCTCCGGCGACTCCAGGGCCTCGCCCAGCACTTCGAGCTCCCGCTGCAGCAGGAATCCGGCCACGGCGGGCAGGTGACGGGCAATCCCCTCGGTGGAGGCATGGGCCCGGTGAGCCGCTCCGAAGGCGTCGTTGACGTACAGGTCCGCCAGATCGGCAAAGGCCCGGGCCAATTCGGGATCGTTCTTCTCCTCACCGGGATGGAAGCGGACGTTTTCCAGGAGCAGGATCTGCCCCTCCTTCAATCGGGCCACCCGTTCCGTCACGGCCGGTCCGATCACCTCGTCCACCTTCTCCACCGGTTGTCCGAGGAGCTCCGACAGCCGATCAGCCACGGGCGTAAGCCGCAGCTCCTCCTTAACTTGCCCCTTGGGACGGCCCAGATGGCTGGCGAGGATCACCCGGGCTCCCCGCTCCATCAGATGGCGGATCGTGGGGAGCGCGGCGCGGATCCTCGTATCGTCCGCCACTCGACCTTCTTGCAGGGGCACATTGAAGTCCACTCGGCAAAACACGCGTTTTCCCCGGACATCCACATCGCTGATCGATTGTTTTGTCGTCACAAAATCCATCTCCCTCCGCACATGAGAAGGAGGAGAAAAACTCTCCTCCGTTCCCCTCATATTCTAGGCTTCCAGACCCCGCTTGACAATATAAGCGGCCAAGTCGACCACGCGGTTGGAGTAGCCCCATTCGTTGTCGTACCAGGAGACCACCTTCACCATATTCCCTTCCATCACCATGGTGGAAAGGGCGTCGACGATCGAGGAGTGGGGATCCCCGTTATAATCCCGGGAAACCAGCGGCTCCTCGGAATAGCCGAGGATGCCCTTCAGCGCCCCTTCCGCTTCGCGGCGCAGCGCTTCGTTGACCTCCTCCGCCGTCACATCCCGTTCCAGTTCGGCCACCAGATCGACGACGGAAACATTGGGGGTGGGTACGCGCATGGCGAAGCCGTTCAGCTTCCCTTCCAGTTCCGGAAGCACCTTGGCCACCGCCGCAGCGGCCCCCGTCGTCGTCGGGATGATGGACATTCCAGCGGCGCGGGCCCGGCGCAGATCCTTGTGCGGAAGGTCGAGGATCTGCTGGTCGTTGGTGTAGGCGTGGACCGTGGTCATCAGCCCCCGGCGGACGCCGAAGTTCTGGTGAAGCACCTTCACCACCGGCGCCAGGCAGTTGGTGGTGCAGGAGGCGTTGGAAATGACGTGATGGTTGGCGGGATCATAGTTATCTTCGTTTACGCCCATCACGACGGTGATATCCTCGTTTTTGGCCGGGGCGGAGATGATCACCTTCTTGGCTCCCCCCTGCAGGTGCTTGGCCGCATCCTCCCGGCTGCGGAACCGGCCCGTGCTTTCCACCACCAGATCCACTCCCAGGTCACCCCAGGGGAGCTGGGCCGGATCCCGTTCCGCCAGCACCTTCACCGGACGACCGTTGACCGTAAAGCCGTCCTCGGTCAGCTCCACCTCCGCCTGCAGCTTCCCGTGCACCGAATCGTACTTGAACAGATGGGCCAGGGTAGCCGCATCGGTCAAGTCGTTGACCGCCACCACTTCCAATTCGGGATGATCCAACAGAGCGCGGAACACATTTCTGCCAATGCGTCCAAAACCGTTGATGCCGATTCTTGCCTTGGTCATCACACTCATCCTCCGATCTTTGAAATGTTATTGTCATCCAGCACCCGGGTTCTCCAGGATGGCTCGGGCAGCCCCCTCATCGGTAATTAGTATGTCGCGGTAGGCGACGGAACAAAACGCGGCGATGGCCTCCGCCTTGCTGGATCCCCCGGCCACCGAGATGATCCGGTCCATCCGCTTGAGATCATCCAGATGGATGCCAACCGTCTTCATCCGATGGACGATCTCCCCTCGGCGGTTGAAGTAGTATCCGAAGGCCTCCCCCACCGCCTCCGTCTCCCGGAGGTGGCGAAGCACCTCCGGCGACGACTTGCGCCGGACAGCCATTTCCAGGGCGCCGCCGATTCCGTGAACGGCGACCCGAGCGGTTTTGAGCAGCTCCAGAGCTTCCCGGATGTGCGGCTCCCGGATCACCGTTCGGTATGCCTCGTCGCTCAGCTGATCGGGCACATGCATCAGGCGATAACTGCCACCCGTCTTCTTGGCCATCAGCGATGCGATATAGTTGGCCTCCAGCTCCACCGCCTCCCCCAATCCGCCGCGGGCGGGCACAAAGGTGGTCTCCTTCAGCGCCGGCGTCGGGGCCATCATCTCGGCCACCGCCGCGACGGTGGTCCCCCCGGCCACGGCCACCACCTGTCCCGGATGGGCTTCCTCCCGCAGCAGACGGGCTCCCGCTCTCCCCATCTCCTTTTTGACCCATTCGGACTGGTCAGCGTCGCCGGTGATGATAATCACGCGACGCAGTCCCAATCGGCGCCGAAGTTCCTCTTCCAGCTCCGTCAGACCGAACAGCTCCTTGATCAGGGGTTCCATCTCCGCCAGCAGCTCGGCCCCCTGTTGGGTGACCCGCATTCCCATGGGGTCGACATGCACCAATCCCTGCAATCTCAGGAATTCCACCTCCGCCCGCAGGATCCGCTCCGTCGTCCCCATGGCCGCCGCCAGACTCCGCCGCCCCACCGGTTGCATCAACTGCAGGTGTCGCAGCGCTTCATAACGCTTGCGCATCACCTCGAGCATGTCGGGTAATAATTTTTTTTGCAGTTCCAACAGCGGCTTCATTTTCTCACCCTTCGACCGGGACGTACAACGTCCCTGTATAACAAAATATGTCCCAACACGGCAAAAAGAAAAGGAGCAACGGCTTCCACCTTCATTGTAGCCGAACCTTTCCCCCTTGACAAGATGGAAACCGCCTTCCATCATCCGGGCCAAATCATCCTTTGTCGTACCTCCGCCGGGCCATCGAGGAGGCGATTCCCAGCTCCTCCCGATATTTGGCCACCGTGCGGCGGGAGATCCGGATGCCGCCCTCCCGGAGCAGATCTGCGATCCGCTGATCAGACAAGGGCTTTTGCTTATTCTCCCTCTGAATCAGCTCCACAATACGCTTTTTCACACTTTTGGCCGATATATCTCCGGACAGGGAATCCACGCCGGACGGAAAAAAATACCGGAATGGGAAAAGGCCGCGAGGCGTTTGCACGTACTTGTTCTGCGTGGCGCGGCTGACGGTGGACTCGTGCAACCCCAACTCGTCCGCCACTTCGCGCAGGGTGAGGGGCTTCAAGTGATCGACGCCGCGATCCAGAAAATCCCTTTGTTTCTCGACAATCACTCGGGTCACCCGATACAGGGTCTGCCGTCGCTGTTCGATCCCGCGAACCAGCCAGACCGCCGACTGAAACCAGTTCCGCAGATAATCCGCCGCTTGGCGCGCCCGCTCCCCCCCTTCCGCCATCATGCGCTGATATTGATCGCTCACGGTGAGGCGGGGGAAAAATCCCTCATTGACCAAAACCACATATTCCCCGTTGACCCGTTCCACACAGACATCCGGCAACACATAGCGGGGCTCGGAGGATGCATAGGCCATCCCGGGACGCGGGTTCAGCCGCTTCAGGCGATCCACCGCCTGCTGCACGCGCTGGAGCCCGACTCCCAATTGGCGGGCAATCTTGCGGATTCGACCCGCTGCCACGTCATCCAGGTGATGTTGGATGATCTGCAGCGTCACCTCGTCCGGGGCATCTTCCCGCTGAAGCTGGAGCTTGAGGCACTCCGACAGGGAGCGCGCCCCCACCCCCGCCGGTTCCAAGGATTGGATGATCCGGAGGGACCGATCGAAGGTGTCCCGGTCGATATTAAAGCGTTTACATAGAAAGGCAGCGTCAACCGTCAGATACCCGTTGTCATCCAGATTTCCGATCAAATAACGGCAAACGGCCATCGTGGCGGAATCCAGAGAGAGGTATCGCAGCTGAGATTCCAGCGCATCCGCCAACGTTTCGGAGGGCGCAGCCAGGCTTTCGAAGGAAACCCCCTCATCCGCGCTGCGGGGTAGTCCCCGCTCCCCCCTCCCGTTTCGCTGAACATACGCCATCCATTCCCCGGGATCTGCGTCCAGCAGGGGAACCTCACGGGCTTCCTCGCCGTCCTCCCCTTCCCCCGGCTCGGCAATCTCCAACACCGGATTTTCCTCCAATTGCTCATGGATATACTGCTCCAAATCCGCCGCGGAGAGCTGGAGCAACTGAATGGCTTGTCGCAGTTCCGGCGTCATCACCAATTTCATGCGCTGCTCCTGAATCAGACCATAACCGATTTGCAAAGCCATCTTTTCCACCTCCGCGCGTTTTTGGCCATCACCGATGCTCGGGTGGACTATTCACTCTTTTTTGATTTGCGTAAAATCGGGTCCGATATTACCTGCACCGTCGGCGCCGCCTGATGAAAACATCCGATCCGTGCCATGTTTCATAATCATTTTATCATAAAAAAGGTTCCTTGCCCTCACGGAATTCCGTGGAAACAAACTTGCCCACCGCCCCTTGATGAAAACGGAGGCATTGGTTAAAATGAGCTATGAACAGGCGATCCACCCTGGGACAAAATTCCCCCTTGCATTTTCCCGGAAGACACGTTATAATATACCCTGTCACTGACCATATGGCATGCGCCTATAGCTCAGGGGATAGAGCGCTGGTCTCCGGAACCAGGTGCCCAGGTTCGAATCCTGGTAGGCGCACCACATTGGAGCAAAACGGCAGCCGCTCGAGCGGCTGCCGTTTGTTTTGTTTTC
>Ga0079224_100008153_pt1 | contig 14152 bp, 12 predicted proteins | sample Stecom2015_FD_80414 | JGI IMG/M metagenome (GOLD analysis project Ga0079224, IMG submission 80414) | Agricultural soil microbial communities from Utah to study Nitrogen management - Steer compost 2015 | ecosystem: Environmental > Terrestrial > Soil > Agricultural land | place: USA: Utah...
CTGGTGACCGGCGCGCGTCCGGGGACGACGTCGCGGTCACCAACTGGTGGGAGTTCGGGCAGGCCGGGGAGGCGCGGCCGGGCGAGCGCGTGGAGCTCACGATCTCCCGCGAGGGGCGTGAGCTCGTACGCGCCGTGACCCTCGACGCGGAGCGGGAGCCCGGGCCGGATGGAACGCCGGTGCTCGTGGGCAAGGTCGGGATCTTCGCGCCCCAGCTGGAGACGACCTACCGGGGCGTGCCGTTCGGCGAGGCCGTCCGCCACGGGTACCGGGAAACCGTTGCGGTCACCGGCCTCATCGTGGGCTTCCTCGGGGATCTCGTCACCGGCGGGATCTCGCCGAGGTCCATGGGTAGCATCGTCACGATCGGCGAGATGTCCGGTCAGGCGGCCGCGGCGGGCCTCGACCAGTTCTTCCGTTTCATGGCGCTCTTCAGCGTGAACCTCGCGGTCCTCAACCTCCTGCCGATTCCGGTGCTCGACGGCGGCCACCTCGTATTCCTGGCCATCGAGGCCGTGCGGGGCGGGCGCGGGCTGACGATGGAGCAACGGCTCCGCTGGAGCAACGTCGGCTTCCTGATCGTGGTCGGGATCATGGTGTGGGCGCTGTCGAACGACTTCCTGCGCCTCCTCGGCATCTGACGAGGGCCGGCGGGGTCCGACCGCACGGGGGCTGGGCGGTGGCCGCCTGGGCCTGGCTCGGCGACCACGCGCATCCGCACCGTCCGCGGCCCATGCGGCTGTCCGCCCGGCGTGGCTCGCCGTTTCGGGCCGCCCTGAGGGTGATCGCCCTGATTGTGGCCGCGCTGTCGGCGGCCGGCGGCGCGGCCGCCCAGCAGCCGGTTCCGGGCATCGACCACGAGGTGCTCGGCCTGGACGTGTCCCTGAGGGAAGAGGCCTATCCGCTCGACGCGCCCACGTTCGCCGAGCTCGTCCGGGCGCTCAACGGCCTGAGCGTCGAAGGCGCCGGGGCGCCCCTGTCCCAGGGGCTGACGGAGTACCGGATCCTGCCCGAGTGGAGCGTGGCCGCGGCCAGCGGTGTCTGCCGCGTCGCGGAGGCCCGCGTGCGGGTGACGGTCGTGGTGACGCTGCCGATCTGGACGGCCGTGGCGGCCGCATCGGACGACGAACGAGTGCGCTGGGAATCCATCCGGGACCGGATCCGTGCGCACGAGCATGCGCATCGCGACATGACCCTCGAGGCGGCGGCGTCCCTGCTGGACACGATCGGTGGGCTGAGCGCCCGGGGGTGCGCGCAGCTCCGACGCGCGGTCGAAGCCGAGATCGCGCTCGCCGATGCGCGGCTCTCGGAACGGCATGCCGAGGTGGACGCCTCCGGCGGGAGGTAGCTGCGTTCCGCCATCCCGAGCGTGGCCGTTCCCTGGGAGCGAGCTGCGTCCCGGCACCCCGAGCGTGGCCGTTCCCTGGGATGTAGGCTGCGTCCTCGCACGCCGGGTCGGGGCCGTGCCCTGCCGCGAAGACCTGTGCGAGCGCCACGTGCCTTCCACGGCGACCTGCTAGAGCAGGCTGAGTTGCGCCGGCCCGTGCGTGAGGTGGAGACGGCCGACATCGAGCATGCACGTGGGCCGGTCCTGGCAGGCCACCTCGAGGTGGCCCTCCCATCCCGCGGCGTCGAGCGCGGCGGTGACGACGTTGCGCGCCAGCTCCGGGTCGTTCGCCTCCCGGGAAAGGTGCGCGAGCACCACGCACACCAGCCGCGGATGGAGTAGCTCCGTTACGAGCCGCGCGGCCGCCTGGTTCGAGAGGTGGCCGTGGCTCGACGTGATCCGCCGCTTCACCGAGGCCGGGTAGAGGCTCTGGTGGAGCAGGGCCTCGTCGTGGTTGGCCTCGAGCACCAGGATATCGCACGCCGTCAGGGCATGCCGGATGTGGGCGTTGGGCCGGCCGAGGTCGGTGGCCACGCCGAGCCTGATGCCGCTGCGAGGATCCGAGATGGCGACCCCCACGGGGTCGACGGCGTCGTGGATCGTGATGAACGGCTCGACACGCAGCGAGCCGACGTGGAAGGCGCGGCCCGCCCGATACGAGACGATCCGCTCGCTCCCCCGGAGCAGCTTGCCGCAGGTCCGGCGCGTGCCGTCGGTGAGGTAGAGCGGCGTTCCGTGCCGGCGCGCGAACACGCCCATCCCCCGGGTGTGATCGGTGTGGTCGTGCGTGACGACGATCCCGTGGATCTCGTCCGGCGGGACCCCCAGCGCCTCCAGACGCGTCTCCAGGCTGCGCCCGCTGAAGCCGGCGTCCACCAGGAGGTTCGTGTCCTCTGCGCACACCAGCACCGAGTTACCGCCGCTTCCGCTCCCCAGCACCGCGACCTTCACGAGGTCCTCCGCCCGGATGCCCCCGACCCGCCGCCGAGGGCGCTGCCCGGGACGGCCGCGGCCCCCCGGACGCCCGTGCCGCCGTGACCTCCGTCCGACCGGCCTCCGCTTCCGTCCGCCCGGAGCGCCGCCGCCGCATGCCAGGCGCGCTCGAGGATGGACCGAACTCCGCCCGTGAGCTCATGCCCGCGCCGGCCCATCGCGCGCTCCGCCACCTGGAGGAAACGGTCGAGCCTGTACTCCGTGAGGGCCGCCCCGGAGCCCCAGGAGAAGGGCGGAACGAACGTCGGAGGCATCGCGCCGCCGAAGACGTTACTCCCGGTACCGATGACGGTGCCCGTGTTGAGCAGCGTGCCGATGCCCGTCTTCACGTGATCGCCGAGGAAGCAGCCGACCTTCATCAGCCCGGTATCCACCGGGCCCGCGGGCGTCCACACCGTCACCGCGCCGTAATTGTTCTTGAGGTCGGAGTTGGTCGTGAACGCTCCCAGGTTCACCCACCGGCCCACCAGGGCGTGCCCGAGGTATCCATCGTGCGCTTTGTTGGTGAAGCCGACAAGGACCGAGTCCGCGATCTCGCCCCTTACCTTGCAGACGGGGCCTATGGAGGACGTGGCGACATGCCCGCCGAAGACCGTGCTGCCGGCGCCCACGTACAGGGGTCCGGTCAGCCGCGCGGGTCCCTCCACACGGGCCCCCTCGTCCAGTCGCACCGGCCCCCCGCGGGTATCCACGACCACGCCCGGCTCGATCGTCGCGCCGGCGCCCAGCGAAAGGCCGCAGTCGCCGAGCACGTGCACGCCGTCGGGCGTGGGGGAGCGCTCGAAGAGTCGGCCGACGTCCCGCGCGATGGCTTCCGGGTTCCGCCGCACAAGGTCCCACGGCGCCTCCAGCACCACGCCTTCGAGCTCGAACGGCTCGCCGCCGTCGGCCCGGACCGGGTCGAGCAACACCTCCTCGTCGGGCAGCGGCGCGCCGTCGGGGACGACCCACCCGACCGTCCGGCCGTCGACGGTCAGTCGGGAGGGGCCCGCGGGCAGGCGGGCAGGCGGGCCGAACAGCGCGCACCGGCTCGACAGCAGGATCCGGGTGCCCCCCATCCCGATCAGCGAAGCCTCCACGACCGGAGCCGAGTCCGGCTCGTCGAAGCCCGCGAGGGCCGCGCCTGATAGATGCCCCTCACACGGCCGGCCGAAGGCGCGCTCGGCGCGCGCTCTCGTCGTCGTGCATCCGAAGAGGAGCTCCCCGACAGGGCGGCAGTCCGAGAACGGCGCCCACGCCCGTGCCGGTGCGTCGTCGAACAGGTGGAGGCGGGGCGGCGTCTCAGGCATCCAGCAGGTCGCGGATGCGGGCCAGCAGCTTCATCGGGCTGAACGGCTTGGTGATGAAATCGGTCGCCCCGCCGGCCATGGCGAGCTCGCGGTCGTCGTCCTGCCCCTTCGCGGTGAGGATGATGACGGGCAGCGCCGAATGCTCCGGATGCGCGCGGATCGTCGCCAGCACCTCGAACCCGCTCGGACCGGGCATCATCACGTCCAGGAGGACGAGATCCGGAGGGTCGGCTTCGAGGGCGGCCAGCCCCAGCACGCCGTCGTCGGCTTCGGAGACGTCGTATCCCTCCGCTTCGAGCCGGGTCGCGAGCAACCGGCGGATGTGGGGCTCGTCGTCGACGACCAGGATCCGGCGCGACGCGGGTCCGCTTTCGTCCTCCGACACGGCTGCACCTCGTCCGGAAGGTGACGGGAAGCGCCGGACGGGGAGGGGACGGCCCCCGGCGAGCGCGGCGGGAACCTACTTGCGGGATCGGGTAAAGTCAAGCAATCCAAGGGTTTTTCGGGGTTGACCGACGCCTCGGGTGCCATCAAGTTTCGCAGCCGTGCACCTGCGGCTCCAAGCCCCACATCCGGAATCCGATTGTGACGAACGACGTTCGCACGCCCCGCCGGCATGCCCCCGCGGTGTTCGCCGCCGCGGCGGTGATTCTGACCGGCGTCGCCGCGTGTGGCGACGACCCGTTCTCGTTCGAGTGGGACGACAGGCCCAAGACGCGCGTGCTCTACTCGCTGGCCCGTCCCGAGCTCAACCTGCCGTCCGGCTTCAACTTCTACATGGCCACCGCGGTCGCGATCGAGGCGCCGACCGCCACCGGCACCTGGGACGTGGCGCTCCACACCCGGCTCGACGAGCTCGTGCTCCTGCCACCGGGGGCGCTCGGAGTGGATTCTCGTGCCCGGATCGCGGCGCTGGAGGGCCTCACCCTGGACGACGTCACGGAAGCGCCCGCCGACACCGCGCTGTACGTGGCCGAGGACGCCGTGCCGGTGCGCGAGGGGACGACCTACGTGGTGCGCACGGGGCAGCGGGCGTGCTCGTTCGGCACACGAGGCGTCAGCTACGCAAAGCTGGAAGCCACGGAGATCGATGTCGCGAACGGGGTTCTCACGTTCCGTGTCGTGACGAACCCCGTGTGCAACGACCGCAACCTGGTGCCCCCGAACTAGCTCGATCCCGTCATGATGCGCGCGTGACGGGGACCGGCGCGTGGCAAAAGAGGCGTCCGGCATCCCGCCGCGACCGCGATCGACGAGCGATGGGTGGCCGTCCGAGACCTAGGGAGATCCGACGATGCGACATCCAGCCGACGCGCCCCCCAAGCCCCTCCTTGGGTCGCTCCCGGGGGCCCTTCGGCTCCGACGCGTCGGGGCGGATCGGCCGCGACCCTCCGGAGCCCGGGAGCTCCGACACGCGCCGGCCGTGAGCCCGCATGCCGCCGAGGCACCGCTCCCTCCAGAGGCGGCCCGCTGATGCTCGACCTTCGCCGAATCCGGCAGGAGCCCGACGAAGTCAGGGCCGCCCTCGTGAAACGCGACCCCGAGCACGCCGCGGCAGTGGACCGGATCCTCGAGCTCGACGTCGAGCGGCGCGACGCGCTGGGTCAGGTCAACGACCTCAAGGCGGAACGGAACCAGACGTCGAAGCGCATCGGAGCGCTGAAGCGGACCGGCGAGGACGCGACGGCGCTCGTGGAGGCGATGCGCGAGGTGGGCGACCGCATCGCCGCGCTCGACGCGCGTGTGGCCGAGGCGGAAGGCGAGATCGACGCCCTCCTGCTCGATCTGCCCAACACGCCGCTCGACGTCGTACCGATCGGTGGGGAGGAGGACAACCAGGTCGTGTCCACCTGGGGTGAGGCGGCGCGGTTCGACTTCGAGCCGCGGCCCCACTGGGACATCGGAGAGACGCTCGGCATCCTGGACCTGCCCCGGGGCGCGCGCGTCAGCGGGTCGGGCTTTCCGGTGCTGCGGGGTCAGGGCGCGAGACTCCAACGCGGGCTCATCAACTTCTTCCTCGACGTCCACGTGCGGGAGCACGGCTACGAGGAGGTGCGGATCCCGTACCTCGTGAACCGGGAGTCCATGACGGGGACGGGGCAGCTCCCCAAGTTCGCGGAGGAGTCCTACCTCACCGAGCGGGACGACCTGTGGCTCATCCCGACCGCGGAGGTTCCGGTGACGAACCTGTACCGGGGCGAGATGCTCACGCTCGACCAGCTTCCGATGAAGCTCACGGCCTACTCGCCCTGCTTCCGGCGCGAAGCCGGGGCCGCGGGCAAGGACACGCGGGGCCTGCTCCGGGTGCACCAGTTCGACAAGGTCGAGCTCGTCCGCTACGAGACGCCCGAGCGGAGCTTCGAGGCGCTGGAGGAGCTCACGCGGGAGGCGGAGACGTTGCTCGAGCGGCTCGGCCTGCACTACCGGCGGCTCCTCCTCGCCACGGGCGACCTCGGCCGGAGCGGCGCCATGACGTACGACCTCGAGGTGTGGGCGCCGGGCGTGGAGAAGTGGCTCGAGGTGTCGAGCTGCACCACCTTCACGGACTATCAGGCGCGCCGCGCGGATGTCCGCTTTCGGCGCGCGCAGGCGGAGAAGCCGGAGCTCGTCCACACGCTCAACGGCTCGGCGCTCGCGTTGCCCCGCGTGGTCGCGGCGCTGCTGGAGACCGGCCAACGGGCGGACGGATCCGTGACGCTTCCGGAGCCGCTCCACACCTACGTCGGCTCCGAGCGGCTGGACCCGCCCCGCTAGCCGGCGAGCGACGGTGCGCCCCCGGTGCCGCGGCCGATGATCCGGATCAAGTGGCCGATCGCGCTCGCCACGCTGTTCGTGCTGCTCCTGGGCTGGTACCTGCTCTACACGCACCAGATCGTCGAGCAGGTGCGGGGCAACGCGGAGCTGCTGTCCCGCATCTTCGCGGAGGTCCAGGAGGGCCTCGTCACGCAGGGCAACGAGACGCAGGTACTGTTCGATCTGCAGGGCATCGTGCGCGACGCGGGCGTGCCGCTCGTCGTGATGGGCCCTGGTGATACCGTGCTGGCCTACGAGAACCTGCCGTTCTCGGTCGACACCGATACGCCCGAGGGCCAGCAGCGCGTACGCGCCTACGTGCGGCGCCTCGACGCCGAGCACGCGCCGATCGGGGATCCCGACCTGATGCACATCCACTACGGGGACACGCCCGAGGTCCGGCGCCTGCGGTACATCCCGTGGCTCCAGGCCGGGGGCCTCTTCCTCACCGTGCTGATCGGGTTCGTGGTCGTGCGCTACCAGCGCCGCGCCGAGGGCGAGAAGGCCTGGACGGCGATGGCGCGCGAGCTCGCGCACCAGCTCGGCACACCGCTTTCTTCGCTCCAGGGCTGGCTCGAGGTGCTGCGGCTGCCCCCCGGCGAGCGACCCGGTGACGTCCAGGATCTGGAGATCGCGGGCTCGATAGGCGAAGATCTTGAGCGCCTGGAGCGGATCAGCCATCGATTCGAGCTGATCGGCCGCGAGCCGGAGCTCGTCAGCCTCTCGGTCCGGCGCGTCGTGAACGATCTCGAGCAGTATCTCGCGGTCCGCATCCCGCGGCTCTCCCGGAAGGGCATCGAGCTGCTCGTGGACGTGCCGCCCGGTCTTCCCCGCATCATGGGAAACGAGGTCCTTCTGATCTGGGCGCTGGAGAACGTCGTCAAGAACGCACTGGATGCCCTCGCGGGCCGGGGTGGCAAGATTACCATATACGCGCGTGAAGTCGGAGGCAGATGGGTGAGCATTCGGATCCGTGACACGGGGCCCGGCGTGGATCCCGAAGTGCGGGACAGCATCTTCGAGCCCGGCGTGAGCTCGAAGCCCGGGGGATGGGGCGTCGGGCTCGCGCTCTCTCGCCGAATCGTCGAGGGCGTGCACGGAGGCCGCATCGAGCTGCTCGAAGGCATGGAGGGCACGACCTTCCAGATCCGCCTCCCCGTCGCCGATGCTTGAGACGCGGAGCGGCGCGCATCTCCAGGGGTTGAACCCGGAGCAGCTCGAGGCGACCCTGCACGTCGAGGGGCCCCTGCTGGTGCTCGCGGGGGCCGGCTCGGGAAAGACCCGAGTCCTGACCACGCGGGTCTGCCACCTCATCCGCGAGCACGGGGTGGGCCCTGACCGGATCCTGGCGGTCACCTTCACCAACAAGGCTGCGGGCGAGATGCGCGAGCGCATCGCCGGCATGTTGGGTCAGACCCCGACCGGAATGTGGGTCGGTACGTTCCACGCGCTCGGAGCGCGCCTGCTGCGCCGGCACGCGGACCGGCTCGGATGGGACCGCTCCTTCAGCATCTTCGACGCCGACCAGTCGCTCAGGCTCGTCAAGAGCGTGCAGGAATCGGTCGGCCTCGACCCCAAGCGCTGGAGCCCGAAGGCCGTGCGCGGCGAGATGAGCAACGCGAAGAACCAGCTCATCGGGCCTGAGGCCTTCGCGCGCGACAACGAGGGCTCGTTCGACATGTTCGTGCGGAGCGTGGCCCGCGTGTATCCGGAGTACCAGAGGACGCTCGAGCACCAGAACGCGTTCGACTTCGACGACCTGCTCATGAAGCCGGTCGAGCTCTTCGAGCGCGCGCCCGACCTGCTCGAGCGCTACCAGGAGCGCTTCCAGTTCATCCTGGTCGACGAGTACCAGGACACGAACCGGGCCCAGTTCCGCTTCGTGGAGCTGCTCGCGGCGAGGCACGGCAACCTGATGGTGGTGGGCGACGACGACCAGTCGATCTACCGGTGGCGGGGCGCCGACATCCGCAACATCCTCGATTTCGAGGACGGCTTCGCCGGGGCCAGGGTCGTGCGGCTGGAGCGGAACTACCGGTCCACCCAGCGGATCCTGGACGCGGCCAACCACGTCATCGCCGAGAACGTCCAGCGGAAGGGCAAGACGCTGACGACCGAGCGTGTCGGCGGTGAGCCGCTCACGATCCTCGAGGCCTTCGACGAGACCGACGAAGCGCGCTGGATCGTCTCCGACCTGCAGGAGCGGGTCCGGGACAACCCGACGTGGTCGTACCGCGCATGCGCGGTGCTCTACCGGACCAACGCGCAGGCCCGCGCGCTCGAGGACGCCTTCCGCCGGGAGGGCATCCCGTACCAGGTCATCGGCAGCGTGCGCTTCTACGAGCGCCGCGAGATCCAGGACGTGCTCGGCTACTTGCGCCTGATCTCGAACCCGCGCGACGAGATCGCGTTCGAGCGGGTGGTGAACTACCCGCGCCGGGGCGTGGGCCTCACCACGCTCGAGCACCTGCGGCGCTGGGCCGCGGAGCAGGACCTCACGCTCCTCGAGGCGGCGAGCCGCGCCGAGGTGATCATGGACATCCGGGCCGCCAGCGGCCATGCGCTCACCCGGTTCGCGGAGCTCATCCGTGAGTTCAGCGTGCGCGCCGGGCAGGTGTCGGTCGGGACGCTCCTCGAGGACCTGGTGGAGCGGCTCGACCTGGTGCGCCACCTGCACGACGAGGGGCCGGAAGGCGAGGACCGCGCCCGGAACGTGGCGGAGCTGATCGCCGGCGCCGTGGATTTCGATGCGGCGATGGTGCAGAGCGTGGACGCCGAGGACGTCGATCGCTTCACCGAGCTGGACCTCTACCTGCAGCAGGTCGCGCTCGTGGCCGACGTCGACCGGCTCGATCCGGACGCGGAGGCGGTCACGCTCATGACCCTGCACAACGCCAAAGGGCTCGAGTTCCCGCTGGTCTACGTGGCGGGGATGGAGGAGGGGCTGTTCCCTCTGGGACGCGCATACGACGATCCGGACGCCCTCGAGGAGGAGCGCCGCCTGTTCTATGTGGGCATCACCCGGGCCGAGGACAAGTTGTCGCTGAGCTGGGCGCGGCAGCGCCGGCGCGCGGGTGACTTCAACTACAACACCCGCTCCTCGTTCGTGGACGCGGTGCCGGAATCGCTCGTGGAGGAGCGTCGTACGGACCGGCTCCGGATCCTGGCGAGCAGCACGCCGCACCGGGCGCCCCGGGCTCGGGACCGCTCGGACGGGTGGGACGAGCCCGCCTACGAGCCGGATCCCGACGCCGGGTTGAACCAGGACCTTCCGCGATTCACCCCCGGCGAGCGGGTGGTCCATCCCACGTTCGGGTCCGGGTCGGTGGTCGAGGTCACCGGCTTCGGCCGGGACTTGAAGGTGACCGTGAACTTCGACGCCGTCGGCACGAAGAAGCTGCTGGCCCGCTATGCATCGCTCGAAAAGGACTGGCCGTGAGCGTGGACCGTGAAGAGATCCTCCGGATCGCGAGCCTGGCGCGGCTGCGTCTGGACGAAGGGGATCTGGAGCGCATGACGCGCGAGCTGAACACCGTCCTGGATCACGTGGACGCGCTCGCCGAGCTGGAGCGGCTGCCCGTGGCGGCCGCGCCGTCCGGTGCGGAGCCGCCTGCGTCGACCCGCGCAGCCGAGGAGACCGAGGGGCGGGAGTCGGTCGGGGATCCCGGCGCGCTCGCCCCGGCCTGGAAGGACGGATTCTTCCTGGTCCCGCCGCCGCCCGGCATCCATGCCGACGGAGCCGGGGAGTGACGGCGGCCGCGGCCGCCCCTTCCACCCTCGACGCCCGCGAAGCCCTCGAGCGGATCCGGGCGGCGGAGCAGGGGTCCGAGGGGCTGAACGCCTTCATCTCGCTGCCGGATGCGGACGCCCTGGGCGACCCGCGCCCAGGTCCGCTCGGAGGTGCGCCCGTCGCGGTCAAGGACAACATCGCGACGCTGGGCCTGCCGACCACCTGCGGCTCCCGCATGCTCGAAGGGTACCGCTCGCCGTTCGAGGCGACCGCGGTCAGGAGGCTTCGGGAGGCGGGGGGCATGATCGTCGGCAAGACGAATCTCGACGAGTTCGCGATGGGCTCCTCGTCGGAGAACTCGGCATACGGCCCGGTGCTGAACCCGCACGACCGCACCCGCGTCACCGGCGGCAGCTCCGGCGGCTCGGCCGCCGCGGTCGCGGCCGGATACGTCTCCATGGCCCTCGGCAGCGAGACGGGAGGCTCCGTGCGGCAGCCCGCCGCGTTCTGCGGCGTCGTGGGGCTCAAGCCGACGTACGGCCGGGTGAGCCGGTACGGGCTGGTCGCGTTCGCGTCGTCCATGGATCAGATCGGCACGTTCGGGCGCACCGTGGCCGACGCGGCCCGGCTGCTCGAGGTGGTCGCCGGGCATGATCCGCTCGACGCGACGTCCGCCGCGCGCCCGGCGCCGGACCTCACGAGCGCTCTGCACCGCGGCGTGGACGGCATGGTCGTGGGGGTGCCGGAAGAGTACCTGCCGGATTCCCTCGACCCGGGCGTCCGGACCCGCGTCGACTGGGGCCTGGCCGCGCTCGAGGCGAACGGCGCGGAGTTGCGAACCGTGTCGCTCCCCCACTCGAGGTTCGCGATCCCCGCGTACTACGTGATCGCGCCGGCCGAGGCGTCCAGCAACCTCTCGCGCTACGACGGCGTACGCTACGGCGTCCGGCACGACGCGGCGGACATCGGCGCCATGTACGAGCGGACGCGATCCGAGGGCTTCGGCCGCGAGGTACAGCGCAGGATCATGCTCGGCACGTACGCGCTCTCGGCCGGCTACTACGACCGCTACTACGGCCGGGCCCAGGAGGCCCGGGCCCGCATCACCGCGGACTTCGCCCGCGTTTTCGCGAGCGGCGTCGACGTGCTGTTCGGCCCGACCACCCCCGGCACGGCGTTCGGGCTCGGCGAGCGCATCGACGATCCATTGGAGATGTATCTCTCGGACATCTACACGGTCACGGCCAACCTCGCCGGCATTCCGGGTCTCTCGGTGCCGGTCGGCCTCTCGGGAGGACTGCCCGTCGGCGGCCAGATCCTGGCTCCATGGTGGGGCGAGCCTGCCCTGGTGGCGGCGGGCGCGGTGCTCGAGGCGGCCCTGGAGGCGTCCGGGGAGGGTAGCATGGACGCCGGACGGGACGAGCGCCCGGGCGTGCGCCCGACCGGGGGCACGACATGACCTGGGACGTCGTCATCGGCGTGGAGATCCACGTGCAGCTCGGGACCGAGCGGAAGCTCTTTTGCGGTGACCGGGTGTCGTTCGGCGAGGCGCCGAACACGCACGTCTGCCCCGTGTGCCTGGGGCTGCCGGGCGCCTTGCCCACCGTGAACCCGGAGGCCGTCCGGCTCGCCCTCACGACGGCGCTCGCCCTCGACTGCGCGGTGCACCCACGCAGCGTGTGGGCGCGGAAGAGCTACTTCTATCCCGACCTGCCCAAGGGATACCAGATCAGCCAGCTCGAGGAGCCGCTCGCCACGGATGGCCGCCTCGTGTTCGACGGCGCGGACGGGGAGCGCTCGGTGCGCATCCGGCGGATCCATATGGAGGAGGACGCGGGCAAGCTCGTGCACGACCGATTCCCGGATGTGAGCGCCGTCGACCTCAATCGGGCGGGGACGCCGCTCGTGGAGATCGTGACGGAGCCCGATCTCCGCTCCGCCGCGGACACGCGCGCTTTCCTCGGGGCGCTCAAGCAGGTGCTCGAGTACCTCGACGTGAGCGACTGCAACATGGAGGAGGGGAGCCTGCGCGCCGACGCCAACGTGTCGCTGCGGCCCGTGGGCACCGAAGAGCTCGGCACCAAGACCGAGATCAAGAACGTGAACTCGTTCTCCGGCGTGGAGCGGGCCCTCGAGCTCGAGATCGAGCGGCAGCGGGCGGTGCTCGAAGCGGGCGGACGCATCGAGCAGCAGACCCTGCTCTGGGACGATCACCGCGGTACGATCCGTCCCATGCGATCCAAGGAACAGAGTCACGACTACCGCTACTTTCCCGATCCCGACCTGCCGGCGCTCATCCTGCGCGAGGGGGAGATCGACACGGCCCGGGCGGAGCTACCGGAGCTCCCGCGTGAGCGTAGGACGCGCCTCGTGGCCGCGCATGCGCTTTCGGAGTACGACGCGTCGGTGCTGACCCAGACCGTAGCCACGGCCGACTACTTCGAGGCGGTGGCGGCCGCCACGGGCGACGCCAAGACGGCCGCCAACTGGGTCATGGGACCGGTGCAGGCGCTGGTGAACGAGCGCCGCGAGGATCTCGCCGGGTTCCCGATCGGCCCCGACCGGCTCGCGGCGCTTCTGGCTCTGGTGGAGGAAGGCGTGGTGTCCGACGGTGCGGCCAAGAAAGTCCTCGTGCTTCTGGCCGAGGAGGAGACCGCGCCCAGAGAGGTCGTCGAGCGGGAGGGGCTGGTCCAGGTCCGGGACAGCGCGCAGCTCGAATCGTGGGTGACGGACGTGCTGGACGAGCATCCGGACGAGGTCGAGCGATACCGCGCGGGCGAGACACGGCTCCTGGGCTTCCTGATGGGGGGCGTGATGCGCCGGTCCGGCGGGCAAGCCGACCCGCGTCAGGTCAACGAGCTTCTCCGCTCGGTGTTGGACCGCCCTTGAACGGAGGCAGCGTGCGCCGCCCGCCGTTCCACGAGGTGATGCCCGCGGCGAAGTCCGCGTCCTCGATCTGGGGCCAGTAGACCGAGCGCTCGCTCCCGAGCGGGAAGAACGCGTCCGCGATGTCGGCGAGCTCCACCGCCTCGCGCGCGGAGACACGTCCGTCCGCCAGCGCCCGCCTGCGCACCTTCTTCGCGAGCTTGAGGTTGAGGTGCCCGACGGGGTCCTGCCCGCCCGCCTCGGAGGCTCCTCGATCGTTCATGTAGCCGACCACCCGCTCGAACGACGTTTCGAAGTACCGGTCGACGGTCGGATCCGGCAGGTCGAATCGCGAGTTGGTGAGGACCTGACCGAAGATCTTCTGCCAGCGCTCATGACCCTGGAACTGGATCATGCCGCGGAAGATCCGGCGGTTGGTGCGGAAGCTGAAGATCGTCCGACTGAGCACGTCGTCGAAGAGGCTGTCCGCTTCGTCGTGATCGTGGTCCATGACCACGTGCCGCGCGAGCGACAGGAAGGACTCGCCGACGTGGGTGTCCATCCGGTGCTCCCAGTAGGCGTGGCCCAGCGCCTGGCTCGTGCTCGTGAGGAGGAGCTGCCTCGGGACGAACACGTTGTGCGCCACCGTGTCGGCGGCCAGGTGCGCGAGGTAGCCGTATCCGACCGCGGCGAGGCGCTCGCTGTCCGCGGAGGCCAGGATCTCCTCCCCGATCGACCAGTCGTGACAGTGCCGCCCCTCCGGCACGTACTTCTTCGCGAACGAGATGTCGGCCGCGACGGACCCGTAGAGGAAGTGCAGGGGATAGCGTTCCAGGATCGCGCGGATCGCCGGGGGGACCAGGTACAGCGACGAGAGCAACGCCTCCCCGAGCGCCACGTGCGTGGCCGGTCCCCAGGCCGCGACCGGATCCGGCACGAGCAAGAGCCAGCCCAGCGCCATCCCGAATCCGGCCCACAGCATCTTGATGTTAAAGGGTACCGTCATCCTGGTGCGCGGGATCGAAGACGTCGATCACCCGCTGTGACGCAGCTTCGCGTGAATCTTTCAACGTGTTGCGGCGGCCGGTGATGGAC
>Ga0079224_100008154_pt1 | contig 14152 bp, 11 predicted proteins | sample Stecom2015_FD_80414 | JGI IMG/M metagenome (GOLD analysis project Ga0079224, IMG submission 80414) | Agricultural soil microbial communities from Utah to study Nitrogen management - Steer compost 2015 | ecosystem: Environmental > Terrestrial > Soil > Agricultural land | place: USA: Utah...
AGCAGCTAAAGCGTAGTTAGACTCGCCATTTAAAAGGTTGGAACGAAGTTTAACGAGCATCAATTCCATGGCTCGGCATGCTTACATCGCCGTTGGTCTCGCTGTCAAAACCGGTCGGCCCCAATATGGTCAAGAACTTTTGTCAAAAGGATTGCAAAGTTAATCAAAAGTTTGTTTAGACCTTGCAAACCCCTTAAATTGGTCAACAATTATACCAAAATGCCTATATGAAGTTCGGAATTATACGGGAGCGCAAAAACCCTCCCGATCGCAGGGTGGTACTGTCCCCGGCGGAATGCCAAAATGTCCTGTCCCATTTTCCAGAGGCCCAGATTGAAGTGGAATCGTCCCCCATCCGGGTGTTTACGGATGAAGAATACAGGGCCAAGGGCATCAAGGTTGTCGACCGTATGGAATCCTGTGATGTGTTGTTGGGGGTGAAGGAGGTACCCATCGATACCCTGATTCCCAATAAAAGTTACTTTTTCTTTTCACATACAATCAAAAAGCAACCCTATAATAGGGGACTGTTAAAGGCCATTCTTGAAAAGAACATTGAATTGTACGACCACGAACTGATCACCAACCCCAAGGGCCAACGATTGGTCGCCTTTGGACGGTACGCGGGCCTAGTCGGGGCCTATAACGGGATCAGGACCTATGGCCTCAAGTTTGGGCTGTTCGAACTTCCCAAGGCCGAGCTTTTGAAGAATCAGGACGCCCTTGTCCATGAACTAAAAAAAATCACATTGCCCAATATCAAGATCCTGCTCACAGGTAGGGGCCGGGTGGGCCAGGGCGCCCGTGAAATATTGGACGCCATGGGACTTAAAAGGGTAGGGGTTCCGGAATTTATCAACGAGGGCTTTTCCCAGGCGGTCTATTGCCAGATCGATACCTCGGACTATAACGTACGCAAGGACGGCATCCGGGGGAACAAGGCCGATTTCTTTAATAACCCACAGGAGTACCAATCCAATTTCTTTCGGTTCGCCAAGGTTTCCGATCTTTATATTGCCGGACACTTTTATGGGGATGGCGCACCATTTCTGTATACCCGGGAAGATGTGGCACATCCGGAATTCAACATCCGGGTGGTGGCCGATATCAGCTGTGATATCGATGGTCCCGTGGCCACGACCCTGCGTGCCTCCACCATTGCCGATCCCATATATGGGTATGACCGGGACCTCGGCGTGGAAACTGATTTTAGGAATCAAAATGCCATTGCCGTCATGGCGGTGGACAACCTCCCCTGTGAGCTGCCCAGGGATTCAAGTACCGGTTTTGGGCAGGCCTTTTCCAAGTCGGTCATCCCCGCTTTTTTCAATCAGGACACCGATGGTATCCTGGAAAGGGCCAGAATGACACAAAATGGGAAACTCACCCCGCGTTATGCCCATCTTCACGCCTATGTGGAGGGCCAGTTTTGACCTTGATACCGCCATCCATAGAGGCTCACAATGCTACCGGGGAGGATTGTGGGCACAAGGATAGACTGGGCGGAAGTCCAAATTTTCCATGGCCGATCGCCAGAGTCGGCCCCCATTGGGAATAATTAATAAATAATTAAGTTTCATATGGGGTGCCTTGAACAATAACTGACTAAATTTGCAGCTTCTAAAAGAACTTTCCTTGTACCAAGACCTTATCATTGCCATGCTCTGGAGCATTTCACCTTTTGGCGAGGCCAAGGTGGGGATTCCCTACGGGATCTACCAGGGATTGAACAAATACTTGGTCTTTGTCGCCTGTTTTGTGGCCAATGTCATGGTATTTCCTCTGATGATGTTCTTTTTGGAACATGTCAACCGATATCTGGTAAAATGGCGGTTTTATAAAAAATCCGCAGTTTTTGTAGGCCAACGGGCCAAAAAGGGATCCGGGAACAAAGTGAAAAAATATGGCTTTTTGGGCATTGTCATCTTTGTGATGATCCCCCTACCCGGAACCGGGGTCTATGCAGGCACCATTGCCGCCTATCTGTTCAAAATGAAAAGGAGCCACGCCTTTGCCGCCAATACCATTGGCATATTCTTGTCCTCCATCATCATTTGGTTGGGCGCCATGGCCTCCTATAAGGCCATGTAAGATTTCCTCCTTGTTATTTACATTTTTTAGGGACTTCTTCCGGGATTTGTTTATTTTCATCCATCCAAAGGTGGGGCGTTCGACTAAACTAAAATTTATGGCATCAGGAATTTTTGCGGTTTTGGATGATATTTCAGCCTTGATGGACGATGTGGCCACCATGAGTAAGATCGCGACCAAAAAGACCGCGGGCATCCTGGGGGACGATCTGGCCGTCAATGCGGAGAAGGCCACCGGCTTTCTGGCCAACCGGGAAATACCCGTTCTCTGGAAGATCACCAAGGGTTCCTTTCTCAATAAATTGATCATCCTTCCCGTGGCATTCCTGCTCAGCGCCTATCTTCCCTTGGCCGTCACCATCATATTGGTGCTGGGAGGGATGTACCTGGCCTATGAGGGCGTGGAGAAGATATTCGAACATTTTTTTCACCCCAAAGGGGAAGAAAAAGTGGACACCCCTTTGGAAGTCGCCGAAGAGGACCTGCCCGAATTCGAGAAAAAAAGGGTCAAGCAGGCTGTTCTGACGGATTTCATCCTATCCATTGAAATAATCATCATCGCCCTGAGCACGGTGGTCAACGAACCTTTGTTGACCCAGATCGTCGTGGTTTCAATTGTGGCCCTTTTGGCCACGGTCGGGGTATACGGGATAGTGGCCCTGATCGTTCGCATGGATGATTTTGGCTACCGTTTGATCAAGATGAACCCTAGGGATGACAGTTTTTCCGATTCACTCGGCAAGGTGCTTGTTAATGGTCTACCCTGGGTGATCAGGGCTTTGTCCGTAGTGGGGACCTTTGCCCTTTTGTTGGTATCCGGTGGCATATTCAACCACAACATCAAATTCTTCCACGATCTGTTTCCGGGCCTTCCCTCTATCTTGAAGGAACTGTTCCTTGGATTGGCCATGGGCCTTTTGGCCCTGCTCCTGATGAAATTGGTGAAGTCGATCTTCAGGCGAAAACCGTGATGACACAGGGCCTTTGTTCATTTCTATGAAACCGGCCGAGCAATGTATTTTCGACCAAGCCGAACCCTTTTGCAGTATTTTGTTGGAACTCAAAATTTTGTTCGAGACAACGGTCCCCGATGTGGAATTGGTCCTAGGGTTTGGCCTGCCCTTCCATTACCTTGGGGCAAACCTTTTTGTTATTGCAATGCTTAATTAAAAATATAAATGAAAATATTTGTTAAATATTTGAAGGGTAGGAATTTAAAAACAAAGTTGGGCTCAAAGGGCCATGACCGTGCTGCGGATGCGTGCCAGGTCTTGGAGTAATTTTTCCAATAAACTAATATCCAACATATTGGCTCCATCACTTTTGGCATTGGCCGGATCAAAATGGGTCTCCAAAAAGATTCCGTCCACCCCGGCGGCAATGCCTGCCCTGGCCATGGTGGCGATCAGTGCCGGCCTGCCACCGGTCACCCCCGAGGCCTGATTGGGCTGTTGCAGGGAGTGGGTCACATCCAGTACCACCGGGGCATATTGCCTCATGGTGGGGACGCCCCTGAAATCCACGATCATGTCCTGGTACCCGAACATGGTTCCCCGATCGGTGATCCAAATATGGTCGTTATCGCTGTCCTTGACCTTCTGCACAGCATGTTTCATGCTTTCCGGGCTCATGAACTGTCCTTTTTTCAGATTGACCACCTTCTTGGTCCGGGCCGCGGCCATGACCAGATCGGTCTGGCGGACCAAAAAAGCGGGAATCTGCAGGACATCCACATATTCGGCCGCCATGGCCGCATCACTGATCTGGTGGATATCCGTGATGGTGGGGACCCCAAAGGTGTCCGATACCTTTTTCAGGATCTTCAGCGCCTTTTCGTCCCCGATGCCCGTAAAGGAATCGATCCGGCTGCGGTTGGCCTTTTTGAAACTTCCCTTGAACACATAGGGAATGCTCAGTTTATCGGTAAGGGAAACGGCCTTTTCGGCGATGCGCAGGGCCATCTCCTCCCCTTCAATGGCACAGGGTCCCGCCAAAAGGAAAAATTGATCACTGTCCGCATGTTTAATTTGGGGGATCGCGCTGAGTTCCATGTCATAAATTTTCTACAAATATACGATTAAAGCGGTTTTGACTTTTTATATTAGGTCCATTGAAACCGATACATAGCATGGACCACAAACCAACCCTGACTTTCCTGGCCTCTCTCTTGATTTTTGTTTCGGCCATTCAGGCCCAATGGCTGGAAAGGGGAGGGACCTTTGACCTGGTCCATTTGGAACGGCATCAGTTCAGATTGGATCTTTTGGGCCCGGGGCTGAACTATGAACTGGGGCTGTTCCGCAACCAGAGTGTTTCCGCGGGCCTGGGGCTTTCCACGGCAACCTATGGGGAGGGTTATGCCCTTGGATTGACCTTGAACAACCGCTATAGGTATTATCACAATTTCAATCGGCGGGTGGCCAAGGGAAGGAATGTTTCCGGAAATTCGGGCAATTACCTGGCCGCTGCCCAGTCCATATTCTTTTCCCAATTGCGTTTGGCGACCGATATCGAGGGTCCCGATGATTTTAACCTGGGGTTCTACGGGATGGTGTACGGGATCCAAAGGACCTATGCATCCGGTCTGAATTTCAACCTGGAAGTGGGAGGGGGCTATTATAGGGGGGATGGGGTTCCCAGTGGTTATGGGCCGTTGATCAATTTCACCCTGGGGTGGGTGGCCACCAAACGAAGGACCCGATCTCCCGTTTTTAGATGATCGATTTTCCGATTGGGACCTTAGGCTTGGCCGGTTTCTTCCTATGGGAGAACTGGCATTTTTCCAGATATTCCCCCAAAAAATAAATATCCTATACTTTTTTTCGTGTTTAAGGGTTATGGGTATACCAAATCGATCGAAATGCCCCGCATCCTACTTTTGGCCCTCTTCTTGACGGGCCCCATCCTCCATGCCCAATACGGGAAAAATTGTGAGATTCGACAGTTCAAGATCAACGCCTTCAACCCGGGCCTGGAATATGAGATGGCCCTGGGGGTCAACAGCACGCTGGATTTCAGGGTGGCCTGGCAACTGGCCTTGGAGCCCGCCAGGTCCGAACCCCTCAAAAACTTGGATCGGCTCGAGTTCTTTCCGGCCATCACCGCCCAGTACCGTTATTACCATAATTTTGACGGGCGTTATCACCGAAGACGGTCCATTTATGGGAATTCCGGGAATTATATTGCCCCGACCGTGGCCCTGTTGTCCCCTGGGGACCGCATCGTGGAAGGCAATAGGGTGGAGGGACTCCATGGCTATGGGGGACTGGTCTACGGGGTTCAGCGCAGTTTCGATTCCGGCCTTAGTTTCTCCCTGGATGCCGGTGCCGCCTATTATGTGGGGCCCTTCAAGGGTACGGTTTACCCGGTGGTGAACCTCAGCATCGGTTGGATTATCAGTGAAAAACGGTGGTGTGTCGGTCTTTGAACTTGAAACTCAAATCAATACAATAAGATAAAAATAACATTTGGATGTGTGGGGAAGCCGGATTTAGCAGTATATTTGCGCCCTCGAAAAACAATTTATGTCCAAAATCAAGAATATTGCCATCATTGCCCACGTTGACCACGGAAAGACCACATTGGTTGATAAGATCATGTACCATTGCCATCTGTTCCGTGACTCTGAAAACAAGGGGGACCTGATCTTGGACAACAACGACCTGGAACGTGAACGGGGCATCACCATTGTTTCCAAAAACGTTTCCGTCGTCTATAAGGATACCAAAATTAACATCATCGACACCCCTGGCCACGCCGATTTTGGGGGGGAAGTGGAACGGGTCCTGAATATGGCCGATGGGGTACTCCTTTTGGTGGATGCCTTCGAAGGGCCAATGCCACAGACCCGTTTTGTGTTGCAGAAGGCCATAGACCTGGGTTTGAAGCCCTGTGTGGTCATCAATAAGGTGGACAAGGAAAACTGTACCCCGGAAGAGGTGCACGAAAAGGTCTTCGACCTGATGTTCGAACTCGGGGCCGAGGAATGGCAGCTCGATTTTCCCACCGTATACGGTTCGGCAAAGAACAATTGGATGGGTACCGACTGGAAAGTCCAGACACCCAATATCGAACCCCTTTTGGACATGGTGATCGAACATGTACCCGAGTTCAAGGTGGAGCAGGGGAATACACAACTATTGATTACCTCCCTGGATTTTTCCTCCTTTACCGGGAGGATCGCCATTGGAAGGCTCCAACGGGGCAGTCTCAGGGAAGGCCAGAACATTTCCCTGGTCAAACGGGACGGGAAGATAATCAAGACCAAGGTGAAGGAACTCTATACCTTCGAAGGCCTTGGCAGGGTGAAGGTCACCGAAGTGGTGGCCGGGGACATCTGTGCCCTAGTGGGCGTGGAGGGCTTTGAGATCGGGGACACTGTGGCGGATTTTGAGAACCCGGAGCAATTGAAGTCCATTGCCATCGATGAACCGACCATGAGCATGCTCTTCACCATCAATGACAGTCCCTTTTTCGGAAAGGATGGAAAGTTTGTGACTTCACGGCACATCAAGGAACGCTTGGAACGTGAGTTGGAAAAGAATTTGGCCCTACGGGTGGAGCCTACGGACAGTGCCGATAAATTCATGGTCTTCGGCCGTGGGGTCCTGCACCTATCGGTTCTTATCGAGACCATGCGCAGGGAAGGCTACGAGCTGCAGATCGGACAGCCGCAGGTAATCATCAAGACCATCGATGGCGTAAAATGTGAACCAGTGGAACACTTGACCATCGACCTTCCCGATACCGTTTCGGGAAAGGCCGTGGAAATGGTGTCCATCCGAAAAGGGGAGATGACCCGTATGGAGGCCAAGGGTAGCAGGATGCTCTGTGAGTTCATCATCCCATCGCGTGGCATCATCGGACTTAGGAACCAGTTGTTGACCGCAACGGCCGGGGAGGCCATCATGGCTCACCGCTTTTTGGAATACCAGCCCATGAAAGGAGATATCCCCCAGCGTATGAACGGATCCCTGGTCTCCATGGAAAATGGCTCCGCCATTCCCTATTCCATCGACAAGCTACAGGAAAGGGGCAAGTTCTTTATCGATCCGGGAGAGGATATCTATGAGGGGCAGGTCATTGGGGAGAATTCCCGTGGGGACGATATGTCGGTCAATGTGACCAAGACAAAGAAGCTTTCCAACGTACGTTCCTCCGGGGCGGATGATAAGGCCAAGATTGTCCCGGCCATCAAATTTTCATTGGAGGAGGCCCTGGAATACATCCAAAAGGACGAATACGTGGAGGTCACCCCCAAATTCCTGAGGATTCGCAAGATCTATCTCAAGGAAGTGGACAGAAAGCGGAACAAGGTCATTTAATCCTTGGTCAGGGCCCCGTGGTGCCGTTCCTTCAAACTGGCCACGGCGGCCCCTATGATCCCCGCATCGTTCATCAGATCGGCCTGTACCACTTTGGTGGAAACATTGATATAGGGGGAGAATATTTCCCAGTCCTTGGAGGTACCACCCCCGATGACCATCAGGTCAGGACAAATGATCAGTTCCACTAGATGGAGAAATTTGTTGAAGCGCTTGCCCCATTTTTCAAAGTCCAGGTTTTCCTTTTCCTTGGCGGATGCGGCGGCCCAACTTTCGATTTTTTTGTACTTTTTATAGGGAATCTGCCCCATTTCAAAATTGGGGATGAGCTTTCCATCAAAAAAGGCGCCACTGCCCAGCCCGGTCCCAATGGTAATCATGATGACCAGCCCGTCCTGGCCACGGCCCGCCCCGAAGTTCATGGAGGCATAGCCGGCGGCATCGGCATCGTTCAGGACCGTGAACTCCCGCCCCGTTGTCTGGGTAAAGAGTTCATCGATGTTCACCCCCACCCAGCTTTTATGGAGATTTCCTGCGGACATGCACACCCCATTTTTGACAATGGAGGGGAAGCCACAGCCCACCACACCTTTATAATCAAAGTGATCGACCACCTTGGCCACCACCTGGGCCATGGCCTTGGGTTTTTTGGAATTGGGCGTCGGGATCCTAAAACGTTCAGTGAGCATTTCCCCGGTCTCTGCATTGACAAGGGCCCCTTTGATCCCACTGCCTCCTATATCTATACCTAATATTTCCATAGTTGGGCGTTGATTGGTGATGACAAAGAAACAAAAAACTTTCCGGGGCCGGGTCCCAGATCCCCGCCATTTGGGGAAACCGGCCGGGAAAGGTCGGGTCAAATGGCCTTTTGGACCACCTCAAAGACCTTACTGTCGTCACATTTCAAGGTCTTGTGTGGGTATTTTAGGATCAGGGCATAGTCGTGGGTGGCCATGATAATGGTGCGGCCGTTCTTGTTGATATCCTGCAGCACCTTCATCACCTCCACACTGGTCTGTGGGTCGAGGTTTCCCGTAGGCTCGTCTGCCAGGATGAGTTCCGGGTCGTTGAGCAGGGCCCGGGCAATGGCGATGCGCTGTTGTTCCCCTCCCGAGAGCTCATGGGGGAATTTGAATCCCTTGGTCCCCATGCCAACCTTGTCCAGGACCTCGTCGATCTTTTGGTCCATTTTAATGGGGTCCGTCCATCCCGTAGCCTTGAGGACAAAACGCAGGTTATTGTTGATATTGCGGTCCGGCAACAATTTGAAATCCTGGAAAACGATGCCCAGTTTCCTCCGTAGATAGGGGATGTCCTGTTCCCTGAGCGACTTCAGGTCAAAGCCCACTACCTGTCCGGCACCCTGCCGAAGGGGAAGGTCGGCATAGAGGGTCTTCATCAAACTGCTCTTTCCACTGCCCGTCTTTCCGATGATATAGACAAATTCCCCCTGCCTTACCCTTAGGTCAAGGTGGTTCAGGACCAGGCTCTCTTCCTGAAAGATGGCGACATCCTCTAAATTTACAATGGTCTCGGACATTTTGTGGATTTAGGACATAAAGGTACTAAGATCAAAAATAATCCCCCGTATTGTATTGGTATTTTGCACTTCTTTGGGGAGGTATATACTTTGGCCTTATTTTTGGCGTTATAAAATGAGTCAGTCGAGAACAGCGTAGAACACTATGAATCGAAAAAACTTCCTTAGCATACCCATTGTATTGGGTAGTTTTCTTGTGCTTTCCGCACAGGAAACCAAAATAAACACCCACGATAACAAAGACTACCAGGATGCCCTGGCCCTGTACAACAACGGACAGTACCAGGCGGCCCAGAATATTTTTCAGCGGGTCAGGGAAAAGACCGGCAACGGGGAGACCGAGGCCAATGCGGCCTATTTTGCCGCCAATGCGGCCATAAGGCTGAACCAACGGGGGGCCGATAAACTGATGGAGGACTTTGTGGAGCGTTATCCCACCTCCACCAAACGGAATTCCGCCTTTTTGGAGGTGGCCGATTATTATTTTGAAACCGGCAAATACCCCTTGGCCCTGAAGTGGTACAAAAAAGTGGACAATTCCACCATGCCCCTTTCCGAACGGGACCGTTTCAACTTCAACAACGGATATGCCCTGTATGCCTCCAAAAGGCCCGCCGAGGCCGAACCCTTTCTGAATAAGGTGGCCAACTCCGAAAAATATGGTTCCCAGGCCAAATACTACTTGGGGTACATTGCCTATGAACAGGATGACTACAACGAGGCCAGCGCCCGTTTTGATCAGATCACCGATTCCCAGTTGCTCGACGAGAAACTTTCCTATTACCAAGCAGATCTGAACTTCAAATTGGGGAACTTTGAAGAGGCCATTGAAATGGCCAAAAACCAGCTGCCCCGATCCAATCGGGGAGAGATCTCCGAACTCAACAAGATCATCGGGGAAAGCTATTTCAACCTGGGGCGTTACGGGGAGGCCATTCCTTATTTGGAGCAGTACAAGGGCAAGCGCGGGAAGTTCAGCAATACCGATTTCTATTTGTTGGGCTACAGCCATTACAAAATGGGGGATTACCAAAAGGCGATCCAGCAGTTCAACAAGATCATAGGGGGCAACGACGGGGTGGCCCAGAATGCCTATTACCATTTGGCGGAATGCTATCTGAAACTGGACCGTAAGCCCGAGGCCCTGAATGCCTTTCGAAATGCATCCCAAATGGATTTCAGTGCCGAGATCCAAAAGGATGCCCTGTTGAACTATGCCCGTCTGAGCTATGAGATCGGCAATGCCTACGAACCGGTACCCGTGGTACTTATGGGCTATCTTGAGAAGTATCCCAAGGATGCAAATCAAATGGAGATCCAGGAACTCCTGGTGGATTCCTATATCACATCCAAGAATTTTAAGGGGGCCATGGAACTTTTGGAAAAAAACAAGAACTACGCCAGTGGGGCCACCTATCAGAAAGTGGCCTACTACAGGGGCATCGAACTGCTCATGGACCAGGATAGGGAAGGTGCCTTGGAAGCCTTCACCAAATCCCTGAAGAACGTGGAGGACAAACAATATGAGGCCCGGGCATTATATTGGAAGGGGGAGACAGCCTACGCCCTGGACCGCTATGGGGAGGCCATGGACGATTTTATGCGTTTCCAAGGGCTTCCGGCCGCCAAAGCCCTTGTGGAATACCGGACCTTGGACTACAACCTGGGATATTGTTATTTCAAACAAAAACAGTACGACAGGGCCGTTGGCCATTTTCAAAAGGTGGTCAACGCCCCGGAGCTGGATCCCCAACGCAAGAACGATGGCTTTCTAAGGCTGGGGGACAGTTATTTTGTGACCAGTAAATACCAATTGGCCATCCGGGCCTATGAGGAGGCCTCCAAGATGAACGGTCCGGAACGGGATTATGCCGCCTTCCAGATAACACTTTCCAATGGCTTTTTGGGAAAGACCGAGGTCAAGATCCAGGGACTCAATGCGTTTTTGGAGCGCTATCCCACCTCCTCCCTTCGGGACGATGCCCTGTTCGAACTGGGCAACACCTATATCAACGACAACCGGGAAAACCTGGGGATGGGAACCTACGACCGTCTAGTGGGGGAGTATCCAAAGAGCAGGTTTGCCCCCCAGGGAATGCTGCGCCAGGGATTGGTCCATTACAATGCGAACAGGAACCAACAGGCCTTGGACAAATTAAAGGAAGTGGTGGGCAAATATCCCAATACCCAGGAAGCCAAACAGGCCGTGGCCACGGCCAAACTGATCTATATGGATGAAGGAAGGGTCGGGGAATACGCCGCCTGGGCCAGGAACCTGGACTTTGTGGAGGTCACCGATTCCGAGTTGGACAATGCCACCTTTGAATCCGCGGAAAGAAAACAGATCGAAGGGAAGACCGATACCGCGATCCGAGGATATGAGGATTACCTAAAACAGTTCCCGGGGGGGATGCATGCCCAAGCGGCCAATTTTGCCCTGGCGCAACTCTATTTTGGCAAAGGGGACAAGGACAGGGCCCTTCCCAAATATCTAGCGGTCGCCGATGGCGGCCAAGGAGAATATACCGAACAGGCCCTGGCCCGTGCCTGCGAGATCTATGTGGAAAAACAGGACTTTAGATCGGCCCTGCCATATTTGAAAAGGTTGGAGTCCACAGCGGACATTTCCGAGAACAGGACCTTTGCCCAGTCCAACCTCATGAAGGGCCATTACGGTCAAAAGGATTACGACCAGACCATAGCCTATGCGGAAAAGGTATTGGCGGCACCAAAGATCGACGACCGCATCAAAAGTGATGCAAAGGTCATGATCGCCCGATCGGCCATTGCCACGGACAACGCGACCCTGGCGGAGTCGGCCTATCGGGAGCTCAGGGATATCGCCATCGGGGAGCTTGCTGCCGAGGCCTGGTACTATGATGCATATTTCAAGCATGGGGACGGGGCCTACGAGGCCTCCAATGAATCGGTACAGAAATTGGCAAGGGATTATGCCTCCCATAAAAAATGGGCTGGGAAGGGATTGTTGCTGATGGCCAAGAACTTCTATAGACTGGGAGACGCCTTCCAGGCCACCTATATCCTGGAGAGTGTGATCACCAATTTCCCGGATCAAGGGGAACTTGTCGAGCAGGCCAGGGCCGAACTGGCCAGTATAAAGGCCAAGGAGGCCGAGGGCAATTCCTCCATCGATCCGCAAAACAATTAATCCAGTCACGACATGCAAAAGAGAACCTATATATTTTCCCTGATGTTCCTTGGTTTTATCAGCGCCCTGCTGGGCCAGGAAACTGAAGATATCGGTACGGAGACAGTCACGGTGGTAAAACCCTATTCCCCCACCGTATCGGATGCCCACAAGATTCGGTCCCTTCCCAAGTTGGAAGATTCCATCGTGCTCCAAAAAAAGAACATCCAATACAATATATTTTCGGTGCCGGTGGCCTCCACCTTTACCCCGGCTAAGGGGAAGGCCTCAGGAGTCAAGCGGACGCCACCGCCAACCTTGTACAATTCCTATGTTTCCGTGGGCCTGGGCAACTACAACAACGCTCTGGTGGATTTTTATACCAGTCGGGAATTCAATAGGGGGGAGGATTTATTGGATTTTGCGTTGAACCACAACTCTTCGCGGGGAGATCTAGATCATACCCCTTTGGAATCCGATTTCTCGGATACCGACCTGAATGTAACTTACGGGAAAAAGGAACGCTATATGGATTGGGGGGCCCAACTCGGCCTGGCCCACAAGTATTTTAATTGGTATGGCATCCAGAACGGAACCTATAGCGATGAACTAGTGGCATCCATGGACCCAAAACAACACTTTTTCAATGCGGAACTCTCCGCCCACCTTACCATGGAGGATTCTTTCTTCAAATCGGGAACAATGCTTTTGCGCCGCTTCTGGGACAGGGCGGAATCAGGGGAGAACCGATTGGTGGTGGAGCCCACCTTGGAGCTGCCCATGGCCGAGGAACTCTTCACCCTTTCCGGTAAATTGGACTATGTGGGGGGAACCTTCCAGAACGCTTCCCTGAACAGCACCAACAATACCGGGGCCATGGATTACGGTCATATGCAAGTGGGCGTCGCCCCGAGTATTTTGATCCTTCGGGATGAATTGACCTTGGACCTGGGGGCCAAGCTTGTCTATGGCCTGGACATGGAGAACAGTGACAACAATTTTTACATCTACCCCATGGTAACGGCCTCCTACAGGGTCATGGAGGACAATGTGATCGCCTATGGGGGCATCGAGGGTGGATTGCAGCAGAACTCCTATTACGGATTTGTGGAAGGGAACCCCTTTGTTTCCCCCACCTTGGACATCATGCCCACGGACAGGCAGTATGAAGGCTATTTGGGGCTCAAGGGACAGTTGTTGCCCAGTCTGGGCTATAATATCAAGGGATCCTATACGGCCGAGAACAAGAGGCCACTGTACTTTTTGAACCCTATAAACCTTAGGGGCGATGAGCAGAGCTATTTTTATGGCAATTCCTTCCAGGTCTTCTATGATGATATAAAAACCCTAGGGGTCTTTGGGGAACTCAACCTGGACATCAACCGGAACTTTTCCCTGGGGGTCAATGCCGAATTTTATGATTATGATACCGAAACGGACAATCCTGCCTGGAATCTTCCGTCGGTCAAGGGATCACTCTTCATGGATTACCAGATTGATGAAAAATGGTTCATGGGAGCCAATCTGTTCTATGTGGGGGAAAGGGACGATCTGGTTTCCCAGGCCGTGGAAAATGCGGAACCCTTTGAGTTTCCCTCCACCAGGGTGACATTGGATGGATTTTTCGATGCCAATGCGCACTTGGGCTATAGGTTCAATCCGCAGCTGTCCGTTTTTCTTAAGGCATCCAACATTGTGGGCAACGATTATCAGCGATGGGCCAATTTTAGGGTGCAGGGCTTCCAGGCCTTGGGAGGGTTGAATTATAAGTTTGATTTCTAAGGGAACTGCTCCAACGAACGTGGAGTATCGGTCATTCCCCCGGTGACATAAACCCCTTGGTTGACCGGGATACATAGGACGGGGGCTGATGGGTCCCGTTTCAAGGACCAATTTTTGGTCTTCCAAACCCTTACAAAGGATATATCCCATAAAACAAAAGACCCGTGGAATTTCCACGGAGCTTTCAATTTTCAAGGCAGTTTTTTTATACTACCCACATTGATTCTGTTTCGCGGCTCATGTCGGTGTGGCAGCCCACTTTTCA
>Ga0079224_100008155_pt1 | contig 14152 bp, 17 predicted proteins | sample Stecom2015_FD_80414 | JGI IMG/M metagenome (GOLD analysis project Ga0079224, IMG submission 80414) | Agricultural soil microbial communities from Utah to study Nitrogen management - Steer compost 2015 | ecosystem: Environmental > Terrestrial > Soil > Agricultural land | place: USA: Utah...
CCACCGCTCGCCGTCCAAGGCCCCTGCATCACCATCCGGAAGTTTCCCGCCGAGGCGCTGCCGATGCCCGACCTGATCCGCCTCGGCACCCTCAGCGAGAAGATGGCCAATTTTCTCGAGCGGGCGGTGCGCTTGCGCAAGAACATCGTCGTCTCCGGGGGCACCGGCAGCGGCAAGACGACGCTGCTCAACGTCCTGTCGGCGGCCATCCCGGCGAGCGAGCGCCTCGTCACCATCGAGGATGCCGCCGAGCTGCGTCTGCGCCAGCCGCACGTGGTGTCGTTGGAGTCCCGCCCGCCGAACCTGGAGGGCAGGGGCGAATACACGATCCGCGACCTCTTGAAGAACGCCCTGCGCATGCGGCCCGATCGCATCATCGTCGGCGAGTGCCGCGGTCCGGAGAGCATCGACATGCTGCAGGCGATGAACACGGGGCACGAGGGCTCGATGACCACGACCCACGCCAACACGCCGCGCGAAGCGCTCGCCCGTATCGAGACCCTGTGCTTGATGGCAGGCGTGGATCTGCCGGTCAGCGCCATCCGCCGGCAGATCGCCACCAGCGTGCACTTGATCGTGCAGCAGATGCGGTTCTCCGACGGCACGCGCCGGGTCGTCAGCGTCGCGGAGGTCGCCGGGCTCGGTGATGGCGGCGAGGTGGAGCTGCGGGAGATCTTCTGCTTCGAGCGGCAAGGCACGAGCGACAGCGGGCAGGTCCTGGGAGAGTTCGTACCGACGGGGATCTTGCCGTCCTTCGTGGACGCTTTCCTCGCTCATGGCCTCGGCGTCGAGGGGCTTTTTTGATGGACGATCTCTGGCTCGGGCGCGCGGGCGCTGCGCTGCTGCTCGGCGCGCTGGCGCTGCTGGGCTGGGCGCTCTACGGGCCCGCCAGCGCGTGGGCCGGCCGCTACCTGGCCCGGCTGCAGCACGACCTGGATTTTCTGAGGGTGTCCTTGCCGGCCAAGCGTGTGCTGGTTGGTCAGGCGCTGGCGCTGATCGGCGGGTCGACGCTGGCTGGCTTGGGGGCGTTGCTGTTCGGCGCCGCTTTGGCGGCGCTCGCCTTCTGCCCGCCGTTTGTGCTCGCCCGCCGCCGGGCGGCGCGGGTGCTCGCCGTCGAGGCGCAGATCGAGCCCTGGCTGACGGCGCTCGCCAGCGCCCTGCGCGCCAGCCCCTCGTTGGGCGAGGCGCTCGGGGTCACCAGCCGCCTGATGAGCGATCCGATGAGCTCGGAGATCGAGCTCATCACCAGTGAGTACGAGCTCGGCTGTCCGCTCGATCAGGCGCTGACGCGCGCTGCGGATCGCCTGGGGAGCCGGACCTTCCGGGCCGCGGTCGGTATCCTGAAGACCGCTCGCCGCAGCGGCGGAAACTTGCCGGAGATCTTGGAGACCTCGGCCTCGAGCTTGCGGGAGATGGCGCGGCTCGAAGGGGTCGTGCGCACCAAGACTGCCGAAGGCAAGGCGCAGGCGTTCGTGATCGGCGCCATCCCCGCGCCCCTCTATCTCGGCGTGCGCGTGCTGAGCCCGGAGTTCTTCCGCCCGCTGGAGACGACCTTCACCGGTCACCTGATCTTTGCAGCGGCCGGCGCGCTGTGGCTCTGCGCGATCCTCCTGTCGCGCAAGATCCTGGACGTCGACATCTGACGCAACTCGACGCAGCCGCGCGTCGATAGGAGCGGGCATGTCGACGTCGGAGCTCTTGCGTCTGGCCGCGGAAGCGGCGCTCGGGTTGGCCCTCGCGCTCGGCGCGATCGGCCTGGCGGGGGTGGGCATGTCGGCGCGTCCGGAGCTCGGGCACCGCGGGGTCGCCCGGCGCCGCATGCTGGAGCGGGCGCCGGCGTTCCGCGCCGTGGAGCCCCTCTTGCGTGCGACGACGGTGGTGGTCACCGCCGCCGCCAGGATCCTTCGGCTCGAGCCCGCGCGCGACGCCCGGCGCGGACGCGACGCGCTCCTGCTCGAACAGGCTGGGGAGCCGTGGGGGATCACGCCGGACGAGCTCCTGGCGGCCCGCGTGCTCGGCGCAGCGGCAGGGGCCCTGGCCGGGGCGGCGCTCTCGGCGGTGCTCGAGCAGGGCCACCTGTACCTGCTGCCAGCGGCCATCTTTGGGGCCGCGGCGCCCACGCTGCAGCTCCGGTCGGAGGCCACGCGCCGCTTCAAGCGCGTCAAACGCCTGCTGCCGCCGGCGATCGACCTGGCGGCGCTCGCGGTCGGCGCCGGGCTGGATTTTCCGTCCGCGGTGCGCTCGGTCGTCAGCGACTTCGACCCGGCGGAGCCGCTGACGGTCGAGCTCGGCCGCGTGCTGGAGGCGCTGGCGCTCGGACAGACCCGGCGTGAGGCGCTGCAGGCCTTCGAACGCCGCGTGCCGATCGGCCCGGTCCGCGACTTGGTGCGCGCGCTGGTGCTGGCGGAAGAGAAGGGCACGCCGGTCGCCGAGGCGTTGGCGGTGCAGGCGCGGATGGGCCGCTTGCAGCGGAGCGTGGCCGCCGAGGAGCTCGCCGTGCGCGCCGGGGTGCTGATGCTGCTGCCGATGCTCCTCTTGATGGGCTGCGTGCTGCTGCTGCTGCTTGGACCGTTTCTGGCCACTGGAGTGCCCATATGAGCGACGTCGAACAAAACCAACCCAAGTGGCGGCTGCCGGTGCTCGTGCTCGTCACGCTGGTGGCGGCGGCCGGAGTGCTGCTGCGCCCCGCGGAGGTGCCGCAGGCCGAGCGCGAGTCGTTCGAACCTCAGGCGCTCTTCGGCGCCGACCCGCCCTGCCGCCCGGCCCCCGGGGAAAGTGCGGACCACCGGGCGGAGACGGCCGAACGCGACGCGCTGGCCCGGGTGCAGCGCTATCCCTTCGAGCGGCTCGAGGGCGTGGCGGCGGCGCGCTTGTATGCCGAGGCCAGCGATTGCCACCGGCGCGCCGGGGACGCCGCCGGAGCGGAGCGGGCCGGCGAACGGCTGCAAGCCGTGCGCGCCCGCGTGTGGCAGGACGTGCTGGCGCAGCGGCTGCGCCTGGAGCGCGCGCTCGAAAACCGACAACTCGACGAGGCGCTGACCGAGGTGCAGGCGTTGAGGACGCTGTGGCGCGAACGCGATTCCGAGTTTGGCAAGTGGCTCTGGAAACAGGAGGTCGAGCTTCAAGGCGCCGTCGCCCGCCAGGCCGCCAAGGGGGAGCGGCGATGAGCGGCTCGGCGCGTCGCTTCGGGTGGCTGCTGGTGGCAGCGTTGGGCGTCTCGGCTTGTGGCGCGGCGCCCGCGGCGCCCGCCGAGGCGCCGCCCCAAGCGCCCAGCGCGGAGGCGCTGGCCGCGCAGGGGCGTTCCTTCGCGAAGGCGGGCGACGGCGTGCGCGCGGAGCAGTACCTGGTGGCCGCGCTCCGCGCGGGGGCCCGGGCCGAGCAGCTCTTGCCGGAGCTGCTCCGGGTGTGCATCGTCGCCGGCCGACTGCAGAGCGCGCTGGGGCACGCCTTGCCCTATCTCAAGGCGCACCCGGATGAGGTGGCGCTGCGCTACTTGGTGGCCACCATCTACCTCGGCCTCGAGCAGGCGCCGAAGGCCCTGCAGGAGCTCGAGCGCATCTCCTCCACCGATCCGCACCACGCCCCGAGCGCCTACCTGGCGGGAGCCATCGCCTGGGACGTGTACGGCGACGCCAAGGCCGCGCGCCGCCATTTCGAGCGCTATCTGCGGCTCGCGCCGCGCGGGGCGCAGGTGCCGGAGGTGGTGGCCTGGCTGCGCGAGCAGCAGCGCGCCCCGCTGCTGTCGTTGTCGGCGCCGGACGAGCCTCCAGCCGCAGCTCTCCCGCAGCGAGCCCCGGAGCGCGAAGGAGCCGGTCGATGATCCCCGAGAGCGTCTTCGAGCAATCGATCCGGAGCTTGTTCGCGCCAGTGGCGGTCTTCCTGGACGATCCGAGCGTCAGTGAAATCCTCATCAATGGGCCGTCGGAGATCTACGTCGAGCGGCGCGGACGGCTCGAGCGAACCGCGGCGGCCTTCAGCTCACCCCGGGCGCTCACCGCCGCTCTGCGCAACGTGGCGCAATACGTCGGTCACCCCCTCGACGACCAGCACCCGATCCTCGAAGGGCGGCTGCCCGACGGCTCGCGCATCGAAGCGCTGCTCCCGCCGCTCGCCGCCGGCGGTCCGAGCGTGGCCATTCGCCGCTTCTCCAAGGAGCGGCTGACCGTCGCTCGGCTCTTGGAGCTCGGCGCGTTCACCCGAGCGGCGGCCGAGGTGTTGGCCAGGCTGGTCGCGGTCAAATGCAACATCATCGTCTCGGGTGGCACCGGGTCCGGCAAGACGTCGTTGCTGAACGCCCTGTCATCATTCATCCCGGAAGGCGAGCGGATCATCACCATCGAAGACGCTCGCGAGCTGCAGCTGCAGCGGGAGCACGTGCTCTCGCTGGAAGCCCGGCCCCCGGACGAGCGGGGGCGCGGGGCGATCACGATCCGGGATTTGTTCAAGGCGAGCCTGCGCATGCGTCCCGATCGCATCGTCGTCGGGGAGATCCGGGGAGGGGAGGCGCTCGATCTGATCCAGGCCATGACCTCTGGCCATGGCGGCTGCCTGTCGACGGTGCACGCCAGCACGCCCCGGGACACGCTCGGCCGGCTGGAGACGCTGGCCCTGATGAGCAACGTGGAGCTGCCGCTCTTGGCGCTGCGCTCGCAGCTCGCCTCGGCCGTGGACATCGTCGTGCAAACCGCGCGGCTCGCCGACGGCACCCGCCGCGTCACGCACGTCACCGAGGTGCGCGCCGCCGACCACGGCTACGCGCTGGTGGACCTGTTCATCGGAACGATGGGGCCGCGCGGCTGGACCTTGGGGCTCACCGAAGACGCCGCCCGCTGCCTCGAGCGGCTCGGCGCGCACGGCCTGGCGGGCGGGGGGGACAGCTCGAACCTCGGTTCGAAGGAGGCGCCGGCATGCAGCGCCAGCTGAAGACCGTCCCGATCGAGCCGCTCGTCTTCGCCCGGCCCTCGCCCGGCCGCGCGCTCGAGACGCAGCCGCTCGACGCCGACGCGACCGTGTTCGAAGCGCGTCCGTGGGGCGCGTGGGCGCCCGTCACGGCCGAAGGTCGTCCTCCCGCGGACGCCGCCGCCGGCCTGCCCACGGCGACGCCCGCTGCCGGTCTACCCACGGCGACGCCCGCTGCCGGTCTACCCACCGTGACCGTGTGTGAAGCTCCCGCCGCAAAGGTGGTTGCTCGGTCCGGGCGGCTTTGGGCGAACATCGAACGCTGGGCAACCTCGGTTCGCAGCCGGATTTCGGCGGTGAGGCTGCCCAGGCGGGTCTGGATGCTGGCGGCGACCGCTGCGCTGGCGGCGGCGTTTACCCTCGTCGTTGGCCTCGTGCGCTGGTCTGCCAGCGCAAAGGACGGCGCCCCCGAGACTCGATCGGCGCCGGCGGCGTCCCCCGCGCTGGCTGCCGAGGGTGCGGCGCCGGCGACGGCCGAGCCACCGCCGGTGGTGAGCGCCGCTCCAGCGCCGGTGCTCGAGGAGGCGCCGGATCCGAGCGTCCAACCAGAAGCCGCGGCGCAACCCGAGCCCCCGGCCAGTCCACGCCAGGCGGTCGACCTCCTGATCGCGGGCCGGCGCGAAGAAGCGCTGGCCGAGTACGAGCGGCTCGCCCGCGCCACGCCCGCCGAGCCCAGCTACGCGGCGGCCGCCAGCATTCTGCGCCGGGAGCTCACCGCGAGCACTGGCTTGCCGAAGGAGACGTCGCCATGAGCGTTTGCCGCCGCCTGCTCGGCGCCGGGTTGGGGGTGCTGTTGGTCGCCGGCTGCGGCTCCGAAGCCGCCCCGGCCCCGCGCCACCAGGTCGAGGTGCAAGCCCTCGATGACCTCGGCGCGCCGCTCGAGGGGGTCGCCGTGGCGTCCGATCGCTTCGGCGGACGGACCTCCGCCGGCGGCCGGTTGTCGGCCGAGATCGAGGGGCAGCCCGGCGACAGCTTCGCCATCGAGGCGCGCTGCCCCGACGGGTTTCGGTTGGCCGAAGCGGTCCCCGATCTGCGCTTGCAGCAGCTGGTCGGCCTGAACGGGGCCGAGGCGCCGCTGCGGGTGATCATCCGCTGCGCGCCGGAAGAGCGGTACGTCGTCGTCGCGGTGCGGGCCACCGAACAACCCGGGCTGCCCGTGGTCGTCAATGGGGAGCACGCCGCGCGCACCGACGCCGAGGGCGTCCTCCACCTCGTCTACCCCCTCGAGCCGAGCACCACGTTGACCGTGGAGCTCGACACCTCCGTCGCCCCCGACCTGCGGCCACAGAACCCGCGCCGCTCGTTCACGGTGACGAGCAGCGAGGCGCTGTTCGTGTTCGATCAGAGCTTCACCCGCGCGAAGAAGCCCCCGCCCCGGCGCCGCCCCCGGGCGCCGAAGCGCGTGCCCTATCGGCTGGACTGAGCGGATGCAAGCCTTCGACCCGAAACAGCTGGCGAGCGACGCCCGGGGGACGGTGTTCGTCGAGTACGTCGTCCTGTTGACACTGGTCGCGGTGACGGGCGCGGTCGCGATCGCCGGCGTTGGCTTGCCGCTGCTCCGGCTGTTTCAAGCGCAGCTCGCCTGGCTGACCCTGCCCATCCCCTGACCGCCCGGGCGCGGCCGAAAAATCCGGCAACCGGATCCCAGCGCGCCCGAAGAGGTCCCTGAACGGAAACCCGGCGTCCGACAGCGACGCCGGCCAGAAAGGATCGAGCACAATGACTCTTTTGGAACGCCTGCGGAGGGCTGCCCGGAAACACTCGCTGGTCGCTGACGAGCGCGGCCTGTCGACCGTGGAATACGTGATCATCCTGGTGCTGATCGCCGTCTTGGCGATCGGGGCTTGGAACACCTTCGGCGCGGAACTCGTGACCAAAGTCGAGAACGCCACGGATGAACTCGTAGGGCTCGGGGCCGACCGGTGACCCCCGCGGTGGAGAGCTGGTCGCTGGCGCTGGCGCTGCTCGTCACCACGGTCGCGGCCGTGACGGACTTCCGTCACGGCCGCATCCCCAATTGGCTGACGTTGCCCGCGCTCGCGTCGGGCCCGTTGCTCGCGCTGGCCGTCGGCGGGGGCGGCGCCGCGTTGGAAGCGCTCGCCGGAGCGCTGCTTTGCGGCGGCGCCCCGGCGCTGGTTTACGCCTTGAGCCGCGGCGTGGCGATCGGCGGCGGCGACATCAAGCTGTTCGCGGCGCTCGGCGCGCTCCTCGGACCGGTGCTCGGCGTGCAAACGCAGCTCGTGGCCTACGGCGTCGTGCTCGCCGCCGGCTTGCTCATGCTCGCCTGGCGGGGGCGCTTGCTCGCCGCCCTCGGCAACTCACTCTTGCTGGTCATCCAACCGCTGCGGCGGCCGGAGCGTCGCCGCCCCATCACCCCAGAGCTACTGACGGCGCTGCGCATGGGTCCGGCGATCTGGCTGGCCACGCTGGCGACCGCGGCGGTCGAAGCCTCTTGGTGGTCCCTTTGGGCCGCTTGACGCTGGCGTGAAAGGTCACCATGCGACCCGAGCCCTCGCTCCAGCGTCGCCTCGTCCGCGAAGCGCGGGGCGCCGTCTACGTGGAGTTTCTGGTGGCGTTCGTGCCGCTGTTCATCCTCTTCCTGGCCATTTGCCAGTACGCGCTGTTGATGGTCGGCAAGCTCGTCGTGCAGCACGCCGCGTCCGCCGCCGTGCGCTCGGCCATCGTCGTCTTGGAAGACGACCCGAAGCATTATGGCGGAGCGCCGCGGGGGCACTACCAAGGAAAGAGCCGGCCGCGGTCGGATGCGGCGCTGCTCGAGCTGCTCGGGCAGCAAGCGCGCGCCTCGGACCGCACGAGCACCCGGGGCGGGGCGCGGCTGCAGGTGATCCGAAGCGCCGCGTACGCGCCGCTGGCCGCAGTCGCCCCATCGCACAGCTTGAGCTCGCTCTTTTCCGTGAAAAAGAGCCTCGCTGGCGCCATCGGCAGCGATCCGTTGACGCGCCTCGCGCTCGGCTACGCCGTGTACAATCGCGCCGCCGCCGCGGTCACGCTGCCGGCCGCGCCCGGCTCCAAGGACCCCGCGACGGAGCCGATCCCGCGCGACGCGGAGGTGACGGTGCGGGTCACCTACCTGTTTCACTGCGGCGTGCCGATCGCCGCGGCGCTGATCTGTCAACCGCTCCACGCCATCCTGGGCATGACGGACGTGTTGCCGAACCTACGCGAGGTGGCGGGCGCCGGCGTCGCGCCCGAGGAGGCGGCCCGCACGCTGTCGCGGCTCGGCAAACAGGCCGCGATGACGGCCGAGCAGCGCCGGCTCGCCAAGGAGCTCGAGAAAGCCGAAATGCCGGCGCTCCAGCTCCCGCTCCTGGTCTCCGGCGAGCGCTTCTTCGTCCTGCAGGCGGAGGCGACGTTGCCCAATCAGGGTGCTGGTTACTACTGAGCTTCCGCGGGAGCCCGCTTCCCTTCACGCGAAAGCCGCCGTCCGAAGGTTCGGAATCGGCGCGCAACTCGCGGCGCCGCCCCGCCGACAAGGCTCCAAGACAAGCATGCGGCGTCCTGCTCCGAAGAACCTTTGCCGCGATGACCGCGGTGCCATCCTGCTGATTGGCCTGTTCATGGCCATCTTCGTGGTGGCCATCCTGTACTACGCCATGGGGATCGGCAGCGCGCTGGTCTACCGCCAGCGGATGCAGGACGCTTCGGACGCCGCCGCTCTCTCTGCCGCCGTCATGCACGCCCGCGGCATGAACTTCATCGTCCTCATCAACCTGATCATGGCGGCCCTGGTCACCATCCTGCTCGCGCTCAAGCTGCTGCAGACGTTGATCGCGGTCGGCATCGTCGTGGCCACGGGTCTGGCGTTGGTGCCCGGCGTCGGTTGGGCGACGGCGGCGGCGCTCGTGAATAGTTTGCAGACCTTGTATACGACGGTCGGAAACATCCACGACCAAGCCAAGCAGGTTATCTTCCCGGCGCTCAGCGCGCTCAACCAGACCTCCCGCGCCGTGCGCGTGGTCGTCCCCGCGGCGGCCCAAGTCGGTGTCATTCGCGAGGTGGTGGGCCATTACCGTCCCGAGGCCGAGATCGGCTTCGTGCTGCCGTCGCGCATGACGTTGCCGGTCGTCGACGATCGCTTCGACGTATTGTGCGGCAAGGCGGCCGAGAACCTGGTCAAGCTCGCGCTCGGGCCGGTTTCGGAGGTGCCCGGCGTCGACCTGGTGAGCGACGCGATCGAAGACGCCGCGGGCGGGCTCGGCGAGAAGCTGTCGAGCTACTTCTGCAGCGACGGATCGGGCCCGGCGCCGAGCCACGCGACGACGGTCCGGCGGGGCTACCCGTCCACGCCGCTAACGGAGAGCTGCCTCGACAAGACGGAGCAGGGCTCCGCCGATCAACACAAGGTGTGTGAAGAGGCCCGCGCCGAGGCTGAAGCCGGCGCGCCGGGGCCCGACGGCGACTGTCCGCCCGGAGCCGACTGCGGCGTCGGGGGAGAGTACGAGCGGCGCCTGGCGCTGGCACGCGAGCAGTGCAACCCCGCGCGTCACGCGAACATCACCCGCTTCGAGTGGCAGGAGGCGACGCTCGCCGAGACGTTCCAGTGGGACGGCGCTCGGTGGCGCTCGCTCGGCTACGAGGCACGGCGATCGGTCGTGCGCAACGGCTCGACGCCCCCCTGTGGCCCGCACCTGCACGCCATCGGCGATGAGTGGCGGACCGAGCTCCGCGCCCACCGGGGCCAGGAGCAGATGCAGCCGCTCTGCGGCGGGCCGCGCCCGCTGGCGCCAGGGCGGCGCGTCGGCGACGAGCAAACGGTCGAGTACCGCGCCGTCACCCAGGTCTTGGGGTGCGAGCGCAAGGAGCGGCGCACCATCTCGATGGAGGGTCGGGTCGCGTCGGTCGATGCCTCGGAGAAGAACGGCCGCGCGCCCCAGCGGGTCGAAGACGGCGTGGAGATGGGCGGGGAAGCGCTGCAGCTTCGGATCGTGGTGCTCGGGCAGGGCGCGAGCACCAAGGTCGTGCCGATCCTCCAGCTCGCGGCGCACGGCGAGTGCGGCGAGGCGGGGGAGATCGATCCGGATTGTCAGGTGCCGCTGGCGAGCGCCGCCCGACAACTGGGGCGGTTGTCGGTGGCGCAGTCGGAGTACTTCTTCGACGGCAACGTCGACCGCGCCGAGTGGATGTGGCAGATGCGCTGGCGCGGGCGGCTGCGTCGCTTTCGGATGCCGGAGAAGGGCGCAGAGCGCGGGTCGTCGGACGCCGAGATCGCAAGGTACGGCGGCATGGAGCCCGCCCAAAGCGCCGAACAGGCCTGCCAGCGGAGCGGCGCCCACCCGGGTTGCCAGAACGTGAGTCAGGGCACCTCGGCGCTCGGCGGGCTGATCGCGCACTGAGGAATCCATGACCGGGATGACCACCACCACGATCGATCGAACCTCCAGCGCCGCACCGGGGGAGGCTCGGGATCGCGCACGACGGGGCTCGGCTCGCTGGCGCCGCGGAGCCGCGAGCTTGGAGGCGGTGCTGGTCGCGCCGGTGCTGATCATCGTGTTTGCCGCGGTGTTGTTCATGCTCAAACTGCATTCCACCAAGCTCGAAATGATGGCGGAGGCCCGGCGCCAAGCCTGGACGTTCTCGGCGCGCGCCTGCGAAGGCGCGCCTTCCCGTGCGAACACACCCGCGCCGGAGCAGGCCACGGTGGAGGCGACCCGGCGGCGCCTGGAGCCGGGCCAAGGTGAGCATGGGCGAAAGACGACCGATGCGGTGCACGACATCATCGACGATCCGCTGTCGGGCCTGTTCGGTGAGAGCGTCCGCACCGAGACGTCCGAGGTCATCCTCGAGCCGTGGCTGCTCGGCGGGAGGGAGATCCGCGTTACGGCGAGCTACCACCTCACCTGCAACCTCGCTCCGAAGGACCTGGGCGACGTGGCGGCCGAAATTTGGGACGCGGTGGGGCCATGAAGCGGGCGAGCTGGAGCACGGCCGGGTCGCTTGCGCGCTGGCGGCCGCTCGCGCACTGCAAGGCCGTCGTGCGCGTCGGGCTCACCCTGCTCGCGCTGCAGGCGCTGTTCGGGATCTGGTGTTTGGAGCGCGCCTTCGCGAAGGCCGGGGAAATCGTGCTCGGCATCGGCGCGGAGACCGCACGGCTGGTGCAGGGGGATCCAAGGGGCGGCGAACGGCTGCATCTCAACGGCGCCCGCTTCGAGATCAGCACGGCCAGGAGCGCGCTGAGCGTCTCGGATGCGGCCGACCGTGTGGCGTCGTGGTGCGCCGCGCGCGCGCCGGCCCCGGACGTGCCGGCGGCGCTGGCGGCGGCGGTCGAGCCAGCCTCGAGGCTGGCGCCGGCTGCGATGGCGCGGCACGTGTTCAGCTTCGAGGACGGTCCGCGCGTGGGCGTCGTCTGTCTGCTCTCGGAGCGGTCGGACTCCTGGGCAGCGTTCGCCGAGAGCGTGTCGCGCTTCTTGCGGAGCGGCGATCTGAGCGAAATTGGCACCCCGGTGAGCGTGTTCATCGAGCCGGCGTCGGAGGGGGGCTCGGTGCTGGTCGTCGCCGCCGCGGTCTCGGCGATCAACGTCTACGACATGTTTCCCCAGCAGGGGGACGCCCCGGGTCAGGATCCGGCGGCGTTGCCGCGCCCTGAGGGCGGTCGACGGCTGATTTCGGGCTGGGCGGAGTCGGGCCCCGGAGCGATCACGGTGTACGCGGTCCGCGGGAAGGCGAGCGCCCCGCTGAGGACGGCGTACGCCGAGCGCCTTCGCGGTATGGGCTGGCAGGTGCAGCCGCCGAACGGCGCGGGACACACGCCGGCGCGGCTCGCCGAGGCGGCGGTTTGGTGGATTCGCCGCGGCGAAACATCGGCCCTGGTCCACTTCGAAGATCACGAAGGTCAGGTGCTGGTCTCGGTGGTGACGGAGGTCTCGGGCGCTCCGTGACGGTGTCCTGGGACACTCGGGGGGTCGGTGTACCAGCGATTTGAGACACCCGGACCCGTGAGGGCCCGCGATCGACGAAAATTCGAAGCCCGGCGGCGACATCGGGGTCGGCACACGGCTTGCTCAAGGGGCTGGCGGAGGGCGCTTCTCGCGCTCCCTTCGCCGAAATCTGGAGAGCAAGAGCCAAATGATGTCTGCAGTTGCTTCGCACAGGGGATCGCGCCTGCCATCGGCTTTGAGCCAGGGCAGCGCGTTTGGGTCGTTCATGAAGACGGTCGACGCTGCCGCCGTGCCGTTGGTGGTGCGCGCCAATGGCCACGTCGAGCTGGCGGGCAACGACCCTGGGCTGCGACCGAGCGCCCGGGCCGTGCTCGTCTACCTCGCCGAGAACTCTCACCGCTACGTCTCCGCTCAGGAGGTGCTGCGCTGTGTTCTCAACACGTGCGGCGACGGAGGCAGTGTCCGCAACCACATCATGGAGATCCGACAGCGGTTGATGCAGGCGGGCTACCGTGATCCCGTCGCCACCAAGCGGCGGCACGGCTATCGGCTCTCGCTGCCCGTGACGCTGCTCCGCGACGTTGCGAGCTGACGCGCAGCTCAAACCCGATGGACCGGAAGGTGGCGCGAGCCCGAGCTTGACCCGGCGGCGGGGCGCCACCTTCCGTGCTCCGGCGGCAGCCTGATCACGCCACCCCCACGCGCTGACGATGCTCAGAGCCCCGCGGCTTTCTTGAAGCGCTTGGCGTCGGCGAACATGTCGACGTTGGTGAAGACGTAGGTGGCGTTCTGGTCGCCGCCCTGCTTGCAGATCTGGGCGAGCCGTTCGATGGCCGGATCCTCGTAGCGGGATTTGTGGCCCGCGGGGCCGGGCAGACGGTAGTAGGCGATCGGGCGCTTGGACAGGCCGTGTTGTAGGGGATCGCGGGCGGCGATGGTCTTGGTGTCCTCGGCGAGGCCATCGGCGTCGTCGGGATCCCACGCGGGGCCGGCCTCGAACACGATGGTGGAAAACTGCTCGCGGACGCCCTTCAGGAAGTCCCGCAGCGCAGCGCGGTTGTTGCGCGTGGCAGGGAAGTCCGCGCCCGCAAGAAAGACCGCCGTCGTGGCGTCGAGCTCCTTGGCGATCTCTCCGAGGCCGGTCAGCGCGGTCTCGATCACCTTGCCTTCGCGGAAGTTCTCCTGGCTGATCTGGCGGGGGCCGAGCAGCGCGAACTCGAAGCCCTGGGGTGCCTCTCGGCGCCAGCGGCGGATCGTGCCGGGGCCGGGCGTGGCAAGGTGCGTCTCCTGCACCTCGACGAACAGGTACTCCTTGAAGTACCGCGTCGCGGGGACCGCAAAACCAGCGCAACCCACCGTAATCATGGCGGCAGAACCCTAACACAGCCGAGCCGATCGGCTAGGGCGACTTTGCGCGGATCCGATGACGAGGCCTCGCGACCCGGGCGCGCGACCCATACGCAGCGCCGAACGGTGCACGTCACGAGGGTGCGATCCCGCCTTCGAATGACAAAATCGTTGGCTCCCGCCACGCGCGTCAGGCGCGTGCGGGAGCCCAGGGGTTGGTCTTCGATCTTCGACCTGCGGGGGCGATCGCTCCCGCCTGCCCGAGACGTCAGCGCATCAGGGGATCAGGCAGGCGGTCACGCAGTCATCATTGTTGATGGTGCAGGCGATCAGCGCGTCGGTGGCCTCGCCCACGACGGGGAGCCCGCACTCCGGGGTCACGCACTCACCAGCACAGGTCGCCACCCGAGTATCGAACTCCATCGCGCTGTCGGCGGAATCCAGCATGCACTGCACCCAGCAGCCATACTCTCCGGGACGATTGCCGCCCGTCTCCGGTCCGCCCCAACCGCAGAGGTCGTCCGGCTCGTAGGCGTAGCACTGGCTGAACGCGTCGCAGCAATTGGCGGCCAGGCACTCCTCGCAGGCGTTCTGCGGGTCCGTGCAGCCCCACTGCGTCGCGCCAACGGGAGGATCCTCGCAGCTGAGCGTGCCTGTGCCCCCGGTGCCGCCACCGGTCCCGCCCGTTCCGCCGGTCGCGCCGCCGCTGCCGCCGGTCGCGCCGCCGCTGCCGCCGGTTGCCCCGCCGGTGCCCCCGGTAGAGCCCCCGCTGCCGCCGGTCGAGCCGCCGCTGCCGCCGCTTGCCGCGGAGCCGCCGCTGCCGCCGGACCCGCCGGAGCCATCGTCGTCGTCATCGGTCGTCACGATGCAGCCCGTGGCCCAAAACGCGGCCAGCAAACTCACCGCGCCGATCCTATGCCAAGCATTCATGCTCATTCGTCCTTTCCTCC
>Ga0079224_100008156_pt1 | contig 14152 bp, 14 predicted proteins | sample Stecom2015_FD_80414 | JGI IMG/M metagenome (GOLD analysis project Ga0079224, IMG submission 80414) | Agricultural soil microbial communities from Utah to study Nitrogen management - Steer compost 2015 | ecosystem: Environmental > Terrestrial > Soil > Agricultural land | place: USA: Utah...
CGGTGGCCGCCGGCTTCGCGGTGGTGGCGGGCTCGGCGCCGGCCGCGGACGTGGCGACGGTGGCCGCCTTCGCCGTGGCCGCCTCGGTGGCGGCCGACGCCGAGCTGCCGTTGACCGGCAGCGTCTGCTTCACGGCGATGCCGTTGCGCACCGGATCGGAGGCGGTCTCGACGGCCTTGCGCGCGGGGGCGGCCGGAGCGGGTTCCTCGTCGCCGTCCTGCTCTCGGTGGCCCACCTCGACGAGTTCACCCTCGGCGGGCGCGTCCTCGACGTGCTCCTCCAGCACCAGCGGCTCGCCGGTCTCGGGATCGACCGGGCCCTCGACCGCGCGGTCGTGCTGCTCGACGATCTCGGTCTCGGCGTAGGGGCGCGGCACGAGGTCGATCGGGCCGCGCGCCCGCGAGGCCACCAGCGAGGGCAGGCTCTTGCGGATCTCCTCGGCCGGGTCGGGCAGTTCGCGCACCTGTTCGGTGGCTCGGTAGATGGCCAGGCCGTAGCGCGAGCTGGCCGCGTCGTGGATGAGCAGCGCGACACCGATCATCACCGGTGCGATGGCGTGCACGCCGACCTCGTACCACTGCCCGGCGCGCAGGTACGGATACGTGTTGAGGACCACCGTCAGCGACAGCAGCGCCATCTCGGCGGCGGCGACCTGCCTGCGGTTGTCGACCACACCCCATTCGGCGACCTTGTTGGTGCCGATCATGATGATGATCAGACAGACGCTGATCATCCCTTCCAGCAGGTAGCTGAACCAGTAGAGCGGGTCGGTCGGGCCGCCGGGCGCGATGTTGTGCTGCACGTTGACCGCCGACCAGAGCATGCCCGCGGCGACGACGCCCGCCAGGGCACGCAGCGACCAGGAGCGATGCCGGTACAGCGAGGCCAGTTTGGCGTGCGGACTGGATTCGCGCCGCTGCGCGGCGATCGCCTTGCGGGCGAGCAACAGATCACGCATGTCGGCCTTCGCGATGACTTCCGCCGTTTGACGAGCCTGATCGGAGGCCGCGGCCGCGGCCTGCACCTCTTTCCAGCGCTGCTCCCGGTCCTGCTCGCGAATACGCTCGGCGAGCTCGCGTTCGGCCTGCAACTCGGCCTCGGACAGCACCTCGGTGAGCGCGGGATCGAACTGGTAGGCCAGCCGTCCCCTGGCCTTCTCCACCCGGAGGGCGAGTTGCGTGACCTCGTCCTCCATCGGACGCTCGGACGTCATATCGACCTCCCCCGGGGGAGTTTCGATGGCAGACAAGTGATCACGGGTGTGAACAGCACCCCACATTCATAGTCCATACCGGGTTTCCTGCAAAACCATGGATATTCATGCTTTCCCGCTCTCGGCGCGCCGCGCGCGACACACCGAGCGGCACCTACGTGTTTCCGGGAGTTTCCCCCGGATCCGGCGTCCTGTCGAATTCAACGGCGAAACGCCGCCGGGTCGGACGGCGGAACCGGGGGTGGAATCCGCGCCCCGGGAATGTCCGAGCCTTCCCGGGGCGCCCGCCATCAATGGGCGTCGACGCCGCTGAGCTCGTTCGGCCGGTCGGGCAGGGTGACCGAGGCACGGATCTCGCCCGTGGCCAGATCGATCCGGTGCACCGTGGAGGTGGCCGGATCGGTGACATAGGCGTCACCGCCGCGGACGAACAGCGCGGGGCGGGGCTGCTGCCAGCGCGGGGGCTCCTGCCAAGGCTCGACCACCGGGATGGATCGGGTCACCGTGCCCGCCACGGGATCGATCACGCGCAGTCGCCGTCGGTGGCCAGCACCAGCGCTTCGCCCCGCGGTCCGCGAGCGAGCGAGCGGAAGGTGTAGCTCGCGCCGAGATCCACCAGACGCAACTGCCCGGTGGCGGTGTCGATCAGCGTGATCTGCTCGGGACGCTCGAGTTCGGCCTCGGGGTCGCGCTTGTAGTCGCCGAGCACGATGGACGAGACGGGGCTGCCGGCCTGATTGCCGATCCGGCTGTAGGGCGTGGGGCCGTCGATCTTGGTGATGGCGCCGTCCCGGTAGACCAGCACACCGTCCTCGCAGCCGACCACGACAATCTCGTACTTCGCCGTCGCCTCGCCGTGCACGCCGGGACAGTCCCCGTGGCGGGCGATCTCGGCGCCCGCGGCGTCGAGCACCCGCAGCCCGGTGCGCTCGGTCTCGGTGCCGACGGTGACCACGAGACTGCCGTCGGACAGCTCCAGCGCCACGCCGTGATGCGGCGCCTCGGCCCGGTACCGCCGCACCGGCGGCGCTCCGTCGGCGAGATCGGCCGGGGCGAAGGAGACGATCTCGCCGGGGTCACCGTCGTGCACGCCACCCATCGCGCCGACGAGGCAGGCGCGGCCGACCACCGGCTCGTCCTCGACGAGGGCAGGCTCGTGACCGGCCATCCTGAGCCGAGCGACGCGCTCATGACCGATGCCACAGCATCGGGCGCGAGCGCGGCGCCGGACGCCGCCGGAGCCGCCGGGGGACTCCCGTTCAGTCACGGGGTCACTTCTTTGCCCGGAAACGCCCCGACTCGGCAACCGCCCGGCTTACCCTGAACACACCCGGTTCGCCCCGGGGTTGCAGGGTGGATCGCACGCCCCCCGATCGCGATCCGCCATCGCCTAGCTGGTCGGGTGGGGTCCGGGTCCGGCTTCAGCCCGGGCCCCACCCGGCCGGCGCCCACTGTGACCGGTCACAGAAAATCCCGGAAACCATAAAGTCACGTTAATTCCACGCAACCATGTGCGTGCAGACGAACGCACAATTGCGGACGACATGTGCAACGACAATTTCACCACGCAAACCCCGCTTCGCGCGTTTCGGCGGCGATTTTCGGAACCGACGGACAGAAGGCGCGGCAGAGGAGCGAATCTTTCCTGCACACTTCGCCGGCAGACGCTAAAATTGTCGGCACCTGGAAAATCGATGTGATCCGGTAATTCCGTCCGTGACAGCGAGTTACGGACACGGGACATCGCACCACCCTGCCATCGCCGTTCTGAGCATCGCGGCGGCCGCCGGGCCGGTACCGGGTCACCTGCCGAGGAGGCCGCAATGGTCGACAATGCCGTGACCGATCAGTCCGAACCCGATCCCGGAGTCGTGATCTGGCCCGAGCCCAGCAAGCTCGACGACTGGTGGGAGCGTGTGGTTTTCGGTGCGGGCGGCAGGCCGGGCAGCGCGCCCGGCGACCCGCTGCGCGAGAGCACCCGGGGGCAGTGACGGGCGCGGACCGCCCCCGGGCGCCGTGCCGTCAGGCCTCCGGCCGGGGCCGGAAGGCGTGTTCACGCGCGGAATAGAGGGTGAGCAGACCGAGCAGACGGTCGTCGTCCACCAACGGCTGACAATACAGCGAGCGCATTCCGTACGCGATCAGTTGTTCCCGGAATTCGCCCCACCGCCGTTCCACGCGGAGATTGCCGACCAGAATCGCATGCCCGGTGCGGACCACCTCGAGTCCGGGCGTATCGGGACAGCGCGACTGCGCGAGTTCGAGTTTCTCGGCCAGCCGATTCGACCAGCCGAGCACTTCCAGGCCGTCGCCATCACACGCGGTGATTCCGACCAATGGACGACCGGGCAGCAGCTGCGCGATATTGCGGGCCGCGCGCTGGGGGACGGGGGAATCGTGTTCCGAACCGGCGCCGCCGGTCGAGCCTGGAGACAGGACGCGGGCGTCGAGCATACGAACACCTCGTTCGTTGTTGCGCCGGCGCGCGGGCGGGATATCGGTGTTCGCGGGTTCTCGCGCCGCCCGGCGCACCGATGCACTGTCCAGCGGGGGCCGCCGGTACGCGGCCACACGGCGCCCGGTATCCCGGACGCCGGCCGGCCCCGGTGTTACCGGCGGCCGACGTGAACGGCTGTGCGCCCGGGTCTTTCACCGCCTCTCGTGGAGGCCGCTGGTGCCCCGGGGTGGACCAGCACGCTCACCTGCACGCGAGCCACCCCGCCGTCCGGCGGTGTGACGCGACAACGATAACACCGGTCGGTTCGCTCGTTGCCGGGAATTCGCCGCGGCGCCGGACGCCCCCGCGGGGCCCGGCACGAGCACCGGCGGGCTCAGCGGAAGGCGGTCGCCCGGTCCCCGTCGTGTGCCCGCTGGGCCTCGGCCGCCCAGCGGGGCGCTTCGGCGGGGACCACCCGCTGGGAGACCACGAACCCGGCCGCGAGCACGCCGGCCACCAGACCAGTCGCGACGGCCTTCGCCAGCACGACCACCACCGGGGACACGACCGTCGCCCGTCTCGCGCCTGCCGCCACCGCAGAGTCCCTTCGCCGCCGTCACCCGCCGAGCGGCGACGGTATCCCGGCCGGACGTCCGGGCGGCGGCGGACACCCTCGGGTAGACCGTCTCGTGACGGCACCTACGCCGAGCGGTGATCTCGCCGCCGCGGCGGCGACGGGTGCGAGGCGTAGCGGGCCGACAGGATCCGCGCGACCCTGGCCGGCTCGTAGCCACGTCCACCGCGCCCGTCGAAGCGCACCGGGTCGACCCGGGCGAACGACTCGGCGGGCGGGCGGCGCAGCATCCGCGCGAACGTGCGCCCACTGGCGGGCCAGGGATTGGTGACCCGGCCGCTGGGGTGCCGGTACCAGCTCGCGCTGGTCGGCCAGACCGTGTGCGAGATGGCCTCGCCGAGCCACCGCCGGTAGCGTCGCATCGCCATCTCGGTGACCTCCACCGCCGGTGCGCCGATCTCGCGCCGCCAGCGCAGACACTCGATGATGAAGGCGATCTGGTGCTCCTTCATCCCCGGATTGCTGCCCGCCGGGTTGAAGCTGTTGGGCCCGGCGATGAGGAAGGCGTTCGGGAAGCCGGGCACCGCGAGGCCGAGATAGGCGTCCGCGCCGTCGCGCCAGCGCTGGTGCAGGGCCTGCCCGCCGCGCCCGTACACCGCGATGGGCATCAGGAATTCCGGGGCGCGGAAGCCGGTGGCGTAGACGAGCACGTCGGCGCGGCGGTGCTGCCCGTCGGCGGTGCGCACTCCGTCGGCGGTCAGCCGTTCGATCGGCGCGGTGACCAGTTCGACGTCGGGGCGGGTGAGCGCGCGGTAGTAGGCACTGTCGAACAGGATGCGCTTGGCGCCGATCGGGTGTTGCGGGGTCAGCTTGGCGCGCAGGTCCGGGTCGGCGACCCGGCGGCGCAGGTGGGCGCGCGCCAGCCAGCCGACCGGCCGCGCCGACCAGCCGCGGCGCATGACCGGGGCCAGGGTGAGATCGGCCAGCCGCTCGACGAGGGCGCGGTAGACGCGATGCGCGCCGGGCAGGTGCAGCAGCAGCCGGCTGATCCGGCCGAACATCGGATCCGGTTTGGGCAGCAGCCAGTTCGGCGTGCGCTGATAGATGGTCACGCTCGCCGCGGTGCCCGCCAGTTGCGGAACCAGCTGTGCCGCACTGGATCCCGTGCCGATGACGGCGATGCGCTTGCCCGCCGGATCGACCCGGTGGTCCCAGCGGGCGGTGTGGAAGGCCGGGCAGGCGAACAGTTCCCGGCCGGGCAGTTCCGGCACGTGCGGCCGGTGCAGCTGTCCGACGGCGAAGACCACGACTTCGGCGTCGTAGCGGTCGCCGCACGCGGTGCGCAGTTCCCAGCGCGAGCGTTCCTCCCGGTAGATGGCCGAGACCACCGTGGTCCGCAGGCGCAGCTTCGGCACCAGCCCGTGGTCGGCGGCGGTGTGGCGCAGATACGCCAGGATGTGCTGTTGGCCGGGGTAGCGGCTGCGGGTGCTGCGGTACGGGGCGAAGGAGAACGAGTACAGATGCCCCGGCACGTCACAGGAACAGCCGGGATAGGTGTTGTCGCGCCACACCCCGCCGACGTCCGCGCCCTTCTCAAGGATCAGGAAGTCCTCGATCCCGGCGTCGCGCAGCGCCACCCCCATACCGATGCCACCGAAACCCGCCCCGACGATCACCACGTGCACGTCGTGCACCGCGCCTTCCGCGCCCACCACTGCCTCTCTTCCTCGTCGCAAATCAATGGACAACTTTCAGCAAACTCTTCGTGACGCGGATCACATGCTAAGTGGAAATGGTGTGCGAAAACGAATCCGGCGGTTGTGTCCGATTAGAACGGGCAGTTTTAGCGGGAAATCGGCGACCTGGACCGAAACAGCTGTCGAGCCAAGCTCTTCCATCCGGCACGGGCGTTCGATCAACGCCGGACCGAAACAGGTTCTACAGCAGACATCCAGCAAAGCCGACCCGGCCGGTCAGAAGATCTCGGCACGCCCACCGGCGCGGGACAGGGCGGAAGCCGACGGCGAAACGACCCCGGGGGCAGCGGCGATGAGGGAAAGTGGCAACGTGTTCGGTCCGGCCGCCACGGCGCGGAATCCGGGCGGGACGACGAGAGAAGGTGCGGTGAGCAGTATCGGAACCAGGGTCGCCGGGGCCTATCTCCGCGCGACCGCCCGCCGCAGGATGACCACCCCGGAGCGGGCTCGCGCGCGCATGATCGCCGAGCAGGCCTCCCCCGCGCCGCCCGCCCGGCTGCGCCGCCGCCATCGCATCACCGAGGGCGAATGCGGGGGGTTCGGCGTCTACACCGTCGACCCGCGCGGGCGCGCGCCCCACTGCTCGGTGATCTACCTGCACGGCGGTGCCTACATCGGCGAGATCACCGCGCACCACTGGCGCTTCGTCGCCCGGCTGGCCGAGCGCGGCGCACGCGTGATCGTGCCCATCTACGGCCTGGCACCGCGCTGGACCCATCGTGACGCCTATCCGTTCCTCGACGGCGTCCTCGACCGCCACACCGCCGACATGCCGGGACCGTGGACCCTGATGGGCGATTCGGCGGGCGGCGGGCTGGCACTGGGCTGGGCGCAGACGCTGCGCGACCGGGGCGCGGACGTGCGGCAGCCGGACCGGCTGGTGCTGCTGTCACCCTGGCTCGACCTGACCATCGCCAATCCCGAGGTGGCCGGTATCGACGATCCCTGGCTGGTGCGCGACGGCCTGCTCGAGGTGGGGCGCGCCTGGGCGGGCGGCGACGATCCCACCGATCCCCGGCTGAGCCCGCTGTTCGGCGAACTCGCCGGCCTGCCCGGCATCGACCTGCACGCGGGCACGCGTGATCTTTCCTATCCCGACTGCGTGCTGCTGCGGGATCGGGCCGCGGCCGCCGGCGTCCCGGTTGGCCTGACCGTCGTCGACGGCGGGCTGCACGTCACGCCGCTGCTACCGGTCCGGGAGGGCAGAACCGCTGCGGCACAGATCGCCGGACAGGTGTGCGCGCACCCCGCGGCGCGTCAGTCCTGACCGTTGTGGGCGGCCTTGTAGGCGGCCACCACGTCGGCGGACACCCGGCCGCGGCTCGACACCTCGTAGCCGTTCTGGCGGGCCCACTCCCGGATCGCGGACGCCTGCTCCTGGTCACCGCGCTCGCGCTGCTGCTTGACGCTGCGGCTGCGGCCCGACGACTTGCCGACCCGGCGCGCGTACGGGGTCCACTGCTCGAACACCTTCCGCAACGCCGCGGCGTTGGTCTCGGAGAGATCGATCTCGTATCCTACCCCGTCGAGTGCGAAGGAAACCGTCTCCGCGGCCTGCGATTCGCCGTCGTAGTCATCGACGATCGTCACGACCACCTTGCGTGCCACTACGTGCCCTCCTCGGTCCGGTGAAAATGCGATCCTATTGTGCGCCGTAGCCGCCTCGGCTCTCACCTCGCCCCGGCCACGATCCACCGCTTCGCGCGCGCCACGCCGCACCGGTGATTGCATCAGACCTCCAGATTCCCCACGCTCAGCCCATGTCCAACCCGTGCCCGTCCTGCGGCCGGCCCGCACCGATGCTCGTGTCGACCCACGGCACGGTCCGATATCTGCGCTGCGTCTGCGGACAATGGGTGGTGGCTCACTCCGGCGGCTACACCGCGATCAACGGCCGATCCGACGGACCGGGTGACGACTCGGGCGGTCAGGTGGAATTGATCCCCTTGCCGGAGTCCTGATGGAAATGCGCCCCCACAGCAGTATTTCACCCCTGGAGCGTTTTCGCCCGGCGGGAGAACCGCGGGACCGGCGCTGAGCCGGCGCGGCAGCTCAGCCGGCGCGGTAGGTCAGGGCGACCAGGGCCGAGCGCAGATACCACAGGCCCGACGGTTGGGTGGGGTCGAAGCCGGTCAGCTGGGCGATGCGCTTGAGCCGGTAGTCCACGGTGTTGGTGTGCACGTGCAGCAGCCGGGAGGTGCGCCTGCGGTTCAGATTGTTGGCGATGTGGATGCGCAGGGTCTCCAGCAGCTCGGGATGGTCGTCGAGCGGCTCGAGCAGCGCGCCGAGGAATTCCCGGCCCGGTCCCGGACGGGTGAGCTGGTATTCGAGGGCCAGTTCGTCGAACCGGTACAGCCCGGGGACCGCTTCCAGTCGCTGAACCATGTCCAGCAGTTCGTGCGCCTGCTCGGCGGCGGCGGGGATGCGCGCGGTCTCGGCGCGCACCACGGTGGCGGTCACACCGGTGTGGGCCGCCGCGGCCAGCGCCGCCGCCAGCGCGTCGAGTTCCTCGTCGGCCATCGCGTCGGCCGGGACCAGGACCGTGCCGCCGTCGACGCTGAGCAGCGACAACGCCCGCTCACCGCAGCGGTCGGCCAGCGCGGCCTGGACCCGGCGCAGCTTGCGGCGGGCCACGACCTTGCCGTCGAGGGCGGGATTGCTCTCGTCCGGGTGCGGCGCGATCGCCACCGCCAGCACGGTGTAGGAGTCGGCGATGGCGATGCCGCACTCGCGGGCCATCGTCGAATTGCTGTGGCCGCCGAGCAGCGCGGAGGTCAGCGTGTGCACAGCGGTGTGGTGCTCGCTGACCACCGCGCGCAATTCTTTGACGTAGGCGGTGGAGATGGCGGTGGTCATCTGGTCGAGGATCTCCACGATGCGCCGCGCGCCGCCGACGAGGCTCTCGTAGTCGCTGGGGGTGGCCTGCGACATCACCAGGTCCATGCCGATCTTGAAGCCCTCGTGCACCGAGTGGTGGATGGTGTCGATCGGCACGCCCTCGCGCGCCCAGCCCGCAGCGGTGTCCCCGAGCCTGCGCAGGTGGGTGCCGACGTCACGGCCGTCGAGCATGTGCACGGCGACCTCGAGGCAGACCCTGGTCACCATGGTGACGTCGCCGCTGATCGCGTCGCCGGGCAGCGTGCCGCAGGGCGCGACGGTGCGCACGAAGTGACCGACCATCTGCCGGGAGAGGCCGCGCACGTCGTGCAGCGGCGAGGACATCGGTTTGCCCGAGATGGTCAGGCCGGGCGACGCCCCGTTGGTCCCCCTCCGATCTTCCACGGTCATCGGCGACTCCTCGCAGACCCGAAGTTACTGTGCGGCTGGTTCACAGTAACGATTCGATGCCGCGCGCGGGGCCGATCGCCGGGTTACGTGACAGGGCCCAGCGCGCCCGCACCGCGATTGTGATCACTACCTGCGATGATGACGATCCGCTCTGACAGTCGTGTCCAGCCCGCTCCCACGCCGGCGGGCGCGGTGCGCACCGAGACGATCGCGTATGTCCCCGCGCGTCCGGGCGATGGTTCGCGGGCTCGCGCGGCGGTTGACTCGAAGACATCGAGACACCGACCCGCGAAAGGGACAACGACATGCGTATCACCGTTCTGGGAGCCACCGGCAGCGTCGGCCGCCACCTCGTCGAGCGCGCCGTCGCCGACGGCCACGAGGTCACCGCCCTGGTCCGCGATCCGGCCGAGCCGCCCGCCCGGCCCGGGGTCACCGTGGTCCGCGGCGACGCGACCGTGCCCGCCGATGTGGCCGAGGCGCTGATCGACGCGGAGGCCGTCGTGGTCGCGCTCGGCGCGGGCCGGGCGGCCGGAGTGCGCGAGCAGGGCACCCGCGCCACCGTGGCGGCGATGCGGGAACGGGGCGTGCGCAGGCTGGTCTGCCTGTCCACGCTCGGGGCGGGCGAGAGCCGCGCGAACCTGAACTTCGTCTGGAAGCACTTGATGTTCGGGCTGCTGCTGCGCGCGGCCTATGCCGATCACCAGCGGCAGGAGCAGGTCGTGCGGGAGTCCGGCCTGGACTGGACCCTGGTGCGGCCCAGCGCCTACACCGACGGCCCGCACACCGGCGCCTACCGCTACGGATTCGGGCCCGAGGCAACGGATCTCACCCTGAAGGTCTCCCGCGCCGACGTCGCCGACGCCCTGCTGCGCGCGCTCGCCGATCCCAGCCGGATCGGCACGGCCGTCTCGGTCTCGAACTGAGGCGCGGCGGTGACGCGAGCGGGTGCGGCGGCACCGGACGGGGCGAGCGGTCTCGCTAGCCTTGCCGGCGTGGATGTTCTGGAGGCCCTGCTCGACGGGCCGCGGGCGCGCGGCGCCTTCCTGCTCCGCTCGGTGCTGGAACCGCCGTGGGCGCTGCGGATCGCCGACCACGCCCCGCTGACGGTGGCCGCGGTCATGCGCGGCGACGCCTGGCTCGCCCTCGACGACGGCGAATCGACGCGCCTGGCGACCGGGGACGTGGCGATCGTGCGCGGGCCCGGCTGCTACCCCGTGGCCGACGAGCCGGGCACCGACCCCACCGTGGTCATCGGCCCCGGCGGGCACTGCACCAGCACCGAGGACGGGCGCAGCCTGGTCGACGAGTGGTCGCTGGGCGTGCGCACCTGGGGCGCGCCGGGCGGGAGCACGGTGCTGCTCACCGGCACCTACGAGAACGTCGGGGAGGCAGGCAGGCCGCTGCTGTCGGCACTGCCCGCGCTGATCGTGCTGCGCGCCGAGCAGTGGCGCTCCCCGCTGGTCGGCCTGCTCGCCGAGGAGATGGCGGTGTCCGCGCCCGGCCAGCGCGCCCTGCTGGATCGTCTGCTGGACGCGCTGCTCATCTCCGCGCTGCGCACCTGGTTCGCCGCGCAACGCGAGCAGGCGCCGTCCTGGTATCTGGCACAACAGGATCCGGTGGTCGGGGTGGCGCTGGCCCGCATCCACGGGGCGCCGGAGCGACCGTGGACGGTGGCGAGCCTGGCCGCCGAGGCGGGGGTATCCAGGGCGAATCTGGCCCGCCGGTTCACCGAGCTGCTCGGCGAACCGCCGATGGCCTATCTGACGCACTGGCGGCTGGCGCTGGCCGCCGATCTGCTCACCGATCCCGAGGTCACGGTGGGCAGTGTAGCGCGGCGGGTCGGCTACAGCACGCCGTTCGCCTTCAGCACCGCGTTCAAACGGGCACGGGGCGTCAGCCCGCGCCAGCACCGCCTGCGCGGAGCGTCGGCCTGACGGCCGATCCGGCGAGCCCCGGCGGTCAGTTCCCCGTGTCGAGCGTGATCGGCAGATCGCGGGCGGGCTCGGCCGCGCGGCCCGCGGCTTCGGGCAGCGCGCACGCCATGCCCTCGGCCATGCCGGTCGGCCTGACCCCGAGCGCCTGGTTGAGCCGGGCGCGCTGGTTCTCCCAGGAGATGGCCACGGCCAGTGCGGCGACCTGGGTGCGGCCGAGCCGGGTGACCAGCTGCTCGCGCAGGTCGTCGATCCCGACGGCCGGGGTGGTGGTCACGGCTTCGGCGAAGGCGAGCACCAGCTTCTCCACCTCGTCGAAGGCGGGGCTGGTCCGGTAGCGCGGCAGGTCGGCGATCTGCTGCTCGGTGACCCCGGCGGAATGCGCCAGCGCCGAGCCGATGTCGAGGCAGAACTCGCAGTTGACCAGGGCGGCGGTCTTCAGCTCGGCCAGCTCCTTGAGATGCGGATCGACCCTGTTGCTCAGCAGCAGCGCGGTTTCGAAGGTGAGCACGCTCGCGGCCAGTTGCGGTCGGCGCACCAGCCAGCCAGCGAGGTCGCCGCGATGTCGTCGCGCCCGCCTCAGGGTGCGTAGTGATGTCCTGAATCGATCGATCGTCCGCGTCATCGCGTCGTCGCCTCCCCATGCCGGGCTGGTCGAATCGGTGTCGACAGCTGCGGTTCCCACCGTACGCCCGGAGGTGGTCGACGACCGATGTGAAGCGTGTCTCAGGCGGTGCCGGGACATCGATCAGCAATCCGCTTCCGCCTGCCCACTCGCCCGCGCGAGTGGCAGGTCACGGCGCCTGGTCGAACCCACACCGTGCCACAATGCGTTCAGACCCCCTGACAAGATCACGAAAAACAGGACGACAGGTCACAATTCGGCTAACATCCAGCGACCAGGCGGACCGGCGCGAGACCGGCCCAGTCGGAGCCCGGCACCCCGGCCGGCACGGAAGGACAGCCCATGATCCCGGCGCAGTTCGACGATCGCTCGGGCGATCCCGGCGAACTCCCTGCCCCCGCTGGCGACAGCGACACCCACCGTGTCGCGCTCCTGCGCGATCCCCGGCTGCGGTGGCTGCTACGCGCGGCCGCCGAACTGAGCGAGGAGTCCGTGGAGCTACTCGTCGCGGTCGCCGACCGCCTGCGCGTGGTCGAACGCCGCGCCGACGGGGCGACCGCCGAACTCTACTGACCCCTCCCCCGACGGTGTCGGTCACGCGACCGACACCGCTGTCGCGTCGCGCTCCCTAAGATGCTCAGGGCCGTGCCCGAACTCGACCGGTGGGCGTTCCTCCGCGCCCGCCCGCGCACCGAGATCGTCACGGCCGCGAGCGACGGTCTACCGGAGGAACAACTCGATGAGGCGCAGTGTCAAGGCCGAGCTCACCATCCTGGCCGCGATACTCGTCGCCGTCGCGCTCTACTACCTGCCGCGCGTACACGACCTGGTGTACCCGGACCATCCGGCCGACCAGGGCAGCCGCGGCCTGGTCGTGATCACCACCGACGGCGGGGACCGCCGGTACACGCTCTACGTGAACCAGTACGTGCCCGCCGCCGACCCCGATTCCGACGACCCCGTCGCCATCCGCTTCTACTTCCGCGCCGACGACGTCGACTACGCGCAGAAGGGCTCGGTGGCGCCGCTGGAGTTCGCGATCACCTTCGCGGGATTCGACGATGTCGAGGAGGAGATCCGCTGCGGCGACGACGAAGCCCTCACCGAACGCACCATCGAGACGGTGCTGCCGGGGGCGCGACGCGCCATCGAGATCGATCTACAGGGCGGCGCGTCCTCCGCGCTGGCCTACGGCGAGACCACCGGCGGACAGCAGGAGAGCGAACAGCAGGAGGAGCAGGGCGCACAGGCCGACGACGCGCGGTACCGGGACCACCGCGGCACGATCTGGCCCTACGACACGGACGCCGACGTGGCGGGCAAGCGCCATGTGCAGACCTCGGGCGGCAATTCCTTCGTCTTCGTCGAGGAGTGCACGGTGCCATCCCGCTTCTTCTGGCGGACCGGCTCGTCGGGGCAGTTCACCCTGCTCCCGGCACAGGTCGACTGGACCGCGAGCACCCAGGCCAAGAACCAGTACCGGATGATGTCGCGGGTCTACATCCCGCGTACCGACAACGTGGTGCTGGCCGAGTCGTATCCGCAGGCGCGGGTGTACGACGCACGCTGGGTGGCGGGCGGCCAGTACGCGGCCTGGACCTCGGCCACGAAGGCGGCCACCGGTCGCGTCGCCTATTCCGACCAGCCGGTGCTCATCTTCGAGAACCGGGGGGCGGAGGAGCGGCAGGCGATCTTCCTGTTGTGGGCCGGTCTGCTGATCGGCGTCGGTTCGACGATTCTGCTGCGGGTCATCACCCTGGCGCTCGAGACCTTCCTCGACCCGCCCTCGCCGCCGACGCCGTGATCGTCCCTGCCGTCACCGGGTCCGGCGCCGCTGCGCGCGGGCGCGGGCCCGATCGTGTGCCAGGGCGAGCAGGTCCAGGCAGACCCCGGCGGTGCGCGGTCCGGGGTTCACCACCGACACCCAGCCCGCGCGGCCGTACAGCGGGTGCGCGATCACGGTGTCGTCCGCGGCCGGATCCTCGGCCGGCGCGGAATCGTCCTTCGGGTCGCGGCCGATGTGCGCGGCCACACCGTCGCGGCCGATGTCGGCGTTGACGCGGAACGCGCCGGGGCGGTCGAGGCGCGATGCCGTGTCGTCGGGATAGTTCTTGGTGACGACGGTGGCGAACGGCTGGCCGGGGGGCAGGTCGCCGTCGGGGGCGTAGTAGAAGAACAGGTCGCCCCAGGCGAGTTCGGGTGAGCCGTCGCCCGGCCCCGGTCGCAGGGTCAGCACTCCGCCGAGGGATTCGATGTGGGCGGTGATCGCCTCGATGGTCATCGTCTCGATGGTCATGGCTTCGGAGGTCATGGCTTCGGAGGTC